>ERZ1643251.2126-NODE-2126-length-20796-cov-12.520418_pt1 | contig 20796 bp, 21 predicted proteins | sample MGYA00579261_ERZ1643251 | MGnify/ENA primary metagenome ERZ1643251 (study PRJEB29033, sample SAMEA4952267) | chicken gut metagenome | biome: Broiler Chicken; feature: Gastrointestinal Tract; material: Caecum | place: Ireland | collected 2018 | study: Broiler... | reverse complement strand
TCTTGATGAAGTCGGTCATTTTGCCCAGGGACACGAACTCATAGCCGATGACCTGGTTATCCTTATCCAGCGCGAGGCGGGTGACATAGCCCTCCGCCATCTCAAGATATCTCACGCCCTTCAATGCCGTGCCGTACATCGTGCCGACCTGCGAGCGAAGCCCCTTGCCGAGATCCTCAAGTCCTGCGCCGATGGTCAGACCGTCGTCCGAGAACGCCGACTGCGTTCTGCCGTAGACGATCTGCAAAAACAGCTCGCGCATTGCGGTGTTGATCGCATCGCAGACGAGGTCGGTATTGAGCGCTTCCAGGATGGTCTTGTGGGGCAGAATCTCCGCCGCCATTGCCGCCGAATGCGTCATGCCCGAGCAGCCGATCGTCTCGACGAGCGCCTCCTGAATGACGCCTTCCTTGACGTTGAGCGAGAGCTTGCACGCGCCCTGCTGAGGCGCGCACCAGCCCACGCCGTGGGTGAAGCCGCTGATGTCCGTGATCTGCTTCGCGCAAACCCACTTGCCCTCTTCGGGAATGGGAGCGGGGTCGTGCTTGGGACCTTTTGCGACGCAAATCATCTCTTCCACTTCGCGTGAATATTGCATCTGATATCCTCCATAAAATTCTATTGACCCTGTACGGGAACCATTCTGTAATATTCTACCATATTTCCCGTAAAAATACAAGAGTTTGTCCGAAATTTTTCCGACGAAATGCAGTCCTCGCGCATTCCGCCCGCCGCCGTCTTTTTTCGGCAAAACCTTGACATGCTATCTGCCGGATAGTATAATAAAGTTAGAACTGCGGGTGCAGTCGCGCCCATGGAGGGAAGAAATGAAAAAATATCTTACGATCTGTGCTGCTTTGCTCCTTGGCACGAGCCTTGTCCTTGCGGCATGCGGGCAGGATGAAACGCCCGAGGAAACATTTTCTGCTGTCATCCCGGGCGACTACCACGCACCGACGGCGAAAGAACTTGGAAATGCGCTTACGATTCTGGAGGGAGAGGGAGAATACATCGACGGCCGACCGGTGGGGATCGAAGTGAACGGCCTGACCATGGAGGCAGAACTTGGCTTTGAAATGCGGGCTGACAGCGGAAGGCTCGCCGTGTCGGGCAGCGGAAACTATGATCTCTACATAGAGAACGCGCGGACGGGCGCCTCCGTGGGCGCGGGCAATCTGCAGCTGGATGCAACATTTACCGCCGACGGCGAACAAGAAAGTTCTGCCGCTTCAGGAAATATTTATCACGACGATACTTACCTCTACCTTGACGTAACGGAGGACGGCGAAGTCAATCGGGGCAAGATCTCCTATGACATGCTCCCCTGCCTGCTGGAGGCGTTATTGGCGGAAATGCAGCCCGGAAACGGCGTTCAGCCGCTGCGCGGCGCACGACAGCCGGGCATAGCACAGCCGCTCGTCGCCCCCTCGGAGGAAACGAAGGCAGCGGAAGAACTGCTTGAAAACCTCGCGGCAGCAGGCATCTCGGTCGGGCTGGATGACAGCGATGGGCTCAAACTCAAACTGTACGCCAACGACGACTACTTCCGCATGCTGGAGGAGAGCGCAGCGGGCGGCGCGGAAGGAATAGAGATGACCTTCCCCGCAAAGACCCTGGAAGTATACTGCCATGTCAATCAGGAACACGAGCTTGAACAACTCTCCGCCGTTGTCGACCTGAGCTATACCCTCTCCTATGCCGGAGAGGAAATGTCGTTTTCCGCCGACTTTCAGCTGATCGCAAAGCCCAGCGAGGAGCAGGTCACGCTGCCCGAAGACCTTTCGGACGAGGAAAAGTATCCCACCATTGCTCTGCCCGAGGACAGCGTTGCAACGGTGTATTACTATTCCGCGGACGGCTTCCGCGAAATGCTCTATGACGACGTGACGAACACTGTGACCATCCTCGACAGAACGACCTATCTTATCTTCGATGCCGATACGGGAACACTGCTCCATGAGGGAGGCTTTATCGTCGGTCCCACCTGCGGGGACGTCTATGACGGCAAACTCTGCGTCGGCACGGGTGAGGCGGGCGTCATCCGCGTGATCGACCTGGAGACATTCGACGCGCAGACCTTCGACGCCTCCTGCCCCGTCAACGAGATCGTCCTCATGGAGGACTGCATCGTGTACTGCAATACCGATCAATGGGTAGAGATCTATCGCTGTGATCTTGACGGAAGCAACAACGCGCTCTTTTCATACGAATCTTTCTATGAGCCCATTCTCACTGCCAACCGCGGCGACAACATGGTGTATGTCGCCGAAACCGGTTCGTCAGGCAGCAATCTCTACTATCTTGACCTGACCGCGGGCACTGTGACGGTGCACGGAGAATTCGGGGGATACTTCTTTAATACCGAACCCGCATGGTATGACGGGAAGACGGTACATTTTTACGGAAATTGTTTTGACAGTCTGACGGGCGAACAGATCTCGGAAAACGAACTCTCCGAATCCTATCCGCAGCAATCCGGGTACGATCCGGACACGACGCTGCTTGTCTCCGCGCGCTATTCCTTTGTGAAAAGCCTTACGGGTGAATTGCTCATCTTTGACCAACAGGCGCAGCAATTTATTTATGCCTTAGACTTTGACCCCGACGCCGTTTATGAGCGTCCCGACGGCACCTTCTTCGTCGTAGGCGCCCAGACTGGTTATGCCGCGATCATCGATCCCGCTCAGATCTGAGACAACTTCCCCGCAGAGGACCCATAGAACAGGAGAAATATTATGAAAAAAATATTGAGACGAACACTTGCACTCGGATGCGCGGCCGTCCTTCTGACGGCAGTCGGATTGACGGCATGCAAACCCAATCCCGTGATCGACGGAGACTACCGCACGCCGACGGCGGCCGAACTGGCGCATGCGGTCTCTTCCATCGATGAAAATGCGCTCCTGCGCGATCCTGCGAGCGACGCCTTCGGATTCTCCATTCAGGGAGACATCGACCTGAATATCAACGCGGCGGGGGATTCCGTCATCATGAACGGCGAAGGCAACTACGATATTGCCATACCCAACGTCAATGAAGCGGGCTCCGTCGGAAAAGGCTCGCTGCGTCTCAATGCCTCGCAGGCCGTTGACGGTACGGCGGGCACCTATGTGCTTTCGGGCGACGTCTATCATGACAGCGACAATCTCTACCTCGACGTCGTGGACGGCACGGAGCCGTATTGCGGAAAAATCCCCTTCGGCGATCTTGTCGCCATTCTGGAAGATCTGTTTGGCGATGTTTCCGGAGGCGGCGTGCTGCCGATGCGCCATGTGCAGCTACTCAAAGTGCCCTCGCAGGAGACGCAGGACATGGAAGATATGCTGGAAGAACTTGCGGCGGCGGGTATCTCGGTCGGACTGGACGACAGTGCGGGGCTCAAACTCAAATTTTACGCCAATGACGACTACTTCCGCGCGATCGAAGAGAGCACGACGGGCGGGTTCGGGGAGATCGACTTCCGCTTCCAAGGCAAGACGCTGGAGGTCTACCTGTATATCAACGAGGACGGCACCTTCGAGCAGTTCTCCGTGTACATCGACATGGGGTATTCCGCCTCCTATCCGGAGGAGACGGCCGATTACTCCATGGATGCGCAGCTGGTCATCCGCCGCAGTCAAGAGAGCGTCACGCTGCCCGAAGAACTGTACGATGAGAATGAATATCCCCCGCTCGACCCCACTCTCCCCTCCCCCGTCGGCGCCTTTATCGTCCATTAAGATTGGGGTATGCGTATAGAAAACTTTTGCAAATACAATAACGAGGGAATAAAAATGGGGATGGAAAGTTTCTATATAAATTTAACATTACGCAATCACTGCTCATACGATCTGTCTGACTTAACGGTAATATTTTCCGATATCGTTGAAGACCAAAGAAATATAACCATTTCGTATTCCTTCTTGTCTTTTTTTGATGGCTTGAGCCGAATATATGATTTTATCAATACATATAAAAATAATATTATAAGCATTGAAAGTAAAAAAGAGGACATAAAGCAATCAACAGACAATTTTTTATGTTTTTTTGAAAAAGTATATAGTTTATGGGAAGAGAATTTAAACAATTTTCGTTCAGAATATGGGTATCTTTTCATCAATCCGAACGATGACTTTTTCAAATGCTATAAAAAATTAAGAAAACATATCAAGAAGCAAAAGATCTGAGCCACCTGTCATCAGGCATGAGGATCTTACGCCATAGGAAAATAGATCGACAGACGCGCGGCGGCGGGCATTTTGCCCGCCGCCGCGCGTTCTGTTTGCATGCAATGAATATCGCCCGCCGCGTTTACAGCTCAATATGCTCCACGTCGTCGCGCGAGGAGCGGCGGTAGAAGATCGCCTTCCTGCCGATGACCGCCACGACCTCCGCGCCCAGCAGGTCCGCTGCGTTCTGCGCCATGGTGTCCGCGTCCGCCTCGGCGGTGGGAAGCACGTTGACCTTGATGATCTCACGCGCTTCGAGCGCCTCGGAGAGCGTCTTTAACAGGTTATCGGAGATCCCGCCCTTGCCGATCTGGGTGACGGGCGAGAGGTTTGCCGCAATGGATTTGAGTTTGCTTCTCTGTTTGCTTGTCATATTTGTTCCGGGCAATGCCCGCTCCTTTTCAGTTTAATCCGCCCGCAGGAAGGAAGTCATAGCCGCATTCATACGCCACCGCGCCATGCTCGTTGACGATGACCGCCTTTGCGCCATACGCCTGCAGCATGGGCGCGAGCATTCTGAGCATGCGCAGGAACCGCTTTTCATCCATGACCATCATATCCAGGAAAAATCCGCGCTCGGCGCCGTAACCGAATCCGAGGTTGACCGCCGTCATGCCGTTCTCTTCCTGTTCGTACAGGGGCGCGTCCCTGAGGTTTCCCAGATACCATGCGATGACGGGAACGAGGTCCTCCCCTGCGTGCACGGTGGGAAAGTACAGATACCCGAAAGCATACACGCGCAGCCACCAGGGCAGCTCCTCCTTCGCCCCGTCCAGCACATCCCGATCAATGAGCGCGATATCGGGCGCCTGCGTGAAGCCCTCGGCGAGCTTCTCGCGATAGGGAAGCTGTTTTTCGTCCGCGCCGCCGTCGTAACCGTAGCCCGTCGCATAGGGCGAGATGAGCGCATGCTCGTCCTCGGCATCCATCGCGGCGAGGAACGCATCGGCTGCAGCCTTGAGCTGACGCGCGAACTTCTTGCGGGGAAGCATGCCCACGCGAGATGCCGTCGGCTCCACCCAGGCAAAGGCGCACAGCGCCGCGTATTCGCCGACGTCCTCCGCCATACATTCGAACACATCGTTGGCGCGCGCCGTCGAATCCTCTCCCTCGGGGACATACAGATAGACGGTCGTGCCCGCTTCCGTCATCTCCACCCGTCCCATGCAGCGTTCATCGTACGCGCTCTTGTGTTTGACGACGCCCTCGGGCAGCAGATATTCCACCCTCCAGCCCGCCGCGACGAGGGGAGACGTCGCAAGCGCGCCGCACTCGACAAGGTAGCGTTCCGTCGCATATGCGGAGGGCGAGTTGCGCCAGTCGCCGCGCAAATACAGGCAGTACCTGCCCCCGCGCACCGTGCCGTAGAATTTCAACGGGAGATAGAAATGCTCCAGCTCCTCGTTGATGAGGCTGTTCAGCTTCTCCTGATCGCCCGCGTCGATGCACGCCGCAAGTTCGTTGAGTTTGTCCGCGACGCGGAGCCAGAATACAAACGTACAGTACCCGAAGCTCCACGGTTCTTCCTCGCCGTTGCGCAGATAGCACACGCCGTCCAGCGACATCTCTTCATGATGCCCGTCAAGGTTGTCGGTGCCGTCGTCCTCATAGCGCTCGCAGCCGGGGCAGACGCGGTCGACGTGCTTCTTTAAGATCGCATCGTACTCTGCGCCCGTGTAGAGGTTGACCTCCACTTCAAAGACGCGCTCGGGTACTTCGATCTTCAGCGTCTCCTCCGCGATGCTCTCGTAGATGAAGTCGGGCGCCATGCAGCGCTCCTCTCTGAGGTGCCTGACGCGCACCTTGCCCGACGCCTTGAGTTCCTCCGGCGTCATGCCGTCGGGGAACAGATAGTAGTGATAATCATAAAAGAATGCACGCAGTCCGCGTTCCATCATTTCCTCCTGAAGTATAAAATCTGATTATGGCACAAATTCAAATTCGACGTCGCCGACGATGACCGTGTCCCCTTCCTTGCAGCCCATGCCCTGCAGCGCCTTAAAGACGCCGCGGGTTTTCAGCATACGTTGGAAATACTGCATGGAGTCGGGATTGCTCAAAACGACATTGCGGCAGAGCAGATCGACCAGCCCGCCGACGACGACATACGCGCCCTCCTCGTCGCGGAAGATCTCGAACTGCCAGGTGTCCTCCTCCTCGAACGCGAACTCGTCCGAGGGGATGCGCTCGGCGGGCGGGAGGGTTTGAAGCAGCGCCCAGACCTTATCCAGAAGCTCTTTGGTTCCCTCGCCGCTCAGCGCCGTGATGGGGCAGACGGTGAGATCGGGATGCGCCGCCGTAAAGCGGGCGATATTTTCCTGCGCGCCGGGACAGTCGCACTTGTTGAGCACGACGATCTGCGGGAGCGCGGCGAGCTTTTCGGAGTACGCCGCGAGCTCGGCGTTGATCTTGTCAAAGTCCTCCAACGGATCGCGCCCCTCGGTGCCTGCAATGTCCAGAACGTGGCAGATCATGCGGGTGCGCTCGATATGGCGCAAAAACCCGTGGCCAAGTCCCGCGCCCTCCGCCGCGCCCTCGATGAGCCCGGGGATATCCGCCGCGACAAAGGAATTTTCATAGTACTGCACGACGCCTAAGTTGGGAGAGAGCGTCGTGAAATGGTAGTCCGCGATCTTGGGACGGGCAGCGGAGATCCTGGAGAGCAGCGTGCTCTTGCCCACGTTGGGAAAGCCCACGAGACCCACGTCCGCGATGACCTTCATCTCTAAAATGACGGCGTGCGGCTTGACCTTCACGCCCTTCTGCGCGAAGTTGGGTGCGTGGCGGCGCGCCGTCGTAAAGCGCACGTTGCCCTTGCCCCCCTTGCCGCCCTGCAACAGGAGGATTTTTTCGCCGTTTTCATAGACGTCGCAGATGATCTTGTTCGTCTCCGCGTCGCGCACGAGCGTGCCGCAGGGGACTTTGAGAACGACGTCCGCGCCGCGCTTTCCGAAGCACTGATTGGAGCCGCCGCGCTCGCCGTTGCCCGCCGCGTATTTGGAGGTAAAGCGGTAGGCGAGCAGATCGTGCACGTTCTCGTCCGCGACGAGGTAGACGTTGCCGCCGTCCCCGCCGTCGCCGCCGTCGGGACCGCACGCGGGCTTACCCTTGTATGCCTTGAAGGAGTTCATGCCGTCCCCGCCGTCGCCTGCCTTGACGGTGACGCGGACTTTGTCGGTAAAACCATGCGTTGCCATGCCTCAAGTATATCAACTTTTATAAAAAAACGCAAGATGTTTTGGGACAGAAAGCGCGGGGAATTGCGCGGCGCCCGCCCGCATGCGGGCGGGCGCCGCGCACCTGCCAACTTTTTTTGTGAAAAAATGCAATTTCTTGTTAGAAATGTGTTTACGCGAGGTATAATAGATAAAAGGAGATATTATCGTGTACGATTACCTGTTGTTCCTATTGCTGCTCATCCCCTGCCTCATCTTCTCGGGCTGGGCGAGCGCGCGCGTCAATTCGACGTTCACAGCCTTTGACCGCGTCCAGACGCGCTCCTGCATGACGGGCTACGATACGGCGGTGCGGCTCATGTCGCGGCGCGGCGTCCACGATATCTCCGTCAACCGCGTGGACGGCAAGCTCACCGACCACTATCATCCGACCAAGAAGCAGGTCAACCTCTCCATGAGCTCGTACGGGAGCACATCGGTGGCGGCGGTCGCCGTAGCGGCGCACGAAGTCGGGCACGTCATGCAGAAAAAATCGGGCTATGTCCCCTACAGGATCCGCAACGCGCTCGTGCCCGTCACCAATATCGGCGCGCGGCTCGCGCTGCCCCTCGTCATCGTGGGCGTTCTGCTCGATCTGTTCCTGACCGTGACGGATGTGGCCGTCGGACAGTGGCTGGTGTATATCGGCATCGCGCTCTACGGGCTTTCGACGCTGTTCATGCTCGTGACGCTGCCCGTGGAGTACAATGCCTCCCGGCGCGCGAAAAAGATGCTCATCGAGGACGGCATCCTCACCGAGGAGGAGCTGCCCGGCGCAAGCAAGGTGCTCTCGGCGGCGGCGCTGACGTATGTGGCGTCCCTGCTCGTTTCCCTGCTCTACTTTCTGCGATTTGCCGTGCTTTTCCTCTCTCTGCTGAGAAGAAGATAAACACACTTCATCTTTCATCCTTACCAAGAGCGGGCGTCCGTGCTTTCACGGACGCCCGCTCCTGTTTTGCGGATGATCGCAGACAAGGTCTGCAATGCGGCGAATGTCCTCCTCGACCTGTTGCAGACGCTGTGAAGAGAGATCGTATTCGCATTTTTTGGCGGGCTTCCAATCGGCACAGCCCTGCGCCTCGTCCAGAAGCCGCTCCCTGAGGCGACAATAGAACAGCTTGCATTTCCAGTACCGACAGACGGATTTTTGATAGGTCTGCCGGAAGGCGGCGCAAGACTGGCACGTTTTATTCTTCATTGCGCTCTGCCTCCAGCATACTGCGCAGTTCGGAGATCTCCGTCAGCAGATCGTTCAGACAGAATCGAAGGAAGGTTTCGTCCCTGCGGTGCCAGCGCTTTGCCTGGTAGTTCTCACAGTCCTCGTGTAAATAGTACCGATCAAAATGCCTGCACTGATAGCATTCGCCCCTCTTATCCATGGTGCTCTCCTTTGCGTGATGATATTTTCCTGAGATATTTCTATTCTATCAAGGCTTTTACAAAAAAGTATTGATTATACCTATTGGGTACAGGAATCATGTTTTGTTTGCAAGGTTTTATCGCCCTCCTTGCACAAGAGAAAGTAATCTGCCTCCCCTGAAAATCGCTAAAAAATGAGAATCCATAGCAACTCGCAAAAATATTTTCAAAGAAAAGATTTTTGCGAAGAGGAGCGGCAGGCGTTTAAGCAAAGTGTTTGGCAACACCAAACACTTGCAAAATTCGCCTTGTCGCGACGAAGGGGAGGTGTCCCGCAGGGGCGGAAGGGTCAAAAACATAAAAAAAACCTGCCCCGAACGGGACAGACATCATATTAACCCAGTTTGCCTGCAAGATCTTTGGTCAGATCGAGCAATGTCACCTTTTTGAGTTCGTTTTCCATTGCCGCCTGCGCATCGGCGAGGTGCGCATCGAGCACAGCGTGGATATTGCGCCCGACGGGACAGGCGGGGTTTGGGTTTTCGTGAAAGTGGAACATGTCCCCGTCCATGCTGTCCACCGCCTTATAGACGTCGTACAGCGTGATGTCCCCCAGGTCCTTGACGATGCTCGCGCCGCCGCTGCCCGCCTTGACGTCCACCATGCCCGCCGCCTTCAGGCTTAAAAGCGTCCTGCGGATGACGACGGGATTGACCTGCACGCTCGCCGCGATGAAATCGGACGTGACCTTCTTCGTTGCCGAAAAGTTGTAAATGACAAGCAGCGTATGCACCGCCACCGTAAATCTTGAGGTGATCTTCATATTCCCCTGCCTAAGTTTTTTCTGTATGATACAGCTATTATACAGCGCCTGCGCTGTAATGTCAAGCATTACAGCGCAGGCGCATGCAAAAATTTTTTACAGTCTTTTCGCGATCGCGTAGAGGAACTCCTCGGAGTTGAGCTTCTTGGGCGTAATGCCCTCGCGGTGGAAGAGCGGGACGAGGTCGCCCGTCATCTCCCCTTCCTCAATGGTCGCAATGGTCGCCTGCTCCAGCTTCTTTGCGAATGCCATGAGCGCCTCGTTGCCGTCCATCTCGCCGCGCTTGTGCAGTGCGCCCGTCCAGGCGAAGATGGTCGCCACCGAGTTGGTGGAGGTCTCCTCGCCTTTCAGGTACTTATAGTAGTGGCGGGTGACGGTGCCGTGCGCCGCCTCGTACTCATACTTGCCGTCGGGCGAGACGAGCACGGAAGTCATCATGCCAAGAGAGCCGTAAGCGGTTGCGACCATGTCGCTCATGACGTCGCCGTCGTAGTTCTTGCACGCCCACAGGATGCCGCCCTCCGAGCGCACGATGCGCGCCACGGCGTCGTCGATGAGGGTGTAGAGGTACCACAGCCCCTTTGCCTCGAACTGCTCCTTGTACTCCTCGTACACCTCGTTAAAGATCTTCTTGAACTGACCGTCGTACACCTTGGAGATGGTGTCCTTGGTCGCAAACATCATGGGCAGGTTCTGCTCAAGCGCGTAGCGGAAGCAGGAATGCGCGAAAGAACGGATGGAATCGTCGCAGTTGTGCATGCCCTGCACGACGCCGCTCGTGCCGTTAAAGTCGTGGACGAGCTGACGAGAAACCTCGCGCCCTTCCTTGTCCTCGGTGACGAGGAACACCTTGTTCCCCGGCTCCGCGATATGATCGACCGCCGCATACACGTCGCCGTAGGCGTGACGGGCGAGCACGATGGGCTTGGTCCAGGTGGGCACATAGGAGCGGATGCCCTTGCAGACGATGGGCGCGCGGAACACGGTGCCGTCCAGAATGCGGCGGATGGTGCCGTTGGGGCTCTTCCACATTTCATGCAGGTTGTATTCGCTCATTCTCTGCACGTTGGGCGTGATGGTCGCGCACTTGACGGCAACGCCGTACTTTTTGGTCGCGAGCGCGCTCTCCACCGTGACGGTGTCCGCCGTCTCGTCGCGGTGCACAAGTCCCAGATCGTAGTATTCGGTATTCAAGTCGACATAGGGCAGGATGAGGATCTCTTTGATCTTCTTCCAGAGGATGCGGGTCATTTCGTCGCCGTCCATCTCCACGATGGGGGTCGTCATTTGGATCTTTGCCATAGGTACCTCGCCGGATTTTTCCTCTATTATACGATTTTTTGCCGCCGTTTGCAACTTTTTGCGCCCGAAAAAACGCCGCGCGTCAAAATTCCCGTATGAATGATGCGCTTTTGCGGCTGCGGGCGGGCGAGCGCGTCTGCGATGACCTCCTCCAAAAAGCGGCGCATGCCCGAGAGCGTTCCCCCGAGCAGGTACCCCGCCAAAGAACCCGGCACCATGTTCAGCTCGTTGAAGTACACCTCCCCGCCGACGACGAGGAAGTCCGCCCGCACGATGCCGCGCATCCCGAACGCCTCATAGAGCGTGCGCGTCAACGCATGAATGCGCGCCGCGATCTCCTCGGGCAGCTCTGCGGGGCACTTACCGCCCCTGCCCTCTTCGTACTTTTCGCGATAGGTGAGCACATCCCCCGCCGAGAACACCTCCTCGAGCGGCGAGAGGCGCACTTCTTCCCCGATGCGCGCCGCCGCGCAGTTGATATCCCGCCTGCCCTCGAAGTATTTCTCGAGAAGCGCCGCGTCGTCCAGCTCAAAGGCGAGCGCGAGCGCCGCGCTTAACTCTTCGGGCGTATGTACGACTGTGACGCCGATGCTCGAGCCCAGATGCACGGGCTTGACGACGAGCGGATATCCGACCTCTTCCGCCTTTGCCGCGCCGTCCTCGCCCTCTTTGAGACACACGGCGGGCGCCACGGGGATGTTCAGCCCGCGCGCCGCGATCTTGGTGAGCCATTTGTCCATGAACACCGCGCTCTCGGGCATGGCGGGCGAGGCGAGCGGAACGCCCTGCCAGGCGAGCAGCGCCGCGAGCGTGCCGTCCTCGCCCATGCCGCCGTGGCAGCAGTTGAGCGCGATGTCAAAGCGGGCGACGACGCGTCCCCTGCCCTTTGCGCGCACGAGCGTCTTTCCCTCTACCCGCACGGGAAGGGGCGGCTTCCTGGGGCGGACGACCTCCTCCACGGCGCGGAAGTCCGCCGTGACCATGCCGCCCTCGGGCGGGAGATATACGGGCAGAACGCGATAGCTCCCGCCGCGCAGCAGATTGCACACAAGCATCCCCGTGATGACGGAGACCTCGCTCTCGTTGGACCTTCCCCCGAAAAAGACTGCGACTGTCGGCATACAAAAAACACCTCCGAAGAATTTTTCTTCCGAAGGTGTTTCTTTGGTCTGGTATCTTTAATAGATATCGGGCAGGTCGTTGAGAAAGAGCACGCAGTCCCCCGCGCCCAGCTCCTTGGCAAGGATATTCTGTGCGTCCTGCAGGGTGGGCACGATGCGCAGGTTTTCCTCCGCGCCGCCCGCCGCAAGGTAGCCGTTCCGCACCTCCAGAACGAGCGTTTCACCCACGAGGATGACAAGATCCAGCCCGACGAGCGAGGCGCCCAGCTGCATGTTGATGTCCTCTTCGAGCTGTCCCAGTTCAACGATGCCGGGCGTGACGGCGACTTTCCTCCCGCCCGCAAGCTTCAACACTTCCACGGCGTTCTGCGCGCCCGCGGTGTTGGCGTTGTACGCATCGTCGAGAATGATGACGCCGCCCTGATTGCGCCGCTCCAGGCGGTGCGCGACGGGCGTGATCTCGGCAATGCCCGCTTTGATCTCCTCCGCCGTCATGCCGAGCAGCGAGCACAGCGCCGCGGCAAGCGCGACGTCCTCCGCCGCGTGCCGGCCGAGTACGGGCACCTGCACGGAAAAACTGCCGTCCGGCAGGCGGAGCGTGAAGCGGGTGCCGTCCAGCGACAGGCGGACGTCCTCCGCGTCAAAGTCCCGCCCCATGACGAGATCGTCCTCTCTTGCGAGGCCTGAAACCGTCCTGCCAAGAACGCAGCGGCGGGTGCGGCCGACGAGCACGCCCTTTTCCGCCTTGACCGCCTCCAGCGAGCCGAATGTCTCAGTGTGCTGGGGACAGACGCCTGTCAGAATGCCGTATTCGGGCGTGACGATATCGCACAGCTGCGCGATCTCGCCCGTCCTGCGTGCGCCCATCTCCGCGAGAAAGACGTTGCAGTCCAGGCCGATCTCATTGACCGTGCGCGCGATGCCGCTGGGTGTATTGTAGGAGAGCGGCGTTTCAATGACCTTGAAGCGGACGGAGAGAATGATCGCCGCGAAGTGCTTGACGCTGGTCTTGCCGAAGCTCCCCGTGATGCCCACCTTGACGGCGCTGCTCTTATCCAGCTCCGCCTTCGCCTTTTTGATGAAGCGGGCGGTGTGCGGCGTCTCGTACGCCTTCATGACAAAGCAGACGCCTGCAAGAATCACGGGGGTCAGAAGCGGCACGATCGCAAAGGGAACGTAGCGCAGAAGATTGTACCACGGCGCGTTGATCGCGAGCGCAACGGCGCGCATCGCAAAGGCGAGCGCGATATTGACGGCGATCATGACGAGGGTGTAGACGACGGTCAGCCGCATGAGGCGGGGCGTCGGCACCTCCTTGACTTTGAGGGCGTGCCTGCTCTCCGAAACACAGTAGAGCACGGCGAGCCCGATGAAGGGGATCGCCGAGATGAGGTTGGCGATCTCGCTGCCCAGAAAGGAAAAGCATACGCTGACGATGGCCGTCAGAAGCGCGATGGCAATGGCGAGCAGGGACGCCTTCTTGCGCTCGATATTGCGGCTGCGATAGTACCACTTCAGAAACGCCCTGCAGGAGTACCCCTCCTGCTGCAGGATGCCGAGCAGGCGGACGGAGCACATCACGAAGATGTAGCCCGCGAGCAGACCTCCTGCGATATTGGCGATGACCGACCAGACTCCCATTGTAAAAACTCCTCCGTCTTTGCATTGAACGCGAGCGCATTTTCCAGATGCGCGAAGTGTCCGCAGCCCTCCATGACGAACAGCCGGCTGCCGCGGACGGCATGCACATAGATCATCGTGGACGAGAGCGGCGTCTCGGTGTCCTTGCTGCCCGTGATGAACAGTACGGGACGGCGGATGCGCGTCGCGTCGCCGCGCAGGTCCTCGTTGACGATCTTTTTATAGCTCTCCCGCATGAGGGGCGGGAGGCTCCGATACTCCTTGCTCCCGAAGTGGCGCTCGGCATACTTCGGCGCGATTTTTCTGACGGCGCGATAGCACCTGACGCGCAACTTGTAGCCCGCCGTGCGCCGCGGTACGATGCCCGCACAGCCCGTCAGCACCGCGCGATCGAACACGTCCGCACGCGCAAGGCACTTGACGGCGACCCTACCGCCGAAGGAATGCGCCACGACGTGCGGGAACGCGATGTGCAGTTCATCGAGCGCCGCCACGAGCCAGTCGGCATAGTCCGCGACCGACCACGCCGCGGGAAGCGCCTCCGCGCCGCCGAAACCCGGAAAATCCAGCGCGGTCACGCGGTAAAATCGGGAAAAATAGCTTATCTGCGGGTAAAAACTCTCTTTGGAGGCGAGATAACCGTGCAGAAATACAAGGTCTTTCCCCTCGCCCTGCTGCACATAGGAAAGTTTCAACCGAGCTCCTTGACCATGACGAGGGCGTCCTCACCGTCCGCATAATAGCGCGAGCGCGCATACAATCCGCAAAATCCGTATTTGAGGTACAATGACATGGCGGGCGCATTGGAAACGCGCACCTCCAAAAAAACGCGCTTTGCGCCCTTTTCCTCGGCGATCTGAAGAAGATCTTCGAGGATCTTGCCGCCCCTGCCGCACCTGCGGTACACCTCCGCCGTGCAGATGAGCTGCACTTCCGCCTCGTCCAACACGACGCTCACGCCGCCGTAGGCAGTGATTGCGCCGTCCTCCTCGAGCAGAGACCCGTAGAAGTTGCCCGAGAGAAAGGAATCGGCGAGCATGCGATGATTCCACGGGTCGGAAAAGTTCTCCGCCTCCAGCGCGGCGATGGCGTTGAGGTCGGCATACTGCCAGCTTCTGCCGTTCATCTCCCCTCCTCCGCGGACGATTTCCGCAAGTACAGCGCCTCCAGGGCGTGCGCGGGCATGACCTCCCCCGCCTTGCTTGTGGCGGCGGCAAGCAGCCCATGCGCCGCGTCCGCAACGCGCACCCCTTCAAAGAGCGGCGTGTGCGCAACGGGCACATACCCCGACGCAATGATCGCATCCACCTGCTCCCGCGAGGCAAACAGGGGCGGGAGGCTCACCTGCGTGCCGGAATAGCCGCAGGCATAGAAGTTTCCGTGCCCCGCGTCCACGAGGCAGAGCTTTTGTTCGTTCGTATCAGCATATGCGAGGCAGTCAAAAGAGGTGAGTGCAAGCGCCCCCTTTCCAGCGGCGAGGCACAGTCCCTTGACGGTGGCGATGCCGATACGGATGCCCGTAAACGAGCCGGGTCCCACCACGCAGGCAAAGAAGTCGCACGCCTGCGGCGTCAGCTGTGCCTGCTTGAAAGCGGCGTCGATTTCGTCCATCAGGATCACGGAGTGCCGCATCGCGCAGTCGGGACGGGGCAGAACGATCTGCCGCTCGCCATGGACGGCGACGGTATTGAGTTGTCTGCCGCTCGTATCGATGGCAAGAAAATTCATGTGACGATCTCCCGCTCCTCTTCGCTCACCTTTCGGATGACGACCTTTTTGCAATCCGCGGGCAGCAGCCCCGCAATGTTTTGGCTCCATTCGACAAGGCAGATCTTTCCCGCGTCAAAGTAGTCGGAAAAGCCCAGCTCCTCCGCCTGCCGCTCGCTCTCGATGCGGTAGCAGTCGAAGTGAAACATGGGCTCGTAGCTGTTGACATAGGCATACGTCGGACTTAAAACGTCCTCTGTTACGCCCAGCCCGCGCGCGACGCCCTGCGCGAACGCCGTCTTGCCCGCGCCCATTTCCCCTTCAAGGAGCACCACGTCCCCGGGGCGTAACGTCTTTGCATATTGCGCCGCGAAGGACTTGGTCTCCTCGGGCGAATTGGAAAGAAAAATCGCCATATCACGGGTATTATACCGCATACGGCGACGTTTGGCAAGAAATTTTTCTCATTGCGTCAGGAAGAAATGCAAAATCGCCAGCCCGACCAGGAGCAGCGTCACGGCGACAAGCACGATGATCGTGATGACGGTGCGCTTCTTCTCCTCCTCGTCCGTGCGCTCCTTTTTGGGACGCATCTTTTCGTTGAGGCGGTTGATCGCGCGCGAAATGTGCTTGTAGACGAGCAGCGTCACGAGGGACGCGACGAGGCAGCGTAGCAGGTTAAAGGGCAGCACGGACACCCACAGGTAGAGCGTGTAGAAGTTCTCCTGCGTGCAGTTCGGGAAGAGCGGCGTCATCATGGAAAGGAGAGGCTCCCAGCTTCCGCCGAACATGAGCGTGATATAGGCGGGCACGAGAAGAAAGCGGTTGAGGAAGATCGCGAGCGCCGTAGAGATGAGCGTCCCCACGCCCATGCCTAAAAGCGCGCCCTTGAAGGTGCGGATACGGTTGTAGATGACGCCAACGGGGATGACGAGCGCGAACCCGACGAGGATGTCCGCAAGATCGCCCACGAAGAAGGTTGAAGTCGAGACGAACACGAGCTTGATGAGCACCATCATCACGACGATGATGCAGCCCGAAACCGGCCCCAGGGCAAAAGTGCCGATGAGCACGGGGATATCGGAGAAGCGGAACTCCAGAAAGCCCGGGAAGGCGAACGGAAGCGAGAAGTTGAAGATGTACAGCACCGCCGCCAGTGCGGAGAAGAGCGCGATCATTGCGATGCGCGTCGAGGAAAAGTAACGTTTTGCAGCACTCATGACAAAGAACTCCTGAACATATTTCGAGTATTCTTTGACCCGCATACAAAGCGCGCCCCGCACAAAGCGGGGCGCGCGAAAATACGCACTTTACTCTTTTCTCATCCGGACTATGACCGTCGGTGCGGGAATCTCACCCGCTCGGGAGCCAATGGCTCTTCGCAGACTATACTGCCGGTGGAGACTTTCACTCCGCCCCAAAGAATATTCGATTGCATTCATTATAGTACGCCGCCCGCACGCTGTCAAGTATTTTTTCACGAATTGTTTCAGCCCGCCGCAAATGGCGTATATATACTTGAAATACCAGAGGAGCGCGCCATGCAAGAACTCTACAATCTTTCCAAAAATCTCAGACAGCTGCGCGAGGGATACGGCTACACGCAGACCGCCGTCGCGCAAAAAATAGGAATCAGGTATCAGTCCTACCACGCCTATGAGGCGGGCATCACCGTGCCGACGCTGGAGAACTTTATCAAGCTTGCAAAATTGTACGACGTTCCGCTGGACGAACTCATCGCGCCGTAACACATATGCACAGCGTCGCCCGCCGATGTATGGCGGGCGGCGCGTATTTTGCGACCGTTTTTAAAATCAGATACCAAATCTCAAAGGATATCCCCTTCGTAGATCGGGAAGGCGGCGCAGAGTTCGTGGACCTTGTCTGCGACGTCGGCGATCGCCTCCTCCTTCTTCCAGATGACCTCGGTGACGAGATCGGCGATCCGGATCGCCTCCTGCTCCTTCATGCCGCGCGCCGTGATGGCGGGCGTACCGATGCGCACGCCGCTCGTAATGAAGGGAGAAGTCGTCTCAAAGGGAATGGTGTTCTTGTTCGCCGTGATATGCGCACGATCGAGGAGCGCTTCCAGCTCCTTGCCCGTCATGCCTTCCTTTCTGAGGTCGACGAGCATGAGATGGTTGTCCGTGCCGCCCGAGACGAGGCGCACGCCGTTGTTGGTAAATCTGTCCGCCATGGCGGCAGCGTTCTTGACGATCTGCTGCTGATATGCCTTGAATTCGGGCGAGAGCGCCTCCTTGAAGGCGACCGCCTTTGCCGCGATGACGTGCATTAAAGGCCCGCCCTGCGTGCCGGGGAACACCGCCTTGTCGATCGCCTTGGCATACTGCTCCTTGCACATGATGACGCCGCCGCGCGGACCGCGCAGCGTCTTGTGCGTGGTCGTCGTGACGAAGTCGGCAACGGGCACGGGATTGGGGTGCAGCCCCGCCGCGACGAGGCCCGCAATGTGGGCAATGTCCACCATCATCAGCGCGCCCACCTTGTCGCAGATCTCGCGGATGCGCTTGAAATCGAGAATGCGGGGATATGCGCTCGCGCCCGAGACGATCATCTTAGGCTTGCACTCCAGGGCGATGCGCTCCATCTCATCATAGTCGATGGTCTCCGTCTCCTGCGAGACGCCGTAGGGCACGATGTTGAAGAACGTCCCCGAGAAGTTGACGGGCGAGCCGTGCGTGAGGTGTCCGCCGTGCGAGAGGTTCATGCCCATGACGGTGTCGCCCGGCTTGAGCATGGCAAAGTAGACGGCAAAGTTCGCCTGCGCGCCGCTGTGCGGCTGAACGTTGGCGTGCTCGCAGCCGAAGATCTCCTTGAGCCTGTCCCGCGCGAGGTTCTCGACGATATCCACGAACTCGCAGCCGCCGTAGTAGCGCTTGCCCGGATAGCCCTCTGCGTACTTGTTGGTGAGATGGCTTCCCATTGCCGCCATCACAGCGGGAGAAACGATGTTTTCGCTCGCGATGAGTTCCAGGTTCCCGCGCTGGCGGGAGAGTTCCTGCTCCATTGCCCTGCAGACTTCGGGGTCGGTATTTCGGATGGTAGAAAGGTCGATCATACGCTGCTCCTTGTAAAATGCTTTTTGGTATTATAACAAATTGCGCGCAAAATAGCAAGGACTTCGGGAATTTTTCTTGGCAAACGCGCAACTTCCTTTGCTTGACACACGCGCCCGTACATGGTATACTTAAGCAGAGTTTATTTTTTCGAAACATTTGGGAGCTGCCTATGACCGTATTGCGCTATGCTGCCGTTTTTTTATCCGTTTTCGTCACGCTGTTTGCCTCCGCTATTTGGGCGCTGATGCTGCCCGCCTCGCTTCCCGCCGCGATCGCACTCACCTGCATCGGGATTTTGGGACCGGCGATCGCTGCGACCGTCAATACGCTGCGCTATAAAAGCGCGGACCGGATGCTTTCGCGCAAAACTGCCGAACACCGCGAACACTACCTAAGTGCAGGCAACGGCACCCGCGCCGAACAGCGCGCCGCGCAGCGCAGAGCAAATCGCACCCTGTGGCTGTGCCGCGCATACTCCGCAGCGCTGCTTGTCTGCGGATTTCTTCTCAGTCTCGGCGCCTCGGGACTGCTCATCGGCGCCACCGCGGCAAGCATACAGACGCGCGAACTCGTCGCCGTCCTGTGCGTATTTTTATCGCTCGCGGTCTATCTTCTCACCATGTACCTGCCGATGATGACGCTCGTCAAGGTGCTGCAGGAAGAAAAGACGAACGAGAGCGAACACATCGTGCGCACGCAGATGCCGCTCTTGTATGAGCTTGCCGACAGGGCTGCGATCGTCGCAGGCTATCACGGGCGGTATACGCTCCTGCGCATCTTTGGCCCGGAGACCTGTTTTACTTCAAAACAGACAAGGGAGGGCGTCGCGATCGGCGTGCCCGTTGCCATTCTCCCCCTGCTCACCAAGGAAGAGCTGGTCTCTCTCCTCGTGTATAGTTTTGCCCTCGCCATGCACCGCGACAGTGACGTGCTGCGCCGCTTTGACGCCGCACTCATGCGCTACGACTGCGAACACGACAAGCTGGCGACCTTCAAGAAGCTGTTCTTCGCCTATGCCGAACTGCGCCTTGCAAGGACGCAGAAGAAGTATGCAGCCTATGCGCGCGTGCGCATTGAACGGGACGCGGACAAGGTCGCCGCAGCTTCCGATCCGCAGACATGGATCGATGCCTGTGCCAAGTGCGAGCTGGCAGCAAACGTTCTGCGTTCGCCCTGCCGCGCCGTCGAATATGAAATGTTTGCGCAGGAGACGCCCGTCTCCGACTATTACGAGCGCATCGCGGCGTATCTGGACGCGGCGATCCAAAAGGAGGGCGCGCACCTGCATCCCATTCTCCTGCGCACGCTGTGGGGCGGGGACAATCCGCGCCCGACCCTGAAAATGCGCATGGAGCAAGCAAAGGTCGCCGACTACGATGCTGCCCGCCGCGAAAAGGACGCCGCGTTTGTCCGCGAGATCGCAGAAGAGATGGCGCGGTGCAGCAAATTTGCCTACGAGAGCTTCTCCCGCGACGGGGCTTGGAAAAAACTGCGTCAGGAACAATACCTCTCTCATAACCGTATCATCAAGGAGTATGAGCGCGCGCAAAAGGCGGGTACCGCGGACGAATACCTGTATTCGCAGGCGCTGCACGCCTACAGCATGGTGGACGATACAAAGATCTTCGGCGTCGCCGAGCATGCGCTCGCCGATACGACCATGCGCACAGACGCGGAGATCATGAGCGCCGTCTTGCTGTGCCGGCGCGACCACCCCGCCGCCGTGGACGCGATGCTCCATGTCATCTGGGACAATCCCATGCTCAGCGTCAATCTGTCGCTCATGCCCATTCTGATGGAGGCCGCACTGCGCACGGGCGATCAGACGATGGTGGACCGCGCCCGCGAGATCCGGGCGTCCGTATCGCAGGAGATCCTGGACTGTACCAACGAACTTTCCGAGATCTCCGTCTCGGCAGAGAGCATCCTGCCCTGCGATCTGTCGCAGGCGCGCCTTGCGCAGATGAGCGCGGTACTTTTGCGCCTGTGCGGCAACGCGCATGTATATCTCGTCAAGATCCGCGCGGAACGCCCTGTCTACGCCGTTCTTCTGGAGGAGACTGCGGACAAAAAGAGCGTTTCCGAATATGCCTTCTCTCTTCTGAGCAACTACTGCACAGAGCTGACCCGCCTGGAGGAGATCTATTATCTCTACCGCGAGGACAGCAATTCTGCAGTCATGCAGGAGGCGCGCAAGATCGGCATCCGCCTGACGTAAAAAATACTGCTGCGCGCCCGTACATACAGGATGCGCAACAAGTTTTATAACGCCGCCGCCCTGCGCGTTTGATATGCACCCCAAAAGTTGGACAGACTTTAGGGGGTGCATATTTTTATGTC
>ERZ1643251.2125-NODE-2125-length-20821-cov-4.629876_pt1 | contig 20821 bp, 13 predicted proteins | sample MGYA00579261_ERZ1643251 | MGnify/ENA primary metagenome ERZ1643251 (study PRJEB29033, sample SAMEA4952267) | chicken gut metagenome | biome: Broiler Chicken; feature: Gastrointestinal Tract; material: Caecum | place: Ireland | collected 2018 | study: Broiler... | reverse complement strand
GCTCTTTTTCTTTGCCGGACAGCGAATTTTTTATTTTATCAACATCAAATCCGCGAAGATAGTATGAAATAAGCCCGTGTAACTTCTCGCCGGTTTTTGCGCTGTTGGTTTTATTTATAAAATCAAGGCGTGCTATATATTTGTCAATGAAATTTTTTTCGCTTTTTTCAAGAATTTTTAGCGAGTTTGCACTGAATGTGTTCATAAGCTTATGCATCCTCCAATGTGTCAAAAACGGCACATGGTTTTTGTTCTTTTTCTTTTTTAAATATTCTGGCGGTTTTTGAGCAGGTCATATATAGTTTTATTTTGGCTCTTGTGATTCCCACATAAAGCAGCCTGTAGTTTTCTTCCAGAATTTCTTTTTTAAGCTGCTGTGCGGATTTTGGTTTAGTTTTAACCGATTGGATAAATTCGGAATTTTTCTTTAATTTAATATCTTCAAACCTGAGTCCCAGATTATCGGATGACATCTCGGGAATAAAGACAAAATCAAACTCGTCCCCTTTAGCTTTATGAAGTGTCATGATTCTGATTTCGCCGTTATTTGACTCTTCTTTAGGCGTAAAAAATCTCACGCTTTTATTTATCCGCCCCGATATTTCATTCATTCTTAAAACCGTATCTTCAAACGTTTTTGCATTTTTATATATATTATCCGCGATAGTGTATACCATAGAAACATTTGCAAACTCGAGTGTGTTTTTAAAATAAAAGTCGCCTATTTCAAGTATAAGCTCCATGGGGCTTGATGCGCGCTTAAGCAGAAAGTATTTTAAATCCCACCACAGGCGGTATTTTGAGCCGTCTTGAGACAGAAAATCATTTGATTGGACTAAATCCAAAATGCCTGACTCATCTGCATAGATTGGCATTTCAAGCAGTGTTTTGATACTGTTTTGGATATTTTTTTTATTTTTGAAATCGCATATAAAATTAAAAATTGCAAGGGTTGTTCTAAATACGGGGTTTTCATTAAGTGTTCCCGCAGTGCTTTTTGTTTTTATGGCGCAGCTTTCCATATATTGCGCCCACAGTCCTATTGCCCTGTTGCTTCTTAAAAGTATGCCTATTGATTTTTCGGGGTATTGTTTTTTGATTTTTTTAATTTCCTCAACCACAAAGGCTTTTTCAAGAGATTCGGATTCAAAGAGTTTTAAACAAAGTGCGTCGTTATTGTCAGGGTTTTTGCCTTCAACCGGCTCCATTTTGATTTTTAAAAACGCGTCAGGTGCTGTTTTTAGACCGTTTTCAATTGTTTTGTTTGCAAAATCAATGATTTTTACCCCGCAGCGCTGGGATTTGTTCATTTCCACATTGCTGTTTTCGCTTATAAATTTTTTAAAGCCTTCAACATCGGAATTAGAAAATGTTGAAGTTATCGCCTGATTAACATCCCCGCATCTTATTATATTTCCCCATCTGCCCCCGAGGATTTTTATAAGCTCCTGCTGCACGGGAGAAGAGTCCTGTGCTTCATCTTCAATTATCACACGCGCAAGGTTTTGATAGTATGAGCGAATTTGAGAATTGTTTTTTAGTAATTTAAGCGCATAAACAAGAAGGTCGTCATAGTCAAGAAAATTATTTTCTTTCATTTCTTTTTGATAGCTTTCAAAGATTCTCTTAAAGCTCGGGCTTTTTATGTTTTTTATATCTGAATCTATGTCGCTTTTAAACTCGCTTAGAGCCCTTTCGTACAGTTCGACTTTATCGTAGTCAAGTCCTGTTTCGAGCACCGCCCTGCTCAGGATTTCACGCCTTTTAATTTCATCTGTTATTTCAAAATCGTTATCAAGATTTACAAAAGTGTAGTTGTTGTTTTCTTTTAAAATCCTGAGTGCAAGTCCGTGAATAGTTGAAATTTGCGGCATTTCAAGCATATCGGGATATGCTTGTTTTATCCTTTCTTTAAAATTTCTTGCGGCTGATTCCATAAAAGTAAGTACAAAAATATTCTCGCTTTTAAGGTCTTTTATTATTTCCCCCTCAAGAAGCTTTAAAATAAGTGCAAGCATAATGGTTGTTTTCCCTGAGCCTGCCACGGCGCTTACCGCCATTTTGCCGCATTTGTAGTTGAGAACGGCTTTTTGGTCGCTGCGGGGTATGATTTTTGCGGGCGGTTTGTGTGTTAAATGTGTTTCGTTTTTAAAAAATTTATCAACCGCACCGAAGTTTTCAAGACCCAGAGTGTCATATATGCTTGAATACACATAAACCTTCTCATCTGCACACAGATACAGCTTGTAGAGAATCCTTGCGGTTCTGTCGAGCGTGAGTTCAAGATTGTCCTCGGGTGTGAATGTTTTTTTATGCCAGTTTTTTTGAAAAACCCATGAGTTATAAAGCATTCCTATATCCTGTTTTATCCAGTCGGAGTTTGAGCAGTCAAGCAGGAATAAATGCTTTGTGCAAATTTCATTGTCTATAAGTTTTTGCGCAGTTGCAATGATTATTGAATCCTCGGGTATTTCATCTTCGCTCAGGGGATTTTCTGAAATAATCGTGTTTTCGAGCTGTTCTATGAGTTTTATTTTTTCAAAATTGTTTGAGAATACTTCTTCAAAGTCGCCTATCTGCTTTGCAAGTTTATTGAGTTTTAAAATTGAACTCTGATTTTGTATGGTTTTTTCTATATATTTTGTGCAAATTTCATAAAGCTGCACGCTTAAGGGTTTGTCTTTCAGGGTGTCCGTAAAGTCCAGAAATTCTTTTGTTTTCTCGCATTTAATTTCGTTTAAATATTCTTTGATATTTTTTTTGTATTCATAATTTGCGATTATGTAACCGTTTGTTATTTCAAGTGTTTCATCATTGTTAGGTTTTATAATTTCAAGGAGAATGTTTTTTAAGGCAAAGGGGCTTATTGGACAATCGGGCGAGTTAATCATTTTTAAAATTTCAACCGCTGCGGCAACTGTCGGATTCTGGTTCAGTTTTTCACTGCCCGAGAGAAAAAATACATTCTGTTTGATTTTTTTAAAACAATGACGCAGATACTCGTCTGCCACAGGTGTTACAAGTGCGATATCAGAGGGCTTGATTCCTGATTTAATAAGTTTTTGAATTTTATTGATGGCGCCTGTTATCATCTCGTCGCGCCGTATAAAACTTTCGCTCTCCGTGCTGCCGGATGAAAAAGCTTTTTTATTTTTAACCGTGTAAAATACTTCAAGGGCTGTTTTTTCATTGGGACGGCTTGCTCTTAAATCAACAGCTTTTTCTTTGAGAAATTCTTCAAAATTAATGTGCGCCGCGCTTAAATACCCGAGTCTTGAGGAGCCGCAGGGGTCTTGGGCGATAATAAATTCTTTTATTTCTTTTTTTATGAACTTTAAATATTCAAATACGGCAGGAGTTATCTCGTCCCCGTCATCTAAAATTACCGCACGGTATGGGTTTTTGGTATTTTTGTAAATATATTCAAAAAGGCTCACCTGTCTTAAGTAGTCAAATGCCCTTAACTCAAGTGTTTTGAGTTTGAATTGTTTAAGCGCCTGACGTACTTCATCTCTGTATGATTCGTTTAAAATTTCTTCCTTTTCCCTTATTTCATTCTCTTCAAGCGCGTTTTGAACAATAAGGGAATATCTTCTTAAAAGCTGGTGGAGGAGATTTATTTTGGAATTGTATCCCTTAAATTCCACGTTTTTTATACAGTTTTTAAAAATATACTGTGATACTTCAAGTCCGCACATGTTTGCAAAAACGGCAGGATGAGGAAAGTTTATGTTGTTTTCGATGAGCGGCCAGTTTTTTTCTATAAAACTTCTTGCAAGCCCGAAAAAACTGAATATATTCAGATTTCCGATATTCCCTTCGGGCGAGAGTTTTTTTATTTTTTCGGTGAAATTCTTCTTTTTCCTGCCGTTTTGAACAAGCACAAGGATTTCATCGGCACAGAACCCTCTGTCTTTAAGTTCAATGTATTTTTGAGCCAGAATGTCGGTTTTATTTGAATTTATTGTGGAAAAAATTATCATAAAATGTCGCTCGGGTCTACATCGGTTATCATTTTTATGTCGTTTGGCAGAATTATTTTTCTTAAAAATCCCAGAACCGTATCGTGCCCTTTTTGTTCGAGTTTGTTTTTAATAAGTATATTATAGCGCCACTCTCCTCTTATCTTACCTATAACACAGGGGGTCGGGCCGAGAACTATTATTCTTTCATCAAGAGAGAGTTTTTTTATGTAGTTTTCAAGATGCGTTGCAATTTCAAGGCAGGCATGCTCGGCTTTAAATTCTTCTTTTGAGCTTATAATTATTCTTATTATCTTTGAATACGGCGGATAGTCGTACTCTTGTCTTAATTCTTTTTCTTTTTCAAAAAAGCTTATATAGTCCTGCTCTTTTGCTTTTTGCAAAAACAGGTTTTGGGGGTTGTATGTTTGAAAAATAACTTTTCCTTTGTGCCCTCCTCTGCCCGAGCGTCCCGCAACCTGGGTTAAAAGTGAAAAGCCGCGCTCGGAGCTTCGATAATCAGGCAGATTAAAGCTTAAATCCGCATTTATGACACCCACAAGCGTTACATTCGGGTTATCGAGACCTTTGGCTATCATTTGTGTGCCGATAAGGATGTTTATCCCGCCGTTTTGAAATTTTTGCAGAATTTCTATATGTTCGTTTTTTTTATTGAGGCTGTCGCTGTCAAGGCGCGCAACGCTCATCCCTTCAAATATTTTTTTTGCAATTTCTTCCACTCTTTGCGAGCCGGTGCCGAAGTTTTCAAGTTCTTCACTTCCGCAGTTTTCACATTTCGGGTGTTTGACTTCGTACCCGCAGTAGTGGCAGCGCCAGGAGTTTGTTTGAGAGTGATAAATCAGCGGTATTGCACATTTTTTGCACTCCAGTACCTGTGCGCATTCCATACATTGTGTATAAGTTGAAAAACCGCGCCTGTTTATAAGGAAAATTACCTGTTCACCGCGCTCTATCGTTTCTTTTGTTCTGTTTATAAGGGTTCTTGAAAATATTCCCGGATTGCCGTCGATTCTTTCGCTTTTCATATCAACAATACTGACATCGGGCAGCTGTGCATTGTTGTATCTGTTTTTAAGCTCGAAAAGTGAATTTGTATTCTGCGCCTCCCAGAAGCTTTCAACATCTGGCGTTGCGCTTCCCGAGATTATTTTTGCACCGTGAAGCTTTGCAAGCTCTTTTGCCACATGTTTTGCGCAGTATCTGGGATTTGGCATTGTTTGTTTGTAGCTTGTATCATGCTCTTCGTCAATTATTATGAGCCCGAGGTTTTTAATGGGTGCAAATACAGCCGAGCGTGCGCCGAAGAGTATTTTTATTTCATCCTGTCTTAGTTTTTGCCAGACGCTGTATTTTTCCGCTTCCGATATCGATGAATGCCATATCGCAACTTTATCGGCTCCGAAACGCTTTATGGTGCGCATGGTAAGCTGCGATACAAGCGCTATTTCAGGCGCCATAAAAAGAACGTTTTTGCCCTCTTTTATAGTGTCTTCTATAAGCTTAAAATAAATTTCCGTTTTGCCCGAGCCTGTAATGCCGTACAACAGAGAGTTTTGCGCATTAACATGCTTTATTTCCTCATAGACTTTTTGCTGTTCGGGGCTTAGTTTGTGCTCTTTGTTTTCTTCGTTTTTTTGAAGAGCGGCATTTTCTTTTCTTGGTTTTCTGTAATTTTTAACGTTTTTTTCAAAAAATTTCTGCGGAAGTGCGGTTTTTAAAACCGTAGGAAGGTCGCAAAAATAATAGTTTGCAACCCATTCGAGCAGCTTTAGATATTCAAGCGTAAAAAGCGGCTCCGTATCAAGAATTTCATCTATGTATTTAGCCTTTATTCCCTCTTCAAGATAGTTTGAGAATCCCGCGATGTAGCCTTTTATTTTCCTTTTCGGGCCGAAAGGCACACTTACGGGCTGACCGATTTTTATATCGGAGCGCATATTGTCGGGTATTAAATAGCTGAAAGTTTTAGTCCCGAGTTTTGCAACATCTGTAAGAACAAGGGCGTATTTATACATTTTAGAGCAGTTTCTCCGGAATATTTTTCAGATTTAAGTCAATTGTGTCAAAAATTGTTTTCTGCACAAACGTTCCGCCTGTGAAGTCGCTGTTGGCGGGTAAGATTTTTATACTTGAAGTGTTTGCACCTTCTTTAGATATGGTTGCAATGTATTGTTTATTTGAATTGAGAAAAAGGATGTAGCCGCTTTTTGACTGCATTTCCGCCACTTCAAACTGCCCCGTTGAATTAAGTGCGCTGAGAGTCAGCATATAAAGTTTGTCCGCACCCAGAGGATAATTTTTATAACAGCTTGAAAGCAGGGACTCATCCGCAAATGCGCTCTGTGATAAAAATATTGCACCAAGAATTAAAATAAATTTTTTCATTATTCCCCCTCTCTCCAGGTTTTGGCATATTTTGTATCAACTCTCAGAGGCACTTTTAGCGGCTGATTAAGCTCCATTGCTTCAACGGTTAAGTTTTTAATCTCTTCAAGTTCTTCTTTTGGCACTTCAAGTACAAGTTCGTCGTGCACCTGAAGAATGATTTTTGATTTATAATCTTTAAGTTCATTATGCAATTTAACCATTGCCATTTTTATTAAATCGGCGCTTGTGCCCTGAAGAGGCGCATTTATTGCAGCTCTTTGCGCAAATTCACGTATTTTTGCGTTTCTGGAGTTAAGCTCGGCGCCAAGGTATCGCTTTCTGCCATACAGTGTTTCGACATAACCTTCCTGATGAGCCGTAATAAGTGTATTGTTGATATAGGTGTTGATTTTCGGGTATGTGGCAAAATATTTGTCTATAAATTCCTGTGCCTCAAAAGGTGTAATACCGAGTGCGGATGACAAGCCGTAGCGTGTTTGACCGTATATCAAGCCAAAGTTTACGGCTTTTGCCTTTCTTCTCATTTCTTTTGTAACTTCATCTTTGCTTACTTCAAAGATTTTTGATGCCGTGATAAGGTGTATATCCTCATTGTTTTTAAATGCGTTAATAAGGACTTCATCACCCGAAAAATGCGCAAGCAGACGAAGTTCGATTTGAGAGTAGTCTGCCGAAAAAATTACCGAGTTTTCTCTGTCCTGCGGTACAAAAGCCGCTCTTATACGGTTGGAGAATTCCGTCCTTACGGGAATGTTTTGAAGATTGGGGTCAGAGCTTGAAAGCCTGCCCGTCGTTGTTACAATTTGATTAAAATGAGTGTGGATTTTTCCGTCGTCTTTTGTAAGTTTAGGCAGATTGTCAATGTATGTGGTTTTAAGCTTCATAAGCTGCCTGTGGCCTAAGATGTCGCGCGCTATTTGATATTGTCCGGCAAGTTCGTCAAGAATTTTGGCAGAGGTGGAAAACCCTGTTTTGTTCTTTTTGCCGGGTTTGATTTTTAATACGTTAAAAAGCACTTCCGATACTTGTTTTGGCGAATTGATATTAAAGGTTGTGCCTGCCTGTGTGTAGATTTTTTCTTCAAAATCAAGAATTTTTTTATCTATTTCAACACTCAATGTTTTAAGATAACCTATATCAAGGCATACACCCGTATCTTCAATATCTTTAAGAACATATGCCAGAGGCAGTTCGACTTCGCTTGTGAGTTTTTTTTCTTTTTCATTGAGCGAGTTTTTGTAAAATTCATGCAGTTTAAGAAGATTTCTTGTGAGCTTATATCCGTCATTTTCATCGGGCATAAAATTAAGGTAGTTTTGAATCTGCGAAATTAAATCATGTTTTCTTGAAGAGTCTTTTATGTAGCTTGAGAGCATAACGTCTTCAATGACACCTTTCGGGTTGATATAGTTAAGTTCGCTTTTTATGTCATATATGACTTTTTTTATGTTTTCGTTATCAAGAACTTTTGAAACAAGCGGATCGTCTTTCCTTAAAAGTGCACAGCTGTTGTTGTGCGCCACAAAAAGAGAGTTTGGCATGGCGGGTAAAATAGCGGATAGTGCAATAACTTCACCTTCTTTGATATTTTCTAAAAATTTTCGCGCCTCGTCTTCCTGTGTTATTTTAATAACATCTTCTTCCCTGTTTTCTTCCGCAGCAGAGAAAAGTCCCAGCTGGATATTTGTATTGTCTTCTTGAATTTTTACAAAAGTTTCTTCCTTTGCATTGTTGTCATCACAGCTTGTTACAAAAGGGTTTAGAAGTTTATCGAGATTTTTAACAAAGCTGTAAAACTGCACCTTTTGAAAGAAGTCGCTCACCGCTTGTTTATCAGGTATTTCAAGGCATGTTTTTGAAAAGTCAAAGTCTATGTCTACATCTTTTTTTATTGTTGCCAGAAACTGCGACAGATAAGCCATTTCTTTTTGTTCGGCAAGTTTTTCTTTTATTGCTTTTTTGGTTATGTTTTCAATATTTTTATAAATGTTATCAAGGTCTTTATACTCTTCAAGCAGCCATACGGCGGTTTTTGCACCTATGCCTTTAACACCCGGGATGTTGTCCGAGGTATCGCCGCAAAGCGCCTTATAATCCACAACCTGTGCAGGTTCAACCCCGAGATTTTCTTTTACCTGTTCCCAATCGTAGCTGTTTAAAACACCTTTCTGCGGAATTAAAACTTTAATCTGCCCTTCTTTATCGACAAGCTGGAAGCTGTCTTTATCGCCCGTCAGAATGTATGTATCATGCCCCAGTTCTTTTGCACGGCTTGCTATTGTTCCTATAATGTCATCGCCTTCAAATCCCTCTTTTGTACAAATGGGGATATTGAGCGCTCTGAGTCCTTCCATAATAAGCCCCAGCTGCGAGCGCAGGGTGTCGGGCATGGTTTGCCTGTTGGCTTTATAGTTTTCGTATTTTTCAAGCCTGAAAGTATGTCTTGAAACATCAAAGGCAACGGCTATGGAGTTTGGTTTAATATTTTTCCCGCCTTTAGAGGAAGATGAAAGCAGGTCAAAAATTGCTTTAAAAAAACCGTAAATTGCCCAGGTGGGCTGATGGTCGGTTGTCTGCATATTTGTTCTTTCAAGTGCAAAAAACATCCTGAAAGCAAGAGCATGACCGTCAATTAAAATAAGTGTTTTTTTATCCTCGCTCCTCATTTATCCTCGCTTTTTATCCCGGCAGTTTAATTATATTTTACCCTAAAAATCATCCTTTGTGATAAGTTTTACGTTATTTAAAATTGTTATTTCGTAAGGATTCGGATCCTGTGCAGGCATGAGCGAATTTACCCATTCCATTGTAATCGGAAACCCGGGAGGAAGCGGCATTTCAAGCTTATCCCACGGGATGGGCTCGCCTGTTTCGGGATTATTTTTAGGGAAATTCTGCTCCCATTGTTCATCGATTAGAGGTTTTTTGTCGTTTATTTCGTTTTCGATTTTGTCTTTGATTGTATCTTCTATATCACTTGAAGCTGTGCAGTCCGTTGCGTTTGCACTGAATATTCTTAAATAACCTGCCACATTGGTATCAATCTTTGGCGTACAGGATTTTGAAAGGTCAAATTTTGTTTCGTTTGCACAGATAAGGTGATAGTTTTTTGTGCCTACCGTCCTAAGGGTTGTTGCGCTGTCTGCTTTGCAGCCGATATCCGACCATATGTAATTATTGTTTTTATCTTTTGTACCCGCAAATATGAAATAGCCCCAAGAGCCTTCTTTTGTTTTAATTTTAAATTCGCTGCCTTTTTTGTCTGTCATTATATTATTGAGGGTAATGATATCACCTGATTTTTTGTCTTTTTCAACCTGCTGTGTTGTCTGCGCATAAGAATTTGCTTCAATTCTCACTCCGCCCACACCTGCAAAACGCAAAAAATATGTCGGGCTCATAAGCTTTGCACTGATTTTAACTTTAAATATTCCGCTGCCCTCATCCTTGTATTCGCTTGATACCAGCTGTGCATCTTTTGTGGTGTCAAATTTTGATTTATACAGGTTAAAAAGTTCTTCACTTTCATCAACGAGCGAGTCTTTATATCTTGCAACACTTGCGAGGGCTGTAGTTTCAACGGCCCTTTGCAGTTTTACGCGATTTAGCGTAATGTATGCCATATCTATGCCAAACGCGCAGAAAGCAAGGAAAGCGACACAAAAAACCGCTACCATAATCGATATATCAGCTCTTTTTTTCTCAGGGCGCAGGGGCATTATCTCCTCCTCCTTGTTCCTGCTCCTGTGCGGCAAGTTCCTGTTCTTCGCGTGTTTTTTCAACATAGTCTTCCCACATTTGTTCGTGATCTTTGTTCCATTTGTCTTTATAGTTGTTAAAGATATTATTTATACTGTCATTGAGTCCGTTTGAGCCTGTTTGTGAATATGTATTAAACTCATCCGTCAGAGTGTTATTTTGTATATCGTAGGAATTTGGCGCAAACAGAGCCTTATTTGTAAGTGCAATGCTTTTAAAATAAAATTTTTCGGGAACCGCGTCAAAAAACAGATTTACAAGTTGAAAAGCGTACGTATAGTTATATGTTGCAATACTTACTATGAAATCATCCGCTTCAAGTGTATCTACCTTTAGAGTATCAGCATAAGGGACTCTTCTTGCAACAAGGATATTGTATGTATTTTGATAAATCTCGTTTTCTATATCAACTAAGTCGGCATTTTTTTCTCTTTGAACCGATGAAACAATGCCTACTGCCCGATTCAGGGCAGAGTTAAGCTCTATGCCGGTGTTTAAGCCATAGGCAATTTCTGTCAGCAAACCTATTATTCCTATTAAAAAAGGAAAAAACAAAACAAGTTCTACAAGATGCTGAGCTTTTGAGTGTTTATACCCAAAAGCTCTTCCTGATTCTTTTGAATTTTTATTCGTCATCATCCTGCGGCGGGCCGCCCTTAACCATAAAGCTGTAAGTCAGGTCTTTGTAATCCACTTTTATCGGGTATATGCCGGGGTCTTTCATAAACATGTAGAAAAACCTGTTTTCCTGCGGTCTTACAACCGCGGCATTGTTGATTGTGTGCTTGCTTATGCCTTCCACAACAGCGCTTATTTGTTTGTATGCCCCGTCACTTGTGCTGACATTTGAGGGCTCGGCAACAGGGCTTGTCTGGTTCAGGCGCTGGTAAGTATTTGCAATGGTTGCAATGCTGTTAAGTGTGCCCGACGCCTGCGACATTGCAGCAAGCGCGCCTGCTTGTGAACTTTGATATGCCCCGAGGTAGTTTGATGATGAAATTAAATCTACCGGTATATCATTTGCACTCATAACAAAGTCTTTTGTGTAAAAGACATAGTCGTTTGTATTTGAGTTGTTATTAATCTGGATGTATGCCGCAAGAATATCAGGTACCGGGGTTTTTGAAATTCCAACCCTCATTGAAATATCTTCCGCGGGCGAAACCTTATTGTATGTTGAGAAATAAAACATTTCATCGGTTTGAATCATTGCGGTGTTTTTTGCATTGTAATCTTCGCCCACATAAGAAAGAGTGGAGCACCCCCCGAGCGCCAGTGCGCTTAATAAAAGCGCACAAAGCATAAGGGAAACTTTTTTAAATTTATTGACAATTAGCCTTTTCATCTTCGCTTACTCCTTTAATTGTAAGGTTGACTCTGCCTTTATCGTCTATTTTAATAACTTTAACAATTACTTCCTGGCAAACCTGTGAAATGTGCACCATGCCGTCTTTTCCGGGTGCCAGCTCGACAAATGCGCCAATCGGGATGATTCTTACAACTTTGCCTTTTACCACCATTCCGACCTCAGGTTTAAATGTCAGGTCTTTAATCATTTTAATTGCGATATCGGCGCCTTCTTTATCATTTGAAGTAATTGTTACCGTGCCGTCATCCTGAATGTCGATTTCGGCACCCGAAGCGTCGATAATGCTTCTTATCATTTTTCCGCCGGGCCCGATAACGGTTCCGATATCATCTGTAGGAATTGTCATTGAATACAATCTGGGTGCAAAAGGTGACAGGTCTTCACGCGGTGCGGTAATTGCTTCTTTCATACATTCCATAATATGCAGTCTGCCGTCTTTTGCCTGATACAGAGCGCGTCTTAAGGTTTCATTGGATATGCCTTTGATTTTCATATCCATCTGAAGTGCCGTGATGCCTTCCGAGTTACCCGTAACTTTAAAGTCCATATCGCCGAGGAAGTCTTCTATGCCTTGGATATCCGTTAAAACGATATCCGTGTCGCCTTCTTTGATAAGACCCATTGCAACACCTGAAATCATACATTTAACGGGAACACCCGCGTCCATAAGAGCCATGGAGCTTGCACAGGTTGAACCCATTGATGTTGAACCGTTAGATTCAAGTACATCTGATGTTACACGGATTGCGTAGGGGAAATCTTTTTCATCGGGAAGCGCGGGAACGTTAGCGCGCTCGGCGAGGTTTCCGTGTCCCACTTCGCGTCTGCCGGGGCCTCTTAAGGGTTTTACTTCGCCTACCGAGAAGCCGGGGAAGATGTATTTGTGCATATATGATTTTTTAAGAAGCGGGTCAACGCCGTCAAGTTCCTGAGCCATATTAGGACCTGCAAGGGTAGCACAGGAGAGGATTTGCGTTTGTCCTCTTGTAAATACCGCAGAGCCGTGGGCACGGGGGATTACACCGACTTCGCACCAGATGGGACGCACTTCCGTTACTTTTCTGCCATCGGCACGAACACCCTCGTCTTTAATCATTGCACGCATTATTTTCTTTTCTAATGCCTTAAACTCTTCTGCGACAAAGTCAATGCCTGTTTCTTCCATCATTTTTTTGATGGGGTGCTCGTCATTAAGTGCTTCAATTTTTTCTTTTACAATGTTTTTAGCTTCTTCAAGTTTATTCTGTCTGTATTCGCGGTCAAAGTTGTGATATGCGTCAACTATCATATCGTAAGTATTGTCTTTAATGATTTGTGCAAGTTCGGACGTATCATAAGGGTTGACAAAGTTTTCTCTTTCAACGCCGCAGGCACGTGCAAATTCAAGCTGTGCGTCGCATTGTTTTCTTATTTCAACCTGTGCAAACTCAACCGCTGCCATAATATCATCCTCGGTTACAAATTTGCAGCCCGCCTCAACCATAATAACGCTGTCATGTGTACCTGCGATAACTATATCCATGTCGGATTTTTCGCATTCCTGATGGGTCGGGTTGGCTATCATTCTGCCGTCAATTCTTCCTACGCGGATTGCGCCGACAGGACCTTCAAAAGGCGCACCCGAGAGCATAAGAGCAGCTGATGCGCCGAGAATTGATAAAACATCGGGTTGATTTTTTTGGTCATAGCTGAATAATTGCGAAACGATTTGAACGTCATTTCTATATCCTTTGGGCCACAAGGGGCGAATGGGGCGGTCAATAAGCCTTGATACAAGGATTGCCTTTTCGCTTGAGCGTCCTTCTGTTCTTGTATATCCGCCGGGGATTCTGCCGATTGCAGACATTCTTTCTTCATAGTCAATTAATAAGGGGAAAAAGTCTATACCTACGCGCGGCTCTTTGCTTACCGTTGCGTGGATAAAAAGCATTGTATCTTCGCACCTTACGGTAACGGAAGAAGTTGCCTGTTTTGCATACTTGCCTGTTTCAACTGTTACAAGTTTGTCACCGATTGTAACTTCCATCTTCTTTACTTCGGGTTTGTTTGTTTGAATTGTCATTTTTTTCTTTCTTTCTATGTTTTACACTTCTATATCTCAATAAGATTTTATAATAAATACGATATAATGAAAAGAAAAAATAACCGATTGCAAAACTTTGTAAAAAAAAAAAAGAGGCACTATGTTGTATAGAATTAATCTACCTACCTGGAGCGTGCCTCATAGAATTAAGATACGAACTTAGTGTAGAAAATTTTCTACGGGGCTTGTGCCCCGTTAAAATTTTCAAACGAGCCTTAGGATGTGAGCCCGTGGCGGCAAAGCGAGGAGCTTTGGCGGACAGGGCGACACTGGACTTAGCTTTGCTCCTGTGGGTATCTCGCGCCTTTGCGCTCGATTATCCTACGTCGCCTATCGACAGTTGCGCCTGCGGTCTTGCTCCTCGCAAGCCCTTAGGCTCACTCCGGCTCACGCTTTTTACTCTTGCTCACTTGCATCCCACCTTATCCTCAAATAACCGCTAGAGCCGTTACCTCCCGAGCCTTGTTCAAAGGAGTCACCTACTACTCCTCCGCCTCCGCCACCTGAGCCTCCAAATTCATTGTTAACAGGGTCATGACTTCTTGCATCATTTCCTTTAATATTTCCTGATGTACAAAGATACTTAATACTTGTCATCTGTCCTAATGTTCCATATATACCGCCTGAGCATGTTATACTTGCACCAATCTTAGAACTCTCAACATTAAAAGGACTACCTCCCATACCGCCTGAGAACCCATATGCAAATACGGTATTTGCTATACTATAACCACTCTGTATATCAGAACTACTTGGTACTCCTCCTCTTCTTCCTGCTTGTCCCTTAAAACTTCCGTTACTTGGAGTAATAGAATACTTAACAGTAGTACTGTTCTTTATCTTAATACCAGATGTTACTGATTGAATATTATCTTCTTCATTAACACATCCGCTGCTGCCTCCTCTTCCTCCTCTAAGTAAACTCTTATCAGATTCACTTGCAACTTTACCTCCTTCCCCTCCTAAAAATACAATATCATTATCTCCAATAACGGTAGCTGAACCGTTAAGTCCGTCTTGTCCTTCTACTCCTCCTGTTCCTCCTGAACCTACTTTAAATACAATCCTATCTCCCTCAGCTACCTTATACTTAATCTCATACATTTTATTATTACCATTAACTCCTGCAACTCTTGATGCTGAACCTCCACCGCCACCGGGTAGTGCTACCTTATACACTATATCAACTCTACCTGACGCTCCCTTACCTCCGCTTGAGCATGATGAAGCAGATTGTACTTTTCTTGGACAAGCTCCTCCTCCACCGCCTTCGCCAGCATTTATTCCTTTGTACCCTACGCCGTTACTGCCTTCTCCGTAGTCTATATTTCCTCCTTTTGTGCCTCCTGCCCCGTCGCCTCCAGTAACACCATCTCCGGCATTTCCTTTGCCTGAGTTGTTATCTATTGCCAGCTTGCATATATTTGAAGGTGTGCAGCCGCTGTTTGCCTTATTTGATATCACTGTTGGTTCGCCATTGCCATTGTTTTTTGCTCCTTCTCCTCCATATCCGCCTCCTGCAATATAGGTGTTTATTATGACCCCGTTTCTTTTATGAATTAATTTAGTAGTGCCTCCGTCTCCTCCTTTATTTCCTGCTGTTCCTCCATTTCCTCCAGTTCCTATTTCAATACTCAAGGTGTCTTTTGGCAGGACGTTAAGTGCAATATCTTCTAATTTTGCACCACTATTTCCGCCTGCACCTGCATATGCTACCCAACTATCCCTATTTCTAACACATAATGTTGCCCAAGCAGCTCTTGAATCATGCTCTTCAATTTTTGTATTTCCTCCGTAGTAATATAGCCCTAAGCCGTTTGTTATAAAAAATGCATCAGGCATGCAGTTATTGTTTTGCGCGCCCGGGCAATTTCTGTACCAATTGCATTTTGGTGTAATTGAAGGGAATGGATTATATTCACCGTATCCTCCGCCAGAATAACAAAGATTTATTCCAATGCTACCTAAATATTTTTGAAAATATGTATCATTTATTAGCCTCAACATTTCATTTTCGCTAATAAATCTTGGTCTTTTTATTGATGCTGGTTTAGAGTAGTCTACCGGAGGGAATGGGTAATTTGAGGATGGTATGTGCGATTTTGCTTCGCTGCACCAAACTGCTAAAGCTGCACTTGTGCATACTGTTGTATGTATTGCATCTGAGCTTAAACCTTTCCAGCAACAATTTGCCTCAGTACAACTTTCTCCTATATTTACAACCTTAAAAGTTGCGGTGGATTGAGATGGAGGTATGTTTGTTACACACAAATCTTGCCCATTATCTGCAGCATACGGTATTCTTCTGGAACCGCTTTCGCAAGTGTCACTTTTATTATAGCCGAAACCTCCGCCTCCGCCGCCTCCTGCGCCAATAATTGTTAATGTTATTTGATTAACCCCGTTTGGCACAGTCCAAGTTGTTGAACTTGTAAAAGAAATATCTTTTTCAACATAAGTTGAGCCTGCACCTGCGCCACCACCACCTGAGCCTTGAATAAATAATGTATTAATACCAATCGGAACATCAAAAGTATAAGACCCGGGGTTTGTATATATTTCAAGACCCTTTTTATTATCAGTCTGCACACTGATAGAATCTTTCATCCTTTTTGTTATAACGGGAGCTAAGGCTACCATAATAACCGATATTACAAGGACAGCCGTTAAAAGTTCAGCTAGTGTAAAAGCTCTTTTATTACCCAAGTGCATAATTTCTTCGCTCCTTAATATTTGATATTAATAACATAGCAATAATATAACATGTATAGCAACAGTTTTTAAAATTGTCAATTGTTATAAATATAGGTAGCATTGATATTATGTTAAATATCAAACAAGAGATTCAAATACTGCTTTTAAAGCGTGGATTATCCATGAGGAAACTGCTTGTAAAGATGAAAGAAGCGGGCTTTGATATGCCCGCGTCAAGTAATTTTTCCGTCATGCTTTCAAAGAAAAGAATACGTTTTGAAACCGTGCAGGAAGTTTTGGATTTTTTGGGTTATGAGTTTAAAATAGTTGAAAAAGTCAGCGAATAATTTTAACGTTAAAGTCTTTTTCCAGCGCCTCAAGGACATGGGGGCTTATAAGAGAGGATGAGCAGTTAACAAAAAAGATGTTTTCAAGTTCCATAAAAAGCACCGACATGAGTATATTTATGGCGCTTATGGAGCAGGATGTAAAAAACAGGTCAACTTTGATGTTGAGGTTTTTGCATTTTTCAAGTGTAAACAGCAGGAGGTCGGATTCAATCGGGCAGTCAAGGTTTATGATTTTTTTGCCTCCGAATTCCTGAATATCATCGGTGTTTGAGTTTTCTCCGACGACAATAACCACGCTTTTATTCTGAAGCTCGTTCAGGGTTTGCTCGATTTTGTCAAAACTGTGTTTGATTTCAAGGTATTTTTTCTTTTCGTTTTCTCTGAAGCCTTCAAGTTTCAGCGCGGCTTCAATGAGGGGTTCGTAGTCATCATTTTTTATTTTAAAAACTCTGTTTGGTGCAATTACTTTGTTTGAATACATTGTCCCGCGAAGAAGAGAATCGATTTTGTGGGTGAAGTTCCGTGTTATAAGTATTGCTCCCGGGAAATTTGCAAAGTCTGACTGCGTGTCGGATGTACCCAGATTGCCTTTCAGGTTTTTATATTTTTTAAATTCAGGATAGGTATGCGCGATAAACATAGAAGAATTTGTGTAGACATTTATTTCTCTGTCATCTATGGTATCGAGGAGTTTTTCAAGTTCGCACAGGTCGGGGCCGCTTACAAGGATTGCTTTACCCTCAAGCGCGCTGAGCAGGACTTTTGCTGACTCCCTTTTGCCGAAGTGTTTTTCGTAAGCGGAATTTGTCTCGCTCAGGATTTGATAGCCCGTTTTTGAAAACTCCAGAATGCGCCTTTTTAGTTTTTCCACTCTTGTGGAGAGCGAATTTGTAAGGGCGAAGAATCTTATTGTTTCAAAGTCAAAGTCCGAGGTGTCTTCTTTTACCTTTTTTAGGAGTTCAAGAATTATGGCGCTTGTTTTTGCAAAAACGGTGATTAGTTCAAACAGGCGGGCTTTGTCGGGGGAAACACCGCGGTATTTGTTTTGCATTTTTGTTTCGCCGATTTCAATCATTTCGTTTATGGATTTTATTTTTGAAATATCATAATCCGAATCGATAAGCTCGCAGGAAAGGTGGTTTGCACGGCAGTGCGCCATATATCTTTCTTTGGCGGATTTTTTGTCTGCACACAGGGTTTCAAGGAAGTTTATAAAGTCTTCTTTATCAAAGCTTGTATTAACCATTATGATAGAAAGACCTTTTATGAGCCTGTTTTCTATTTCTTTGTTTTTCAAACCCAGTTCGCGGAGTTTTATTATATAAAAACTTATCTCACGGATTTGAGAGAGCAAGAGTTCTTCTATGGCGCTTACCGTGGGGTCGATTGAGCATATGCCCATACTTTGGCAGCCTGATTTATCGGATAAACTTTTTAAAAATTCGTACATAATGCTTTAAGTTTAAACTTTGCGATTTTTTTTGTTATCCGATAAAAGGGTAATCAGACTTTAGACTTTTGTTTACTTTCTGCCGAGTGCATCAAGGTAGAGGAGTTTATATTTAACGGCGCTTTCTTCCCAGGTAAACTTTGACGCTATAGCGTTTTTGACGATTTTATTAAATTCATCTCTTCTGTCTATATATGTCCAGACCGCGTTTTTAATTTCATCCACCATTGAGCGTGCATCGTAGGTGAGGAATTTAAAGCCGTTTGCTTTTTCGTTGGGGTATGAAATAATCGTATCGTCAAGTCCGCCGACCGCGCGCACGATAGGTACGGTGCCGTATTTCATGGCTATCATTTGCGATATACCGCAGGGCTCAAAAAGCGAGGGCATAAGGAACATATCCGCACCTTTGTATATTGTTTGCGATAAATCAGCTTTAAAGTCAATCCAGGCGCGCATATTAGAGGAGTTATTAGACACCCAGATAAGCATATTTTCAAAACCGTATTCACCCGTGCCTAAAAATACAAAATCGGCAGGGAGGTTCATAAGATCGAATTTTGCAAAGTCGACAAGTGAGAGCCCTTTTTGATATACGAGTCGTGAAATCATTGCAATGAGGGGTCTGTCAGGGTTTTGCGGAAGTCCGAACATTTTTTGCACTTCCGCTTTAAATCCGGGTTTTAATTTCGGGTTAAAATCTTTTTTGTCGTAATCCGTGCCGTTTAAAATACCGCATAGTTTGTATGTCTGACCGCGAAGGGTGTAGTCCATGCCTTCCCCGAATTCGCCGCCGAGGATTTCAGCCGCATAGCGCGGGGATACGGTAACGATTTTGTCGGCACAGTATATGGCGCCTTTTACCCAGTTTACCCTGCCGTAGTGCTCGACGCATTGGTCATTGTAGACGCAGTCCCAGCGCATGTTTGCAAAGTCGATAATTGCCTTGTCGCAGGAGCCCTGATAGGCAAGGTTGTGGATTGCAAAGACGGTTTTGGTATTTGAATAAAATTCGTCAAATTTATAGTTATGTTTGATATAAACGGGCAGCATCGCCGTGTGCCAGTCGTTGGCGTGGATTATGTCGGGGCGGAAGTTAAGGAGTTTAGCATACTCAAGAACCGCAAGCGAAAAGGAAACGTAGCGCTGCTGTTCATACATTTCATCTACCCATTGCGGGTATACGACATTGAAGCAGGAAAAGTATTTCGGGTTGTCTACAAAAAATACATTTACGTTTTTTGACCCGGGCAGTTTGCACATTTTAAGCTTGAAAATGTGGCGGGCATGCCCCATATCTATTTGAAGTTCCGAGTTTTCAAGTTCTTTTATGCCCCATTTTTGTTCGTCTATACAGCCATACAGCGGGGTAAAGATTGCAATTTCACAGTTTTCTTTTTCAAGATAGCGGGGCAGTTCGCCTACAACGTCAGCCAGCCCGCCCACTTTTGAAAATGGTGTTACTTCCGCGCTTGCAAAAAGCACTTTTAATTTCTTTTCTGCCATATTCTATCCTTATTGTTGAGTTGATAATATCTGAAGTGTTTGTCTTAAGATTTCCTGTGCGTCGTCTTTGGGGGAGTTTTTGGCGCTGATTTCAAGCGCACCCGTGTATTCCTGTGAACTGTAGCCTAAAGACTGCAGTACGGTTTGTACTTCAAGAATTGTTTCTTTTGAAATATTTTTTGATATTTCATTTATCTTGCCTGCGGTAATCTCAGAAGTTACGTTGAGGCTTGTGAGTTTATCTTTAAGTTCAAGGATGATTTTCTGCGCCATCTTTGCACCCACGCCTTTTGTGCGCGAGATTAGTTTATAGTCTTCATCAATAACCGCACCTATAAGTTCCGAGCCTGAAAATTCATCCAGAAGGCACATGGCGACTTTTGTACCTATGCCCGATACCGAGGTTAAAATATCAAAAATCGTCCTGTCCTCTCTGTGGCAAAAACCGCAAAGAGTCATAGAGTCTTCTTTGTGGATGAGTTTTGTGTAGATTTTTATCTCTTTACCCTCATCCCCCAGCAGCGACAGAGTTCTTGCATTGCATAAAATGCCATATCCTATGCCGTTGTTTTCAACAACCGCGAAGGGTTGGTTTTTTGATATTAAAATACCTTTGATGTAATCAAACACTCAGCGCCTTCCCCAGTTTTTCAAGAGTTTGCCTGTCTTCTTCAGGTGTAATTCCTGTTGTTGTGAGGTAATTTCCTATTAATATTCCCTCAACGCAATTTTCAAGGGCGAGTTCCATATTTTCTTTTGAAAGCCTTGCCTTTCTCCCTCCTGCAAACCTGACTATAGAATCAGGGTTTGCAATTTTAAAAATCGCTGCGGTTCTTAAAATGTTTTCTTCGTCAATTTTATCTCCGTAATTTTCAAAAGGAGTACCCTTTATAGGGGTTAAGATGTTAAAAGGAATTGACTCGGGCTTGATTTGCGCAAGCTCAAGCGCCATTTCAACCCTTTGTTCAATACTTTCGCCCATACCTATAATTACACCGCAGCAAAGCTCAATGCCGGCTTCTTTAACTTTTCTTATTGTATCAAGTCTGTCTTCGTAAGTATGAGTGTGGGTTATTGAGGGGTGGTATGAACGGCAGGTGTTAATATTGTGATGAAATCTTACAAGCCCTGCTTTTTTGAGCATTTGCGCCTGACCGTCTTTTAAAATTCCTATTGAAGCACAGCTTTTAAGTCCGAGTTTGTTAATTTCCGATATCATCTCGCAAAAACGCGGCATAT
>ERZ1643251.2124-NODE-2124-length-20826-cov-95.206875_pt1 | contig 20826 bp, 45 predicted proteins | sample MGYA00579261_ERZ1643251 | MGnify/ENA primary metagenome ERZ1643251 (study PRJEB29033, sample SAMEA4952267) | chicken gut metagenome | biome: Broiler Chicken; feature: Gastrointestinal Tract; material: Caecum | place: Ireland | collected 2018 | study: Broiler... | reverse complement strand
CTGCGCCGGTCTAATGAGCATTAGCGTCTACCTTTTCCGCCACCGCACATAATTTAGTTTTCATCTCCGATAAGTCTATCCATTATCTGTTTCGCTTTGCGCTCCATAAGATTCGGAGGTTCGCACTGTATTCCATCCATAAGAACAGAATTTATACTTGCAACAAAAGCATTGTACAGATCGCCATGCTTCAGAAGCTCGTCTCTGAGAATTTTGCAGGACTCCTTCACGGTATATGGTGAATAATCAAAGTGTATATCTGCCATTCCTTCAAAATCGAACCCTCCGACAATTCCCACATTCACTTGCGGTATTTCAGAAACATCAAAGTTAAAATCAACGTGATTGACTCTTTGAATTTCTCTTCCGTTTACAATTACTTTATGTGTTATATTGTCTCGCTTATCCTGCTCAATCGTCACATTTGCTAACATTTTATCTCCTCTAATTCATCCGCAAACTTCTGAATAAGCTCTTCATCTTCACAATTCGGTCTGACGGTTACGAAATTACCGAGAAGCGAAATCACTCCCATAAGGCTGCATCCATCTACTGTTTGCCGTCCATGAACAATGTCAACTTCCATGTCGTCATGGTATTTTTCGCAAAGACGAATCAGATTTTCCGCGGATTCTTTTGAGTTTAAATTGAAACTAAGCATCTTTCTTTTCCTCCTGAAATTCAATCCATCCGGCCAGCATTGCGTTTTTAAACATCTTTGTTGACGAATGATATATGGCGAATAAAAGAACCGCATTAATACTTAAATACCATGGATCAAATTTGCTAAACATCAATTTCCATGCAGGATAGAACCAACTTAGTGCTGATACGAATATGATTGCAAACAACACAGTCTTTATCTTGCATTTTACTTTCTGTTTCATTCCTTTTCCTCCCAATCTTCGCAGGTATGGTCGCATTCAACAAAATCTGCGCAATACTCGCTGTCTCCATTCACACAGACATAACCTTGCATCTTGTCATAACTTCCATATTCGCAATTTCCGCAACATTGTGTTTCACGCATTTGCATCCCTGTACCTTTGCATTTTAACATTTCATTTTCTCCTTAAAACTGAATATCTGGCACATTTTTCTCCATGATTATCAAAACACCTGTCTTTTCATCTTTCACTTGAATTTGAAGTCTTGAATTGTCATGTGATACAAGATCGTGTGTGCTCATATAAGCTTTTTCATCATCAAATGGATAAATCGACCGCATTTCTTCAATCATGTCCTTAAACTGTTTAACTGTTCCGACCATGGTCAATCCTCCCTTGAAAACACCGGAAAATTAAAAGTCACCTCAAATCTATCCGCCGGACAGTGCGAGTAATTCCCGCATTCGTCCATCAGAAGCAGGTTCCCGTCCTCGTCAATGCAAAACATATTCATATCGAGCGGACTTAGGTTCTGCGCCCATTCTTCCGTTCTGGCGATATGTTCTAAATCTGGATATTCGCCTGTTTTTGGGTCAATAACGTCAAATGTCATGTCAATCACCTAAACTCAATCTTGTGTCCACATCCATCATGAAATCCGATACCCTCTGTGGTATGAATTGTGCCTTCATATCGTTTCCCGTCATGAACAGTATATGGATATGTTCTGTTCGATAAGTTCACAGCGGCATCCACAAGGATTCCTAAGAGAAATCCATTTTTCTTGTTCTCTTCATATTCATCAAGAGTTACTTTTGGCTCTTTTTTATACTCGCCGGAAATTTTATTTCGGATAATTTTTGCACTCCGTTCTTCTCCGTATTCCTCATAAGCATCGGCAATGAAGTTTGCATATGACATGAACTTCTCTTCATCATGCTCTATGTGCGCTTCTATCAGTTTCCCGATTGTAACGGCTGAAATGCATTTCATACTCTCTCAACTCCTGTTCTGCCGCCAGTTCCCGTTTATCGTTCTTGTGTGTCCGGTTTCCATGGCACCATGTTTTTTCGTGCATTTCCTTGTATTCATCTGCGGTCATGATTTCCACCACCTTATCACTTTCGAGAATATCATCTACGAACAAAACTCCGCCTATCTTTGAGTTTGTGTCAATTAAGTGAAATATGTCGCTCATTATAGGATCACTAAAACTGACAACATCCAGATAATCAGGAAGTTTGTACTCGGGCAGCCCGATCACGCTTGACGGAGTTTTAAGATATTTCTCCGATTCCGCCTGCTTTTCTGTGCAAAAATCCTGAATCGGACATGATTTACATTTGCTTGATGTTATGACTAACGAATCTACTTCCATTCAATACCTCTTCTGCCTTTTCTGCTGTATCAAGCCAATGAAGAACGTCAGCGGAAAATCTGCTTGATTTCCCGAGATATGACTCAGTGACAACGATTGTTTTATAACCAGACACATAATTCTCGAAGTAAATGTCAAGAATCTTATGCTCAATCACTTTCCCATACATTTTGGATGGTTCGTACAGAACATCACCTATCTGGATTTTGTATTTGTCTTTTTTCACGTCTTATACCTCCCGCGAATAGCCTTTTTATTTTTGCGGAATTTTTATATTGCTTTTCTCTTTTGCATTAATTTCCGCAATTCAAATGCTTCGTCTTTTTCTGAGATTCTTTCTTTTTTGTGGTATTTTATATCGTTTGCGCCAGTGTTTTTATAAGTAATTGGAGATTTTCTTCCGTCAATATATTCGATTTCTCCAACAATATCCCCGTCTTTTAATGATACTACCCTATTGGTTGACGCAACATCTATTAAATTTCTCACGCTTGATATCCCGTTTTTGCTTATATATCTTTTAAATTCAGGTCTGCTTTTTATCGTGGTTCTATGGGAGTAACCTAGCAGTTCTTGACATTTTCTATTTCCAATTTCTCCGTTAATATACATATCAAATATTTCTGAATGCTCTTCCGCATTCGATCTTGACTTTCTGCCTGCGTTTGTTTTGTCCGAATAATGTGACATATGCTGTCCACAATGCGCCGCCTTATGACATTTATGGCACAAGGGAACAATGTTTGTAAATCTATTTGTTCCTCCGAGCTTTAAAGGTACAATGTGGTGATACTCTATTTCATTTTCCGATCCACAGTTACAGCACTTATGCGGAAGACATTCTTTTATACGATTTCTAAATGCTGGATTATCAAATTCCTTTCTGCTTTCCTCGTATCCCATATTTCAACACCCTTTTTGTTTTGGATTTGCTTCTGGCACTAAGCTAGAACATATGTTTGTATTTACTAGACCCCTACGCCATGCATTTTTATATTGTCTGACATTTATTTGTATTTTCTATCTATTGGATAAATGCTCATTTTCCGTATAGAACAGCAGTTACAGATCACAATATCTTGTATCTCCCAAATGTCAACCACTACATCTTGTATTATGCACTATTTAGATTAAAATACATCAATCTTTTTTCTCGATCTGGTGCGTTAAATCCGGCAGTTTGTCGGATGTGATCGGAGCTTTTAATGTCTGCTCTTTGCTCACGCCCGGAAGATTCCACCCGAAACGCTTGTTGAGGATCGCCATAACTGCGACTGGATTTTTATTGGCCCAGAGCTTAGATTCTGCCGAATCCTCATAAGCCTTTGATAATTTTTTGTAAATGTCACAACTGGATTGACTTAGTCCCCTATTACCATTACCCCACTCATACACTGTATATTGTGATATACCTGTTAAATAACAAAACCCTGATATAGTAACACCCTTGTTATATACATTACACAGATATATATAATAATCACATACACTATTAACAGTATCTATATCATAAGCATTACAGTCAGTATTATTAAGATTGCTATACTGGTTATCATAATTATTATTAATATATCCCGGTAATGGTCTGTGACGTTTAAGGCGATCAGGCGCCGGAAATACCATCTTGCGCACATACATCAATGCAGCATTCCAGACCGTTTGAGGTATAGCCCTAAGATCATCAATCCCCTGCTCCTCGCAAAACATAGCAAGCGCCTGGTCTATGTCATTCTCGAAGATGTCAATTTGTTCTGGATCTACTTTTTCAACCTCTGCCATGTCCTGCACCTCCTTGTCTGTAATAAAAAAGAGACCCACAACATATAGCTGCGGATCTCCCGAATCCATTCTCACACCCCGGGGAATTGCGGGGATTTAATCGTATTAACTTATCTGACATTTAATATAATCCCTTATTCTTTGTTTGTCAATTAAAATTTTATAAATATCGCACACGTAGACATACACGCGCGCACGCGCGTAGAATATATTATGAGTGTAACGAATAATATATTCTTTCTTTCCTTCTTCTTCTAGTTAATAAAATATATTATATATAATATATTATAGACCCTGTTAGTTGAGTGTTAGGAACTGTGTTAATTACCTTGTTAGCTGTAATCGTCTAGTATCTGTAAAACCGCGTATTTATAGGCTTTTCTGCTCATTTTTACCTTGTTACTTATTATGTTAGTTACCTTGTTAGGTTGCTTGTTAGCAGTATGTTAGATTAATTTGTAAATGCCCGGAAAGTGGCGTATTTGCGCAGTTTGTCGGTATTTGTTACCCTGTTAATCCGCCTGTTATTTGCCCTGTTAATTTGCAATAAAAAATCCCCGGTTATTCGCCGGGGTTGTTCTCTACCTGTTCTGCTTTCTTTGCATAATCTGAAAGTCGAAGAAGTGCATCATTTCCGTATTTTTCTTGAATTTCCAACTGCGTAACAAATTCATATAGTTTGTCCTTGTAAATCGCGTATAATTCGCTTATTTCAGGGGTTTTCTTCTGTTCTGGTGCTTTTGTCTTTTCCGGTTTGTTCGCCGCTTTAGTCTCATACGAATCATCAAGAGCATCCAGAACGCATTTTACAATATAATTATTTATATTTCCAACATCTTTTAATCTTTCTTTAGTTCCTTTCGGGAATCTTACTTGTATAAAATCAAATTTTTCACGGTAATTATTTATGGCTTTTTTTGTATATTCCGGTGTCTTTCCCATGCTTAAAACATCTCCCTTATTTTTTTGATATCACTATATATCATTTTATATAATTTGTCAAATTATTTGTTCTTTCATTATATATATTTTTTATATATATTTCTATATAACATCTTTAAACTATTTCTTGACTTATTATATATCATGTTATATAATGTAATCAGAAACAAGGAAAACAAAAAAGCCGCTGGACGGCCTGAGAAACTGAACCAGCGGCACCAATCAAACGAAAGGCATGGATATTATAACATATCCAGAAGGTAAAAGAAAATGAAAAAAATCGAAACATTAAAAATCTACGGGCGCAGATGGTTCCAGAAATCATACGGGAATACCTACCACACAACAACCGTTATTGTAAACGGCGAAGAAATGAAATCCGGCATTGCATACGGCTACGGCAACCATTATTTACAGACAGCTGCCGACATGCTGAGAAATGCAGGCTACGAAATCCCGGAAAACAACGGAGCAAGCAACGCAGAATTTTATATAGGCTTTGATCCAGTTACAAAACCGGAAAATTATAAATAATCAGGCAGGACAGCGGAACCGGGGAGCACTTCCCCGGCTGCCTTTTACCGGAAAAGCCGGATATTTTAGAAAATGGAGGATGGAAACATGAGGGAATTATCAGAATGCAAAAACTATTTTAAAGACTTGCTTTTTAATTGCCTTGACGAAAACGGATTTGACAAAAGTCCGTTTGATTGTACAGAACGGGCACAATTTGAAACATTTATTAATACTTTAAAATTTGTATATGGTGCGGAATTTGAAAATATGCGTCCAACATGGACGCAAGAGGCGTTAAACGAATACTATAGCAAATTTTAGGCACGCTGGAGCCATTGCGCCGGATTCGATTTCCGGCGGTGCTTTTTATTTCCCAGCCCCCAGGGATAAGGGGAGAAAGTGAAAAAATGAATAAATACGAATGCTTTAAAATCGGGGATTATAACACAAGATTAATATTGACCACGGAAAAAGAATATAAACCGGGAGATATTTACATTGACGAGTACAAGGACGAAACACATCATTTTATTTATGGGAAATATATTATCATGGAAAGATACTAAATAACCATACTTTCCCGGCATTGCGCCGGGATTGTTGGCATGATAAAATTTAAAAGTGGAGGATTAAAAAATGAAAGTTAAAAGAAGCGGGAACAACGTAAATATTTACGATGGAGAAAGATTGCTTTTACATCTGGACAAAAACGAAAATATATTCACAGCAGTAAATGACAGCGTGAGAATATCGGCAAAAATCGAAAAATTGAGCGAAAACACAACAAAATTTTCCGGCGTATCTTTAAAAAAGATGAATTCAGCCGGGAAAATGGTAAAAAATACGTCTCAAAAATGGATGCGACACTATACAGCATGGCTTGAAAGTGTGTGCCGTGAATATGGTTTACTTTAGGCAGGCTTTTCCCTGCCTTTTTCCCGTGCGCTGGTGCTGCGTGTCCGGTTCAATTCCGGGCAGCACGGTTTTGCAAGCGTTTATTGTCGTCTTAAGGCGTTTTCCTTGTCAAATGGTCAGGAGTACGGCGCAAGCCGCCGGAACGTCATGCAGGGCAAAATATAAGGCGTAAGCGGTCAAAAAATTATCTGTACATTGACAATATAACATTACAGTGCTATGCTTTAGGCAATTACAAGTCTGTAAAAGGCGTTTAAAAGCGTTTTGCACTTGATTCGATAGAAACATATGCATGAGGAATTAAAGCGACATATACAGCAAATACGAGCGTTACGCAGCATAATAACACGGCGTCATTTCGCCAGCTCAAAACCGAACAAAAACCAGAACAAATTATGAACGATATATGAAATCGGCGCAAAATCTGAGTCAAATTTTCAGATTTGCGAAAATGGTTTTTTCACTCCAAAAATCAGGGGTAGGGGGGGGATTAAAATGAGATGCAACCCAAAATTGAAAATCGAGAGAAAATTTTTCGAAAAAATTTTTTAAAATTTCAAGTTGAAATTCTTACCCCGGGAGGTACTTAAATGAGATGCAATGAAAAAGGCGGTTTTTACACCGCCTTTTCTTATAATTTTTCCACCATGTCTAAATATTCATCTGCCAGTCTGCCGAGTTCCGGGAAATAGCTCACAATATCAAGTGCGTATTTCGGCGGATGTCCTAACTCTTTCCTGTAAATCTCGTTCGCCGCATCAAGGTTAAACTCTTCTCCCAGCCTAACAAGAATATGATGATATAAATACGACAAGGAAATATCCAGTTTTTCAGAAATCCTATTCATCCTACGTCTGTTCCGCTGATACCAATTCGGATTCCTCGGTACTGGCGTACTGCTCGTCTTGAACGGAATTTTCGGAGTTAAATCAGCAGGCAATTCATATTCACTCTTTGTCTTGAAGTATGTATTAACAAGCTGACGCTGAACATTCCATGATAAGTCGTCATTAAAAGACTTTGATATAAGCAAATATCCGCTTTCTGTTAAAATGGTAATTCCTCTATTGGGAACGGATATATTACTAATGGGTAAAATTGTCTCATTAGAAATTTCTTTTGTTAGAAAGAAGTAATCTTCTCCCTCGATAAAACGTTTCTTGTTTCTGTTGAAATTTCTTCTTGCAGTTCCCGACTTGTTTCCATGTGCTTTATCAATATCCTTGAACGTGACTACTCTCTGACCGTTATATTCCCTGATCTGCATTTCGGTGTTTTCAATCGTTACAGCATCATTCATATACAACACCTCCAATCTCTTTGAAGATATCTCCTACAATAATGTTGATGTATTGCAAAACGTCTGTGCGGTCAATCTGGTTTACCATATCAATGATTTCTTCACGATAATCTTTATGTTCATCTGTATGCTTATTCATTTACATCACCGCCTTTCGTTCCCTTCCTGTATTTCACAAATACATAATGAAATATACGATATATGGAAAGTCCGTTGCGTATACTCAAAACCATGCGAATAATCGCCATCTGATATGCGGTAATATCCGTTCTTCCATTTAATAATTCTTCTTTGTTCATATTGAAACCTCCTATTTTTTCTTGAAAGAAGTTTCAATCTGCATTATAATATTTACAGAAGGAAACTTCTGGCTGAAACAGGTTGATGTGATTGGTAGTCTGCAACCTGTTTCTTATTTTTTATCAAGTTCCAAGAGTAAATGAACCCCTTTTCTGATAGCCTCACCCTTTGTCATATTATTTCTTAGACAATATTCGTTAAGTCTATCATCCGTTTGTTTGTCTAGCCTTACACTAGTACGAATATTTATGGGATTATCAACTTTTGGTCTTCCTGTGCGAGGACTCATACAACCACCTCACTTTCAAGCACGCATAAAGTATATTAAATGCACGCTCAAAAGTCAAGAGGTTTTTGTAAAATAATAGAGCAGATTTCTACGTTCTGTTTATGCCACTATCCTATTTTGATTTAATGCCGCAAATACTCTGTCTGCGATTTCAAATATTTCATCACCGTATGTTGCAATTAAATCACAGAATAGCTCTTCTTGTTCTATGCTCATTATGATTCCATAACTCATCATTGCCGAATGACAAACTTCGTGTATAAGAACCTTTCTTAAAAATTCTCCTTGCAATGCAGAAGAAACATAAATCGTTTGTAGTGTTCTGTCACACATTCCGACTGTATAACCACCGTCTGACCGTCTCAGCATATCGCTGTGAGGCTCTACAAGGCTTATATTCCAGTTTAATCCGTTTACTTGAAACATTCTATCACCTCAAATAAAAAGGGGCTGAAACAGCCCCTAAATGTGTTACATCTTCTGAACAAGAGTGGTCAGTTTTGTCTTAGCAAGTGTACGCTCTTCAGGAGTCATGTCCTTAATCATCTCAGCCATGTCAACTCCAAGATCAGACATATACTTTTCAAGCTCTTTCATTTTCATCTGCTTGCTTTCCTGACTGTTATCAGGATGCATTTCTTTTGTTTCGATATAAGAACGTCTACTTGCGCCGCTTCTGCCCTCTCTGCCGTCACGCATACCGCTGTTACCGGTCCGACTGGAATTTCCCATATTTCCGCGCATTCCAGTGTCAGTATAGTACATACGCCCCATATCCCGGTCCATGTCACGGTAATACTCGGGATCATGCTCACGATACATTTCCGGTGTCATATGATATTCAATCGGTGTTTCGTAACCACGGCGTGGCATATAGGTTCCTCGACCTTTCGGAGCGAATCTTCCGGTTCTCATGTAACGGTAGTTGTCATAATACCGTCTGCCGTCATCTTCTCCGTACTGCTCTTTAAGCTGTCTCAGCATATGCTTGTCTGCTTCTTCATCCTCGCTGTCTGCTTTTTCCATGGCTTTTGCGATTCTTGCGTAGTATTCCGCTTCCGCCGCATCTTTCAGCATATCAGTAGCTTTTCCCATTTCTGATGTATTGACATTTTCAATGCCTTTGTCAAATTCACACCTGATTGCTTCTGCCAGCTTTTCTTCAATGCATCTGATATTTTTAATATGCATAACTGTTCACCTCCTAGCACTCGCGCTCGACAATGAGCGTTAAGTTTTCGACTTCAATCGTCTGAGCGTTAGGGTTCACAACTGCAAGGTTTACAGGGCATTTTCCGGCACAGATAATTTCCTCGAAGGAAACGTTGAAGAAATCTTCTACCGCCGCTGGCGTTACAGTTGCAAGAGAACTCTGGAGAACTTCTCCGTTCAGTGACAGTCCCAATGAAATCGGGCCAACTGTTCCTCCTGTCGGGATTGCGATATTCGCCTTTGCATATACCCTGTACCTTGCCGGATTACAGTCTGTACCACTGTTTGCTACACACACAAGTCCTGAACCGCTTCGGTGATTTACGCACCGGCTTCTCACAGCATCTTCCGTCAGTAATGCGTTCTGACGGGATTCTACCTGCTGAATAAAAATTGATGTAAATTCTGCCATTTTAATATCCTCCATCTTTAAATATAAAGGGCAAACCTTATACAAAAGTCTGCCCTCAGTTTTGTAAGACTGCTAATCAGTAGCAGACATATCCTTTAATTCGGATAACATACTCAATATTTGATTTTGGTTTTCTATAATCTTTTCCAGATACTCACGATCCTGTTTCTGTAACTCTGACATAAGGTCATTGTTTGTAGCATCTTCCGATACCATGACCATGGTCATAATTTGCAAGAACGTATCAAGTAGCGTAAGTTGATTATAGAAATTCGGATTGCCATTCATTAGCATCCACAACCGTTTCCGCATCCGCTAAAACCTGCAAATGTTCCGCAGCAATTTGTCGGGAAGTTTACAGGAGTCGGCGGCTGAACAACATATGCCGGCTGCGGGCAGTCTGCACCGAGTCTGCGGATAAGTTCTGCTGTCTGTGCCTCCTGATTTGCTGTAATAAATGCGTTCTGAGCTGTCTGACTTGCCTGGAACTTAAGAGCCTGATTTTCTGCTGTAAGAGAAGAAATCTTGTCCTGAGTCAAGAAGTCAAGGATTGCTCTTGTGCCTGCGTTCTGATTGTCAATGATATCACGAGTGTTGTTATTCATTGTGTTCTGAAGATTGCAGGTATTTGTAGCCATGTTATAGTTTACACCGTCAATGGCTCTCTGAGCGTCACAGCAGCACTGCTGAATCTGATATCCGAGGTTGGAAATCTGTGTCTGAACACCGTTGAATCCGTTGCAAAGAGCCATGTCTGTGCTGTGGAATCCGCTGTTGATCGTATTGTTCAGAGCATATGTGCTGTCACAGATACCATGCTGAATTGCAGTAATTCCGCTCTGAATGTTATTCAGGGCAAATCCTTCGTTGATATCAGCTCTGGTAGCCCATCCCTGAAAGCCTGATCCGTTAGCTCCGCCGTTTCCACCGAAACCACCGTAACCGCCAAATCCTCCCCAGCCAAAAGCAAGGAAAAGTAAGATAATCCACCATGCACCATCGCCCCACATTCCGTTAGATGTTCCATATCCACCAGAATAAGCAGGCATAACCGGCATGGTAAATCCATCGTTTGAATTAAACATATTAGTATCCTCCTTAATTTTTATTCATAAAGAGGAACCGATTTTTAACGAGCGCTCAACCTCTAATATGCTATTTTTTTATTCCTTTAACAAAATTTATAGTTTGCTGTTGCATTTTTTCAATGTCAACATTATTTGTTTTCAATGTGTTTTTGACAACGTCGATTGCGCCTTGATTATCTCCACTCTGGTATTTTTCAATTGCACTTTTTAACGCTATATTTTGCTGTGCTTCGGGGCTCTTCATAATTTGAGACAAAATTAATTCCATTGGATTCATGCTTCGCCCGCCTCCTTTTTAGTCTTAGAAGTTGACGTTTTAGTCAAAGGTTTAGCCATAGACTGCTCTAAACGAGATATTCTGTCAGCAATATCATCAAACCTTTGCATAAACGCCTGTGTAACGTCATCAGAAAGTTCTACATTCATTTTTTCGTTTGTAGGCGATAAATTGGTCTGGTTTTCAACAAAAGGCTTGTAAATGACCGTTTTAATTGTTCCGTCAGCATTCCATGACTTAGCAAGAATCTGTGACATATCCTGCATTGGAAAGAAAGCCACTGATCCGTCCATTGGAACATCGTTTGCCGCTATTGCTTCTGCGTTCGGAACAACTCTTCCGCTAATCCCCATAGGCATTTGCTGAAACTGCTGTTGTGGCTGTTGCGGTTGCTGTGCCTGAAGACTCTGCTGAAACTGCTGTAATCCCGCCAGACGTTCCATATAGGGCTGTTGCGGATTATACTGCTGATTGTAATTATTCATCTGTGGATAATATGGTTGATATGTCTGCATAAGGATTTTCCTCCTTTATTCCCTCTAAGACTTCTTGAAACACATGGACTGCCGTTGACTGGCATCCAATTGGAATTTTCTGCATTTCCGGGTGAGAAAAAATCTTCTCTAAGAACTCGTCCGTAAACATAGGAATCTACCTCCTTATGCTTAAATTTTTGCATAAAAAAAGAACGCTACTGCCTAGCGTTCACACAGAAATCATATTAAATTTTACACAAAACTAAAAGAACACCCTCAGCATTTTCCTTTCTTTTAGTCTGTTTTGATTACTTTATGGCAAAAGGTAATCAAAAGTAATCAATTGAAAATCCCGCAAACCCTTGATTTTACTGGGTTTTTAGCACTTTCATTCGGGGTTCAAGTCCCCTAGACAGCTTCTTTTTCGTTGCCGGAAACCCTTGAAAATACGGGCTTTTCGGCTCTTTTCTTTTTCTCTGAATTAGTAAGGTAATCAAAGAAGTAATCAAAGATTTGAAACATGGTCTATTACATCCATTTTCTTTTCCATATCGTTCCTGTCTTTGTAATAATACATCTTTGTTGTCCTTATATCTGTATGCCCCATTTGAGAGGTAACAATTGACTCACTCACTCCACTGTCAAGCAGGATCGTTCCGTAAGTCTTTCTGACTTTATTTAGTGATTTTGGCAATATATTGTTCTTTTTACATATCCGCTTTAAGCGTCTTGTAAACATATAGTTTTTTACTCTTTCTCCGTTTCGTTCAAATACATATTCGCCGAACGGATTCATGCTTCTAATCTTTTTCAAAATCCATTCGCCTGATTTCGGAATAATCACATCTCTAATTCCTGCTTCTGTTTTTGGAAAATCTCTCACTTCTGTAATTGTATGACCGTTATCATCTTGATACGATATTTCTGTTCGATTTACCTTGATGATTCTCCCATCAATATCACACCATTTTAAAGCAGACAATTCTCCGGGGCGAACTCCTGATTTGAAGCAAAGAAGAATGCCCATATTTACAATGTCCATATTTGAATCCGTAATATAATCGGTCACAGCTTGAATTTCTTTATCTGTAAACACTAATTCTCTATCTGATTTTAGATTCTTGCGAAAACTTTTTTTCGATATTTCCATATCTGAAATAACTTCCGTGATGCTAAAGCTGACAAGTTTCCGTTTCTTTGCCCTCTTAAAAATCCCATAAATGATCGTTCTAAGATTGCTAAATCCCTTCTGTGTCAAGCTGTGCTCATATATTGCTTTCAGCATGAAATCCTCTATGTCATATTCTTCTATGTATTTGATTTTTCTCTTTCCGAACTCTGAAAGACTTTCTTTATATTGCCTATTATAACGATCACGGGTAGACTTTTGAATCTCCCCGCGTTCGAGTTTGCTTTGTATCCATTCTTTGTAGATATCGCCAACGGTCGGATTTGCCTCTTCCTCTTTCAAGTATGAGATAACAACCTCTTCTATATCCCGTTGACTCGTTCTTTTAACTAACCGCCTCCCTTTCTCGTGATCCGGCAGATAAGTATACCACTTGTGGTCTTTTTCTCCCTGCCAGATATTGTATTTGTGCATATCAAGATACTTTTTCCTCTCGTTCATCTCAATCTGCTTGCCGAGGGTGTTAATGTCAATTATACCATCAGCAATTGCTTTCTGCAAGATTTCGGAGCTTGACGGTTCCATGACACTAACACCGCCTTTCTAATCTTTCCAGTTTGGAACGTATGCTTTTAATCCGGTTGTCAACGGTAGAAGTAGATATTTTGCACCGATCAGCAACAAATATCTTGCTCCTACCCTTTGACAGTTCGTTAAACACTTTCTCTTCCTCATCCGAAAGATTCAAAAGGTCTTTTAATTCTTCAAGTTCTGGCTTAGTCAATTCGGACAAATACTTGCCTAATCTCATAAGCCTGTTTCCTTTCTGGTTTTATCTTTCTCCAATTATTGCATCAATGCAAGAATTCCACCCGATCTCATAGTGAATGTCAGTGTCATATTCCGGAAGACTTCTTCCTGTTTTTCGCTTTGGTATTGGTTTTATCGGACACCAATCGGGTTTTTTATGTAATATGTCTTCCAAATACGATTGTTCCACATCTTCTGGCTCAAGTTTACATTTATAAAGACGTTCATATTTGAATTGTCCAAGACTCATATCTTCTGCGTGGTAACACATAGAACAATCTATGCACGCTTTTGGAATTTTGTCCAATACAATAATTCCTTTCATTCAATTCCTCCTCTCTTCTCTACGAACACTTTCTTACCTATCGCAGATACCGGGAATGTGAAATATTTTTCTCTTTCAAAATAGCCTTCTTCATCCCCTGTCTCCGGATCAAACCATTGTTCAATCCAGTATGCTCTTACTGATAGCTTTATATAACGTGTGTTACTATTCTTCCTAAGTGAAATCACTCTGGCAGGGAGATATTCCGTATTTTGGTATCTATCTAAATCAAGTTCGCTCATTGGAAGAGAAGAAATTTTTGCATACACAATATCTCCAATACTGACTGGAAATTCTATTGTACAAGCTGGCATTACTCAATCCCACCTTTCTCGATAATTTCAATTGCATTATCAATATTAATGTATGTCCTATCAGACATAAGGCTTCCGTCTTCTCTATAAATCGGATTTCTTTCATTATGCAATTCCTCAATCACCTTTTCCTTGTCAAATGCCGTCTCTCTATGCTCTACAATTGATACGGCCGCTCCTATACCCATTAAAAACATAGTATTGTGTGGTTCATCCATGATTTCTCTTAACTCTTTTAATAACGCTTTCCGGCTGATTAAATCATCACTCATTCTCTTTTCTCCTGTTCCATGCCTCGATTGCTTTCAGCTCTGATTTCTGATATGCGCTCTCTGCTCCGCATTCTTCGCATACGCACCACCATGCTACAGGAGCATACTCTCCATCCAGATTCTGTTCCGTACGCAAATATAACGGGACGGGCTCGCTATCCACGATTGCTTTTCCGCCACAGAATGGACACGGCTTTAATTTAATCTCGCTCAAGTTTTCTCCTCCTCGCACTTTTCTTTCTACCAATGCTCTGCTTTTTCTTTCTGCACTCCGGGCATAGGAATGCATACTTTCCTGCTAAGAACACTTTTCCGCAATCCTCACAAATCTCTTTTGCACTCATTTGCATCCTCCTTGTCATCAATCCGTTCTCCTTTTGCTCCAAGTCCCCACCCGAGAACAATCGGCGCAAACCGTCCTAAAGGAATATTAAATACAATCCAAATCAACACTTTACTGATTACACTCATTTTCTATTCCCTCCAAATTCTCAGTATCAATAGCCTGTCCGCATTCACGACAAAATTTATCAACATTTTCATCAATTCCTACCATTTCACCGCAGTTCGGGCATAGAAGATATACTGTTGTGTCAGCGTCTACATAGGCTCCATTACAATCAATCACTGGATTTATTTTTAATTCATCTTTTGGAGCTTTAGGTTTCTGCTTCTCTCTGGCTTCCCGGCACTCTTCCACGGTGCCGATTTCCCGGTACTGCTGGATTTCTTTAAGGGCGGTAATTGCTATCTTATGAGCCTCCTGCCTTTTTACTCGATACATTAACGCCAAATCGCTTTCTTTTTCAAAATCTCTGCAATATCCAATCATATCAGTAATTACTATCAATTCATTTGATAATACTTCAATCGCTTCATTCTCCGTCATGGTTATCGCTCCTTTCTGGGCAGTACGGCTCTGGCTTTTTTCTCCATGCTATCACCCTTTCCGATAAAAACTCGTTTATCGGGTTTCCTTTGTAGTTGTCTGCCCAGTAATGCACTCCGTCAACATAATGCTGATGGCCAGATAAGTGGACTCCGCTTAAGAACTCCCATCTAACACTGACGTATTCCCCACGCCCGTTTATGATAGTTAAGTCATATATTCCTTCTTCTTTTGGCAATCCATATTTCTCAACCGGGATCCAGCCGTCATTCATGTGCTTGCGGATGATCTCTTCTGCCATTTCCAGACCGCTTACTAAATGTTCTGTGCCAACCGCCTTTCTGTATCTTTCACTCTCATTTTCTATCTCCTCCAAAATCTTCTCTAATTCCTGCATGTCAGTCCTCCTCTCTACACCTCAATTCCACATTCATCTTTCAGTACCGCCCTGAAATCTTCCACGCTCTCAACATATCCGCTGTTATAAGCATCAATCTGTTTCTGATATTCCGTTAAGAAATCATCCAATTGCTCTGGCGTGAAATCGAACTTGTCATGCAATACCATGAGAGAGATTATCAGATTCGCCTTTCCTGCCGCTGCTATCAACTTATTTTGTTCCACAACCCTTGTCATTCTGGCAAGGGCGGGATTCATGTTTCTTTTTCGCATTTTTCTCCTTTCTCCGGATTATTCATATATTTTGAAAACTCGTCCAGACTCTTCTTTTCATACTCTAAAATCTTTTTCCCTATTGCATATACAACATCAACTGTCACACCATTTCCTGCCTGTTTATATAGCTGACTGTCAGAATTTACAAATGCTGCTCTTTCAAAATAATCATCCGTCCACCCCTGCAATCTAAAACATTCGCGTGGAGTTAGTTTTCTAATCGCTATGTAACAGTTGTATTTTTCGTACCATATGGCGTATATGGCAAAATCTTCATTTACCTGTACAAATATCCCTTGATTGCAACTTGTGTCCAGCGTCTGCGCAACTCCATGCCCTACTCTTCCTCTTCGTGTCTTTGAGTTTGGCATAGAGAAATTTATGCTATCTCCCTCTTTTGCTTCTGTATATCCCTTTTTTGTAGCTTCTCTTACTTTTATAGTTACTTTCGGCACATTACCATGTGTTTCGCTTCTCAGTGTCGAGCATACTTCCTTTGGCTCTACTTTCTTTTTTCTTCTCCCTTGCGGATCTATAAAACCAATCGCAACTCCGGTTGTTCCGCCTTTAAATTTTGTTGCACCCTTGTAATATCTCGCCTGCAATGTTCTTGCGCTTTCTGTTAAGTTAATTCCAGCTCCGTAATTCAAATCACAAAAACTTGTTAATATTTTTTTCGTTCCACCCTCCTTTTTTATTGATTTTTCTATTTTTTTAGCACTATTCTCTCTATCTGCTGTCGAGATAGGAAGTATTTTTTTGCAACCGTATTTTCTAAGATGTCCGATAGTGTATATGCGCTCCCTGTTTTGTGGAACGAACCATTTTGAGTTAATATTCTGCCATTCACAATCGTACCCAAGTCTGTCCATTTCAGAGAGGATTGACAGATAGTCGAGTCCTCTGTTGGAAGAAAGCATTCCCTTAACATTCTCATAGATAAGCCATTCAGGTCTGTCTTGCTCTTTTTGTTCTTCCAGGAGTCTAAAAATTTCTCGTATAAGACTCGATCTGTCTCCGTCCAGTCCTGCTCGTTTTCCGGCAATAGAGAAGTCCTGACATGGTGCTCCGAAGCACCAACAATCTGCCGCGGGCAGGCTTCCGGCATCCACATTTCTAATGTCATTTGAATACCATTCGCCATTTCTGTATTCATTTTTCAAAATCTCCTTCTGTCTTTTCTTCAACGTAAGAGTTGACAGGTATTCGCGCTGGCTTTCTGTAATTAGGTGCATTGATGTGTAACTCGCTGTCGCATATTTATCCCATTCACAGAACCCAACGCATCTATGCCCTGCAAGTTCCATTCCGCGCCGGAATCCACCTATACCTGCGAAAAAATCTATAAACCTCATGGCATTACCTCCGGAAAATCATCTATGCTCATCTGCCCATCACTTTTAAAATTCAGCATTTCATCCTTTGCTCTGTTGTAAAATGTTCGATCGATTTCAAAGCCGAATGCACTTCTCCCCAGTTCATGCGCTGCTCTTAATGTCGTTCCACTGCCGGCACATGGATCTATTACAACATCTCCTGGATCTGTGAAAATTTCTATCAACTTTTTCAACACTTTTACCGGCTTCTGCGCAGGATGTATTTTCGGTACTTCTTTCCCGTCCTTCTCCCAAACGAACCAGTTAAAAATCATGTGTCCTGTTCCTCGGATTGTTTTTCCATTTTCATCGAACTTCGCACCGTTACGAAACTTTGGAAGCCTATCTCGGTACAACACAAGTGCATATTCAGTAGCACCTACAATTCGCATATTCGCTTTAAGCACCTGTGGACTGTAATTTTTGCAAAATACAAGCGGTATGTAATGCACAAATCCGTGTTTCGCCGCCGCATTGATAAGTGTCTGTATCTGTTCGAATGAGCAGAACACAATCATGCACGGTGAATTGCTGCTCCGTCCTCTTGCAATTGGCTTTTTATCCTCTTTTTTCAACATCTTTGAGCAGAAGTGAAAGTATTCATACAGGTTAAAATTAAAATCTGAATTAAACGCTGCTTTCCCTGCCAACTTGCTTTCGCCGTTCTTGTTGTCTCCGCCGTTGTACCACATAGGATTGCTTCCGTAAAAGTTATTCCCGACATTATACGGAACATCCGCAATGATCAACTGTGCTGCAGGTATCGCATATTTTTTATAGTTTTGCATGGAATCTCTGTATAACTCACATTTGATCTTTTTCTGTCTTTCCATCTTTTCAAGAAGCCCGGTATACCCTTGCCCCGGCCGGAGGCTGGCTCCTTTCTACTCGTTTTTTATTCTCTCAATCTGCCTGTCCAGTTTACTCTCGACAATCCGAGACAGTTCATCTTCTTCTACTCCGAGAAGGTATTTGATTTGTGAAAGCATTATCTCAACATCTGCGATTTCTTCTTCGATACGCTCTTCATCATCCATATTCGGAATTTTATCAACCGTATCAAATGTTTTCCGCCACGCCTTGTTAAGCGCAACCGTCAGTTCTGCCATCTCTTCAATAAGCTGTCTGCTCTGCGGTTCATATCCGTAGTGGTCAGCTATGTACTGGATTTTTTGTTCTGTTGTCATTGTTTACCCTCCATAATCATCAAACCTCTGTATGCGTTCAAATACCGCCCTCATATTTACCCATCTCTGAATTTTGCGAACCGTATCTGTCGGTTTTGTGTGTTCCTTGTTGTAAATCATCACATACGGCCAGTAACCCAAATTACGTAAAATATATATTCGCTCCAAATCCTGCTCAATAGTCGTATTAAAATTTGTAAGTACATACACGGTCATCTTGCGCCGATCATATCCAGTCATTTCTTTAAACATCTTGAATTTCGGAACAATCTTATCCTTGTCCTCGTATCTATCCCATGCAAAGTGAATATTCTTTATCTTAATTTGCTTTATCATTTCGGCTTTTTCTTCTGTCATAAGCCGAATGTCAACGCCTTGCGAAAAGTCCACCCATGCACCAGAGACAATAAGCTGTTGCAAAATATCCTTCCAATCCGGACAAGCGATTGTATTTGGGTCAAGCAGTACGATTTTCTTTTGCCTGTCCCAAAATTCTGATAGGTCAGCGACTTTATAAGATTTTCTTCCCTCTTTCGCTGCAACATGACAGAAGCTGCATCCTCTCGGGCATCCACGGCTCATAAATCCGTATGCAGTATCTTTTGTCAGTTCTGGATATAATGAGTAGTCTGGATAGATATGCTCAATCTCCGTCGGAAGTTGTATGTCATTTTTTTCATAGTAGATTTCTTTCCCATTTGCCAATTCAATGCAATAACCAGAACCCCCCTTAATTACTTCGTCGGCATCTATGTAATATTCATAGTCAGGCGTAAAGCTGAATACCTTTGACATATACACAATGTCCATATGACCGCTAAATAACGGCTGATACCACTCCACGCTGTCTCCTAAACGTTTATGCCATGCAGATAATTTCATAAGCGGAAGATTCGGGAAGTTATGACCGTCTACATCTATTAACCCGATTTTCATATCATTTCACTGGAAACCTCCTCAGCTCTTCCTGTATGCCCTGTAAGGCTATTGCATTGATTTTCTGGATTGATTCCACGTATTCTTCAAGTGTCAGCCTTTCTCCATCCAGAACGTCCATCTGAGAAAGCTCTATATACTTCCTGATTGCGCTCTCCACATTTCCGAAATATCCAAGCGTCCGAAAAGCCTCTTTCTTCTCGCCGGATTTTGTTTCTCCGGTATATTTCTGCCGGAGCGTGTAGTTCAACGGGTCAATCTCAATGTAGTAACCGTTTTTCAAATTAATTGTTGTCATTGTTATCTCCGTCCTTTCTCGATTTGACATCAGCTTCACTGTCAAGCCATTCTTTCTGAGCCTTATATCTTTTCAGGTATGTCCCACGGTTCATTACATATCTTCCTTTTTCCCAATCTTCATCAATGGCGGCGAGCAACATTTTCACTGAAGCTATTTCCGAGGTGTCAGACTCTCCTGTCACACTATTGAGATATTCATTATTGGTCATTTTCCTCTCACCTTCTTCTTTCTCTTCCGCTTCGTGCTACCATACATAAACACCGCCATGTTTCCCGGCTTGTATCCGGCAGAAATTTTCATCCTGCCGGAACTGCTGTATTTCATATCCTGTGCCATTACTCTACCGCCTCCAGAATCTGAGCCTTACTGCATCTGATCTTACCGTCTGTGTTGTATGGTACGACTACCCCCAGTAGCCATTCCCAACGGATCAGGAGTTTATACGGCTGATTACGTCCATTTCTACGAACCCATTCAAGAGGTGCGACATTAATTCCGCATCCGCATTCTGTTGTACTGTCGCAATTCACTGTTTCCTCGATGATCTCTCCCGGTTCGATTTTCCATGAATCTGGTGCGGAGTAATTCTCATTAAATGACTTGTATACTATGTACCCCTCATCTGTCCGCTCGAAGTTCGCCTCCATGTAGTTGATCGCATCAAGCAGACCTTGTGACCCACTCAGGTCGGCATCGCTCAGGTCGGCATCGCTCAGGTCGGTACCACTCAGGTCGGCACCACTCAGGTTGGCATCGCTCAGGTTGGCACCACTCAGGTCGGCATCGCTCAGGTCGGCACCACTCAGGTTGGCATCGCTCAGGTTGGCACCACTCAGGTCGG
>ERZ1643251.2123-NODE-2123-length-20833-cov-43.880402_pt1 | contig 20833 bp, 19 predicted proteins | sample MGYA00579261_ERZ1643251 | MGnify/ENA primary metagenome ERZ1643251 (study PRJEB29033, sample SAMEA4952267) | chicken gut metagenome | biome: Broiler Chicken; feature: Gastrointestinal Tract; material: Caecum | place: Ireland | collected 2018 | study: Broiler... | reverse complement strand
GCTAACTTTTTTGTTTCCAAAATTGTTTCCAAAAATTTTTCCCTTATTTTATAAGCTATTTGCCACAACAATTTTTATACTTTTTTCCACTTCCACATGGCTAGCATTTTTAAGGCTTTTTACCAATATCCACTCGTTAATTTCCTTTAAAAATGGGGCTTTACCTTTATGTTTTAGTTTATTCCAGCTAATCTCTAGCAGAGTGGCTCTAAAAGTGGCTCCAGAATTACAAATTTTCCACATCTTTGTACCTTTAATCTTCAACTACAATATACCATTTAATCCATTATAAGTCCATACAACTTGACTTATTTCCAATTAAGAGTGATTAATATTACATTCTATTTGGAGGTGTAATGTGAAGTATATTATTAAACCTAAGAATCGCATCGAGTGTATAAGCAGAAATGGTGACTATCACGGCTTCTTTATCATCAGGAATATTGATATAGTGCTATCTGCTAAAAAGCCACGAGATCTTGAAATAATGATGAAATTTAGGCATAAGATTGAAGAACAAATAGTAGACTACTTAAACTTTAAAAGTTATCGAATGGATAAAGAATAAAGCCCACCATATTGGTGAGCTCTTTTTTAAAACATTTTATCAATTAAATTCCAATTTTCATTTTCCATATCATCTGTATATTCAGTATTGCAATAATATAAGCAATTGTTTTTATCATAATCTCTTACAAATGCCCAATTAACTTTATGCTTTTTAGAATACTCTTTTAAGGCTTCAAATTTGTTTTCAACTTTAATATCTATGTTCTTAGATTCTCCTGTTGCACTTTCTCCACCTTTTGTTTCTATAATCCATATTTTATCATTCTTATCACAAATAATATAGTCTGGATAAAAATGAAATTTCTTTTGAACAGCATTTATATAAACGATTGAGAAATAATTATCTGCTGATTCCCCATTCTTATAGAACCATTTAATATTATCGCTGGTTTCACAATAGAATTCAAACATGCTTTCTGATCTAGATTTTACTCTACTACTTGGATACTCTTTATATGTATTCTTTTCATATACAATTGTATCTTTCATTTGTGGATCATAATTAATATAATCCTCTTGTGGCATTCTCCAATTAGATTCTTTAATACCCTCAAGTTTCATTTTCATTTGTCTAGCTTTTTGATTAACTGCTTCTTCAAAGTCATGTTTAATTGTGTCATGGTTATTAATAATAAATGCATAGAAATCTAATAAGGATAGATCAACAAATTTCTTTGAAAATAATTTACTTTTTAAGAATAGCCTTTCCAACATAAGTTTTGTTCTATCATATCTAATTCCTATTCTTGAAGCTATTTCTGTAATAGAATCTCTATATTCATATCCATTTTTCGATGGATTAACAGCTGATTCCACTTTCATTCTTTCTGCATCTTGTATTTCATCTAATCTTATGAATTTACCCTTTACAATATAATTATCTATTGTATCTTTAAATACATACCCATTAGCTTCTAATACTGATTTATTATTCTTTTTAGATCCTGTAAGTTTATATTTATCAACATAATATTTGTATAAAATATTAAATGTTTCTCTATCATCGAAACCATCAAAGTCGCTTTCAATACTCATCCTCTTTAATGTGAAATTCTTATATTCTGGTTTTAAGAAAATAACCTTTGCATTTTTAGCATTCTTACCAAGTTCTTGTTTAACTGATTGTTCATACTTTTCATCGAATGTATATAAATAGCAGTTATCTAATAATGTATTTTCATAATGATGAGCTTGTGGCATTCTTCTAATTCTTCCTATAACCTGAGTTTCAAAATCTTCATTCATATTATCACGAAGTTTAACAAGTATTTTAGCTCTAGGACAATCCCATCCTGTTGATATGGCTTGTTTCATAATTAATATAGCTTGATGTGATTCATTACTTTCGATTTCTTCAAGATTTTCTTTTCGATCTGCCAACCATATGGCAAGATTCTTTTTATCATATGAATATCCTTTTTTCTCTAACATTTTTTCAATTTGCTTAATTAAATCTTCTGATTTGTTTGGCAATTGAATTATTATTAACGGATTAACCTGAATATTCTTATTTATATACTCTTCCTTAATTGCTTTTCTTTTATTAATTGCTAAATCTAATAAATACTCATGTTCATTAGTTAATACCTGTTCATTAGTTACATTTTCATTTATGTATAATGCTCTCGTAATCAATCCTGCATTTATTACATCTAACTCATCTATTTCAATGTATTCTGCCTCTTTGTTTGTTTTGGTTGTAGCACTAACTCTAACAATGTATTTAGGATCTATAAAATCAATGATTGCTTCGGCTTTTACAGTCTTATTTAAGTGTTCCTCGTCTACTATTACTACAAAGTCATAACCATTGTTATATGCCTCTCTAACTCGTTCATAAAGGTTCTTTCTTTCTGCTTCTTTTAATGCAGTATTTCCTTTTTTGGTAATAGTTTCCCAATTTATGAAAGCAGTATCTTTAGCTTCAAATCCCTGTAATAAAACATCTTGAATATTTTTTGATTCCATATGTGGAAGAAATTTTAACATTTTACTTCTACTTTGTTCTTCTAAATCTCCCGATCCTGGAGTTAACCAAACAAAAATAGTTTTTCTATTTTCCTTTAAATATTCTTCAATATAAGAAAGTAAAATGATTGTTTTTCCAGAACCTGTTGGAGCTTGTACTAATACTTCTTTTTTCTTGCCAATAGAAGTAACATCTAATAATTTATTTACTGCTTCAATTTGAAATTCTTTTAATTCAATACTTTGCATTATGCCACCTCTCTTATCTCATCTTCAAAATAGTATTCTGGAATTATAAATACTTCTATATTATAATCTTTAAATATTTGGCTTTGTTTTGATGTCAATAATATATCTGATGATATGTATAACTTTTTACATTCATTTAACTCTTCTTCATTTGTCGTAAATTTATCAATCTCTTCCTCTGTTAAAATAACTCTAACTATTTTATCATCAATCTCAATACCATTTTCGAGTTGTATTAGGTTTTTAATATTTACCATTAGATTTTTACTTAAGTTTTCTTCGTCAGTATTTATTCTTGGAACATAGGCTGTTCTATAATATTTCAAATTTGACTTTATACCATCAGAGTATTTTGTATTATCATTTCTTTTTCCTGATATAACTGTTTTGATTCTTCTATATGTAACATCTTCACATATATTATTTTCGTTATTTGTACAAACAATATATTTTCTGGATCCACCATCTTCTTTATTAAGTTCTAATACAGCCTGAGCTGTCGTACCACTACCTACAAAAAAATCTAATACAATACTATCTTTAGGAGATATCTGTATGCATCTTTTAATTAACTCGGTTGGCTTAGGATTATTAAATATGCCTTTTTCTCCAAAGATTATTTCTATTTCTTTACTCGCTGAACTATTTTCAGGAAGATCATTCCAAAGTGTATCAACCCTTTTCCCCTCACTACTTCTTTCATTCCAATATGCTTTTTCTGATAAAGATTTCCCCTCTAAATATAATCTTCCATCATTTTCTAAAGCTTTTAACTTGCTTTGTTTAATTCTCCATCCTTTTGCAGGACAAGGCCATACTTTACCATTATTATCAACATAATCATATGTTGTTTCAGGTCCAGGATTTCCTGGCTTTTGTAATGGGTATAGACGGTAATTTCCTCTACCATCATTATCGTTTTTACTATACATTGCTCTTGTACCATCGGATAAAGGTTTATATGCTTCATTCAACTTATAATTTTCACTTTTTGAATATAATAAAACATATTCGGTATTAACAGTAAATTTGTCTTTTTCAGTTTTACCACTGGAATTTCGTTGCCAAATAAACATATTAATAAAGTTTTCTTCCCCAAAAATTGAGTCACATAATAATTTTAACTGTGCATATTCATAATCATCAATTGATATAAAAATCAATCCATCATCTCTCAATAATCTTTTTGCAAGTTCTAATCTCCTGCCCATAAATGATAACCATTTAGAATGTCTATAGCCATCTTCAGCTACTACAAAATTATCATTATATATAAAATCATCTTTTCCTCTGTTGTAAGGTGGATCTATATAAATACATCCAATTTTATTTCTATGAGTTTTTTCTAACAAATATAAACTATGTAAATTATCTCCCTCTAAAATAAAATTGTATTCATTTTCATCTTTGTTTTTTATTTCTTTCGACTTGATATCCTCAAATACAGGTATTTTAGTTTCTAATTCTTTATCAACTCTTTCTTCATGTTCTTCCCATATTAATCCATATTTTTTCTTTGTTAACTCATTTTCAATTAATGATAAATTATTTAATGTTTCTTCATCAGCAATATTTTTCTTTATTTCATTAATTGTATGCAACATTTTCTCTCTTCTTATTTTTGATAAATTGGTTATTTCCATATTATTTAACCTCCCCAGAATTATTTTCATAAATAATTTTTCTTATTTTTTCTTTAGCTTCATCATTTCCAATAATAAATTCTTCTATATCAGCAGGTATTTTTTTATTTTTATGACAGTCACACACTAAATCATATAATTGTATTTGCTCTTTCTTATCTAATCCCAATACCATAATCATTTTTTTCATCAATGCTGGAGATGGTGTTCTCTTTCCATTTTCTAAATCATGTAAATATTGAGTTTTAATGCCTAACTCATTTATAATATCTGCTTTTGTCTTCGTAGGTTTATTAACTTTTCTATCAACCTTTTTCTTTATAAATTCTCCTAATTTCTCATACATAATATCACCCTTTTTTCAATATCAGCATATATGCTTATCAACTTATATGTTTATTATAGCATAAATAAAAAAATATCACAATAATTTGCTATTAACTTGCAATATTTTCTATTTAGAGTGATTAATACAACATGGAGGTGTCTATGTTAAGAAAATCTACTGATGAAGATATTAGTAATGAAGAGCTAGAAACGATAATTAATCCTTTTTATGACAATTATCACAATTATGTAGAAGAATATATAATGCCTGAAGTTATTGCTTTTTATATTGCTAGTTCTTTTTATAGGAATGCTATGTGGGAAGCAACTTTCTTACAGCACTATAATTCAGCTTCTGATATGTTTAATCTATATGATGAAGATTATGAAAAAACTAAAGCAGAAGTAATTAAACTATTAAGGATTAAATATTCTTTAGAGATAATTAGTGAAGATCCTTTAGAACTTAAAAAAATAGAGTATTAGTTTTACCATTATTGGCTTCTAATACTCTTTTTATATATGCTTTTTTCTTTCTTTCATAATTATATTTTCCAAAAAACTCACGGAAAATTATTGTTTGTGTGTGTTTAGGTGGCAGGTCGGTCTTGAATAATCCCAATCGTTATTTGGATCACACCCCGGGGGTACTGGCAGATTTTCATCAAACAATATTAATCCTCGATACTCCTTAAGATAGTCATATTCATCAACAGCTTTTAATATTTCTAATTTGTGATGCTCAGAAATTTCATCTTTTAAAAATTCAATGGCTATATCATCACATAATTTAAAATGTTTATCTTTTATTTTTTCTGGACTACCACTTATATTTTTCATATAGTATCCATTATCTTGCATTTTCACAAATACTTCTGATCTTCTTTCAAATAGCATCCTACTTACTGATAATTGCATTTGCATAAATGTTGGTGCTTTTATATATCTCATATCAAATATTCTACTTATAGCTTTATCTACTAAATCAAAATCAAATCTTATAAATAACTTTTCAAAGGTTTCTACATACTCATATTTTTCTTCTTTACTTAATCGAAAGAATTCATCAGGAAATCTATCTTTTATTCTAGATACTAACTTTACTATCTGATTCTTTTCCATTTAAATAATCATCCATAACATCTTCAAATGATGCTTTATCTTTTTTAGAATTATTTCCTATTAAATACTTATTAAAATTCTTAGGATTAAATAAAGTGCCTGGTCGTAAGTATTTTCTTTTTTCAGGATCATTTCCCCATTCATCAGACTTATTATCTATAACCTTTTTAAAATCATCTATGGTATATCCACTATCCAATAATTCTATTATCCAATTAGTAACAAAGTCATTATTAGTAGTAAAATTTTTATTTGATTTAATATTTAAATAGTTTATAATTTCTTCAATTATACTATTGTATTTATTGTTTAATTGTATATTTGTTTCTGAATCTAAATTATTAATTTTATTATTTATTTCTATTTCTTTTTTTATATTTGTTTCTTGTTCTATATATGTCGGACAAATGTCTTCATCACTTGGTGGACAAATGTCTTCTACTTCTTCTTTATCTTTTTTATTATTTCTTTGTTTTTTCTTGTTTTCTGCTCCAACTGTTGTTCTCTTTGTGTACTTTAATGCATCAGGAATAAAATAAGAACCATCTTCTTTTTTCTCAATAATTTTATATTTTTGAAATATTTCTAATCCATTTTTTATAATTGATTCCCTGTGATTAAATATTATTGATAATTCTTTTGTTGTATATGGAACTATTTTATCATCAAAGAAATTTGCTAATACGCCATCCTTATTTAATGATTCTATCAACAATTCTTCATATAAAGTTAAATATTCAAATCCGTTCTTTTCTGCTCTGATTTTTCTCACAAAGTCTTGTCTGTAATAATTCTCCGGCTTTTGAAAAAAGAACATTACTGTCTTATTGTAAGCCATATTTAATAATTGAAAAAGCAAATATAATATTTAAATTATTTTTCATATGAAGCCACCTCACGAAGATAATCAAGGTTAATATTAAAATACTTTAATACCTCAGTCATAGGAACTAATCTTCTATTTCTAACTTTCTTATCTCCATCGTAATAGTCAGCTATTATTTCATTTCTAATAGTATATGCTTTATTTCTACCAACACTGCCAATGATCATAATATCTTTAGCACTAGCCTATTGGCTGGAAGCTATTGCTAGTAAGTCTTTTGCATTTAACTTATTACTATTCATTACTATCATCCCTTTCTCTTTTATTTTATAGTTTTAAAGTTTGTAGACTTTTTAAATATTACACTGTTCACATTTCTATCTCTCCTTTCTATTTTAATTTTTACACTTTTAGATGAAATTTTCAAGATATTAAATACATTTTTAAAATATTTTTATCTAATTATTACACTTTTTAATGATATTTTAGTTGACTTCAGGGAAAATCTAAGCTATAATGGGATTAGTTAGGAGGAATAAATTATGAATGATACTAACACAAAGCTTAGAGTTGCAAAGAATATAAAGCAATTAATGGCTAATAAAAAAATAAATAGAAAACAACTTGCTGAAGATCTAGATGTTAAATATTCCACTTTATGTGAATGGTTAAAAGGAAATAAAATGCCTAGACCAGAGAAATTAGATCTATTAGCTAAATATTTTAATACTTCAGTTGATCATTTTTTTATTGGTTTAGATGATGAATTTGCTGAAGATAATAACGGTGTTGTTTATCCTATATATGACTATATACCTGCTAATGTTGATATAAATGAAATACCAGAAGAAAGAGTCGTTGACTATGAAACTGTTTTGTTTACTAAAGATAAAGAAAGATTCGGAATTGTACTAAGTGATATATATGAATTTGTATTTTCTAAATTTGCTTATGGTAGTGTTGCTAAATTTCTAAAAAATAATACTATTACCGAGTCTGATAAATTCTATTTTGTTAGATTTAAAAATGGTGCCGGTCAAATAGCTAAGGTTATTGTTACTGATAACGAATACATATTTATTCCATCATTAGTACTTAAAGGACAACCTACTGATACTTATGTAGTATCAAAAGATAAATGTGATGTTGAAATATTAGGTATATTACATTATGTTCAATTAAAGATATAAAAAAGACCTACTGCTGGAACAGTAAGTCAGATAGAAACACAATTTAAAAAGTCTACAAACTCTAAAACAAATCCTGAAAGGATCGTTATAATTGGCTTCCAACTACATTATATCACTTTTCAGGTACTTACACAATAAAAGTATGAAAGGAAAGTGATTTTATTATGCCTGTTTATAAATATAATAATCCTACTAAAGATGGTAGATGTTGGCTCTTTAGAGTTAATTATAAAGATTCATTAAACAATAATCGTAGATATACAAGCAAGAAATATGCAACTAAATTTGAAGCAAAGGAAGCTGAAAGAAAGTTTTTAAATGAATTAGATAATAACTCTAATATCCCATCTAAAATGACCTTAGGTGATCTTTGGGATAAGTATCTTGAGTTCCAATCTGACAAAGTTAGAATAAACACTCGTAGGAGCTACATTTATACTCAAGAATCATTAAAGATATTATTTAATATTAAGTGTTCTGAATTCAATATAGCTCATTATGATAAATGGAAAGAATACATTGCTGGTATTGATACTATGAAGACTGTTACTAAAAATGACAAACTTAAAGTATTAAAAGCATTTTTAAACTTTGGAGAGAAGCGATATGGCTATAACTTTCATCAGATACTATTAAATATGGAAAGATTCAAGAATCCTGATGAATTAGTGAAAGAAAAGGCTTATTATGATATATCTGAATTTGATAAATTTCTAGCTTCCGAAGATGAAGATAGATATAGGATCCTATGGCAAACATTGTATTATTGTGGTTTAAGAATTGGAGAAGCTAGAGGATTGCAATGGAAAGATATTAATTGGGATAATAAAACCTTATGGATCAATAAGCAAGTTCAAAGTTTAGATAATTACTCTTCTTCTTACTATGTATGTAATTTAAAAACTGCTTCAAATAATAGAATATTAACTATGTGTGATGCTTTATATGAAGATTTAAAAAAGTATTACGATAATGTTTCTAAATATAAAAACTTTAATGATGATTTCTTTATATTTGGTAATGATAAAGGTCTTACTCCTCTAACATATAAACAAGCCCAACGAAGAAAAGGCGAAATAGCAAATAAAGCTGGTATTAAAGAAATAAGGTTGCATGATTTTAGACACAGCTGTGCTTCTTTCTTGGTTAATAACGGAGCTCCTGTTACTATGGTTTCTAAATATCTTGGACACTCTAATTCAAGTGAAACTTTAAACACTTATTCTCACTTATTTAATACTACATCTTCTGAAGTAATTAATACGATCAATAGAGCTAGAAATACTGTTGAAAACTAGCTCTTTTTTGTTAATATGGCTCTACAAATGGCTCCAGAATATAAAATCATTGTTTTTAATAAAATGAAAAGACTTAGTTTACCCTTATTTTACTAAGCCTTTTTTAATTTCTTATTATATTTTTGTCCACACCCAACTTGGCACTTATATTTTTTTACTCACTTAAATCTGCTTTTACATCAGCTACTATTCCAAGTAATACATCTTTTTTTAATTTACTTAAATCAAAATTTTCTCCGTGTACTGCTACTGGCATGTTTCCAATTCCTGTTTCCAAATCTATAATTTTAAATTTAATAATATTATTAGCAATATCAACTTCAACATCTTTATAATCTTTAACTTGTCCAATAATAAAAGAACATGGTTCGTTTGATCCTGTCATAACCCTACCATCAGACATCATTTTAGGATCCATTCCTATAACTTTTTTGCCAATTCTAGGTATATCTACTTCTTCCCCCATCCCCAATGCTTTATTCATTTCTTCCTCATTTTCATATAAATCTAATTGAAACGGAAATGCTGATAAATATGCATCTCTATCACTATCTTCCAATTCTTCTTTAATACAATATCTATTAACAGTTTCTATATCAAAATGTCTTTCACTTTCTAAATCATAAACCATATAATACTCATTTGCTTCTGAAGAGTGTTCTAGTTTTTCTTCAAAATGTAATTTTATTTTTTTATCTGATAATAATACAATATCAGAATCAACCAATTCAATATTATCTTTTCTAACTATTAGTGTAATTACCACTTTGCCGATATTCTTTTTAGTATTAATATCCTTAAAATATGAAGTCATATGTATTTTTGTTTTATCATCATTAACAAATACATTATCAGCTTCTTCGGTATAGTTTGTTACAATATCAGAAAATAGTTTTGTCTTTAATTGTTCTTCCCTATCTGCAATAAAAGAATTAAAATGTACTGGCATTTTTATCACCTACCTATATCAATTATATCATATTTTTTTACATTCTAATGTAGAGTTGAATAATTTATTTATAAATATCGGCATTTCATCAAAAAACTCTATTCATTCTTTTCATAGCCATTTACTAATGTGCTAGTATATTTATCTTTTAAATTAGCATAATTAACTACTGTTGCTCTTATATTTTTTACTTCTTTAGATATATTTTTTAATTCTCTTTCCAATTTCTTATTTTGACTTCTTAACTCATCTATTTCAGACACATATACTAACATTCTCGAATATTGAGTAAAATCAACATCTGTTGACTCTTTATACTTTCTTTTTTTACCAATCTTTGAATATTCATAATCTATTCTTAATGATTTTATTTCATAATTTTCTAATATTTCTGGCACTATTACTCCTAAGCAAATTATCCACTGTTTACCTGGAAATATTTTCATGTTATTGATTTTATTATCTATTAATCCTGTTCTTTCTCTTTCAGGTAATTGATTAACAAAGTCTTCATCAAATTTTATTTTCTTTAATTCAAGTGGAACATTACCAACGTTTCTTAATACAATACAAGTCAGATTATCTCTAACTAATTCAAATGTTATTTGTAAATAAGGTCTTTTATTTTCAACTTTATCTTTTATTAAAAAGAATATTGTTATCCATGCTCCTATTAAAGAAACCAACGAAATTAAATCACTCCATGAAAATTTATTTAAACTATCTACTGATTGTATAAGTTCTCTTATCAATTGTTCCATCGCTATTCTCCTCTACATATCTCATTATTTCTTTTAACTTTATTTTTTTATTCATCTTTTTTCCTTATAATACTTACCATATTTCTTGTTAAATTCATCCATGGTATTTATTGTATAGGTTTCAGGTTCCAAGTTAGAATCTGTATAACTTATTGAACCACCATTACTACTTTTTTCTTTAATCATAAAATTAACCTGCTTATGTGGATAGTCATCTGTATCTTTTTGCTTTCTTATACCATTTTCTACAACGTATTCATGACCACTATTCTTTTTATCTATTGTATATATAAGTAAATTATCGAACGAATCCGAATTGAAACTATACTCAACAAAACTTTCATAAGTCAAATCATATATTCTATCAAGTTCATTTGTATCAGTATTTATGATATATACTTTTGTTAAATCACCTGTTACAAAATATTTATATGGTCTAGAAGGATTTTTTTGCATATAATCTTTTATAAGCATTTCATCAATAATATCATAATCATTTAAATTAATTACAAAATATTCATCTAATTTCTTTATACTCTCTATTGATATTTCTTCACGTTCTTTTCTTAATTTATAAGTTCTGTAACAATACTTTGGTGTGTAAGACCACATATGAACTTCCTTACATTCATCACAAAGCCAAAAATATGTATTCTCTTCATAAAAAGGTGGATAATTATCATATATATCTTCAAATTTATTATTGATTTTACCATTTTGAATATACTCAGTTAAATCATTTTTACTAAATACATCATAAACTATGTGTCCATCTCCATCCCACATATCATTTCCACAACTGCATCCCATATGAGCCATAATAACACCTCTTTTCACATACAATATTATATCATGACTTTTAGCTATTTTTTATCAAATAGAAAGATGGTATTAAGATTATATAGCCACATTTCAAGAATAAAGTGGCTCCAGAATGGCTCCAACCCTTATTTTGGGCTATTTTTTGCTAAAAAGAAAAACTCGCGTTTTCCCTTATTTTATCGGGGTTTGCGAGTTATTTTCCACAGCATTGTTTATATTTTTTACCACTGCCACATGGACATGGTTCATTTCTTCCTATTTTACTTACTTTTTTAGGTTCTTTTTTCTTTGGTTTATTATCACTCATAGCTTCACCTTTAACAACTTCTTTTCTAACTGCATTTTGTCTAATTTCTGCTTTTAATAGATACATAGTTGTTTCTTTTTCAATTGTATCTAACATATCATCAAACATTTCAAAGCCTTCTGTTGTATAAGCTCTTAAAGGATTTTCTTGAGCATAACTTCTTAAATGAATACCTTCTCTTAATAATGACATTGCATTAATGTTTTCCATCCAATGCATATCTATAACTCTTAAATATATAGCTTTTTCAAATTCAGCCATTATTTCTTTTGGTACAGATTCAACTTTTGACTCGTATTCTAATACAATCTTAGAAATAATATAATCTGTTATTTGTTTATAATCCATACCATTTAGATCATCTAAAGTTATTTTTTTATTTAATAATTTTTCATTAACAAATTCTAATATTTCATTTAAACTTTTACCATTTAAATTATTACCATCTAAATGACTTTCAACTAAATGTGTAATGTAATCATTAAATAAATTAATTATAACTTCATGAATTGATTCACTATCTAATATTTCATTTCTCTTTTCATAAATAATTTCTCTTTGTTCATTAACAACATTATCATACTCTAATAAATTTTTACGAATATCAAAATTATTTCCTTCAACACGTTTTTGCGCTGTTTCAATTGAATTAGCTAACATTTTTAAACTAATAGATTGATCATCAGTAAATCCTACCTTTTGTAACATTACTTTAGCTCTATCAGTACCAAATCTTACCATTAAGTCATCTTCAAATGAAACATAAAATCTCGTATATCCTGGATCTCCTTGACGACCAGCACGACCTCTTAATTGGTTATCAATACGTCTTGATTCATGTCTTTCAGTTCCGATAACGCATAATCCACCTAGTTCTTTAACCCCTTCGCCTAGTTTAATATCGGTACCACGGCCTGCCATATTAGTAGCAATAGTAACTGAACCTTTAATACCTGCTTTAGCTATAATTTCAGCTTCACGTGCATTATTTTTAGCATTTAATACTTCATGTGGTATTTTAGCTTTTTTTAACATAGAACTAATTAATTCACTAGTTTCAACAGCAATTGTACCAACTAAAACTGGTTGTCCTGTTGCATGTCTTTCTTTAATTTCATTTACTATAGCTTTATATTTTCCTTTTTGTGTTGCGAAAACTAAATCAGTATCATCAATTCTTGCAATTGGTTTGTTAGTAGGTATTACAATAACATACATATTATAAATATCTCTAAATTCTTCTTCTTCTGTTTTTGCAGTACCTGTCATACCAGCTAATTTATTATACATTCTAAATAGATTTTGGAAAGTAATTGTAGCTAAAGTTTTTGTTTCTTGATTTATTTGTACTCCTTCTTTAGCTTCAATTGCTTGATGTAATCCATCAGAATAAGCTCTACCTTGCATTAATCTTCCTGTAAATGGATCAACTATTACTATTTGGCCATCATGAACAACATAGTCAAAATCTTTTTTCATACCATAATTAGCCTTTAAAGCTTGATTTATAAAGTGAACTAAAGTAGTATGTTCAATATCATATAAATTATCAATATTAAAAGCTTTCTCAGCTAATTTAACACCATCATCATCCAAGGTTACAGCTTTAGTTTTTTCATCATAAATATATCCTTTATTTTCCTTTAATGACTTAGCAAATCTATCTGTTTGAATATATAAATTTGCACTATTCATAGATCCACCAGAAATTATTAAAGGTGTTCTAGCTTCATCAATTAAAACTGAGTCAACTTCATCGACAATAGCAAAATTCAATCCCCTTTGAACTCTATCAGCTGCTTTAACTACCATATTATCTCTCAAATAGTCAAATCCAATTTCATTATTAGTAGAATAAACAATATCGCATTCATAAACTTTTTTCTTTTCTGATGCTGTTAATTCTCTGAAATTAACACCAACTGTTAATCCTAAAAATCTATAAATATTTCCCATCCATTCAGCATCACGATTAGCTAAATATTCATTTACTGTAATTATGTGAACACCTTCACCAGTTAAAGCATTTAAATAAGCTGGCATAGTAGATGTTAATGTTTTTCCTTCCCCTGTTTTCATTTCAGCTATATTACCATAATGAATAGCTAATCCACCAATTATTTGAACATAATAAGGTTTTTCACCAATAACTCTATAAGCAGCTTCTCTTGCAACTGCAAAAGCTTCCACTAAAATATCTTCTAATGTTTCACCATTATTTAATCTTTCTCTAAATTCAATTGTTTTATTTTTTAATTGTTCATCAGTTAATTTAGTCATTTCTTCATCTTTAGCCATAACTAAATTAGCTTGCTCTTTAAATTTTTCTAATTCTTTATATTCATGATCGAATAACTTCTTTAAAAAATTCATCTTGCTCTTCCTTTCACTCTTATTAATTATATCAAAAAAACGTTAAAAATAATAGTGATTTTTTTGTGAAATAAGAAAAAAAGGTGAAATTTCACCTTATCTTGTTTCAATTATTCCATAATTTGTATCTTTTCTTCTATATAAAATATTTATTTGATTAGTAGCTTCATTTGTAAATACAAAGAAATCATGGCCTAATAGGTTCATTTGTAAAATAGCTTCTTCTTCATTCATTGGCTTAGTTTCTACTAATTTTCTTTTTACTATTCTACCCTTTTCATCTTCTTCTTTGTCAACTTTAAAATCTATATTAATATCTGTTATTTCTTTTACACGTTTTTTCATTCTTGTTTTATTTTTTCTTATTTGTCTTTCAAGTTTTTCCGATACCAAATCAATAGCAGCATATAAATCATTATGTGTGTCTTCTGCCCTTAAAATTAACTTTTTCATTGGGATAGTGACTTCTACTGTTTGATCCTTTCCTTTTACTTTAACCACTACATTCGCAGTTACATCATTAGGATTTTCTAAATATTTATCTAGTTTTCCTATTTTTGCTTCAATGTAATCATTGATAGCTGAAGTAATTTTTACTCTACTTCCTCGGATATTCATTTTCATAATATCACCCTCCTATATGAATTATATCATATTTTTATATAAAAATTATGGGATATTATGGGAAATAAAAAAACTCGAATCAACCGAGTAATTTTTTAATTGGTGCCTAAGGCCGGACTTGAACCGGCACGGAATTTGACTTCCGCAGGATTTTAAGTCCTGTGCGTCTACCAATTTCGCCACTCAGGCATGCCTTGTCAACTGACAAGACTAATTATACAATATAATTGTTGATTTGACAATACTTTTTTTTATTTTTTTGAAATTTCTTCAAATTTTATATCACAAGTAGATAATTTTTTTAATCTTTTAATTCTTATTTTAATTTTATCACTTTCAAATAACCAAGCATAAGCAGCTTCCCATATTGCTACCCATCCTATTATTAGAACAGTCTCAGATAAAACAAAATTAATTTTTAAAACATAAGACATATAAAGAAATATTATACCTAATATAAATATTAATAATTTTTTTATAGTTGAATATTTAATTATTAATAAGTTTTCTTCCAAATCTATTTTATAATTGTTATGAATTTTATTGGCAATATCTTTTTGCTTTTCTTCGTTTAATTTAAAATTAGATTTTATAAGAATTCCTATTTTGTTATTAAAAGGTTTACCTTTACATTCTTCATATATATAATTACTTAAATCATTAGATAAATTATTTGAATTATATTTATTAATATAATCATCTTCATTATCAATATTAATTACTATTTCGTTCATTTAATCCCTCTTTATATCTTAAAATCATCTAAAAAATCATCAATTGTTAATATTTTTTCATCGACATCATCTAAAGAAATATCAATTATTTCTTCTTCAAATTTTGGTGTTTCTTTTTCTTGTTTTGTTAAACTAATTATCTCAAAACAATCAACAATTCCTTTTTTATCAATTACTGTTCCTGTTGAATATCTATCAACTATAGGTAATTCAGTAACTTTAATATGTGTAATTTTATCAGTTAAAATACCTAATTTTTTAACATCAATAAATGATTTTAATATTTTATATGGATTAGTTTTAACATCTCTTACTAATAAAACACCACGTCTAGCTCTTGTAGATAATTCGAATTCAGATAACTTAACTCGTTTACCAGTGCCATTAGTTGTAATAATTGTAATATAATCACTACTATCAAATAAATTACCACTAACTACATAATCATCTTTTAAATTAATTGCTTTAACACCACTTGCTTTGATACCTACAATTGATATTTCATTAGTTTTATATCTTAATCCATAACCATTTAATGTTGTTATAAATACTTCACTTCCATTAGAATCAGTTACACTAACTAATTTATCATTACCTTTTAATTTCATACAACACATTGGTTTTGAATATCTAGTCACTTTAAATTCATCTAATTTAGTTCGTTTAACTAAACCATCTTTACTAAATAAAGTTATATATTTATTTTCATTAAAATCATAAACTGGAATACTATTTATAATATTTTCTTCACTATTTAATTTAATAATATTACTTATGTGTTTTCCTAATTCTTTCCATTTTAAATCTGGTAATTCATAGATAGGAACATATAAATAATTGCCTAAATCTGTGAACAATAACAATGTATCTAAAGTATTCATTTGATATAAGCCAATAATATAATCATTTTCTTTTAATAATGTTTCACCATCATTAGCATTATAACTTCTTAAAGACACTCTTTTTACATACCCTTGTTTAGTAACTACTACTATGCAATCTTCTTTAGGTATCATTGATGTAGTATCTATTTTAATATCTTCTACTTCATCTATAATTTTTGTTTTTCTTTCCACAGCATATTCTTTTTTAATACTTCTTAATTCATCTTTCATAACTGTTTTTAGTTTATTTTCATCATTTAAAATGCTTTCTAAAAATTCAATCATTAATTTTAAATTATCTTTTCTTTCTAATAATTCGGTTACATCAGTATTAGTTAATTTATATAATTGTAACATAACAATAGCTTCTGCTTGTTTTTCAGTAAAGTCATATTGTTTTACCAAATTATCCTTAGCATCGCTTTTGTTTTTAGAACTTCTTATTGTTTTAATAACTTCATCTAAAATTGATAAAGCTTTAATTAAACCTTCTACTATATGCATTTCTGCTAAAGCGTGATCTAAATCAAATTTAGTTCTTTTTAAAATAACTTCTTTTTGATGAGCTATATAAGCATCTAATATTTGTAATATTCCCAATGTCATTGGTCTGTTATTTACAATAGCAACCATATTATAGTTGAAAGATATTTGCAAATCAGTATTTTTTAATAAGTAATTTATTATTAATTCACTATTAGCATCTTTTTTTAAATCAATAACAATTGTTTCAGGATTTTCTAAATCTGATTCATCTCTTACTTCTTGTATTCCTTCAACTTTTTTATCAATTCTAATTTCATCTATTTTTTTTACTAAAGCTGCTTTATTAACATCAAAAGGAATTTCAGTAATTACTATTTGATCTTTACCTTTATTCTTTACAATTTCATACTTTGATTTTACTATTACTTTACCACGTCCAGTAGTAAAAGCATCAATTATACCTTGCTTTCCACAAGCAATACCACCTGTTGGAAAATCTGGGCCTTTTACTATATCTAAAATTGTATCTAAATAACAATTAGGACTATCAATTCTTTTAATTGTTGCATCAATTATTTCACCTAAATTATGAGGTGGGATATTAGTTGCATACCCTGCAGATATACCATTAGAACCATTTACTAAAAGGTTAGGAAATTTAGCAGGTAATACAGTTGGTTCAAATAATGTATCATCATAATTATAAGTCATTATAACAGTATCTTTATTTATATCTTTTAATAATTCATTACTTATTTTAGATAATCTTGCTTCGGTATAACGATAAGCAGCTGGACTATCACCATCCATTGATCCATTATTACCATGCATATCAATATATGGTGTATTTTGTTTCCACCACTGACTCATTCTTACCATTGCTTCATATATACTAGAATCACCATGTGGATGGTATTGTCCCATAACATCTCCTACTGTTTTAGCAGATTTACGATATGGTTTATCATAAGTATTTCTACCTTGATACATTGTATATAATATTCTTCTTTGAACTGGTTTTAAGCCATCTCTTACATCTGGTAATGCTCTATCTTGAATTATTGTTTTAGAGTATCTCCCAAATCTTTCTCCCATTATATCTTCTAGTGAATAATCATATATTCTTTTTAAAACATCTTGCATAACTCACCTACCTAATATTCTATTGATTATTGTTTTTAATGATTTAAAAAATATTTTAATATCGAATAATAAACTAAAATTATCATAGTATTCTATATCACATTTTAAAGTGTCTTTATAGCTTAATTTTCTTCCACCATAAACTTGCGCTAAACTGATGATTCCTGGTTTTATTAAATATCTCTTAGGACTTATTTTTCCTTCAGGCAACTTTTCACCACATATAAATGCTCTAGGACCTATAATTGACATATCACCTTTTAAAACATTATAAAATTGTGGTAATTCATTTAAACCAGTATCATCTATAAATTTACTTATTTTACTATAATGACTATTACCATTTTTATCATATATTCTAGTTCTTATTTTATACATATAAAATGGTTTTTTATTTTTCCCTTCTCTAGGAATTCTTATATCAATTAATGGTAACCCAATATCTAAAAATGTAATTATTAAAACTAACAACATAAATGGAAAAGTTAGTATAATAAATATTATAGATAAAATTATATCTAATAATCTTTTTAATATTTCATATCTCATTTTCTATAATCATCCTGTAAAGTAAAATCAACATTTTCCTCTATCCATTCTTTTCTTGGTTCTACTTTATCTCCCATTAAAATACTTACTCTTTTTTCGGCTAAGGCAACATCAGTTATATTAATTTTAACTAAACTTCTAGTATCTGGATTCATTGTTGTCTCCCATAATTGATCAGCGTTCATTTCTCCTAATCCTTTATATCTTTGAGTTTCTAATTTAACTTTTGATTTTTCTAATATTTCTTTTCTTTCTTCATCAGTCCATGCATAATAAATTGTTTTACCGTTAAATAATTTATATAAAGGTGGCATAGCAATATATAATTTACCATGTTCAATTAATGGTTTCATATATCTATAAAAGAAAGTTAGTAATAATACTTGAATATGTGCCCCATCATCATCAGCATCGGTCATAATGATAACTTTATCATAATTACAATCTTTAATGTCAAAATCACTACCAACACCAGCTCCAACTGTATGAATAATAGTATTTATTTCCTCATTTTTAAATATTTCTTCTAGTTTAGTTTTTTCACAGTTTAAAACTTTACCTCTTAAAGGTAATATTGCTTGGAATTTTCTATCTCGTCCTTGTTTAGCAGATCCACCAGCTGAATCTCCTTCGACTAAAAACAATTCATTCTTATTTGGATTTTTAGTTTGAGCAGGAGTTAATTTACCTGATAATGCTTGTTCTTTTTTATTTTTTCCCTTACCATTTCTAGCTTCATCACGAGCCTTACGAGCAGCTTCTCTAACCATTTTACTTTTAACCATTTTATTTAATATATCAGTAGCGACTGCTTTATTTTCTTCTAAGAAAAATTGTAATTTTTCACTTGTTATGCTTTCTACAATTGTTCTTGCTGCTGGAGTACCTAATTTTGCTTTTGTTTGACCTTCAAATTGTAGTAATGCTTCTGGTATTTGTAAACTTATAATAGCAGTTAATCCTTCTCTTGTATCTGTACCTTCTAAATTTTTATCTTTAGCTTTTAAATAACCATTAGTTTTCGCATAATCATTAAACACTTTAGTTAAAGCTGTTTTAAATCCAACTTCATGTGAACCACCATCAGTAGTTTTTACATTATTAACGAAACTGATTATATTCTCAGAATAAGTATCAGTATATTGAAATGCAATTTCAACATTAATTCCTTCTTTACTACCTTCAAAATGAACTACTTTATGTAATTCACTTTTGCCATCATTTAAATATTCAACAAATGATTTTAAACCATTATCATAGCAAAAAACTTCTTGCTTATTATCTTCTTCATCAATTACTTCAACAGTTAACCCTTTAAGTAAAAAAGCTGATTCTTGCATTCTTTCACATATTGTTGTAAAAGAAAAATGCGTTGTACTAAAAATAGTATCATCAGGCATAAATCTAACTTTAGTACCAGTTTTACTTGTTTTTTCTAATTTCTTTAAAGGTATTTTTACTTTTCCGCCATCTTCAAATCTAATATAATGAACATAACCATCTCTTTTAATAGTTACTTCCATCCATTTACTTAAAGCATTAACTACAGATCCACCAACACCATGTAATCCACCAGATACTTTATATCCAGCATTTTCAAACTTTCCACCAGCGTGTAATACTGTATATATAACTTCAGGAGTAGACATACCAGATTCATGCATTCCAACCGGTACTCCTCTTCCTTCATCTTCTACACTCACTGAACCATCTTTGTGAATAATTATTTTTATTTTTTTACCAAATCCATTTAATGCTTCATCAATACTATTATCTACAATTTCCCATACTAAATGGTGTAATCCTCTTTTATCTGTTGAACCAATATACATACCAGGTCTTTTCCTTACAGCTTCTAAGCCTTCTAGTATTTTTATTGAACTTTCATTGTATGCCATGTTATCACCTATTTAATTATAACCTAAAAAACTTTATTTTTCAAGTCAATTTGATATTTGTTAATCCTTTTTTAAAAAGATACCTTATCATTAATAAAAAAGATTCCGAT
>ERZ1643251.2122-NODE-2122-length-20835-cov-23.780366_pt1 | contig 20835 bp, 23 predicted proteins | sample MGYA00579261_ERZ1643251 | MGnify/ENA primary metagenome ERZ1643251 (study PRJEB29033, sample SAMEA4952267) | chicken gut metagenome | biome: Broiler Chicken; feature: Gastrointestinal Tract; material: Caecum | place: Ireland | collected 2018 | study: Broiler... | reverse complement strand
TAAAATGTAGTCAAATAGGGAATGATATGTTCACAGTAAGTGGAAGTAGTAAAGGGAATCATAAACTTACCTATCCAATAGGATTAATCACAAGTGATGAAGTAGTATTAGCAGGAGGATTTGGAGGAAGCAGTAATAGTAGTTACTACCTCCATACAGGAGAATATTATCGGACAATGTCTCCGTCTCACTTTAACGGTAATGCTGTCGTGTTCGTTGTGGCTTCGGATGGCAGCTTCAGCGACTACTACGTGAATAGCGCGCGTGGTGTGCGCCCAGTAATTAATCTGAAGGCTGATATAACAATCACAGGAGAAGGAACAAGTAGTAATCCGTATAAAGTTTCATAAACTTTATACGGTAGAGAGACACTTCAAGGAGGAGTGTAGATGAAGCGTGATGCAAAATGGCTCTTCGTTTTAAAAATGTAAATTATGTGTAAATAACTAATGGGTTTATCTATGTTTGCACTACATAGATACATTGTCAGTGAGTCATACGAAGTTTGACGACTTGACAATGGGACCCAAAATGGAGGTATTTAATGAAAGAAAAGTATTATCGTGTTAAAGGTATGTATAAAGATTATATAGTTTTTGTTAAGAGTGGTAATTTTTGGAATGCTTTTTATGGTGATGCTTTAATAGTTCATTATGTTACTAAATACGTATTTAAGAATAATAAAGTTGGTTTTCCTTCTAAAGTGTTAAATATTGTATTAAGTAAGATAAATAATTTAAATATTAGTTATGTATTAGTATATGAATTAGATAATATTGTTAAATGTGAATATGTATCTAATTTATATACTTTTTATTTGGGTAAGTTTATGAATGTATATAGATTAGAAAAAGATTTGATGAATGTAGTTGAAAAGATAGTATTATAGCTGTTATAATACTTTTGGTGGTAGTATGAAAAAAGAATTAGAAAATTTTTTGGAGGGAAGAGATATTCGTGATAGTGAAGATATGAATAAAGCTTTAGGGGAATTTACTTTAAAGTGTTGGAAAGATTTTGCTAATCATGAAATTAGTCCTGAACATATGGAAGCTCATCAATATTTAGAGAAATGGGAAAAATATCATCATGAAAAAGATCTTAAAAAAGTATTAGATGTTTATCCTGATTGTTTTTTAGCTAAAGTTTATTTGTCTTTAAATAAAGATAGATTTATATTTATAAAAGAATTAGAAGTTATGTTAGATAAAGAAGAGAAAAGAATAAATAAGACTATTAAACAATATAAGAAGAGTGTTGGTTTTACTTTAGATGGGGAAGATTATTTTAAGGGAATATACGAACTTATTAAAGCTTATATGGAGATTGGAGGATATTTTAAAGCATCTAAGTTAGCAGAGAAAATACTTTTAATGGATAATGCAGATATATTGGAAGTTCGTATTTTATTAGTAGGATTATATGCTTATTTAGAAGAAGAAAGTAAGCTTATTAAGTTATATAAATCTAGAAAAGAAGAATATATTCCTTATTATATAGCTTTTATGTGTTTATATTATAAGAGAGGGGATTTTGATAAAGCTCGTGAATATTTAGAGTTAATTAAGCAAAAGAATATTTATTTTCTTCCATATATTGAAAAAGGAGTGGAAAAAGATGTTCCTAAAACAGTTAGAGTTGGTGAAGAATCAGAGGTTGTTATGATTATGAAGGAAATGAAATATTTATTTGATTCTACTCCTTATATAGATGAGTTTATTAAGATGGGTGGTAATATATGAAGAAAGTATTAATTTTAGTTTGTTTATTTATGGTTGGATGTGGTCAAGAGATTAGTGATAAAATGCCAAGTGATGCTTATATTACAATTGGCAATAGTAATATTGAGGTATTTAGTGATATATATGTTAGTGATATTATTAGTGATACTAATGTTGAAATTGAAGATTATAAACTAAATACTGATGTTATTGGAGATAAAGAAATAGAATTTTATTATACTTTTGATGGTAAGAAATATGTATATAGAACTAATATTGAGGTTGTTGATACTGTTAAACCGAAAATATTTGGTAGTGCATCTAAAACTGTAGAAGTGGGTTATGATGGAGAAATATGTAATGGTTATACTTATGGAGATAATTATGATGGACAACCTATATGTAGTGTAGAAGGAGAAGTAGATTTTAATACTGTTGGTACTTATGATATAGATATAGTAGTTACTGATGTTAGTGGGAATAGTACTAATTATAATGTTACTTTAAATGTAGTAGAAGAAATTAGAAGTAATAATAATAGTGGAGGTGGTGGAACATCTTCTAAATTAGCTTTTAGTGATGCCTATGCGCGATACAAGAGTGATAATGCTGAACTTGGTATTGATGTATCAGAATGGCAAGGAGATGTTAATTATGAAGCTGTTAAAGAGGCAGGAGCCACATTTGTTATGATGAGAGTTGGGGTTAAACTTTCTAGTGGGGAAGAACCAGCTTTGGATGGAGAGTTTATTAATAATATTAAGAATGCTAAAGAAGCTGGTTTAAAAGTAGGTGTGTATTTGTATAGTAAAGCTTTATCTAAAGAAGAAGCGGTAGAGGAAGCACGTTGGGTGTTAGAGCAGTTAGATGGAGAATCCTTGGATTTACCTATTGTATTTGATTGGGAAATTTGGAGTAATTGGAATAGTTATCATATGTCTTTTCATGATTTAAATGAAATGGCAGAAGAATTTATTAAAACAGTTGAAGATGCGGGATATGAAGGCATGCTTTATGGAAGTAAGTTTTATTTAGAAAATTTCTGGGAAGATGAAAATTTTGAGGATATTTGGCTTGCTCATTATGCTAGTAGTACTAGTTATGAAGGATATAAGATATGGCAGTTTAGTAATGTAGGTAGAATTAATGGTATATATGGAGATGTTGATTTAAATGTAATGGTTGTAGATTAAAACAGTGGAGACACTGTTTTAATCTACTCCAAAAGTTTGCAACAAAATACTACAAATGTTTGTAGCAAATTTAAGGTTAGTAAATTAAAAATATGTTAATTTTATTGCATAAAATCATTGACAAACAATAGTATGGCTTGATACAATTAAGTTGTTAGAAAGTAAGGGTGGAAATATGAATGTCGGCAATGAAAATAATATACTTTTATATCAAGATGATGAAGGAAATATAAGAGTAGAAGTTATTATGAAAGATGAAAATGTTTGGTTAAATGTAGAGGCGATTGCTAAGCTATTTGATGTACAAAGACCAGCGATTGTAAAACACATTAATAATATTTATAATGATGGTGAATTAGATAAAGATGCAACTTGTTCCATTTTGGAACAAGTTCAAAATGAGGGTACTAGGAAAGTTACAAGAAGAAGAGAATATTATAATCTAGATATGATTATTTCTATTGGTTTTAGAGTTAATTCGAAGAAAGCGATTAAGTTTAGAACTTGGGCGAATAAAATTATTAAAGAATATATGATTAGGGGTTATAATTTGGATGTAGATAGATTTAAAAATAATGGGGATAATCCTTATTTTGAAGAGTTGCTTGATAAGATTAGAGATATAAGAGCTAGTGAGAAGGTTTTTTGGAGAAAAATATTAGATTTATATGCTACGAGTATAGATTATGATCCTAAAAGTGAACTAACTATTACCTTCTTTAAAACAGTTCAAAATAAAATGCATTATGCTGTTCATGGTAATACTGCTGCTGAGGTTATATTTAATAGAGTAGACGCAAGTAAAGAAAATAGGGTCTTACTAATTTTAAAGGAGATATTCCTACAAGACATGAGGTTGAAATAGCTAAGAATTATTTAACCGAAGAAGAATTAAGTGTTTTAAATCGAATGGTTTCAGCTTATTTAGATATAGCTGAGATTAATGCTTTGGATAGGCATGTTATGAAAATGGAGGATTGGATAAGAGAATTAGATGATTTTCTAAAATTAACTAGAAAAGATATTTTAAATCATAAAGGAATAGTAAGTCGTGATCAGGCTTTGAAAAAGGCACATGAAGAATATGATAAGTATATAGAGAATCATTTAACACAAGTTGAGAGAGATTATCTTAATGTGTTAAATAAGACGGTTAAAGATATGGTAAAATAAGTATTAAAAGAAGCTGAAAATATATCTAGTGGGGAAGTGACTTCTAAAGGCTATCATGATGTTCATAAGATGTTTGAGGATATTTTAAATGAAAACTAGCAGATTGCTGTGAATATTATGAAAAATACTTGTAATTACTTAACTTTTGTGATATTATCTTTATTGCAAAAGTTTTTTGCATATATTTTAGTATGTGGGAGGGAGTCGGATTTGCCCTTGACCACTACCTTGAAAAACTTAAAATTTAGGAGGTGTTTTCATGGCAAAAGAAATCACAAGAAGAATTAAACTTCAAATTGAAGCAGGTAAAGCAACACCAGCTCCACCAGTTGGTACTGTTCTTGGCCCAGCAGGAGTTAACTTACAAGAGTTCTGTACAAAATTTAATGATGCAACTAGAGATAAGATGGGTGATGTTGTACCTTGTGAAATTACAGTATATGACGATAGAAGTTTTGATTTCGTCTTAAAAACTCCACCAGCAGGATTTTTACTTAAGAAAGCCGCTAAGATTCAGAAAGGTTCAACTAAAGGTGCTAATCAAGTTGTAGCAACTATTACGAAAGAAGATTTACGTAAGATTGCTGAGACTAAGTTACCAGATTTGAATGCTTATGATGTTGAGGCTGCTATGAACATTATTGAAGGTACTGCTCGTAATATGGGTATTGCTGTTAAAGGTGTTAATGATAAGGAACTTGCTGAACAAGAAGCTGAGGCACGTATAGAAGAAGCTGAGATGGCTAAACGTGACGCAGAACTTGCAGAAATGGAAGCAGAAGTTAAAGAATTTAATGCTGATGTTCCAGTTGTTGGTGAAGAAGAAGATAGTCAAGAAGAAGAAAATTAATTTAAATTATAAAAAGGAATCCGTCTTTAATAAACCACAGTAAAGGAGGGAATATTTTGAAAAAACACGGTAAGAAATATGTGGAAGCATCAAAAAAGATTGAAAAAAATAAACTATATAATGTAGAAGAAGCTATTTCTTTAGTTAAAGAAACAAGTGTTACTAATTTTGATAGTACTGTAGAAGTAGCTATTAAATTAAATATTGATGCGAAGAAATCTGATCAAAATTTAAGAGGAAGTTTTGTTTTACCTAATGGAACTGGTAAGAAAAAAAGAATCTTAGTTATTGCTAAAGGTGAGGCTGCTAATCAAGCAAAAGAAGCAGGAGCTGACTTTGTTGGCGATAAAGATATGATTGATAAGATTTCAAAAGAAAACTGGTTTGATTTTGATGTTATCGTAGCTACTCCAGATATGATGCCTGAACTTGGTAAAATTGGTAAAGTTTTAGGGCCTAAAGGTTTAATGCCTAACCCTAAGACTGGTACTGTTACAACTGACGTTGTAAAAGCAATCCAAGATATCAATAAAGGTATGGTTAGCTATAAAAATGATGCTAATGGTAATATTCATACTATTATTGGTAAGGTATCATTTGATAACAATAAGTTAGCTGAAAATCTTAATTATGTAGTAACAACTGTTGCTAAAGCTAAACCAGCTAGTGTTAAAGGTGTTTTTATTAAAAGTATAACTGTTACTAGTACTATGGGTCCTGGTATTAAGTTAGATAAAAATTCTTTTGACATTTAATTGAAGTTATAATATAATACAAGTATGAAAAAGCGAACCGAAGACAGTAGGGAGGTAACTTTAATAATCCTACCGAGGGGAGACTTAAAAGACTTTTCTTTTTTAAGCTTCCCTAAATGGAAGCTTTTTTAAATATTTAAGGAGGAAGAATATGGCAAGTAGCAAAATTCTTGAATCTAAGAAAGCTATCGTTAGTGAAATTACTGATAAGATTAAATCAAGCGAATCTGTTGTTTTGTTTGAGTATCAAGGTTTAACTGTAGCTGAAGTTAGTGAACTTAGAAGAAAGCTTAGAGAAGCTAATGGTGAAGTTAGAGTTTATAAAAATACTCTTTTAAAAAGAGCTTTAGATGACCTTAATATTGACCTAAATGGTTTCTTGGAAGGACCAAATGCTATTATGTTTGGTGCTCAGTTGTTAGAACCAATTAAAGTTATTGCTGATTTTGCAAAAGGACATGATAAAATGAAGATGCGTGTTGGTATCATTAATGGCGATGTTGCAGAATTAAGTGTAATTAATGAATATGCTTCTATTCCATCTTATGAAGGATTACTGACACAGCTTGCAGCTGGTATGATGGAACATGTAAGAAATTTAGCAATTGGTTTAAATATGTATGCCGAAAAATTAGAAAATTAGAAAGGATTGTGAGTTAAAATGGCAAAAATTACAAAAGATGAATTTATTAGTGCTTTAAAAGAAATGACTATTCTTGAAGTAAAAGAATTAGTTGATGCAATGAAAGAAGAATTTGGAGTAGATCCTAGTGCTGTAGCTGTTGCTGCTGCTCCTGCAGCTCAAGAAGATGCTGGTTCAGCTAATAAGACTGTAGTACTTAAGAATGCTGGTGGAAATAAGATCGCTGTTATTAAGATCATTAAAGAAATCACTGGTCTAGGACTTGTTGAAGCTAAAGGTATCGCTGATAATGGTGGTAACTTAAAGGAAAATATTCCTGCTGATGAAGCTGAAGCACTAAAGAAACAATTAGAAGAAGCTGGCGCAGAAGTAGAGCTAGTTTAATTAGGGAACTCTTAGGAGTTCTTTTTTGATAGAAAGACATGTAAAAAGAGAGTTAACTACTCTCCTGATACATGCCTTTTTTTGTTTGTATGATAAGATTATGCAGCAATTTCAAATGGTGAATCTACAGTTCCATTTCCTTGAAATTTAGTATCAGCCTTCAGATTGATTACTGGGCGCACACCACCCGCGTTAACCACGTTCCAGTCGGCGAGGCCGCCATACGAATTCACATAGAACACGACAGCAACTCTGCTCGTAGCATTAAAGCTAAACGAAGACATTGTCCAGTATACTTGGTTATTATGTAGGTAATAACTACTATTACTTTGACCATATACTCCTCCTGCAAAAGCTACTTCATCTGCCGTAATGAGTCCTACTGGCTCTGCGATGATATCACTACTTGTACATGATAAACTTGGACTTTTATTTGTATTTAGTCTTCCATATGCTGCATAGTAGATATTACTACTTGGCTGACTACTCCATGATGATCCACTTGCCATCTCTCTATCAGTACAGAATCCTACGCTATGTATACTGATAAATTAAAACAATTAGAGTATAGATATGAATATAAGCAGAAAGATGCAGCTAAAAAATTAGGAATATCAGCTAGTTTATATAGTTCATATAAAAAAGAAAAGAAGATAATGCCTATTAAGCATCTTAATACATTGTGTAACTTTTATCATATATCGATAGATTATATTTTTAGTTTGAATAAAAAAACTAAATATAATGGTTCAAAAGAAATGATTGATAAAAAATTACTGTCTCTAAGATTAAAAGATTTTAGAAAAGAAAATAAGCTTACTCAAGAAAAATTAGCAGAGATTTTAAACATTGGAAAGGGAACAATAGCGGAATATGAAAGGGGAAATTATATAATATCTACCACTAGTTTATATACAATCTGTAAAAATTACAACATTTCCGCTGATTATCTTTTAGGTAAAATAGATAATCCCAAGTATTTAAAATAATGCAATAACTTGGGATTCTTTTTATACTTTCGGCAATGTCAGAATTTGTCGAACGCTTTTTCTTGCTTTTTTCTTTGTATTGTTTAATAATATAGTCTTGAGCATTAGGACGGATGTCTATTAGTGTTTTTCTTTTCCTGCTATGCTTATCTCCTTTTCTGGGGGTTTGGTTAACGTAGGAAGGGTGCATTAATGAAACTAAGAGCAATTTTAGATTCTATTATGGGTCTTTTTAGACCAAATAATAAGACATCGACTATCATCATTGTTAAAAACAACTTAGTAGTCAATGTCTACGTAAAAAAATAATGTAAAGTAGGCATGTTGTTTCCTAATGCTCTACAATTTAAGTATAATCTATTTTTTAGATAAATACAAGTGGTTTTATAATTTAAACATAATTGTAAGTTTATCTTCTGACTATCTTTTGGGTAAAATATAATAAATAACTAAAAAAATATTGCATTTTTGATGTTTAGCCTTTATAATTAATAATAGGAGAGAAGATATGAAGGCAAAGTTAGGAAAAGGAGATATTATTAAAATTGTTGTTTTAGCTTTAATTATAATATGGATTTTAATCTTCTTTATTGATTATTTTAGAGCAAGACAAGCAAAAGAACCAATATTTTGTTTGAGTGAACAAACTAAAGAATATGAAGATGGGACTGTTTATTCTTGTACTGGACTTGGATATAAAATGTATAAGTATGATCGAGCTAGTATAGATGCTAGTGTTGAGTTTGGACCATTTTTTATTCAAGAGAGAACTGAATAGTTCTTTTTTTCTTGGTCCTGTGTTATAATTATGTTATTGGAGGCGTAGTTATGCTTAATAAACATGGTTGGGGACTTAGAGAAATGTTGGTTCTATCAGGAATATTAGTTTTGTTTTTAATTATTGCTATATATTATATATTTTCTTTATATCAAGAATTAGATTTAGAAGTGACTGAAAATTATTATTCTGATTTAGAGGAGAGACTAGAAAATAGTGCTAGAGTATATTTAGATGATTATTATGAGGGTAATTTAGATAGCGAGGGAATTACCATTACTAGAAGTGTTCTTCGTTCTTATGGATTAGATGTTAATTTAGAAGATAATCATGGGAATAGTTGTAGTGGTTATGTTATTGCTAGTAAAACTCATGGAGAAGAATATATTGATGCTTATATTTCGTGTAGAGAGTATACTACTGAAGGGTATGAAGATTGGAGAAGTTAATGAAAAGGACAAAGATATTGTTTGCTATATGGGGTGTTATTGTTGTTATTGTAATTGGGCTTTTGACAACTTTGGGATTTATTCTTAAAAATAGATATGAGACTTATCATGTATTAGAAGAAAAAATTATTGAGAGTGCTAAAGATTATGCTTTCGAACATGTATTTTTTGATCCAGAAGATTCTGAAGTTACTGTTACTAGCGAAGAGTTAATTCACCTTGGTTATTTGGATAATTTAGAAGTGAATGATGATGTATGCAGTGGTTATGTAGTAATTAGAAATGAAGATGTTAAAGAGTATGATGCTTACATTACATGTAGTGTATATACAACTAAAGGTTATGAAAAAAAATAAGATCGGTTTTTCCGATCTTATTCTGTTCTTAAGGCTTCTACTGGATCTTTTTTGCTTGCCATTTTGGCAGGAATAAGACCAGCGATAACAGTTAATAAAATACTTATTACAACTAATATTATTGCTCCCCCTATTGGTAGTTTGGCAATAGATGAAACTCCTGCTAAGTTATTAATTATAATATTTATTGGAATATTTAATATTATAGTTAGGATAATTCCTAGTAATCCAGCACTTAAACCAATAATTAGGGTTTCAGCATTAAATACTCTAGATATATCTTTTTTGGAAGCACCTATACTTCTTAATATTCCTATTTCTTTTGTTCTTTCAAGTACTGAAATATATGTAATAATACCAATCATTATACTGGATACAACAAGAGAAATACTAACAAATCCCATTAATACATAACTGATTATATCAATGATATTTGATACACCGCTCATCATTACTTCTATTATGTCGGTATAACTAATTTGATTTTCTTCAGTTGAGTTATTGTTATATTCAGTGATTAAGTCTGCTAGAGCTTCTTTAGAATCAAAGTCTTTAGCATAAATATTAATCATACTTGGTTTATCTAAATTTACTATTCCTAATTTCTCTAGATTAGATTCATAGGTTGCACTAGCGTTTTCTTCATAATTTGCTAGAACTTCAGCTAATTCACTTTGAGATAAACTTGCTAAATAAGCTTGTTCTTCTCTACTTAAATTATTAATATTAAATTCTTCATTGCTAAATTCTCCGTTAGTAAATACATTAATATTTTTATTGCTTAATTGTGCTTTGGCAATTTCACTTTCATTAATTTCATTAATTACATATTCTGTTAAATCTTTAGTGTACCATACCCCTCCATAATTACTTGTTGTAATTGTCTCTTCTTTTGGTTTAATAATTCCTACAACTTCAAGTTCTAATGCATCATTTAAAAGATTTGTTACAAATTCTTCATTATCACTATTATCTATCCAAAGATTTCCTTGTTTAGTATAGTAATCAGTATTTAATAATACTTTAAATTTAACTTCTAGTAATTCTTCGTAAGTATAAGTTAATTCTTCTAAATTAGTAACTTCTTCGCCATTTATCATAGCTTGATAGTTTTCAACTAATTCGTCACTATCTAATAAGCCTATTGAATAAAGAGTGTAATCACTAATATAATTATCTTTATTTACTACTAGTACTACTTCATTATAGTTTTCTGGTAGATGACCTGCTAGAATATCATATTGATCATGAATTAAATTTTTGTTATCTAGCATTTCAGTAAATGCATTGTAAGAACTTACGCCTCCTGAGAACATATTACTCATTTCATTCATTGTACCCATTCCTAGTTCTTCCATAATTTGATCAGGATTTACTTGGGTATAGCCATTAGCATTTTCTTTATAAATATTTAAGTCTAAATTATATGAATATTGGATAGCATTCGCATATTCATTAAATCTTTCTTCATTATCTTTTATATAACTTTTAAATGCTTCTAAGTTATTAGATTTAGCTCCACTACTCATTAAAGATAACATATCATTAGTAATATTCATAGAATGGATTTGATTATCATTATAGTTTTCATAAGTATTTCCACTGTCCATTGCAGCATTTAATAATTCTCCAGTATCCATAGTTGTTTCTTGAAGCGTTATTGGGTAGCTTGATAAAGTATCTTCTTCTACTTTATTGATATAGTTTTGCATTCCACTAGATAAGGATAATATTAAAGCTATACCAATGATACCGATGGAACCAGCGAATGCAGTTAATATTGTTCTTCCTTTTTTGGTAAGTAAATTGTTTAAACTTAGAGATAGGGCAGTTAAGAAAGACATGTTGGTTTTTCCTGTTTTATTTTGTTCACTACTCTTTTCTTTACCATCATAAGGACTTGAGTCGTCAGTTACTTTACCATCTAATAACTTGATAATTCTGGTTGAGTATTTTTCGGCTAATTCAGGATTATGGGTTACCATAATAACTAATTTAGTTTTAGATATTTCTTTTAATAGTTCCATAATCTGAACACTAGTTTTTGTGTCTAGAGCTCCCGTTGGTTCATCAGCGAGTAAAATATCTGGATTTCCAACTAGGGCTCTTGCTATTGCAACTCTTTGCATTTGACCGCCACTCATTTGATTTGGTTTCTTATGAATTTGGTCTTCTAATCCTACATCTTTTAAGGCTTGGATAGCTCTTTTTCTTCTTTCTGATTTGCTAGTTCCTGCTAGAGTTAGAGCAAGTTCAACATTAGCTAAAACAGTTTGATGAGGGATTAAGTTGTAGTTTTGAAAAACAAAACCTATACTGTGATTACGATAGGTATCCCAATCTTTATCTTTGAAGTTTTTGGTGGACTTTCCATTAATGATTAAATCACCTGTTGTATACTGATCAAGTCCTCCGATGATGTTTAGAAGCGTTGTTTTACCACACCCTGATGGACCTAAAATACTTACAAACTCAGTTTCACGGAATTTTAAATCAATTCCTTTTAAGGCACTCACACTATTTGTACCACTTAAGTACTTTTTGGTTATCTTTTTTAATTCTAACATATTTATTCCTTTCTTTTAAAGATACATTATGATTATATGATTTTTAAAATAATTAGTCAATTTAATTTGTTAAATTCTTTTGGTTTTGAAGTTTGCTAAGTTTTAGAAGAATTGTAATAAGAAAAATAGTGCAATTATTTATTCCTTTTTCTTGATTTGTGTGACGAACGTTTGTTATAATATAGATATAAAAAAATATATAATTCAGGAGGTTTTAAATGAGTGAATTAGCATTATATCAAGAAAGATTGTTTGAAGAAATTAAAGAATTAGTGATTAATAGTAGGAATAGAGTTATGCAGTTGTAAATATAGAGATGCTTAATTTCTATTGACGTATCGGTAAGGCTTATGGAAATGCAAAAGGGGGTAAATCAAAAAGATTAACTAATGAATTTGGTAAAGAGTTTTTTAAAAGGAATTTGGAGAGAATGAGAAAGTTTTATTGTTTGTTTTCAATTCGTTCAACAGTATCGACGCAATTAAGTTGGTCTCATTATCTTGAAATAATAAAAATAGAAGGAGGGAAAACATGAAAAAACAATATCTTATTTATTCAGATGAGTCATATATTAAAGGTAAATTTTTTAGTAATTTTTATGGTGGGGCTTTAGTTGACTATACACAAATGCAAAAAATAAGTGATATTTTAAATCAAAAGAAAAAAGAATTAAATTTGGGAATGAAATAAAATGGTCTAAAATGAGTGAAAATTATCTTAATAAATATATTGAAATGATAAATTTGTTTTTTAGTTTTATTAAGTCCAATAAAATCAAAATAAGAATTATGTTTAAACAAAATGCATATAGGTTTGATAAATTATCAAAAGAAAAATATGAAAAAGAATATCAGTTATTATACTACCAATTTATAAAACATGCTTTTGGATTAGATTATTCTGTAGAAAATGAAAATGATAGCATTGATTTAAAACTTTATTTTGACCAACTTCCTGATACGAAAGAAAAAAATGATGAATTTAAAGAGCATATTTTACATTTGAATGAAATATTCGATGAACATATAAATATAAAAAAAGAAGATATTGTAGAAATAAATTCTAAAGACCATGTTATACAACAATGTATGGATATTATATTAGGTTCAATAAATTTTAAATTAAACAATTTAGATAAGGTTAAAATTGAAGGAACCAATAAAAGAGGTAGACGTACAATAGCAAAAGAAAAATTGTACAAAGTAATACTTAAAAATATTCGTGAAATATATCCTAATTTTAACATAGGTATTACTACTGGAATTAGAGGAAACATTAAAAATAGATGGCTTGATCCATATCGGCATTGGCTATTTAAAACAAAAAATAGTATTTTAGATAAGACTTTAACAAAAAACGCAAACAAAAAATAACTCCATATCGCCTACATAAATATCTCGCCAATAAACGGTAAGACTTCGACTTTACAGAGTTATTAATCAGAAAGACAAACTGCTTTCTATAGGCAAATAATACCATAAGAAGTACTATTTGTCAATTATATTATATGAAATGCTAAAAAAAGTATACCACATTTTAATAATCGATGTAAAAAGGAGTAGAAAAAAGTGTTATTTTGCGAAACAAAGGAATAACGTTGCTTGTTTTCTACCCTAATTTGATAGGGGCATTTCCTTACATTTACATATTATCATTACTATGAAATATTAAATATGTAAATTTGTTTTTTAAACTTTCAAAAAATATTGATGAATAGAATAAAAAATTATTTTAAATAATTGGAGGAAATGATGATTTATATAACGGGAGATAAACATGCTGATTTTAAGGATGTATATGATTTTTGTAGTGATAATAAGACTAGTTTAGATGATGTTTTAATCGTTCTAGGTGATGCTGGAATTAATTATTTTAATAATGAACAAGATTATATTTTAAAGGCTAGTTTATCACAATGTCCAATTACATTTTTCTGTATTCATGGTAATCATGAAGAAAGGCCAGAAAAAATAAATACCTATAAACTTAAAGAATTTTATGGTGGGAAAGTATATTATGAGGAGAAATATCCCAATATATTATTTGCTAGAGATGGAGAAGTATATAATTTTAATGATAATAAAGTTTTGATAATAGGTGGAGCTTATAGTGTTGATAAATTTTATAGATTAAGAATGGGATATAGATGGTATGCTAGTGAGCAACCAGATGAAGAAACTAAAGAAAAAGTTTTAAAAGTGTTAAGTGAATTAGATAATCGAGTTGACATTATTTTATCACATACTTGTCCTTATAAATATTTGCCTAGAGAAATGTTTTTGAGTGGTATAGATGATAGTACAGTTGATTATGCAACTGAATATTTTTTAGATAAGATAGAAGATATTACAAAATATAATAAATGGTATTGTGGGCATTATCACACTGATAAAAAAATTGATAAAATAGTTTTTATGTATTATGGTATTGAAAAATTTGATGGTAATTAATATTAAAGCGTGAATTAGTAATGACTCGATTTCCTATATTAAATCTTTATTTTTCTATATCCAGAACATGAGATAGTGTTAAGCTATCTTTTTATGGGAATTTTTATTTCTTTTTCTTGATTTTTATAGCGAACATTTGTTATAATAAGGATATAAAGAAAATATAAGATTTCAGGAGGTTTTTTAAATGAATGAATTAGAATTATATCGAGAAAGTGTATTTGAAGAAATTAGGCATGTTGATGAGGAAGGAATAGAGTTTTGGTATGCTAGAGAGCTTGCAAAAATGCTTAAATATATGGAGTGACGTAAATTTTTGGGTGTAATTGAAAAGGCAAAGATGGCTTGTGAAGGCTCTTCTAATAAGGTAATAGACCATTTTGTCGGCTCCGCCAAAATGGTATTTAAAGCAAAAAATAGTGGAGATAAAACTTTAACAAAAAGGAAAATAAAAAACCAGTTTCATAAAGTCTACATAAACATCTTTTCAATAAATGATAGTGAAGATAGGAAGAATAGTGTTGTCTTTGAAAAAGTGATAAAATTTAAAAGCTTTTGTGTTTTTTTACCATATTTCCCGGCCAGGAAAAATGGTTGGTTATAGCTAATTTAATATTTTCAGTCAAACGCCATAAATTATATTTTCCTTTTTGCTTGTCAATGGTATAATATAAGTAGATTATAAGAGGTGTGTATGAAAAAGAAAGTTATCGTTGGTATCTGCGGTGGGGTAGTTGGTCTTGTGGTAATTATAGTGGTGGTGCTATTATTAATGCGGGAATCATTTTATACCGTTACTTTTATGGTTGATGATAGTGTTTATCAAACGATTGAAATTGAAGAAGATAAAACTATTTTTGAGCCAGTTGTTCCAGAAAAAGATGGATATGTTTTTGTAGGCTGGTATTATGGTAGTGTTCCTTTTGATTTTGAGTCTGGTGTTCAAGCCGATTTGATATTAGAAGCTAGATGGGAAGCAATTGACATGGATATACCTGAAGTTGATACTCTTGTATCTATACCTAATGTTTATAATTTAACTGTTGAAGAAGCAACTGAAGTCTTAGAACAAGAAGGCTTTGTTGTATTGGAAAAAATAGTGGAGATAGTATCTACCGATGTGGAGGCTGGAAGAGTTATTCGAACTAGTCCAGCTGCGGGTAGCAAAAAGAATAGAGGAACTGTTGTTACTTTATATGTATCTACTGACGATGGACTTGTAGAAATAGAGGATTATACTGGTGAAAGTTACTTAGAAGTAAAAGGAAGATTGGAAGCTTTAGGCCTGTATGTTCTTATTGAAAGACGTGATGTTGAAGAAAGTGAAGAGGATGAATATAAAGATGGTGTAATTATTGACCAATCAATCGAACCTGGTGAAAAAGTATCTGAGGGTACTAATATCACTTTATATATTCCCAATATTGTTACCAATTATCCTGATTTTACGAATGGCGAATATACAGTAGATGATGTCGAAAATTTTGCTGATACTTATGAGTTAGAAGTAGAAATTGAATATGTGGAAACAAGTGAGTATGCTCCTGATACCATTTACTATCAATCTAGACCAGAAGGTCAAAGAGTTGTGAAAGGTCAATCTTTTAAAATTAGAGTAGCTAAAGAACTGGCTGGTGAAACTGGTGAAGATAATCCCGAATGTGAGAATAGTTTATGTTAGTTTAAAATTATTTAGCATGGAAAAATTGTAGTCAGGCAGAAAAAAACATTAAGAAGTATTGGAGAGAATAAATATATACTTTATAAGTTAAATCTTTTGGTAATGTTTAGAACATTTTGTCGGCTCCGACAAAATGATAATATTTGTTAGAAGGCAAGGTTGTTTTAATGGAAATTTTAATTTATAGGAAAAGGTGTCTTTTTTCTCATGTAAAAATATGGTTTTTTATATAAAAAAATGCTTGACATTTCATATAATATAATGTTATAGTATTACTGCATTTTGATTTGGTTCTACCTAGGTAGAGCTAAATTTAATAGGAAATCTGATACACCAGGATGTGTGTTAATTAGGAGGGAGGAAAATACATGCCAACAATTAATCAACTTGTTAAGAAGAACAGAAAGGATAAAACTAGAAAAAGTAAATCACCAGTATTAAATGTAGGTTATAATGCTTTAGAGAGAAAACAAAATGACGCTAAGGGACCTCAAAAACGTGGTGTATGTACTCGTGTTGGAACTAAGACACCTAAGAAGCCTAACTCAGCTTTAAGAAAATATGCTCGTGTAAGACTTTCTAATGGTAAAGAAGTAGATTGCTATATTCCAGGTGAGGGACATAATTTACAAGAACATAGTGTTGTCCTAGTAAGAGGCGGACGTGTTAAAGACTTAATCGGTGTTCGTTATCATATTGTTCGTGGAACACTTGATACTCAAGGAGTTAACAATCGTAAACAAGGTCGTAGTAAGTACGGTACAAAGAAACCTAAAAAGTAAAAATAATTTAAGAAAGGAGAATAACAATGCGTAAAAGACGTGCAATAAAAAGAGACGTTTTACCTGATTCTATTTATAACTCTAAACTTGTTACTAAACTTGTTAATACAGTTATGAAGGATGGTAAAAAGGGTACTGCTGAGTCAATTGTTTATGAAGCATTTGACATTATAAAAGAAAAGACTGGCAAAGATCCTATGGAAATTTTTGATCAAGCTTTAGAAAACGTAGAACCAGCTTTAGAAGTTAAGTCAAGAAGAGTTGGTGGATCTAACTATCAAGTACCAGTAGAAGTTAGTGAGACTCGTAAGAAAACTTTGGCTTTCCGTTGGATCGTAAATTATGCTAAAACAAGAAATGGAAAGGGAATGGCCATTAATCTAGCTAATGAACTTATTGATGCTGCAAATGGTGTAGGTGGCGCAGTAAAAAGAAGAGAAGATACTCATAAAATGGCTGAAGCAAATAAAGCATTTGCTCATTATAGATGGTAGTTAGTATGGCAAGAGACGTTTCAATTGATAAAATAAGAAATATCGGTATCATGGCTCATATTGATGCTGGTAAAACAACAACAACAGAAAGAATTTTATTCTTAACTGGTATTACTCACAAGATTGGGGAAACTCATGAAGGTGAAAGTCAAATGGACTGGATGGATCAAGAAAAAGAAAGAGGTATTACCATTACTAGTGCAGCAACTACTGCTCATTGGAATGGATATCGACTAAATATTATTGATACTCCAGGTCACGTAGACTTTACTATTGAAGTTCAAAGATCACTTAGAGTACTTGATGGTGCTATTGCATTAATTGATGCTCAAGCTGGTGTTGAACCTCAAACAGAAACAGTTTGGAGACAAGCTAATGAATATAAAGTTCCAAGAATGATTTGTGCTAATAAAATGTGCAAAATGGGTGCTGATTATTACTACAGTTTAAAAACAATTAAAGATCGTTTAGGAGCTAATGCAGCACCTATTATGTTACCGATTGGTAGCGAGGCAAATTATACAGGTTATGTTGATTTAGTTACCATGAAAGCGTATGAATATGATGGAACTGAACAACAAAATGTTAAAGAAATAGAAATTCCTAGTGATATGAAAGATCAAGCTAGTGAATATAGAGCAAAATTAATTGAGGCAGTAGCTGATTTTGATGAAGAATTAATGATGAAGTACTTAGAAGGTGAGGAAATTAGTGTAGATGAACTAAAAGCTTCTATTCGAAAAGCAACTTTATCTGTTGGATTCTTCCCAGTGTTATGTGGTGATGCTCTAGATAATAAAGGTACAAGAGCTTTGCTTGATGCAGTTGTAGATTATTTACCTGCACCAACTGATATTGAGGCTATTGATTGTATCGATAAAGATGGTAATGATGTTAAGAGACATCCAAGTGATTCTGAACCATTTACCGCTTTAGCATTTAAGATTATGACAGATCCATATGTAGGAAGACTTTCTTTCTTCCGTGTATACTCTGGTGTTTTAAAGAGTGGTTCATATGTTCTTAACTCTACTAAAGGTGAAAAGGAAAGAATTGGTCGTATCTTACAAATGCATGCAAACCAAAGAAAAGAAATTACTGAGGTTTATGCTGGTGAGATTGCAGCTGCTGTAGGACTTAAGAATACTACTACTGCTGATACTCTTTGTGATGAGAAAAATCCATGTATCATGAAAGGTATGGAATTCCCAGAACCAGTTATTGATATTGCTATTGAACCAAAGAGTAAAAATGATCAAGATAAGATGGCTTTAGCTTTACAAAAGCTTGTTGAAGAAGATCCAACACTAAGAGTTAAAACTGATCATGAAACTGGTCAAACTGTACTTTCTGGTATGGGTGAATTGCACTTAGATATTATTATTGATCGTATGAGAAGAGAATTTAATGTTGAGTGTAATAGTGGTAAACCACAAGTTGCTTATCGTGAGACAATTAAGACTGCTGCTGAATGTGAAGGTAAGTATATTAAACAATCTGGTGGACGTGGACAATATGGACATGTTTGGATTAAATTTGAACCAAATCCAGAAAAAGGTTATGAATTTGTAGATGCTATCGTTGGTGGTGTAGTTCCTCGTGAATACATTCCAGTAACTGATAAAGGATTACAAGAGGCTATGGCTGGTGGTATCCTTGCAGGTTATCCAATGGTAGATGTTAAAGCAACATTATTTGATGGTTCTTACCATGATGTTGACTCATCAGAAATGGCTTTCAAAATTGCTGCTTCTATGGCTTTAAAAGAAGCTAAGAATAAATGTAATCCAGTATTACTTGAACCAATTATGAGTGTTGAAGTAATTGTTCCAGATGAATACATGGGTAACGTTATGGGTGATTTAACAAGTCGTCGTGGTAAACCAATGGGACAGGAGTCTCGTGGTAATGCTTTATCTATTAAAGCAATGGTTCCTTTAGCTGAAATGTTTGGATATGCTACTAGTTTACGTAGTAATACTCAAGGACGTGGAAACTTTACAATGACACTTGATCATTATGAAGAAGTTCCTAAGTCTATTGCTGAGGAAATCATTAAAAAGAACAGTGTTAATTAAATTTAACACATAAAAACTCGAATAATACTTGAAAAATATTCAAGTGTTAGATAAAATATAATAGTAAATATGAAAGGAGAAAAAAATATGGCAAGAGAAAAATTTGATCGTTCAAAAGAGCATGTTAATATTGGTACTATTGGACACGTTGACCATGGTAAAACAACTTTAACTGCTGCAATTACGAAATATTTTGGTACTTTCGTTGATTATGCTGATATCGACAAAGCTCCAGAAGAAAGGGAAAGAGGTATTACTATTAATACAGCTCACGTTGAGTATGAAACTGAAAAACGTCATTATGCTCACGTTGACTGTCCAGGACATGCTGACTATGTTAAAAACATGATCACAGGTGCTGCTCAAATGGATGGTGCTATTCTTGTAGTTTCTGCTGCAGATGGACCAATGCCTCAAACAAGAGAACATATTCTTTTAGCTCGTCAAGTTGGTGTACCTAAAATTGTTGTTTATATGAACAAATGTGACCAAGTTGATGATCCAGAATTACTAGATTTAGTAGAAATGGAAATTAGAGAATTACTTGGAGAATATGGATTCGATACTGAATGTCCTATCATTCGTGGATCAGCTTTAAAAGCTTTAGAAGGTGATGAAGCTGCTGCACAAAGTATCCGTGATTTAATGGCTGCTGTTGATTCTTATATCGATGCTCCAGTTCGTGATACTGATAAACCATTCTTAATGAGTATTGAAGACGTATTTACAATTTCAGGACGTGGTACAGTTGTTACTGGTCGTGTTGAAAGAGGTAAATTAAATCTTAATGACGAAGTTGAAATAGTTGGACTTAAACCAACTAAGAAAACAGTTGTTACTGGTATTGAAATGTTCCGTAAATCACTTGATTATGCTCAAGCTGGTGATAATGCTGGTGTATTATTACGTGGTATTGCTCGTGATGAAGTTGAACGTGGACAAGTTCTTGCTAAACCAGGAAGTGTTACTCCACATCATAAGTTCAAAGCAAGTGTGTATGTACTATCTAAAGAAGAAGGCGGTAGACACACTCCATTCTTCTCAAATTACAGACCACAATTCTATTTCAGAACTACAGATGTTACTGGTGTAATTGAACTTCCAGCTGGTGTTGAAATGGTTATGCCTGGCGATAATGTTGACATGACTGTTGAATTAATTGCTCCAGTTGCACTTGAAAAAGGTACTAAGTTCTCTATCCGTGAGGGTGGACGTACTGTTGGTGCTGGTGTAGTATCAGAAATCGTTGAATAATAAAAATTAGAACCTAGAAATGGGTTCTTTTTTTGTTTTGTAGGAAAGTACATGAAATATGTTTATTTTTAAAACTAATTATTGACGTTATTATGAAGATATATAAAGCTTATAAATTTTGGCTATATATAACAAAAAAACAAGAAATATTAATTCATAAAACGTTTTGTTAATTAAAGAAATGAACATAAGAATTAACTTACGTTAATTCGCAGAACCTCACGGTTCCTTTTTTTCT
>ERZ1643251.2121-NODE-2121-length-20857-cov-6.426738_pt1 | contig 20857 bp, 17 predicted proteins | sample MGYA00579261_ERZ1643251 | MGnify/ENA primary metagenome ERZ1643251 (study PRJEB29033, sample SAMEA4952267) | chicken gut metagenome | biome: Broiler Chicken; feature: Gastrointestinal Tract; material: Caecum | place: Ireland | collected 2018 | study: Broiler... | reverse complement strand
AACCTGACCATTGAACAGATGTATGCGGACTGCCTGCATCATCTGTATACAGTAGACCGCCGGCGGGATCCATATTCTGTCGCCGCGATCAACACCTATCTCTTCTTAAAGGAAGAGGAGATCAAAAAGCTGACGACCGCCATGGAGTGTGTACGCTACCAGTTAACTCCCGGCGAGACGCTGGCATACGTTGGAGGTAAGACCCAATGATAGTAAAAATGAAATTTATTAACATTTCCGGTCCAAGGAACGACATTGACCGCGTTACAGACCTGTATCTTTCACGCTATGAGATCCAGCTCGAATCCGCGCTTTCCGAATTGAAGACCGTAGACAACTTAAGGCCCTTCGTGGAGCTCAACCCGTACCGGGACGCACTCGGCAAGGCAGTCCAGTTCGTGGGATATCTCCCGAACGCCGAAGACGTGACGCCGGACACTTCCCTTGGCCTTGACGATATGTTTGAGGTTGTGCGCAAGGCAAACGAAGACTATCAGGAGCTTCAGGAAAAGAAAGAAAAATTAAAGAAAAAGATCGATGAGCTTCGTGCGAAACAGCAGATCATTGCTCCTTTCCGCCCGTTAGACTGCGATCTCCATAAAGTACTGCATTACCGGTATATCACTTACCGCTTCGGCCGTATTGCCGTAGAGTTCTACCATAAGATGCAGAAATACCTGATGGAGGATCTAAAAGCTATCTTTGTGGAGGGGGAGAGGGATGAAAGTTTCGTGTACGGGGCTTATTTTGTTTCTCCTGCCGAGACCCAGAAAGTAGACGCTGTGTTCCGTTCCCTTCATTTTGAACGGATCGAACTAAAAGACGAGTTTGAAGGTACGCCTGCCTATGCTCACCAGTCTTTAGAGCGGGAGATCGCCAGAGTGAATCTTGAGATAGAGGACCTCGATAAGCAGGCCGGGGAAATGCTTTCCGACCGCGCGCCCCAGCTTATCGCGGCGCGCAACAGATTAGAAGAACTATCCAACAACTTCGACGTGCGCAAGCTTGCGGCGCGCATGGAGGATAATCAGGAAGATTACTACATCCTCTGCGGATGGATGGCTGAGGACGATGTGGAGAAATTTGTAAAAGAGGTGGAGGAGGACGACAAAGTATTCGTCGTTGTGGAGGACGACCACGACGCCTACTTCGGAGAGCCGCCCACCAAGCTTGAGAACCCGAAGCTATTCAAACCCTTTGAAATGTTTGTCCAGATGTACGGACTGCCCGCGCACAACGAATTCGATCCCACCATGTTCGTAGGACTGACCTACTCGTTTATCTTCGGCGTCATGTTCGGAGACGTGGGACAGGGATTGCTTCTCCTCATCGGCGGAGCGCTTATCTATCATTTTAAGCGGGCGCCGCTGGCGGGGATCATCGCCACGGCAGGAGTATTTTCCACAATCTTCGGATTTATGTTCGGCAGCATCTTCGGATTTGAGGATGTGCTGCCCGCGTTGTGGATGCGGCCGATTGACCATATGACCACACTGCCCTTCCTCGGGAAGCTCAATACCGTATTCATCATAGCAGTGGCTTTCGGAATGTTCCTCATTATGGTAGCAATGGTGCTTCACATCATTAACGCTGCACGGAGCAAAGATATCGAGGGAACATGGTTCGATCCCAACGGTGTGGCGGGACTGGTATTCTACATCGCGGTTGTTGTCACAATTGTTCTCTTTATGACGGGGAACCCGCTTCCGGGCGGCATCCTGATGGGAATTATGTTCGGCGTTCCGCTGATCCTCATTCTCTTCCGCGAGCCGCTCACAAGAGCCATCCAGAAAAGGGCGGACAAAATGGAGACCGGCAAGGCAATGTTCCTTGTACAGGGATTTTTCGAAATGTTCGAGACTCTGCTGAGCTACTTCTCGAACACCATCTCCTTTATCCGTATCGGGGCCTTCGCCGTAAGCCACGCGGCCATCATGGAAGTGGTGCTGCAGCTTGCGGGCGCGGAAAGCGGACACCCGAACTGGCTCGGCGTCATCTTCGGCAACCTGTTCGTGTGCGGGTTCGAGGGACTGATCGTCGGCATTCAGGTACTTCGTCTGGAATACTACGAGATGTTCAGCCGCTTCTACAAGGGCAGCGGACATTCGTTTGAGCCATATACTAAGAAGAACACAAATAAAAAATAAAATACATTATCTAAAACTATTTAAAATCAGGAGGATCCTACCATGACATTAGGAACAAAAATCGTATTTATTGCCGCTCTTATTTTAAGCATCATCATTCCCTTTGGCTATTATCTGCTCGGCAGGGAGAAATCACGCAAACGCTACAAACGCGCCGTTGGTTCTAATGTATTTTTCTTCTTCGGAGCCTTCGTAGTAGCGTCCATCATGCTGCTGGGCGGTCCGGACGTACAGGCTGCAGGGTCTGCTGCTTCTGACGCCGGTTTCGCCACGGGACTTGGATATCTGGCGGCGGCGCTCGTTACCGGACTTTCCTGCATCGGCGGCGGTATTGCGGTTGCAAGCGCGGCAAGCGCGGCTCTTGGAGCGATCAGCGAAGATTCAAGCGTACTCGGTAAGTCCCTTATCTTCGTAGGACTTGCAGAAGGTGTGTGCCTCTACGGACTCATCATCTCCTTTATGATACTGGGAAATTTGTAATACCAATCAGCCGTGCGGGAATCCGCAGGATGACGACGCGGGGCGCTCGCGCACCTGTGTGCGGCAGACCGAGGATTCTCATAGGGCGGACGCCCTACATGAAATAAGCCGTGCAGCGGCTTATGAATGACCGCACGGGGAAAGAGGACAATATGAAAATGTATCTTATCAGTGATAACGTGGACACCTACACAGGCATGCGCCTTGCTGGTGTGGACGGAGTCGTAGTCCATGAGCGCGACGAGCTGAAAAAGGCTCTTGAGGATGTGCTCTCAGACAAGACAGTAGGCATTGTGCTCCTGACGGAAAAGTTCGGGCGGGAATTCCCCGACATCATTGACACCTTCCGTCTGGAAAGGAAGATGCCTCTCCTTGTGGAAATCCCGGACAGACACGGCACGGGACGGCAGAAAGACTTTATCACATCGTATATCACGGAAGCTATCGGATTGAAGCTATGATTCAAGCTAAAAGTCTGCCGCATTATGTATCCTCTGCGGACTCGCTCTCGCTTGGGAAAAAACGCAGCGGTACATAAAACCGCCGAATACGCGGTCTAAGTACCGGCGTTTTTTACAGTCCTTATCGGACACATAATGCGGCAGACCTTCAGACAGAACTATAGCGAACAATAAATATTTTTACATCATTAAAACGTAAAGGAGGTATTCCTCTTGACAGTAGAAGAAAAGATCGCTCACTTGCGGACGACGTCCATGGAGCAGGCGCGCACGGAGGGGAACGCTATCATTGATTCCCACCGCGAGGCTCTTGAGAAGGTCTTTAAAGACCACAAGGCAGAAGCTCTGCGCCAGTCGGAAACACGCATCAAGGCTGAGACGACCAACGCAAGGCTTTCTCTGAACCAAGCTGCGGCAAAATCCCAGCTTGAGATCAAGCGCCGTCAGGGAAAAGTCCAGCAGGAGCTGAAAGATAAAGTATTTAAAGAAGCATTAGAGCTTGTAAAGGATTATATGAAAACTGAAGCATATGACGATTTCCTCATAAGATGTATCCGCAGCGCGGAGCGTTTTGCCGGAAACACGGATCTTGTGATCTACATTAATCCCTCTGACGAAAGGAAACGTTCTGATCTTGAGGACGCCACGGGCATCCACCTGACCATCAGTGCGGAGGATTTCATTGGGGGAGTACGCTCGGTAATCCGAAGCCGCAATATCCTGATCGACAATTCCTTTAAGACGCAGCTTCGCAATGAGTACGACAAGTTTATTTTCTTAGGAGGTGACGGCAATGCCAATGCTTAAGACCGGAAAAATATACGGGATCAACGGGCCTGTCATCTACCTGAAAGGAAATACAGGATTCCGCATGTCAGAGATGGTCTATGTGGGGAAAGAACAGCTTGTGGGCGAGGTCATTGCCCTTGACAAGGATCTGACTACCATACAGGTATATGAGGAGACGTCAGGACTGCGCCCCGGCGAAGAGGTGACGGCAAGCGGCAGTCCCGTATCCGTAACACTTGCCCCGGGCATCCTCAACAACATTTTTGACGGTATTGAGCGGCCGCTGGAGCGCATCGCGGATTCAGCGGGAGCGTTTATTTCACGCGGTGTCAGCGTGGATTTTCTTGACCGGCAGAAGAAATGGCCGACCCACATTACAGTGCAGAAAGGCCAGTATCTCCACGGCGGGGATATTATCGCGGAAGTGCCGGAAACACGCGCCATCCTTCACAAATGTATGGTGCCGCCTGACACAGAAGGCACGGTGCTTGACATCGTCCCGGACGGCGAATATACCATTGACGAAACGCTGGTCACGCTGGAGCTGCAGGACGGCTCAAAAAAAGAACTGACCATGACACAGCGCTGGCCCATCCGCACACCGCGTCCGACACATCACCGTTTCCCCGCGTCAGTCCCACTGGTCACGGGGCAGCGTATTATTGATACCATGTTCCCTATCGCCAAAGGCGGCACGGCTGCCATTCCCGGCGGATTCGGAACCGGAAAGACGATGACCCAGCATCAGGTGGCAAAGTGGGCGGACGCTGACATCATCATCTATATCGGATGCGGCGAGCGTGGAAATGAGATGACACAGGTACTGGAGGAGTTCGGCGAGCTGACCGATCCGAGGACGGGCAATCCGCTGATGGACCGCACTACCCTTATCGCCAACACGTCCAACATGCCCGTCGCCGCACGTGAGGCAAGTATCTATACAGGACTTACCCTTGCGGAATATTACCGCGATATGGGATACGACGTAGCGATCATGGCGGATTCCACCTCGAGGTGGGCGGAGGCCCTGCGTGAGCTGTCCGGCCGTCTGGAGGAGATGCCTGCGGAGGAAGGCTTCCCCGCGTATCTGGCTTCCCGCCTGTCCGCGTTCTATGAGCGCGCGGGCATGATGCACAACTTAAACGGAACTGACGGCTCTGTTACTATCATCGGCGCGGTATCCCCGCAGGGCGGTGATTTCTCCGAGCCTGTCACACAGAATACAAAACGTTTTGTGCGCTGCTTCTGGGGACTGGACAAAAGCCTTGCTTACTCCCGACATTTCCCCGCCATCCACTGGCTCACCAGCTACAGCGAATATTTAAACGACTTGAGCCACTGGTATCAGGACAATGTATCCCAACAGTTCGTAGATTACAGAAACCGCCTGATGGCGCTTCTTAATCAGGAGAGCAGCCTTCTGGAGATCGTAAAGCTCATCGGAAGCGACGTACTCCCGGACGACCAGAAGCTGGTGCTGGAGATCGCAAGGGTCATCCGCCTCGGATTCCTGCAGCAGAACGCATTTCACAAGGATGATACCTGTGTCTCCATGGAGAAGCAGTTCCTTATGATGGACACCATCTTGTATCTTTATAAACAGGCGCGAACTCTCGTCACAATGGGGCATCCCATGTCCGTGCTGAAAGCGGAAAACATCTTTGACCGCGTCATTGCCATCAAGTATGACGTGCCAAATGACCGTCTGGAGATGTTCGCCCAGTATCACAGAGATATCGACGCCTTCTATCAGAAAGTGCTTGAGAAAAACGCGTAAGGAGGACCAATATCATGTCAATTGAATATTTAGGCTTAAGCAGTATCAACGGCCCCCTTATCGCTCTGGAGGGCGTACAGGATGCGTTCTTTGACGAGATCGTGGAATTTGTCGTTGACGGCAATGAGCGCAAGATCGGGCGTATCGTAGAGATCTACGAGGACAAAGCCGTGATACAGGTGTTTGAGGGTTCCGAAAACATGTCCCTTAAGAACACCCATACAAAACTGACCGGGCATCCCATGGAGATCGCGCTTTCCCCGGATATGCTGGGGCGTACCTTCAACGGCATCGGCCAACCCATTGACGATTTAGGCCCTATTGTCTCCACACTGAAACGGGATGTAAACGGTCTGCCCCTGAACCCGGTGCGCCGCGAGTATCCCCGCAACTATATCCATACCGGTATCTCCGCCATCGACGGCCTGACAACCCTTATCCGCGGACAGAAGCTGCCCATCTTCTCGGGGAACGGACTTCCCCATGACCAGCTTGCGGCACAGATCGTCAAGCAGGCGTCGCTCGGTGAAAACTCCGATGAGCAGTTTGCGATCGTGTTCGCCGCCATGGGCGTCAAGCACGACGTCGCCGACTTCTTCCGCAATACTTTCGAGGAAAGCGGCGTGGCAGACCACGTGGCGATGTTTTTAAATCTGGCAAATGATCCTGTAGTGGAGCGTCTCATCACGCCGAAGGTTGCCCTTACTGTAGCGGAATATCTTGCCTTTGAGCAGAACATGCACATCCTCGTTATCTTAACGGATATGACTTCCTTTGCCGAGGCAATGCGCGAGGTCTCCTCCTCAAAGGGCGAGATTCCCAGCCGTAAAGGTTATCCGGGATATCTGTACAGTGAACTCGCGACCATATACGAGCGCGCAGGTATCGTACAGGGTGTAAACGGATCTGTGACGCAGCTCCCTATCCTGACTATGCCGAACGACGATATCACACATCCCATCCCTGACCTGACCGGCTATATCACGGAGGGGCAGATCGTGCTTGACCGTCCGCTCCACGGGCAGTCTGTCTATCCGCCCATCAATATCCTGCCATCCCTGTCCCGTCTGATGAAAGACGGCATCGGAGCAGGCTACACGAGAGAGGATCATCAGGATCTTGCAAATCAGCTCTTCTCCGCCTATGCCAAGGTAGGGGATGCAAGAAATCTTGCATCTGTTATCGGTGAGGATGAGCTTTCGCCCATTGATAAAAAATATCTGGAGTTTGGAAAAGACTTTGAGGAGCGTTATATCGGACAGGGACAGAACGAGAACCGCAGCATGGAAGAGACTCTGGATCTCGGTTGGGAGCTGCTCGGAAGACTGCCCAAAGAAGAACTCGACCGTGTGGATACAAAGATACTTGAGAAGTACTATAAACCAATGGAAGAAGAATAACAAATATTATATCCGGGGTTTGACTTTCTCCTTTTCCTGTGCTATATTAAGTGTAGGCTAAGAGATAATTATGTAATGCATAAGTTCACAAAGTGAAAACCCCAGAGCTGCTTCTCTGGGGTTTTCTTTTGGCTAGTTGTCATCATTTTTGCTGTCTAACCATTTGATGATGTAGTGGCTCACCACAGCACCCGCGACAGCAACCAAAAAAGATATTATGTAATGCATAAAATCCACCCCCTTTCCGTTGCCGGACTGGGTATGACAACGGATTTATTATAGCACGCGATATCCACATCATAAATACAGGCGGTACTCATATATGGAGTTAAAGAATATCCTGATCGTGGTAAAATGACCGTTTATCATACGGAAAATATCGTATCCGGGGTTTGACTTTCTCCTTTTCCTGTGGTATATTGTCCACAGGCAGAAAGAGAAACTATGTATTCCATAGAATGCACTTGAAAACCCCAGAGTGGCAGCTCTGGGGTTTTCTATTAGGCTAGTTGTCATCATCTTTGCTGTCTAGCCATTTGATGATATAGTGGCAGACTATACCACCTGCGACAGCAACAAAAAGAAAGGAGACGTTATATGGATCCGCGTACTTTTCCAACAAAAGGGAATCTAATGCTGGCGAAAAACTCGCTTGCACTTGCCAGACAGGGTTATGACCTGATGGACAAAAAGAGAAATATTCTGATCCGCGAGCTGATGGATCTGATCGACGAAGCGCGCACGATACAGGAAGAGATCGATACCACCTTCACCTATGCTTACCAGTGTCTCCAGCGCGCTAATATCGAAAACGGGATCAGCAATGTGGAGCTTCTGGCCTACACTGTCCCCATCGAGAACTCGATCACAATACAGACAAGGAGTATAATGGGAACAGAAATCCCTCATGTGAAATACGTCCCTGACGCAGGGAAACCGACCTACTCTTTCAGCACGACGCACGAATCCATTGACAAAGCAAGGGAAGCGTTTCGCAAGGTAAAGGATCTGACCGTTAAGCTCTCTATGGTAGAGAACGCAGCTTACCGTCTGGCGAGCAACATTAAGAAGACGCAGAAGCGCGCGAACGCGCTCCAGAATATTACGATCCCTATGTACTCCGCACTGGTATATACAATCACAAACGCTCTTGAAGAAAAAGAAAGGGAAGAGTTTACAAGGCTGAAAGTCATCAAGAGGATGAAGATGAAGAAATGAAGGTAGTGAATATAAAATGGCACTAGCAAAAGAAGCTTTATGACAATATTATCATTGCTTACAGCCGGGATAAAGAAATATATGATGTGCTGCAAAAAATCGCTGAAGTCTCGCGACCTCAGCGATTTTTCTTTGGAGGAATTTTTTACAGCCTTGCGTCAAAAAGTCCACAGAAGCTGTCAATGGGGTCTGTTCCTTTGAACGCCTCAGGTCCTGACAGAAGATCCTCTACCAGAGCGTCCAGCGTTGTATCGCTTGAATCATATGTGTTGATGTACGTGCGAACCTGCGGGATATCCGCAAGCATAGTCGGCTGCGCACAGCTTATCGCGACAACCGGCACTTCGAATACATACCACGGGATTTCTCCGCCGCCTTTTGACATTCCGAAACTCGGTCTTCCGTCCGCCACGTTGCACAGGGTGATCACAAGATCCATCTGATCCACAAAGTCCGCAATTGCGTTTTTCCCTGCAAAATACAGATTCAAGTTCGGCTTCTCTCCGTCCGCGATCTGCTGTTTCATCTTATCCAGCGGACTTTCGTAGATAAATGCGTCAAAGCCTTTTGCACAAAGACGTTCTTTTAATGCCTCCGCAGGATTTCCGCCGCCCATTCCCAGCATTTTCATAAACTGTCCCATACCGGACTCCGCGCCTTTTACGTGCACGATCATAATGCGTTTGTATTTTTCAGGAGTGATGGGGAGCACATCCTTGTCTTTGTATTTCACAAGTGTGATACTGTCATTGCTGATGGCTTTCGCCATGTCCTTGTACTCCTGTTTTCCCAGCGTCTCCTCTGCCTTCTCAGGCGACGGCACAAGTTCCTCTTTTGCCTTTTTATGCAGCCCCATGTGCGCCTTAAGACCAAGAATGCGTGTCAGTGCTTCCGTCATCCTCTCCTCGCTGATGACGCCGCTTCGGTATGCGTCGAGCATGGTGGCAAAGTCCTCGTCGGGGTCATTGAAGAAAAGGAACATGTCACATCCTGCATTGATCGATGCGGGGAGCATCTCTGCCCGCGTCATACGGTCAGTCATTGCCACCATGTGTGAGGCATCAGTTACAACCATTCCGTTGAATCCTAGCTTATCGCGCAGCAGCGTCGTCATGATTTCAGGACTTAATGTGGCGGGCATCATATCCTCGTCTTTTAAGTCGGGATTAATGGCTTTCGCGTATTCCGGCAGCATGATATGACCGCCCATGATCGCGTCAAGTCCGTTGTCAATCAGGGATTTATACACCATGCCGTAAGTTTTGTCCCACTCCTCGGCATTAAAATAGTTTACATTATTCGACAGATGCGCATCGCGGAAGTCCTGCCCGTTCCCCGGAAAATGCTTTGCCGCGCATGCAAAACCCGGGATTGTATGAGCGCCTTTGAGGTACTCTACGCTCATCTGCGCCACACGCTCAGGGTCATTTCCAAACGCTCTTGAGACGATCTCTGTGTTCAGCCAGTTGTAATGAATGTCACATACAGGCGCAAACGCCATGTTGCAGCCGATGGACGCCGCCTCTTCATTTCCCATCTTGCCCATCTCGTAGGCATACTCCGGCTTACGCGTCGCCCCGATCTTGATTCCCGCGCCGATGGTCGTACCGTCCGCACACGCCCCGTTTCCGCCGCTCTCCGTGTTACACGCAATAAATACGGGGATCTTCGCGTATTTTTGCAGATAGCGGTTGTGCTCCTGAATCTTAAGTCCGGGCGCCGGGTTATAGCGGCAGCCGCCGAGATGATATTTCTCCATCAGTTCTTTTAAGTGATTTTCCTCACAAGAGGAGGTAAGCTGGAAGAAAAGCTGTCCGACTTTCTCTTCATCGCTCATGCCCGCTATCGTATCCTCCACCCACTTACAGTCCTCATCAGACAGGTAGTAAGGGTTTGCTTTTAAATCTACCATAAATATATACCGCCTTTCTCAATTCTTTTTCTATATATTTTCTTTGATGACAATGTCCTTTCCCTATCTCGTGAGGTTGTCAACAAACTGTTGCGTTTTCTTTTCCTGATAGGTTCCCCTGTAAGCTCCGTCTTTAAGCTTGGTAAGCGCTGTCTGCGCAAATTCCTGCCACGATTCTTTCTCATGCTTTACACAGACAGGGTAAAAAAGTACCCCGTTTTTTTCCGCCGCGCTTCTGTCTCCGGGAGCGTCTCCCACCATAAGAACCTTGTCTTTGTCATACCCCTTTTTCAGTAATTCTTGTATACAGTACGCTTTACTTCCGGCATCCTGCGCCAGCATGATATCCACATACTCTAAAAGCCCGCAGCGTTCCCATTCCTCTAAAACTGCCTGCGGGTTGGCGGAGGATACGATGGCCACATCTGCACACTCATGCGCCCGGGCAAGCCCTTCCTTCACTCCCTCAAACGGCTTTTTCACCGACACGTCCAGCCGGCTTATCGCTCTGTTGACCGCCTCAGACCAGTCCAGCGCCTTTTTCAGGCAGGCGCTGCCCGTCTCTTCAACAGCCTGTTTCAGAGCCGCATTAGACAGCTCATTGCTTGACTCTGCCCATTTCTCCAGCTCTTCTATCCCAGAGATGACTGTGTAAGTCTCATGAACCTCTCTTAGCATCTTTGCCAGCCCCTTGAAACGGTTGATTCCCCGGGTCATGGTATACAGATTGATGTCATTCCACCTCTCCAGTATCGACGTGCCCCATTCTTCTAATTGCCACTCCTTTACCATACAAGGGCCGAAACAGGAGATATGCTTGATATCCATAGTGTCCATGGCGCATCCGTCTGAATCCACGCAGATGAGATATTCTTTTCTTTTTTTTAATGTTTCCAGTGTCTGTCCCATAACTGCTCCTTTTTTAAAACGGGCAGACTGAATACTGTACCCACAGCTTCCGCCCGCCCGCCATATTATCGGTATTTATATTTTTATTTTCCGGCTTTTTCTGCTTTTTCAGCAAGTATCTTCGCGTTGTTTTCCACTCTCTTCTTATTCAGCGGATAGACAAACCACAGCGCCAAAGCCAGAAGAAGGAACCCGCCCGCCGGTACAAGACAGGACAGATTGAAGATTCCCTTTGTCACCTCAGGATCAAACTGAGTCGCCGCTGTATAGCCTACCAGCGAGAGGAGAAAACCTGTAAGTCCAGATGAAGCGGCCTGCCCTAACTTTCTCGCGAAAGAGTATACCGCATAGATGCTTCCGTCTGAACGCTCTCCTGTCTGAACCTCTGTGTCATCGATTACGTCAGTAATCATCGCCCAGCAGATAAGGCTGAATCCGCCCACTCCGACATACGCCAGTGCATAGAATACGACAAACACCCATGCGTTGGTCGTATGTGTCAGCCATACGATGAAAAATACCGCCGCGCCGAATAAAGAAAAGATAGCAGACAGCTCTTTTCTTCCGACCTTCATCTGGAGCTTAACGATCACGGACGCAAGAAGAAAAGTGATCACCATGCCCACCATACCGCTTGCCGACTGTGCCTGCACGTTTCCGAAATAGTTGGGGAATACATAGGTTGTCATGCCCTGCATGGTAAGCTGTACTAAAAGCGCCAGTATGGAGCATACTACAATACCGATCAAAGCTTTGTTTGTAACAATACTCTTTAACAGCTCCCCAAGATTAAACTTATCCGTTTTCTGTTCGACCTTCACACGCTCAGTTAACATGTTATAGCAGAGCATGTAGCAGACTACCGCTCCGATTGAACAGATAAGCGCCGCAATGGTCATCTTTGATCCGGAAAGCACCTGATTGCCGTCTGCGTCCTGATAATATACGATCAGCGGAAGAACCACTCCGATAAACGTTCCCGCCAGAGTCGCTCCGATTGTTCTCCAGTTGGAAAGCTCCGCGCGCTCCTTCGGATCTCCTGATATGGCTGAAGCCATGGAACCGTAAGGAATATTAATACTTGTGTAGAAGATGCTGCCCCAGAGCAGGTATGTACCAAACATCCACGCGATCTTAAAGCCCATCGGCATCTCCGCGAACCATGAAGCATACATCAAAAATGACGCCAGAGCCACAAACCCGGACATCCTCTTGATCCACGGGAGGAATTTTCCCTTCTTTCCCGGTTTGCTCCTGTCCACGATCTGTCCCATGGTCACATCCGTAAACGCGTCCACAATACGCGCCACCATCATCATAATTCCGACCAGTTTTACATCGACCCCCATAACATCCGAGTAAAACTTCATTAGCATCATACTGGACAATATGAAGGTAAAGTCATTTCCAAAATCACCGAACATATATCCCAGCTTATCTTTGATTCCAAACTTTGGAACCGTTGTATTTTTTCCCGCCATCTCTTTCTCCTTTCATGTACTTTTTGGCTGATTTTTTTGACATTATAGAGTTTCTAAAGATGATGCGTGAGTACAATTCTCTGCTTTTATCGTACATTTTATATGTAATCCTTTTCTTTTTCTGAAATATGTACTATAATGGCAGAAAATATTACGATTGGAGGACAAAGAATGAACAGACCCTTTGACAGAGAATTAGATTTTTTCAAAATACTGATACAAAACTTTCAGGTACCCTGCCGCATTTTTGACCCAGATGCCCTTCCCTCTGAACCCCGCCTTGATCTGGGACTCCGTTCACTGCTGAGACCTGATTATACCATAGCGGATGAAGAGAACAGCTTAAAAGCCTTTTTGACGAACCTTAGGGAGCATGTAATCTATCGTGTTTACGACTCCTATTTCTGCAATTACCTGATACTGGTTCTGCCTTCTCCTGAAAAGGAGTATCTCTGCATCGGACCGTATCTTCTGGAAAATGTAACACAGAACCGTCTTCTGGAAATAGCTGAGGTCTTTAATCTCCCCGCTGAGAAGATGAGGGAACTGGAAAAATTTTACCGTATTCTCCGCACATTTCCGGATGACAGCTATATCCTTACCATGCTCAATACTTTCTGTTCTGTCATCTGGGACGGCATAGACAATTTCACGCTTGAGGACTGCCGCAACTTTATCTCATTCTATGCGGAGCCGCTTGCAGAGAGACCTGATTATAAGGAATCCGAAGACGCATCCGTTATAATGAAAACAATGGAGAAACGTTACCAGTTTGAGTCAGAGCTTATGCAGGCCGTCAGGCTGGGACAGCTCCACAAGGCGGAAATGCTGATTTCCAGACAGCCTGTAGGAATCTTTATGGAGCGCCGCGTATCCAATCCTGTCAGAAACCGTAAGAACTATCTCATCATCCTGAACACGATCCTTAGAAAAGCCGCAGAATACGGAAACGTTCACCCTCTGCATATTGACAGCATTTCCTCCCGTTTCGCTCTGCGGATTGAACAAATCATCTCAGAAAAGGAGGCCGATGCGTTGCCGCATGAGATGGTAAGAAAGTACTGTCTTCTCGTAAAGAACCATTCCCTGCAGGGTTACTCTACTATAGTAAAAGAAGTATTGACAAGGATAGACTCTGACCTGACCGCAGATCTGGGACTCAAGACACAGGCGGAACTGCTGAACGTAAACCCTAACTATCTGTCTACTTTGTTTAAGAAGGAAACCGGAAGCACACTGACGGAATATGTGAACAGAAAACGGATCGAAAAGGCTTTGTTTCTGCTTAACTCCACGGATCTGCAGATATCCTCTGTCGCCCAGTTCTGCGGTATCCCTGACGCCAACTATTTTACAAAACTGTTTAAAAAACAGATAGGCATTACTCCCAAGGAATACAGGGATCTTATCGTATGATGCTCCTGTGTGTTTCGTATTGTTGTGAAAATTGTACGATTAACCCCTATAATACTACTCATTCATTTTTAACGGCTGTGGTATAGTTTGGATAGTTGAGTGTATCTCTTACCAATGAGCGCAGTCGATCAGATTCATTATTTAGGAGGTTGCATTATGCGACAAGTGATTAACTTAAACGAAAACTGGAAATTCATCAAAGAGAATGCCGGACTTCCCGCAGCGCTGCCCGAAGACTGGCAGACCGTTAATCTCCCGCACACGTGGAACGCTGTAGACGGCCACGACGGAAACGGCAGCTACTATCGGGGGACATGCTGGTATGCAAAGACTTTCGACGCCCCGGCACAGCCGCTTGAAGGCGGGCGTATTTACATAGACATTCCCGCAGCGGGACAGCAGGCGACTGTCTATGTCAACGGGCAGAAAGTCGTTTATCACGAGGGCGGATATTCCACTTTCCGCGCGGATATTACAGACGTATGCACGGAGAAAAACAATCTTCTCGCCATCGAGTGCAGCAATGAGTACAAGGACAGCGTATACCCGCAGTCCGCTGACTTTACATTCTACGGCGGACTCTACCGCGGCGTAAATCTTATCAGCGTGGCAAAGGCTCACTTTGATCTGGACTACTACGGTGGGCCGGGCGTCATGGTAACGCCGAAACCCTGTGACGGGGGTGCAACTTTTGAGATAGAGTCCTTCGTCGTGGACGCAGATGAGAATTTCACTGTCCTTTATCAGATCACGGACCGCGACGGCAAAGAAGCCGCATATGGCTGCCGCCCCGCAGATCAGACAAAGATCACCCTCTTTGTGCCGGACGCTGCGAACTGGAGCGTGGACGATCCTTACCTGTACACAGTGACCGCCCTGCTGCAGAGACGAAATGAGACATACGACGAAGTCATTGTGAAAGCAGGCGTACGTTCCTTCTCCTGTGACCCGGACAAGGGATTTATCTTAAATGATGTAGAGACTCCGCTTCGCGGCGTGAGCCGTCATCAGGATCAGCTTTATAAAGGAAATGCGCTGACCCGGGAGGATCATTACAAAGACGCCGCCATCATCAAGGAGCTGGGAGCAAACACCATCCGCCTAGCTCATTACCAGCACTCGCAGGATTTCTATGACGCCTGCGATGAGCTTGGATTCGTTGTGTGGGCCGAAATCCCGTTTATCAGCGTATTCAACAAAGATCCTGAAGCTCATGAGAACTGCATCAGCCAGTTAAAAGAACTTATCATCCAGAACTACAACCACCCGAGCATCTGCTTCTGGGGAATTTCCAATGAGATCCTCATCGGCGGTATCTCCGACAAGCTGGTTGAAAACCACAGAGAGCTCAACGCCCTCGCTAAGGAACTTGACCCCACCCGTCTGACGACCATTGCCCATGTGTCCATGACGCCTGTGGAGAGTCCTCTACACCACATTACGGACATCATCAGCTACAACCACTATTTCGGATGGTACGGACAGAAGATGGAAGATAACGGCCCGTGGCTGGATATGTTCCACGAGAAGCACCCTGATCTGTGCCTCGGACTTTCCGAGTATGGCTGCGAGGGAATCATCACATACCACAGCAAGGATCCGATGTGCAAAGATTACACCGAAGAATATCAGGCGCTGTATCACGAGCATCTGGCGAAGGTTCTCAACGATCGTCCGTACCTGTGGTCAAGCCATGTCTGGAATATGTTTGATTTCGGCTGTGCTGCCCGCGACGAGGGCGGCGTTGCAGGGCGCAACAACAAGGGACTTGTCACTATGGACAGAAAGACCCGCAAGGACAGCTTCTACATCTACAAAGCATACTGGAACAAAGAACCCATGGTTCACATCTGCAGCAAACGCTACGCACAGCGCGAGGACGAGACGATTCAGGTAAAAGTTTACTCCAACCAGTCCTCCGTCGCACTTTGTGTCAATGGAGACCATGTCGGAGAACAGGCTCCTGTGGATCACATCTGTACTTTTAGCGTTACATTGAAAGAGGGAATGAACATCGTCGTGGCAAAGGCGGGCGATGTGACGGACAGCGCTTCTTTTGAAAAGGTTGACAAGGAACCTGAAATCTACACGCTGCCTGAGTTCGGAGAGCGCATGGAGGGCGTGGCAAACTGGTTCACACTTTCCGGCGACCTCGATCTGGAGGCTCCCATGGAGTTCCCTGAGGGCAAGTACAATATCCGCTACAAAATGGAAGAGCTTGCCGCATGCCCCGAGGCGTTTGACATTGTATCCGAGGCAGTCTATCTTGCCACAAACTTTAAGATCACTCCCGGCGTAGGTATGTGGGATATGATGAAGGCCATGAGTCCGGAGGCTATGACAGCCATGGCGGGCAGTACCCTTCCAAAAGGATTCATAGAAAGCCTGAACGCAAAACTGATAAAAATTGACGTTCAGAAATAAGGACTTTATTAACAAAGAGAGTACGCAAACTTTATGCGTACTCTTTTTTGCTTGAAAACATTTTTATATATATTGTAATATAAATCCATCTTTTATTACTGTATAATGTATGTAAAAATATTTTGACACAGGTATTTTGCATATTCAAAACATTTTTGATAGACAACAACCTCTGCAAATGAGATAGTGACTGCGAAAGGACGGATGTTATGGAAATAGGTGTGAAATTAAAAGAAGCGAGATTACGGGCAGGATTAACACAGGAAAATGTTGCCGAGGAAATTCAGGTTACACGTCAGACAATATCAAATTGGGAAACTGAAAAATCCTTTCCCGACATAGTCAGTGTTATTAAGCTGAGCAACTTATATAACATCAGCCTTGACAAACTTTTGAAAGGAGATGAGAAAATGATAGAGCATTTGGAAAAGAGTACAAATATCGTGAAAAGTAATCAAAAACTTATTATTGCTATTATTATAAACGTGATGATGCTTATATTATTTATGTTGTTTAATGGACTGATAATAAGAAATCAATATTTGATTATGACAAGTTCTTCCCTTGGTATCATCGGTACTTCATACTTATTCTATCAGATAATCAAAAAAATTTAGGAGGTAATCAAAATGTTGGTGATGGCAGTTGTTTTGGCTTTTATGATCTTACTAGGCGCATTTACTTTAATGTATCAGATTTATAAAATGGTGGTTCTTGACGCGGAGAGCAGGGGACTGAAGCACCCGAAATTCTGGGGAATATTTTCACTCGGCGGTAATAATGGCAGCGGCGGACTTCTTTTATATCTGCTTGGCCGGAAGAGATTTCCTTCCAGCATGACAGATGCCACAAAAAAAGTATTTGAGTCCCGGAAAAAGAAAGCTGGTTTGTCTTTGTGCTTTATTGCCGTAGGTGCAATCGGCTCAATTTTCATTATATTATTTGGAAATCTTTAGCCAGATAAAAAGATAAGCGCTTGAATAAGCGGTATTCCCGGTTTCAGCACCGGAAATGCCGCTTATTCTTCCATATCCTCTCCAAGACAGAACACCCGATAAAACATTTCTAACGACTCAAACAGTTCCCTCTTCGTCTGCTGCAGTTCCTTGATCTTCAATACACTTCCGATCTCGTCGAAGGTGAAGTCGTTCTCCTCATGATCGACCTGCAGCTCCAGATTCCCGTCCTCATCAAACACAACCATCAGTACACCGCCCACATCCTCCGTGTACAGTACACACATAATCTGCAACTCCTGACGGATGCTTTCCGGAAGGGTTTCAAACTCAGGGTTTATATAAAATTTCTGCTCATATGCGCTGGCAGCGCACAGTACGGTTCTTTCATCCATGATACTCCTCCTTTCTGCTTGCAGTCCCATGTAGGCATGGTCTGCCTGCGCGGACATTGCATGGCTGTTTTTTCTCAGCTCAGCACGCGCCATTCGTAAAAACGCACCTTCGTGCTTACTGCGGCTTTCGCCGCTCTTTTACTCATGTGCTGGCGCTCTCCTCATACATTTGTCCGCTTGCAGTCCCATGCAAGCATGGCCTGCCTGCGCGGACATATGTATGGCTGCTTTTTTCACAGCTCAGCACGCGCCATTCGTAAAAACGCACCTTCGTGCTTACTGCGGCTTTCGCCGCTCTTTTACTCATGTGCTGGCGCTCTCCTCATACATATGTCCGCTTGCAGTCCCATGCAAGCATGGTCTGCCTGCGCGGACATATGTATGGCTGAGCTGTTGTTATACATATCCGTACACGCCTCTTACGGAGACTTCTCCTGCGTAGATTTCTTCCTCTGTGCCATCCTCTCTGCGGATGATAAGCTCTCCGGTGGGCGTGATGCCGAGCGCGTGTGCCCGGTATTGTTCTTTCTCGCCTAATATCACCACATCGCGGTCTTTGTTGACGAGCATTTTACTGTATGTATCCATCAATCCTGACAAATCCTGTGTACGCATAAAGATCTCATAGTCCGTTTCCAGCCGCTCCATAATTGCGGCGATAATCGGCTCTCTTTTCACCTTATGTCCATATTCAATGCACAGAGATGTGGCTGTCTCTTTGATCTCCTCAGGGAAAACTATTATGTTTACATTAATTCCCACGCCTATTGTCACATAGTCGATCTTACCGTTCTGTACGCTCATCTCTGTAAGGATGCCCACCAGCTTTTTTCCGTTGATAATAATGTCGTTGGGCCATTTAATCTGCACCTGCGGACTGGCGGCATCTTCTTCATTGCTTTCAGCGCCGCAGGCATGTGCGCCTTCCGGCCTTTTGAACTGACCATCCGACTGCACAAGCGCCTCCGCCACAGCGCATGCTGTCACAAGCGTAAGCATGGGCGCTTTATCCGGCTCTATATCCGGCCGGAGCAGGATGGACATATAGATGCTGCACCCTGCCGGGGACTCCCACGAACGCCCCCGTCTGCCGCGCCCTGCGGTCTGCCGGTCTGCCACAGCCAGCGTCCCATGCAAGGCTCCCTCTCTGCCAAGCTCCTTAATACGAAGATTGGTAGAATCCGTCTCCTCATAGCAGATAAGATTTCTCCCGGCCCATTTTGTGTGGAGGAGAGCAGTCACATCTTCCTCTCTAATGCTGTCCTCATAGATCTCACAGCCGTCCATGCCCGGGGCGCCATTCTCTCTCATGTCGCCTTTCATCTTGTCTCTTCCAGTGTCGCCGCCATGACCGCCTTAATGGTGTGCATCCTGTTCTCAGCCTCGTCAAATACTTTGGACTGTTCTGACTCAAACACTTCATCCGTCACTTCCATGTCTTCGATGCCGAACCGCTCTCCCATCTCTTTTCCGATTTTTGTCTTAAGATCGTGGAATGCCGGAAGACAGTGCAGGAAGATTGCATCTTTCCCTGCATTTTTCATCACATCTTTAGTCACTTTATAAGGAGTAAGTTCACGAATTCGTTTCTCCCACACATCATCCGGCTCACCCATGGATACCCATACATCTGTGTAAATGATATCCGCATTTTTCGTTCCTGCTTTCACATCAGAGGTGAGCGTGACCGTCGCGCCAGATTCCTCCGCATAGCCGCGGCACTCTTCTACCAGCTCTTCATTCGGGAAATACTCCTCTGTTGTGCATGCCACAAAGTGAAGTCCCAGCTTCGCACATACGATCATCAGAGAATTTCCCATGTTGTAGCGGGCGTCTCCCATGTAGACCAGCTTCAATCCTTTCAGTTTCCCGAAATGCTCACGGATGGTCAGCATATCCGCCAGCATCTGTGTCGGATGATACTCGTTTGTCAGACCGTTCCACACCGGAACTCCCGCGTTCTCCGCCAGTTCCTCGACGATCTCCTGACCGAACCCCCGGTACTCGATCCCGTCATACATGCGTCCCAGCACTCTCGCTGTATCCTCAATGCTCTCCTTCTTTCCCATCTGAGATCCTGTGGGGCCGAGATAGGTTGTTCCCATTCCCATGTCATGTGCAGCCACCTCGAATGCACAGCGTGTACGTGTGCTGTCTTTCTCAAAGAGCAGCGCCACATTTTTCCCCCGCCAGTGATCCACCTGCTCGCCTTTTTTCTTCTTCTCTTTCAGGTCAGCGGCAAGATCCAGAAGATAAGTAATCTCCTCCGGAGTAAAATCTTTTAGTGTCAGGAAGTTACGTCCTTTTAAATTCATTTTTCTATCCCTCTCTGTCTTAATAAATATATTCATGAAACCCGGCAGATCGATTCTCCCTGCAAGCCGTTCATATCGCTCACAGACAAGCTCTCTCAGTTCATCTACTGTATAAATACTGTATTTGGGAATTCTGACAAACTTTGCACACGCCTCCAGCATCGCCATATACAGTTCCTTATCTGTGTATCCCGGCAGGAGCTTAAGGATCAATATAAGCTCCGCGCGCTCTACATCTGTAAGCTCTCTCATCCTGCGCCCGTACCAGTCGTCAAAATGCTCCTGATCAATATAATAAATAATTCCCTCCAGACCATAGAGCATCCGTTTCGCGTCATAGTAGCCGATCTTCATATTCTGGCGGCTTCTCCCGCTGTCAAACTCCAGTATACTCCCCAGCTTCACCCGGGGGCCGATCAGGTAGTGTTCCCCGTCCTCGGGAAATTTCACCCTTGGCTCCCTTCCCGGCCCGTAGATGCGGATCTCGATGATGTCTGTATACCCGCGGTTCACAAGCGCTTTTAACGGCACATTGTCTATGATGCCTCCGTCGATATAGCGCTTCCCGTCCTCCATCTTCTCATTCTTGAATCCGACGAGGTAGGAGCTTGCCAGCAGAAATTCTTCTAATCTGCCCTCAGGAATATCCGAGATGCTAAGGTCCAGCTCCTTTCTGTCTGTCACGGAAAATGTTTTGATACAAAATTCCTTCCCCGATGAGCGCACCTTCTCCTCATCCACTGTCTCGTGGATAAGCTTGCGAAGAGGCGCAATATC
>ERZ1643251.2114-NODE-2114-length-20886-cov-6.545005_pt1 | contig 20886 bp, 20 predicted proteins | sample MGYA00579261_ERZ1643251 | MGnify/ENA primary metagenome ERZ1643251 (study PRJEB29033, sample SAMEA4952267) | chicken gut metagenome | biome: Broiler Chicken; feature: Gastrointestinal Tract; material: Caecum | place: Ireland | collected 2018 | study: Broiler... | reverse complement strand
AGGTACTCCGCCCGCTTGGGATACTCCACGTTGGAAGTGAGCTCATCGTAGTACTGGGCAAAAACGGAATAGCTCCTCACTCCTGGCTCTCCTTTTTGTCCAGGCGGCTGAACACCAGATCGTAGCCATCGCTGCCATAATTTAAGGACCGGTTCACCCGGCTGATGGTGGCGGTAGAGGCGCCGGTTTCGGCCACAATGTCGCTGTACACCTGCTTCTGGCTGAGCATGTGGGCCACCGCCAGCCGCTGGGACATGGCCTTCAGCTCCGGCACGGTGCACAGGTCGTCAAAAAAGCGGTAACATTCTTCAGGTGTCTCCAGGGCCAAAATGGCCTGGAAAAGGAAATCCGTGTTCTTGTCATGGATTTTTCCGTTCATCTTTTCCCGCGCTCCTTTATTTCAAAAACTTTCTGCTTTAGAATTTTAACATAGAAAAGCAAAAAAGTAAACAGGAAAAGTTACACGTCGTTGCGGATTAAATCCTCGTAGGTCTCCCCTTTGATGACAATGCGAGATTCCCCCTTGGAAACCATCACGCAGGCGGGCTTTAAATTCCGGTTGTAGTTGGAGGCCATGGAGTAGTTATAGGCCCCTGTGGAGAGCACCGCCAAAATGTCGCCCTCCTCCGGCTTCTGGATGAGGGTGTGCTCTTGAATCAAGTCGCCGCTCTCGCAGCACTTGCCGGCGATGGTGGCGGTGAAGTCCGCGGGCTGGCTGGCCTTGTTGGCGATGCAGCAGGTGTAGGCGGACTGGTACAGGGCATAGCGGGGGTTGTCGAACATGCCGCCGTCAATGGCCACGTAGGTGCGCACGCCGGGGATTTCCTTGATGCTCCCCACCGTGTACAGGGTGATGCCAGCCTCGCCCACAATGGAGCGGCCGGGCTCGAAGTAAATGCGGGGCAGCTCCAGGCCCAGCTTTTCGCAGGTGCTGTGCACCATGGCGGACACGTCCTCCATGTACTCCTCGTAGGGGATGGCGTCGTCCTGCGCTGTGTAGTGGATGCCAAAGCCGCCGCCCAGGTTCAGGTGCTCAAAGGCCATGCCCAGCTCGTCCCGCACCTTGGCGTAAAACTGGAGCATCACCTCCGCCGCGTGGACAAAAGGCGCCTTCTCCAAAATCTGAGAGCCGATGTGGCAGTGCAATCCCTTTACAGCCACGTGCTCCATGGTCTTGGCACGGCGCAGCGCCTCCATGGCCTCGCCGCTGGCCAAATCCAGGCCGAACTTGGAATCCACCTGGCCGGTGCGGATGAACTCGTGGGTGTGGGCGTCAATGCCGGGCTTGATGCGGAAGGAGATGGGCGCCACCATGCTGTGCTCCCCGGCGATGGCGTTGAGGCGCTCCAGCTCGTACAGGTTGTCCACCACAATGTCCCCCACGCCGTTCTCCACAGCCATGGTCAGCTCCCCAGCGGATTTGTTATTTCCCTGGAAATGGATTTGGCTGCCAGGCACGCCGGCCTGAAGGGCGGTGTAAAGCTCGCCGCCAGACACCACTTCCACGTCCAGGCCCTCGCTGAGGACGATGCGGTAAATCTCCTTGCAGCTAAAGGCCTTGCTGGCGTAGATGGGCTTGCCGTTTCCGTTGTAGTTCTTGGCGAAAGAGGCCACGTACCGGCGGCAGACGCTGCGGATTTCATCCTCGCTCATCACGTACAGCGGCGTGCCGTACTGCTCGGCCAAACGGACTGTGTCACAGCCGCTGATTTCCAAATGTCCTGCCTCGTTGATTCCCAGGCAATTCGCTATCATCTTCAGTCCCCCATTCCTTCTTGGTCCACTGCGCTTTCTATCACTTGCTTTAACGCTTCTAAGCCGCTGCCCTTTACAGAGGAGAAGGGCAGCCAGTCTATCCCCTGCTCCTGGAACAGCTGGTTGAACAGGGAGGTTTGCGCCTCTGTCTCCCCGCGGTTGAGCTTGTCGCTTTTGGTGCACACCACCACAAAGGGCCTGCCGGTTTGCAGCAGGAAGTCCACCATTTGCAGGTCGTCCGCCGTGGGCTTGTGGCGCATGTCCACCAGCTGGATGACCAAGGCCACATTCCTATCTTGGGCGAAATAGCCCTCCACCAAGGAGGCCCAGCGGTCCCGCTCCCCCTTGGACACCTTGGCATAGCCATAGCCTGGCAAGTCCACCAGGCGGCACTCCGGCAGCCGGTAAAAGTTGATGGTGGCCGTCTTGCCCGGCGTGGCGCTGACACGGGCCAGGGCCTTGCGGTTGACCAGCTTGTTAATCAGAGAGGACTTGCCCACGTTGGACTTGCCGGAGAAGACAATCTCCGGCGCGGTGCACTTGGGCAGCTGGTCCTTCCTGCCGGCGGCCAATTCAAATTCCACGTTCTGAAAGTTCACAACAGCCTCCTTGTCACTGGTACAGCTCGGGAGCTTTCTGATGCTTGGCGGTAATATCCCCGGCCAGCACCACCGTCTCCTGGGTTACAGGGCGGGGCATGTGGGTCAGGGCGGTTTCCAGCACGGTATCCACCCGCTTGACCGGGATAAACTTGACGTTTTCCTTCACCACGCTGTCCACCTCTGCCAGGTCCGGCACATTTTCCGCGGGGATGAGCACGGTCTTGATGCCGTTCTTATAGGCCGCCATGGATTTCTCCTTCAAGCCGCCAATGGGCAGCACGCGGCCCTGTAAAGTGATTTCCCCTGTCATCGCCACGTCGTGGCGCACCGGGATGCCGCACAGCGCGGAGGTGATGGCCGTCGCCATGGCAATGCCGGCGGAGGGGCCGTCCTTGGGCACGGCGCCCTCGGGGGCGTGGATGTGGATGTCGCACTTCTCATAGAATTTGGGCGAGATGCCCAGGGCCCCGGCCCGGGTGCGGATGCAGGTGATGGCCGCCCCGGCGGATTCCTTCATCACGTCCCCCAGGGAGCCTGTCAGCTGGATTTTGCCGGTGCCTTCCATTACAGCCACCTCGATGGGCAGCAGCTCGCCGCCCACGCTGGTCCAGGCCAGGCCGTTGACCAGGCCAATGGTGTCCTCGCCAGAGAGCTGGTCCCGGGTGTACTTCCGGGGCCCCAGCAGCTCCTCCAGGTTCTCAGGCTTGACGGTGTAAGAGGTAAACTCCCCATCGGAGACAATCATCTTGGCCACCTTGCGGCAGATGGACGCGATAGAGCGCTCCAAGGTGCGCACGCCGGCCTCCCGGGTGTAGCTTTCAATCAAATCCTTCACGGCAGCCTTGGTGAATTTCAACTGGCTGGCCTGGATGCCGTGCTTTTTCAACTGCTTTTTAATCAAGTGCCGGGTGGCGATGTTCAGCTTTTCCTCCAACGTGTAGCTGCCCAGCTCGATGATGTCCATCCGGTCGTACAGCGGCCCGGGGATGCGCCCGGCGTCGTTGGCCGTGGTGATGAACAGCACGTTGCTCAAATCAAAGGGCATGTCCACGTAGTGGTCGGTGAACTCTGTGTTCTGCTCCGGGTCCAGCACCTCCAGCAGGGCAGAGGAGGGGTCACCCTTGAAGTTCTGCCCCAGCTTGTCGATTTCGTCCAGCAGAATAAGGGGGTTGTTCACCCCGGCCTGCTTGACGGCGTTGATGATGCGCCCGGGCATAGAGCCCACATAGGTGCGCCGGTGGCCCATAATCTCCGCCTCGTCGCTGACGCCGCCCAAAGACACCCGGACGTACTTCCGGCCGGTGGCCTCGGCAATGGAGCGGGCGATGGAGGTCTTGCCCACGCCGGGCGGGCCCACCAGGCAGATAATCTGCCCCGTCTGCTGGGGCGCCAGGCTCTTCACCGCCAAAATCTCGATAAAGCGCTCCTTCACTTTTTCCAGGCCGTAGTGGTCCCGGTCCAGGATGCGCTGGGCGCGCTTGAGGTCCAGCCGCTCTTTAGAGGACTTCTTCCAGGGCAGCTCCAGGCAGGTGTCCAGGTACATGCGGATGACACTGGCCTCGTGGGAGCCGTAGGGCATGCGGTAGAGCTTGTCGCACTCCTTGAGGAGCTTCTCCTCGCACACCTTGGGCAGCTTGAGGGCCTGCACCTTTTCCCGCAGCTCGTCGGCCTCCTGCTGGGGGCTGTCCTCCTCCCCCAGCTCGCTGGCGATGGCCCGCATCTGCTCCTTGAGGAAGTATTCCCGCTGGTTCTCGTCCATCTGGGCCTGGGCCTTCTGGTTGATTTCGTTCTCCACCGCCAGGATTTTCACTTCCTCCGCGAGGATATCAATGAGCTTCTGCATGCGCTTTAAAGGCCGCAGTTCGTCCAAGATGTACTGTTTGCGCTCGTAATCGATGGAGATGTTGGAGGCAATGTAGTCCGCCAGGCGGCCGCAGTCCTTTTCCTGCAGCACGCCCAGAAGGACATCCGGCGGCACGTGCTTAAACAGCCGCAGGTACTCGTCAAACTTCTCGTGGACAATCCGCAGCAGCGCCTCGGAGCGGTAGGAGGGCTTATAGGTGAGCATCGGGCACTTGGTCACGTCGCCCAGCAGATAGGGCTCCTCCCGCAGCAGGGAGTTGATTTCCCCGCGGCAGATGCCCTCCACATGGAGCTTCACACCCTCCTCAGAGTGGTGCACCACCTGGGCAATCCGGGCGATGACGCCTGTCTTGTACAGGTCCTCGCCCCGGGGCTCCTTCTCCGAAAGGTCTATCTGGGTCACCAGGAAAATAAGCCGGTCCTTGGAAAGGGCCTCGGACACAGCCAAGATGGACTTTTTCCGGGCCACGTCGAACTGCAGCATCATGCCGGGGAAAAATACCAGGCCCCGCACCGCCAAAACCGGCAGGACAAGATTGTTCTCTATCTTGGTATTTTCATCTGTAATAATTTGCATGTATGTACTCCTAAATACCAGCAAAAGGCTGGGGCCGGCGCCTCAGCCTTTTTGCATTTTTTATGATACCGAATCCCGGCGGTCCCGCCGCTTGGGCTGGGTAATCTTAATCTTTACGGGCTTGCGCTCCTTGTTGTAGGTAATCTGGGGCGCCGCGCCATCCTCCACCGTCTCCTTGGTGATGACCACCTTCTCGATGGTGTAATCGCTGGGCACCTGGTACATCAGGGGCATGAGAATGTCCTCCAGGATGGACCGCAGGCCGCGGGCGCCAGTTTTGCGCTCCAGGGTCTTTTTGGCCACAGCCGTCAGGGCGTCCTCGGTAAACTCCAAATCCACCTTATCCAGGTCGAAGAGCTTCTTGTACTGGTTCAGCAGGGAGTTTTTAGGCTCCCGCAGAATGCGCACCAAGGCTTCCTCGTCCAGGGCGTTCAGCGCGGTAATGACGGGAATACGGCCCACCAGCTCGGGGATAAGGCCGTACTTTACCAAATCGTGGGGGGTGACGTCCTTCATCCAGTCAATCTGGTCCAGCTCCTTTTTGCCGTGAACCTCGCCGCCAAAGCCCAGGGAGCCAGAGGCTGTCCTGCGCTGGACGATTTTCTCCAGGCCGTCAAAGGCGCCGCCGCAGATAAACAGGATGTTGGAGGTGTTGATGTTGATGGCCTCCTGCTGGGGGTGCTTGCGCCCGCCCTGGGGCGGCACGCTTGCCACCGTGCCCTCCAGGATTTTCAGCAGCGCTTGCTGCACGCCCTCGCCGCTGACGTCCCGGGTGATGGACTGGTTTTCAGACTTCCGGGAAATCTTATCGATTTCATCGATGTAGATGATGCCCCGTTCCGCCTTGAAGATGTCGTAGTCCGCCGCCTGAATCAGCCGCAGCAGGATGTTCTCCACGTCCTCGCCCACGTAGCCAGCCTCCGTCAAGGTGGTGGCGTCCGCAATGGCGAAGGGCACATCCAGCAGCTTGGCCAGCGTCTGGGCCAGGTACGTCTTGCCAACGCCGGTGGGGCCCAACAGCAGCACGTTGCTCTTGGTGATTTCCACGTCGTCGTCAGAGAAGTAAATGCGCTTATAGTGGTTGTAGACCGCTACGGAGAGGGCCATTTTCGCGTTGTCCTGGCCCACCACGTACTCGTCCAACTTCTTTTTGATCTCCTGGGGCTTTGGAAGGAGGATGCCCACCTCTTTCTCGTCGCTCCTACCCGTCTTTAAGCGGTCTTCATCCTCAATGATGGACATGCAAAGCCGCACACAGGCGTCACAGATATATACGCCGGAACCGGCGATGAGCCGGTCCGCCACGGATTGGGGCTTGCCGCAGAAGGAACAGCAGATTTCATGGTCGTTGCTGTTTGGCATCCGTCCACTCCCTTTCTATTACCGGTGTTCAATGACCTTGTCAATCAGGCCGTACTCCAGGGCTTCCTGGGCAGTCATAAAGTTGTCGCGCTCGGTGTCGCGCTTTACCACGTCCAAAGGCTGGCCCGTGCGCTCGGAGAGGATTTGGTTCAGCTTATCCTTTACGCGTAGAATGTGGTTGGCGTGGATGCTGATATCCGTGGCCTGGCCCTGGGCGCCGCCGCTGGGCTGGTGAATCATGATTTCGCTGTTGGGCAAAGCAAAGCGCTTGCCCTTGGTGCCAGCCGCCAGCAGGAAGGCGCCCATGCTGGCCGCCATGCCCAGGCAGATGGTGGAAACATCGCACTTGATGTACTGCATGGTGTCATAGATGGCCATGCCGTCGGTGATAACGCCGCCGGGGCTGTTGATATACAGAGAGATATCCTTCTCCGGGTCCTGGCCCTCCAGGTAGAGCAGCTGGGCCACCACGACGCCGGCGGAAGCGCTGTTCACTTCCTCGTTCAGCAGGATGATACGGTCATTGAGCAGCCGGGAGAAAATATCGTAAGAACGCTCCCCGCGGCTGGTTTGTTCGACTACATAGGGAACCAAGCTCATTTGCACTGGGACTCCTTTCCTAAACGTTGGTTAGTATGAAAACAAACAGTAAGATTTATTCTGGGCAATCAGGCTTTAGCCCTCGGTTTTTTCCTCGGCGCTCTCGGCCTTCTTGGCGGAGCGGCGCTTGGGCTTCTCCGCGGCCTCTTCCCCTTCGGCAGCCTCTGCTTTCTTCTTGGTGGAAGCGCGCTTCTTCGCGGGCTTCTTCTCCTCGGCCTGCTCTTCCTCAGCCTTCTTCTCCACAACCACGGCGTTGGCCTTGACCAGGTCGATGGCCTTCTGGTTCTGGATGTCGCCGTTGATGCCCTCCACGGTGACCAGGTTCTTCACGCTCTCCAGGGGCATGCCATAGGCGTCGGCCAGCTTCTGGTACTCGGCCTCGGTCTCCTCCTCGGTGGGCTTCAGGCCTTCCAGCTCGGCAATCTTCTCCAGACCCAGGCGCACCTTCACCTGGCGCTCGGCCTGGGGCTTGTACTGCACCCGCAGGTCGTCGGTGGTCTGGCCGGTGTACTTCAGGTAGGTCTCCAGCTTCAGGCCCTGAGACTGCAGGCGGTAGGCGAAGGAGTTGATAATCTCGTCCACTTCGTTCTCCACCATCTCGTCGGGGATTTCAGCCTGGACCTTCTCAATGATGGCCTCCACCAGCTGGTTCTCCACGTCGTTGTCGGCGGCCTTCTCGCGCTGCTCCTTCAGGTGCTTCTCAATGTCCTGCTTGTACTCGTCCAGGGTGTCAAACTCGCTGACGTCCTTGGCGAACTCGTCGTCCACAGTGGGCAGCTCCTTGGCTTTGATTTCATGGAGCTTAATCTTAAACACGGCGGGCTTGCCCTTGAGCTCCTCGGCGTGGTAGTCCTCGGGGAAGGTGACGTTCACTTCGAACTCGTCGCCCACGCTGTGGCCCACCACCTGGTCCTCAAAGCCGGGGATGAACTGGCCGGCACCCAAGGTCAGCTCGTAGTTGTCGGCCTTGCCGCCGTCAAACTGCTTGCCGTCCAGGTAGCCGTCGAAATCGATGGTGACGATGTCGCCGTTCTCAGCGGCGCGGCCCTCTACGGTAATCATGCGGGAGTTGCGCTCGCGCACGCGGTCAATCTCGCGGTCCACGTCCTCGCTGGTGACTTCCACGGCAGGGCGGGTGACCTCGATGCCCTTGTAGCCCTCGATGGTGGCCTCGGGCTTGGTGACCACGTTCAGCTTGCACAGGATGCCCTTGTCCTTGCCGATTTCGTCAATCTTAAACTCGCCGATGCTGATGACCTGCAGGCCGGATTTCTCCACAGCCTCCATCACCATGGGGCGGTACAGGTGGTCGATGGCGGCCTCGTAAAAGACCTCCTCGCCGTAATATTTCTCGATGAACGCCCGGGGGGCATGGCCCTTGCGGAAGCCGGGGATATTCATCTTTTTGCTCTCCCGCTTGTAAACGGTGTTGATGGCTTCGTTAAATTCCTCGGAGCTGACTTCCAGCTCCAGCTCATAGCGGTTGGTTTCCACTTTGTTGGTCGCTTTTACATTCATGTCTCTGATTTCCTCTCAAAATAAACTTACCGAAGTAACTAGATGATTATAGCACACGCGGTGCGAAGAATCTACAGCTTTCCCGCAAAAACTTCGGGAAAAAGTGAAAAATTTAACGTTCTATTCCACCCGGACCGGACAGAACTGGACATAGTCCGCGGAAATAAGGCGCATGTGCACCCCTTTATATTCCCCCACCAGGGCCTTCTGGGCAGCGTACTGGCCGTGGATGTGCCCAAAGTAGCAGCGGGACACCTGGTTTTCCGCCAGCAGGTCCAGAAGCTCCTGGCACTCCATGTTGTCGTACACCGGCGGGTAGTGGAGGAACGCCACCAGCTCCCCGCCCAGCTTTTTGGCCTCGGCCATGGACATGGACAGGCGGCCCGCCTCCCGGGCCACAATCTTCTTGTCCTCCGCCGTGGCGGAGTTGTACAGCCAGCCCCGGGTGCCGCACAACGCCTTGCCCTCCACCTGATAGGCGCAGTTGTGCAGGACCTTCATGTCAAAAAAGCCGTGCTCCGCCAGGAACTGGTCAATCTTGCTGCGGGTGGACCACCAGTAGTCGTGGTTCCCCTTAAGGAGTATCTTCTCCCCTGGCAGGCTGTGGAGGAACTGGAAATCCTGCACAGCGTCCTCCAGCTTCATGGCCCAGGAAATATCCCCGGCTATCACCACCGTGTCCCCCTCTTGGACCACCCGGCGCCAGTTGTCCTCCAGGCGCTCCACGTAGTTGTGCCAGCCCCGGAACACGTCCATGGGTTTCTCCCCGTTGAGGGACAGGTGCAAATCCGCGATGACGAACAGGCTCATGAGGGAATCCCCAGAGCTTCCAAAACATAGGCGGCCGCGCCCTCCCGGGGAATCACCTGGGTAAAGCGCTCCGGCTTCTCCCGCAGGGCCCGCAGCTGGGCAGGGGCTAAAACGCCGGTGAAGCGCTCCAAGGCTTCCAAGTTTTGGAAGTCATCCCCGGCAAGCAGGCCGGCTTGCAGCGCTTCCAGCACGCTGCCGGAGAACTTGTAGGGGTTCGCCGTGGAGGCAATCACCGTGGGGACAGCCCCCTCCTGGGACTGCGCCCTGTACTGGCGGTACACGTCCACCGCCACGGCGGTGTGGGTGTCGCAGAGGTAGCCCTCAGTGTCCCACAATTCCCGGATGGTCTCAAAGGTGCTGCCGTCCCCGCAGAAGCCGCCGTAGAACAGCTGCTGCACCTTTTCCCGCACGGCGTCGCCCACGGAGTACACCCCGGTCTCGGCCAGGTCTTTCATCCAGCCCGACAGAATTTCGCTGTCCTCGCCGCACAGGTCGTAGAGCAGGCGCTCTAAATTGCTGGAAATCAAAATGTCCATAGAGGGGGACGCCGTGGCGTGGAATTCCCGGCGGCGGTCGTAGGTGCCGGTGCGGATGAAGTCCGTCAGCACCTTGTTGGCGTTGGAGGCGCACACCAGCTTGCGGATGGGCAGGCCCATTTTCCGGGCGTAATAGGCAGCCAGAATGTTGCCGAAATTCCCGGTGGGCACCACCACGTCCATGGGCTCGCCCAAGATGCGCTTCCCTTGCCGGACAAGCTCCAGGTAGGCGTAGACATAGTAGACAATCTGAGGCAGCAAACGTCCCCAGTTGATGGAGTTGGCGCTGGAGAACAGCATGCCCTGTTCTCCCAGCTTTTCCTTGAGCTTGGGGTCGGTGAAAATCTGTTTCACGCTGGACTGGGCGTCGTCAAAGTTGCCCTCGATGGCGCAGACAGCCACGTTGGCGCCCTCTTGGGTGGCCATCTGGCGCTTCTGCATGGGGCTGACGCCGTCCCGGGGGTAAAACACCAAGATGCGGGTGCCCGGCACATCCTTAAAGCCCTCCAGGGCCGCCTTGCCCGTATCCCCCGAAGTGGCGGTGAGGATGACGGCTTCCTTCCCGCCGCCGGCTTTTTGCAGGGCCGTGGTGAGGAAGTGGGGCAAAATTTGCAGGGCCATGTCCTTAAAGGCGCAGGTGGGGCCGTGCCAAAGCTCCAGCAGCAGCTTTTCCTCGCCGCCATCTGACAAGGGAACAAGCTTCACAGGGCAGGGGCCCCCGAATTTTTCCGGGGTGTACGCCCGGCTGACGCAAGCCTCAATCTCCGCCTCTGTAAAATCCGTGAGGAACTTGGAAAAGATGGCCTTTGCCAAAGCGGGATAGTCCAGCTTGGCCAAAGCGGGCAGCTCCCCGGAGAGGTCCGGGAAGCTTTCCGGCACAAACAGCCCGCCCTCCTCCGAGATGCCCTGGGCAATCACCTGGGAGGCCTCCAGCCGCAGCTGGGAGTTGCGTGTACTTTTATAGCGCATCAGCATCACCTTATACTTCCGAATTTGATTCTCCCCGCCGGGAAGGGCTTTCCCGGCGTTTGCGTATAACTATACCGTATTTTACCGTTTCTGTCAAAGCAAATTCTCCTGGCGGAACAGCCGGGCGGCGTTGCCGTAGAAAAGCTTTTCTACCACCGGCTCCGGATAGTGCCGCAGGAACAGCTCGTACAGCGCCGGGATGGCGGAGAGTCCCGGCATATCCGGGGGAAGCTCCGCGCCGTCCCAGTCGCCGCCCATGGCCAAGGTGTCCTCTCCGCCCAAAGCCAGGAAGTACTCCGCGTGGCGCAGCACGTCCTCCATAGAGGCCTGCTCCGGCTTGTCGTTGAGGAAGGCCGTGTAGAAATTCAGCCCCACCAGGCCGCCGGAATCCCGGATGGCCTCAAACTGCTCTTTCTCCAGGTTCCGGGGATGGCCGCACACCGCCTTGGCGTTGGAGTGGGATGCCACCAAAGGCTTTACGGCAATCTCCGCCACGTCCCAGAAAAGCTCCGGGCTGGCGTGGGAGATATCGATGAGGATGCCCGCCTTTTCCATGGCCTTTACAGCTTGGCGGCCAAACTCCGTCAAGCCCGTACTGCCGGGGGCCATCACGCCCCGGCCCAGCTCGGTGGCGCCGTTCCAGGTCAAGGTGCACATCCCCACGCCCAATCGCTTGCACTCTTGGACGCGCTCCAGCTTGCCGCCCAGCACTGCCCCGCTCTCCACCGTGAGGATGGCCCCGTGGCGCCCCCGGCGCTCCAGCCGGTCCAGGTCGCCGGGGCCACGCAGCTGCTCCAGGGAGCCGGCGTTTTCCCCCACCTCCCGGGCAAAGCGCTCCGCCACCTGCAAAAAGCGCTGCCAGGCAGCCTCCCCCCGCAGGTCGTCCGGAAGCCACACGGCGTAGCACTGCACGTAGTGCTCCCAGTCTTTTACCTGCTCTAAGCTTACGTGGAGAGTATTCTCCCGCAAGGGGATATCCTTTACAGCGCACTCCGTCATGGTGTCGCAATGCAGGTCAAAATAGCGCATGGCGCGCCTCCTTTCCATCATCAGCCCCAAAAGGCGTTTTCCAAATACTCCTGCCCCACCACGGCGCCCTCCTGCAGGTGGACCGCCGCCGCGTCGAACCGGGGCTGCAGCCCGCTGGGGTGCTGGCGCAGGTACTCCTGGGCGGTGGCGATGATTTTCCTCTGCTTCCGGGGCGTGATGGCCTCGAAGGGGGAAACCAGGCTGTTCTCCACCCGGGCTTTCACCTCCACAAAGGCAATGTATGGGGGCCGCTGGGCGACGATGTCAATCTCCCCGTAGCGGGAGTGGAAATTCCGGGCCAGAATCTCATAGCCCTGGCTTTCCAGCCAGCGGGCGATGTGCTCCTCCCCCGCCTTGCCGGACTGGTTTTTCATGACTTCTCCTCCAGGTTCTTCAAAAAGCTCCTGCGGTGGACGGGCAGAATCCCGTGGGCCTGGATGGCCTCGTAGTGTGCCTTGGTGCCGTAACCCTTGTGCTTGGCGAAGCCGTACTGGGGATACAGCTGGTCCCATTCCTCCAAGAGCCTGTCCCGGCTGACTTTGGCCAAAATGCTGGCGGCGGCGATGCTGGCGCACTGGGCGTCGCCTTTGACCACCGTCTCCCCGGGAATCTCCAGGGGCGGCATGCGGTTGCCGTCCACCAGAGCCCAGCCCGGCTGAAGGGGCAGCTGCTCCACCGCCCGCTTCATGGCCAGGAAGGTGGCCTGGAGGATGTTTATCTCGTCGATTTCCTGGGCGCTGGCCCACCCAATCCCATAGGCCAGGGCCTTCTCCTGGATAAGGGGGAACAGCGCCTCCCGCTTTTTCTCCGTCAGCTTTTTGGAATCGTTTAGCCCGGGGATTTGGCAATCCAAGGGCAGAATCACCGCGGCGGCGCACACGGGCCCAGCCAAGGGGCCACGGCCCGCCTCGTCAATGCCGCAGACAAGCCCATAGCCCGCCTCTTGGGCGCGGCGCTCCCAGGCGTACCAGTCGTGGTCCTGGGGGATAGGTTGTTTCGCTGTACGTGCCATAGGTACCTCCCTTATGGGCGCTCCAGAGTGATGCGCCCCAGCTTGCCGCCCCGGTACTCGTCCAGCACGGTGATGGCCGCCCGCTCTGTGTTTACCTCGCCGCCGGAGACAAGCATCCCGCGCTTGCGGCCCACCCGCTCCAGCAGCTCGTGGCCGGGCAGGTGCTCCTCGGGGCGGATGTCCGTCTTATACCGGCTGTTGATGGCGTTGGGGTACAGCTCCATCAGCAGTTCCAGCAGCCGGGCCGCCAGGCTTTCCATATCCAGGATTTCATCCCGCACGGCGCCGGTAAAGGCCAGGTGCTCCCCCACAATGGGGTCCTCAAACTTGGGCCACAGCACGCCGGGGGTATCCAGCAGCTCAAAGCCTTTGCCCACGGTGAACCACCGGTTCTGCCGGGTGACGCCGGGCCTGTCCTGCACAGCCGCCTTGCCGGCGCCGCCCCCCAGAATCATCCGGTTGATAAAGGAGGATTTCCCCACGTTGGGGATGCCCACCACCATCACGCGGATGGGGCGGCCCACCATGCCCTTTTTCTCCCAGGCCTCAATCTGGGGTTTGAGCACCTCCCGGACCGTGGGGTAAAAGGCGCTCAACCCTTTGCCGGTTTTGCTCTCCAAGGGGATGGCCTTCTCCCCCTGGCTGGCGTAATAGGACACCCACTTGGAAGTCTGGGCCGGGTCCGCCATATCGCTTTTGTTTAAGAGCACCACCTTGGGCTTGCGCTGGATGATGTCCCGCAGCACGGGGTTGGAGCTGCTTTGGGGCACGCGGGCGTCTAAAAGCTCCGCCACCACGTCCACAAGCTTGATGTCCTCTTGGATTTTCCGCCGGGTTTTGGCCATGTGGCCGGGGAACCACTGGATGGATTGGGCCTCTGCCATGGATACCGCCTCCTTCTATGTAATAAGATGGGCGGCCCGCGTCACCGCTGGCACGCCCCACATTGTCTTGCTTCTGTTTTACGATACAAACCCCAGGTTGGAGAAGGGGTAGATGTTGAACACCACTTTTCCCAGGATGTTCCGCTGGTCCACCATGCCCACAGACTGGAACCGGCTGTCGGTGGAGTGGCCCCGGTTATCCCCCAGGACGAACACGCAGCCCTCGGGGACGGTTTGGGGGAACTCCAGCACCTGGCCGGGAACATCCGGCACAAAGGTGATGCCGTCCTCAATGCCAAAGACAGAGCCGGGCAGCGCCGCCCCATCCACCAGGACCTCCCCCAGCACGGGGTCAAAGTCCACGGTCTGTCCCTCTGTGGCCACCACCCGCTTGATGATAGGCTCCTCCAGCGCGTTGACGACAATGACCACGTCACCCTGCTGGGCCGCGCCGGCCAGGTTTGTCACCAGCACCCGGTCGCCGTTGTGGTAGGTGGGCTCCATGGAGCGGCCGTCCACTGTGATGACCCGCGCCAGGAAGGTGAACACCACCGCCACCAGCACCACCGCCATGACTATGGTCTCCGTCCAATCCAGCACGGAGCGGGCAAAGGGGCTGCCGCCCAGGGGCTTTTCCTTTTGGGGGCGTGCTGTCTCCTCCACGGCGTCCCCCTCCTTTCCTAACTTAGAAATATACGGTTACACAGGCCCCAGGCTCTGGAAGGGGAACAGGTGGAACACGGCTTTCCCCAAGATGTTCCGCTCGTCAATCATGCCCACGTCCTGGTAGCGGCTGTCCTCGGAGACAGCCCGGTTGTCCCCCAGGACAAACACGCAGCCCTCGGGCACGGTCTGGGGGAACTCCAACAGCTCGAAGGAGCTGAAAGGCTCCGACGTGATGCCGTTCTCCAGTCCAAACTGAGTCTCGTCCACGGGCTGGCCGTCCACATAGACCACGCCGGCCTCGTAGTCGAAGTCCACGGTTTGGCCCTCTGTGGCGATAACCCGCTTGATGATGGGCTCCTCCAGCACGTTGACAATGACCACCACGTCGCCTTGCTCCACACCGTTGAAGTCGTTAACCACCAGCACCCGGTCGCCCTCGTGGAAGCTGGGGACCATGGAGGTGCCTGTCACGGTGACCACCCTGCACACAAAGGTGAACACCACCGCGATGAGCACCACCGCCAGGACAATCTCCTCGGTCCATTCTAAAATGGTGCGGACCGCTTTTCCCCCTTTGGGGGGCGTGGCTGTATTCTGCTCCATAGGGTTCCTCCTTCCCGGCGGCAGCCTGCTGGCCGGCTGAAAACAATAGCAAAAAAGGGACAGCAAATGTCCCTTTCTCACATCTCTTATGCTGCTTTCTTACTTAAGCTGCTCCTTGACCTTGGCGGCCTTGCCCACGCGGTTGCGCAGATAGTACAGCTTGGCGCGGCGCACGCGGCCCTGGCGGACAACCTTCACGGCCTTCACGTTGGGGGAGTGCAGGGGGAACACGCGCTCCACACCTACGCCGTAGGAAACGCGGCGCACGGTGAAGGTCTCGCTGATGCCGCTGCCCTTGCGGGCGATCACGGTGCCTTCGAACTGCTGGATACGCTCCCGGTCGCCTTCACGGATGTTCACGTCCACGCGGATGGTGTCACCGATGGAGAACTGGGGGACCTCAGCCTTGAGAGAGTCCTGAGAGATAGCTTTGATTGCGTCCATTTGAGATTCCTCCAAAAAAATAATGTTCAGACATTCATGCCGGCCATCCGGCAGCGGACTGCCCGCTTCTGCTCGCGGAAGACAAGGCAAAAAGCCAGGTTCCCGCGGTTCGAACCCCACGGGGAAGCCTTTGAGGAAAACCCGCGGATTTCAAATGCTCAAATATTTTAGCACAAGGCAGGACAAAAAGCAAGGATTATTTTACCGCAGCGGGGAAAAATCCTGGAGAAGCAAGCACTTGCGGGTGATGGCGCCATAGGGCTCCAAGCCCAGGTGCCGCTTGAGGGCCTCCTGGAGCAAGGCGGGGTTGGTGCTGCCGTTGACGCTGCACGGCAGCCGCAGCTCCAGCAGCAGGCCGTCCTCCTGGGGATGGAGCTGGGCGTTTTGGAAATCCGGCTTGATGTCGAACTCCTTGTCGCCCTTTTTGGTGTGCTTGAGCACCAGCACCTCCTCCCGCTGGAACAGGGTGTGGAGCTGTTCTTCCAGCGCCGCGGGGTCGCCTTCCAGGAACAGCTGGTACTCCCCGTATTGGATGTCCTCGAACTTTTCCACAGGCTCGGTGGCCTCCAACGCCCGGAGCCCCGCGGGCGAGTGGGCGTTCAGCCGCGGCGCGATGTCCTCCAGGGGGACGTCCTCCGTCAGGCGGATGTCCATGCACTCCCGCTCCCCGCACACCCCCAGGGACAGGGGCATGGCGTACGTCATGTAGATGCGGGGGTTAAAGCCCTCGGTGTACCACACAGGCAGGCCGGAGAGCTTGAGCCCCCGGGCCATGTTCCGGGTCAGGTCCAGGTGGGAGATGTACCGGGCCGCCCCTTTTTTCTCAAACCATATTCTCACGTTTTTCAACGCAGATTCCTCCCTTGTAGCAGGCTGCCCCACAGTGGGAGCACTGCTCCCGGCAGTTGGGGGTGGTCTGGGCGGCGTAGGCCCGTTTGTACTCCTCGATGAAGAACTCCTTCTTCACGCCGTAGTCCAGGTGGTCCCAGGGGAACACCTCGTCGAACTCCCGGTGGCGGTTGGCGTAAAAGGCGGGGTCCAGGCCGCAGGCTTCAAAGGCCTCCATCCACTTGTCAAAGTCGAAGCAGTCCTCCCAGCCGTCAAAGCGCAGGCCAAACTCCCGGGCCTTCTCCATCACGGCGCACAGCCGCCTATCCCCACGGGCGAACACGGCCTCCAAAAAGCTGGTCTGGGCGCCGTGGTAGCTGACGGACAGCTTGCGGGAGTGGACGTTCCCCTTGAGGGCCCGCTGCTTCTCTTGGAGCATCTCCATGGTGTCCTGGCCAAACCACTGGAAGGGCGTGAAGGGCTTGGGCACAAAGGCTGCCGCGCTGAGGGACACCTCCACCCCTTTGCCCCGGGGCTTTTCCTTATTCTGGTAGAAGGCGTCCACCACCTTCTGGCCCAGCTCGTCAATGGCGATGACGTCCTCGATGGTCTCGGTGGGCAGGCCAATCATAAAGTAGAGCTTGATGCGGGTCCAGCCCTCGGTGAAGGCCACGTTCACCGTGTGGAGCAGCTGCTCCTCGGTGACGTTTTTGTTGATGACGTCCCGCATCCGCTGGGAGCCAGCCTCCGGGGCGAAGGTCAGGCCGCTTTTCCGCACGGAGTTGATGCGCTCCATCAGCTCCGGGGAGAAGTTATCCACCCGCAGGCTGGGCAGGGAAAGGCTGACTTTCTCCCCCTCCGTCCACTGGTGGAGGGTGTCAATCAGCTGGTTGAGCTGGCTGTAATCGCTGGTGGAAAGGGAGGACAGGGAAATCTCGTCGTAGCCGGTGGAACAGCACAAATCCCGGCACTGGCGGTCGATGGTCTCAATGCTCTTTTCCCGATAGGGGCGGTACAAAAAGCCAGCCTGGCAGAACCGGCACCCGCGGATGCAGCCCCGCAGCACTTCCTCGGAGATGCGGTTGTGCACCACGTCGATGAGGGGCACCACAAAGTCTTTGGGATAGTAGGACTTGTCCATGTCCATCATGTTGCGCTTCTTCACCGTGGCGGGGGCGCCGTGGGTGGGGGTGTAGGCTTTCACCGTGCCGTCCTCGTTGTAGGTGACGTCGTAGAAGGCTGGGACATACACCCCTTGAATTTGGGCGGCCTGCTCCAAAAACGCCAGCTTGGACTTGCCCTCTTTCTTGCACTGGCGGTAGAGCTCCATCACCTCGATGTCCACCTCTTCCCCATCCCCCAAAAAGAAGATGTCGAAGAAGTCCGCCAAGGGCTCGGGGTTGCAGGCGCAGGGGCCGCCCCCCACCACAATATTGCGCAGCTCCGTCCTGTCCTTGCTGCGCAGGGGGATGCCCGCCAGCTCCAGCATATTCAGCACGTTGGTGTAGCTCAGCTCGTATTGCAGGGTAAAGCCGATGAAGTCGAAATCGCTGACCGGGTCGCCGCTTTCCAAGGCGTACAGGGGGATGCCCTCCCGGCGCATCTCCTCCTCCATGTCCACCCAGGGGGCGAACACCCGCTCGCACCAGAAATAGGGGATTTCGTTCATGGCGCCGTAGAGGATTTTAATGCCCAGGTGGGACATGCCGATTTCGTAGGTATCGGGGAAGCAGAAGGCAAAGCGCACCTCCACCTGGGAGGGGTCTTTCACCACGGAGTTCAGCTCCCCGCCCACATAGCGGCCGGGCTTCTGGACCTTTTGCAGCGCGTGCTCCAGTTTCTTGTTGTGTATCATAGGTACCTCTCAAATCTCAAACTAGGAAGTTCAGTGGATGAACATGGCGTCGCCAAAGCTGAAAAAGCGGTAGCGCTCCTGGACGGCCACGTTGTAGGCGTGGAGGACGTTCTCCCTGCCGGCCAAGGCGGAAACCAGCATAATCAGCGTGCTCTCCGGCAGGTGGAAATTGGTGATGAGGGCGTCCACCCCCTGGAAGGTGCAGCCGGGATAGAGGAAGATGTCCGTCCAGCCGGCGCTCTCCTGAAAGCGGCCCTCCCGCTGGGCCACGGACTCGATGGTGCGGCAGCTGGTGGTGCCCACGGCGATGACCCGGCCGCCCCGCGCCTTGGTCTTGTTGATAAGGTCCGCGGTGGCCTGGGGCATGTAGTAGTGCTCCGAGTGCATCTTGTGGTCTTGGATGTCCTCCACGCTCACCGGCCGGAAAGTGCCCAGCCCCACGTGAAGGGTGACAAACCCAAGCTCCACGCCCTTGGCTTGGATGCGCTCCAGCAGCTCCGGGGTGAAGTGCAGCCCCGCCGTGGGGGCCGCTGCCGAGCCCTCCTCCCGGGAGTACACGGTCTGGTAGCGCTCCTTGTCCTCCAGGCGGGCCTTGATGTAGGGCGGCAGGGGCATTTGACCGATTTGGTCCAGAAGGTGGAAGAACACGCCCTCGTACTCAAAGTGGATGAGCCGGTTGCCATCGGGGAGGACGTCCACCACCTCGCAGTGGAGCAGGCCGTCCCCAAAGGAGAAGCGGCTGCCCTTCTTGGCCCGCTTGCCAGGGCCCGCCAAGGCCTCCCACACGTCGCCGCCCTTGTTTTGCAGCAGGAGGAACTCCACGTGGGCGCCGGTCCCCTCCTTTACGCCGTAGATGCGGGCGGGCAGCACCCGGGAATCGTTGAGCACCAGGCAGTCCGCGGGGGTGAGGTAGTCGATAATATCGTAAAAGTGCCGGTGCTCAATGGCCCCGGTGGCCTTGTCCAGCACCATCAGCCGGGAGTGGTCCCGGGGCTCGATGGGCGTTTGGGCAATGAGCTCCTCCGGCAGGTCAAAGTTAAAATCGCTTGTTTTCATGGAAGGTATTCCTCATTTCCTGTTCCAGAAGGGTACTGGCACGCCTTCTGGAAAAATTCATAGAATAAAGTGCGGCAAAGTGTGGCGGAAGAAATTGACAACGGAAGGAAACTAGGGTATGATTAAAACCAAATAGAGGCGCGGCTTTCAAAAGTAGCGGGATGGAGGTTGCCGGAACTGATGAAATCTTGTGAAAGGGTGGGCTGCCGAAGGAGGATGCCTGGCAGGTATCTTCCTGGTTGCAACAGCAAACAGCTTTGCGACTGTCATCACTTGTGATGGAGTGCTATTGAGACAGAAGCTCCCAAGCCACAGGGCCTGGGGCAGCATTTCTATTATAGGAGATGGGCAGCCGGTTTTCAACCGGTTTTTTCTTTGCCCCCCTTTTTTCGCCTGACTTTTCACCCAGAAAGGATATGGAACAGCTATGAAACAGTATCGCGTGGGCATCATTGGATGCACTGGCATGGTGGGCCAGCGTTTTGCCACCATTTTGGAGAACCACCCCTGGTTTAAGGTGGAGGCCCTGGCCGCCAGCGCCCGTTCCGCCGGGCGGACTTACGAGGAAGCGGTGGGAAGCCGCTGGGCCATGAAAACGCCCCTGCCTGCCGCTTTGGCCAAGATGCCAGTGTACGACGCGGAAAAGGACATTGAGAAAATCGTCTCTTTGGTGGATTTCGTGTTCTGCGCCGTGAACATGAAGAAGGAGGAAATCCGCGCCCTGGAGGAGCTGTACGCCCGCCACGAGTGCCCGGTGGTCTCCAACAACAGCGCCCACCGCTCCACCCCCGACGTGCCCATGATAATCCCGGAAATCAACGCGGACCACGTGGCCGTCATCGAAGCCCAGCGCAAGCGCCTGGGCACCAAGCGGGGCTTTATCGCCGTAAAGTGCAACTGCTCTTTGCAGAGCTATGTGCCCGCCATCCATCCCCTGCTGGATTTGGGCGTGACCAAGGTGCTGGCCTGCACCTACCAGGCCATTTCCGGCGCCGGCAAGACCTTTGAGACCATGCCGGAGATTCTGGACAACGTGATTCCCTACATCGGCGGCGAGGAGGAAAAGTCCGAGCAGGAGCCTTTGAAGATCTGGGGCCACGTGGAAAACGGCGCGATTGTCAACACCACCACTCCCTCCATCACCTCCCAGTGCCTGCGCGTGCCCGTGTCTGACGGCCACATGGCGGCTGTGTTCTTCTCCCTGGAGAACAAGGTGAGCCAGGAGGAGATTATCCGCCGCTGGGAGAACTTCCGGGGCCCGGCCCAGGAGCTGGAGCTGCCCAGCGCACCCAAGCAGTTCCTGCACTACTTCACCGAAGACAACCGGCCCCAGCCCAAACTGGACCGGGATTTGGAGGGCGGCATGGCTGTTTCCATCGGCCGCCTGCGCCCCGACACCCAGTATGACTACAAGTTCGTGTGCCTGTCCCACAACACCCTGCGGGGCGCCGCGGGCGGGGCGCTGCTCATGGCGGAGCTGCTGGCTGCCAAGGGCTACTTTGACTGACCTTTGAAGGAGGACCTTTATGAAGCAAATGATTTTTACAGGGGCCGCCACCGCTTTGGTGACGCCTTTCCACGGGGATGGCTCCATCGCCTGGGATGAGCTGGAGCGTTTGGTAGAGCTCCAGATAGAGGGCGGCATCGACGCCATTGTGGCCTGCGGCACCACTGGGGAAGCCGCCACCATGACCACCGAGGAGCACACCCAGGTTATCCGCTTTATCATCGAGAAAGTCCACGGGCGGGTGCCTGTGATTGCCGGCACCGGCAGCAACGACACCCAGTTCTGCGTGGAGCTCTCCCAAGAGGCCAAGGAGCTGGGCGCCGACGGCTTGCTGCTGGTGACGCCTTACTACAACAAGACCTCTCAGAAGGGGTTGCTTGAAAGCTTCAACTATGTGGCCGACAGCGTGA
>ERZ1643251.2111-NODE-2111-length-20907-cov-9.224391_pt1 | contig 20907 bp, 20 predicted proteins | sample MGYA00579261_ERZ1643251 | MGnify/ENA primary metagenome ERZ1643251 (study PRJEB29033, sample SAMEA4952267) | chicken gut metagenome | biome: Broiler Chicken; feature: Gastrointestinal Tract; material: Caecum | place: Ireland | collected 2018 | study: Broiler... | reverse complement strand
CTGTTTTCGCTAATGATGATGCCTATTATCAAGAATTTGAACAAGCCATGAAAGCCGCCGATGAAAAAGGATGGCGATTACCAATGGACGAAGAATACCTTGAAAAACTCCAATCCAACAGCGCTGATTTCAAGAATGGTCCTATGACTTTTGGTGGAGAAGCCAGCGGGGCAGCCTGCTTGTTGAATGAATTTGTGGAAGATGGCATCAAATGGATTCACTTAGATATTGCTGCCACTGCTAAAACACCTGATGGCGCAACTGGTGCTATGATTCGAAGTATTGTTGAATTATTAAAACCATAAAGACGATGAAAAACCAATGAGGCTTATTGTCTCATTGGTTTTATTCTAACTCAAATTGTCCTGTATATAATTGATAATAACGTCCTTTTTGTGCAATCAATTCATCATGACTCCCACGTTCAATAATTTGACCATGATCTAACACCATAATCGCATCTGAATTTCTGACCGTTGATAATCTATGGGCAATCACAAAAACTGTTCGATTTTCCATTAAACGATCCATACCTTTTTCAATCAACTTTTCTGTACGTGTATCAATTGAACTTGTCGCTTCATCCAATATCAAAACAGGTGGATTGGCAATGGCAGCTCTGGCAATAGCCAATAACTGACGTTGACCCTGTGATAGATTGGCTCCATCACCACTCAACATTGTATCATAGCCATTAGGCAAACGTTTAATAAAGCTATGAGCATTCGGTAATTTAGCTGCTTCAATCACCTCATCCATTGTCGCATCCAGTTTTCCATAACGAATATTATCAGCAATCGTTCCAGTAAATAAATGTGTATCTTGTAAAACAATAGAAATCGAATGTCTTAAATCATCTTTTTTAATTAATTTGACATCAATACCATCATAAGTAATACTCCCACTATGAATATCATAGAAACGATTAATCAGATTTGTAATTGTTGTTTTCCCTGCTCCTGTACTTCCAACAAATGCAATTTTCTGACCAGGTTTCGCAAATAAATTGATATTTTTTAAAATAGGAACATTGTCTTCATAACCAAAGACAACATCATGGAAGCGAACATCTCCTTTTAACTCGACAAGCTCAACACTTCCATCATCACGAGGATGACGCCATGCCCAATACCCTGTATGTTCCTGACATTTATAAAGTGTCCCATCTTTATGTTTTCTTACTCTTGTGAGAGTGACCTGTCCATCATCTCTTTCCGGTTTTTCTTCCATCATATCAAATATTCTCTCTGCCCCAGCCATAGCTGCTAAAATGAAATTTAACTGTTGTGTAAATTGATTGACTGGTTGTGCAGTCTGTCTGACAAAAACCAGATATGAAGATAAACTTCCTAAATCCATAAAACCAGAGATTGTTAAAAATCCTCCTACACAGGCAACAATAGCATAATTCAAATATGAAATACTCACAACAGAAGGAATAGTACGTCCTGAATAGGTCAAAGCATTCGTTGCTGCCTGTTGTAAGATTTCATTACGACGATTAAATTCCTCAATATTATCTTGTTCATGATTAAAAACTTTCACGACTTTGACACCATCAACCATCTCTTCAATAAAACCATTTAAATCTCCTAAAGCAGCCTGTTGCTTAGAAAAATAATATTTACTGCGCTTTGTCAGATATTGAATCAAAAAATACATAATCAACATACAAGCAAAAACAATCAAAGATAATTGCCAGCTTAATACAAAGATCAGCACTAAGGTTCCGACAATCATAATAAAACTTTGAATCAAATTATCAAAACAGTTATTCAATGCATCCTGAACAGTATCCAAATCATTAGTAAAATGACTCATTATTTCACCATGAGTATGACTATCAAAATAGCGAATTGGTAACTTTTGTGTCTTGTCAAATAAATCCTGTCGCATCTCTTTGACAATCTTTTGAGAAGTATGCACCATCAATTGTTTATATATGGCTGTCGCAGTAGCACCTATCATATAGACAACAATCATAAATATAATAAACGAAACTAATCCCTGATAATCCCCAGGCAATAGATAACGATTAATAATCGTACGAATTTGAAAAGTTCCCCAAAGATTAATCCCTGTACTTAAAACAACCAATACAGCAACACATGATAAAGCATATTTATGATACCCTATATACTTTTTAAAGGAACTTAATGTCTTGACCATATCTTGAGGCTTTGCATTCGTTATTTGTCTTGCCATTATAAACCAGCTCCTTCCAATTGAGAATAATAAATATCCTGATAAATGTGATCATGTGCCAACAACTCATCATGTGTTCCCACTGCATGAATATGTCCATCTTCTAAAATGACAATCTGATCTGCATGCTGAACACTTGATACTCTTTGAGCTATAATAATTTTTGTCATATCTTTTAAAGAGGCCAAACCTTCTCGAATACTTGCTTCAGTGGCAGTATCAACGGCACTCGTTGAATCATCGAGAATTAATACCTTTGGTCTTTTCAATAACGCTCTGGCAATACATAATCTTTGTTTCTGTCCCCCAGAAACATTGACACCACCTTGTCCCATGTCTGTTTCATATCCATCAGGAAATTGATTGATAAATTCATCAACACAGGCAATATGACAAGCCCATTGTATATCTTCATCAGTGGCTTCTTTATTCCCCCAAAGTAGATTTTCTCTAATTGTACCACTGAATAATGTATTCTTCTGTAAAACCATTCCTACACTATCTCTTAAATGTTCTACAGAATAATCTTTTACATTATGGCCATCTACCAATACTTCACCTTCACTGACATCATAAAGTCTAGGGATCAGTTGAACAAGACTCGTTTTCGCTGCCCCTGTTCCTCCCAAAATACCAATTGTTGAACCACTAGGAATATGCAAATCAATATCAGTTAAAACATATTCTTTAGCTGTAGACTTATATTTAAAATAAACATGCTGAAAATCAATGCAACCCTGTTCAACTGTTAAAGATGTATTTTGCGGATCATGAATATCAGGAACTTCATCGAAAACTTCAATAATACGTTCACAACTGGCAATAGAACGTGTCAGCATTAAAAAGACATTTGAAATCATCATTAAGGCATTTAAAATCTGTAAAACATAACTTAAGAATCCAGTCAATTCTCCTACCTGCATTGTTCCATTTAAAATCATTCGTCCACCAAAGAAAAGAATAGAAACAATTGTCAGATACATCACATATTGAAATAATGGCATATTCCAAACTGAAGTTCGAAATGCTTTTTCACTGTTTTCCTTTAATCCTTCATTCATTTTTTCAAACTTCTCAGATTCATATCCTTCTCTTACATAAGATTTGACAACACGCATAGCATTTAAATTCTCTTGAACGACGGTATTGATATTATCAACACTGGATTGCATCAGTTTATATAATGGTCCTACCTTTTTCACAATGACAAATAAACCAATACCTAAAATAGGTGTCGCAACTAAGAATATCAACGCTAGCCTGGCATTGATCGTAAAAGTAAAACATAGTGCCAACAAAAGCATAAAGGGTGCTCTGACCAATGGTCTAATTCCATTACATATCGCATTTTGAATGATAATAACATCACTTGTTAAACGGGTGATTAAAGATGATGTTGAAAAATGATCAGTATTCGCAAATGAAAAATTCTGAACTTTTTCAAATTCATCTTTTCTAATTTCTGCCCCAAATCCTTGTCCGGCAATTGCTGCAAAACGAGCATACAAAACACCTAAAATATAAGCAATAACTGCACAAATCATCATAAGGATTCCTTGTATAACAATATAATTCGTATCCTTATTTGTAACCCCTACATCAATGATATTGGCCATCAACATAGGAATCACAAGTTCAAACACTGTTTCACTCATAATACAAACACATGCCAAAATAAAATATTTTCGATATTTTTTAGCATATGGCCATAAGCGTTTAATCATATTTTCCCCTCCTATAAAATCTCTTTTCCTGTTAAATTGGTATACATACGAGATAAATATTCTTGAAACTGTTGCTTCTCTTTTTTACTGAATCCTTTTAAAGAAATTTGTTCTATTTCTAAACAATGTTCGTCCCATTTTTCTAAAGCCTTTTCTCCTTCAACTGTTAAATTCAGTTGATAAGCACGTTTATTTTGAGGATTTATAGCTTTTGTAATCATGCCTTTTTCTTCTAAGTTATCAAGAATCTTACTTACTGTAGCACTTTCAATATCACATTCTTTTGCGATATCTTTTAATTTACAATCCTTATGATTTTGAATATATCGTAATACTTTCGGTTGACCGGGTGATAAACGAAAAGCATTCATATTCATTCGATTCTTTTGTCTTTGCGCATGAAAAGCTTTAAAAACTAACATATAAAAAGGTGTTTTCATGATTTTCCTCCTTTCGTTAGCATACTAATTATTAGTACACTAACAATTATAGTCTTATTCAATCTTTTTATCAAGAGAATTGTATGTTATTTCATTTGCTTGTTAAAAATACGAGTGCTATAATACAAAAAAGAAAGAAGGTCGAATAAATGAGTAAAGTAGATATTATTTCTGGTTTTTTAGGAGCTGGAAAAACAACATTAATCAAAAAACTTATTCAGGATTGTTTAGGAAATGAAAAAGTTGTTTTAATTGAAAATGAATTTGGTGAAATTGGTATAGATGGAAGCTTCTTAAAAGAAGCTGGAATTGAAATTACAGAAATGAACTCTGGATGCATTTGCTGTTCATTAGTTGGTGATTTTAGCGAAGCTTTAAAACAAGTCGTAGCTCAATATCATCCTGATCGTATTATCATTGAACCATCTGGAGTTGGTAAACTTTCTGATGTCATTAAAGCTGTTAGGGATGTTCATAGTGATGAACTTCAATTGAATAGTTTCTGTAGTGTTATTGATGTGAAAAAGTGCAAAACATATTCACTAAACTTTGGAGAATTCTTTAATAATCAGATTGAATATGCTTCTACTATTATTTTAAGTCGTACCCAAGATGTACCACAAGATAAGATTCAGGAAGCTATTGATATCATTAAATCTATGAATACAACAGCTTCTATTATCACAACACCTTGGGATGAATTAAGTGGCGAAACGATTTTACAGACAATGGAAAATGAAAATTCTTTACAGGACATCTTAATGAAAGAAGCAGATATTTGTCCAGAATGTGGTCATCATCACGAACACGGTGAACATTGCCACCATCACGAACATCATCATGAACATGGTGAACATTGTCATCATCATGATGAACATCATGAATGTTGTCACCATCATTACGAAAACGAAGAATGTCATCATGGACATCATCATGACCATGAATGTGGATGTGGTCATCATCACCACCATCATGCTGATGAAGTCTTTACAAGTTTAGGAAAAGAAACAATTCATACTTATACACAGGAACAGTTAGATCAAATTCTTCAGACTTTATCTTCATCTCATGAATATGGAGATATCTTGCGTGCGAAAGGTATTTTACCTACACCAGATAAGAAATGGTTACACTTTGATTTAGTACCTGGAGAATATGAAATTCGTTTTGGTAGTGCTGATTACACTGGTCGTATCTGTGTCATTGGTAAAGATTTATTAGAAGACAAAATTTATGAATTATTTGGAGTAGAATAATGAATACAAGAATCTATTTATTTACAGGGTTTTTAGATAGCGGAAAATCTTCATTTATTATTGATACCATTACAACAACAGATTTCTGTAATAATGAAAAAACTTTATTAATTATCAGTGAACAAGGTGAAAAAGAATATAATCAGGAAGATATTGAGTCATTCAATTGTGATTTGGTTTATATTCATAAAGAAGATGAATTCAATCTTGAATTTTTAACCGAACTTAAAAACAAATATCATCCAACTCAAGTCCTCATGGAAGTGAATGGAATGTTTAATGTTGATCATCTTATTGAATGTGAAAAACCTGAAGGATGGGACGTTGTCCAAGTTTTAACAACTATCAACGCCAAGACTTTTGCTTTGTATATTCAAAACATGCGTTCTTTATTATATCAACATGTTGTTCATAGTGATTTGTTGATTTTTAATAGAATTGATGATTCTATTAAAAAATCATTCTTAAGAAATAATATTAAAGCCATTAATTCTACATGTCAGATTATTTATGAAAAAGAAGATGGCACTGTCAACACTCTAGAAGATGATGAATTACCATTTGATATTCAACAGGATTATATCAATGTTTTAGACCATGATTTTGGTCTTTTCTGCATGGATGCCCTAGATCACCCCGATAAATATGATCATAAGAAAGTCACTCTCAGAGGAAAATTCATCGGTCGTGATAAACAATTAGAAGATGGCTTTGTATTAGGACGTTTAGCTATGGTTTGTTGTGAAGAAGATACGTCTTTAATTGGTATGGTCTGTGAACACCCTGCGGCTAAACAACTGATTCCTAATGAATGGGTTGAAGTCACTGGAACAATTGATGTCCAGTATGATCCTGATATCAACGGAAATTTCTGTTTATTAAAAGTGGATGACTTAAAAGTCATTCCACCATTAAAAAATGAATATGTCACTTTTGATTAGAGGATGAATTGAAAATCCTCTTTTTTATTTATATCTTATTCCTATGTCACCATTACAATCAACCTTATCCTTGCTATAATTTTTGAATATGACTCGAGCCATAATCATTTGTATCACAAGACTTATTGCCATTCCAGTCACAACATCTGTTAAAAAATGAGCTCCCATAATGATTCTTGATAATGCAACCAAAAAAGTAAAGCAAACCCCTATAAAAAATAATAAATTTTCTTTTCCTTTTAATTTTCTATTAAGCAAAGGCAATACACATAACAACATCGCACAAGCCGCATTCGCTGTATGTCCAGATGGAAAGGATTTAAATTCTTCACTTGCAACACCTAAAGCCATCAGCTGCTCTTTCATTGTATTTCCTATAACCCACCAAGGCTGAAAACTGACATCATGACGACTACTAATCATTCGCATACGGGGGCGTTCCCATGTCATTTTCACAATATTAACAACAAAAACTTCAATTAAAACTGTTAATAAAATAAAAATCACTATCTTTTTTATTGTATCCTGAGATGCATGGCTACTAAGTCGATAAATCAATACATCAACAATTCCTACAATGCCAATAGCTATCACTAAGCTTAATAATGTTGTCATTCTAGAAATATATAATAAAGATCCTATTGTGATCCCTATAACAGCAATAAAATTAAAAAGTAGTGACAAACAACAATACAGCATCGTCTTTATTTTCTTATCCTTATCTATCATACGTAATAATAATGTTCCAATTGCAGCCATACATAACAAGGCAGGTATTTGACCATATCCAGCCAAGAAAACACCAAAAATATTAGACGAATTATAAAAAAACTGTGAAATCTGATAATCCCAAATAGAACCTATCCCCATTAAAACAAGTAAAATAACACCTATAACTATGCAATACTTCTTCTTATATATTTGTATATCCATATTTTCTCAACCCTTTATTTGATAATATTATAAAAAATACAACTCTATCTTTTTTAACATTTAAACTTACACTTTATAAACTATATCTGAAATTGATAAACATAATATGAATCATTTTATGTATATGATAACAAACAATATGAAAATATTACTTTTTATTGATATGTTTATGGATGAATATTGATAAAATTTAAACTTATACACCCTTTTATGTGTAATGGTAATCCAAAATACCAACAAAGCTGATCATAAACAAAAAGCCACCTATTTATGGCTACTTTCCAAATCAATATTGACTATATTATTGAGTTCATAAAGCTTCATATTTTCAGTTTTCTAAACTTCTGATACTATCCTTTTCTTTTGTAAAACTATCATAAATTCAATACATATATCTTATGAACCATTTATACTAAATCTAGATTTAGTCATATTATATTGACATATAGATGATCGAATGATTTTAAATAAAAAGAGCAATTAAAAATATAATAGAACCAATAATACAAAACGTTCCCATAACACGCATCAAAGCGATATACAACTCTGAAGGTTCTCCGTTCTTCACATCCCAGAAATGTTCTATTTTCCATAACAGATCAGGTCTTCCTACCATAGCAATCCCCAATAACAACAATACCACTATCCAAACATACTCCATAACAGTCACATCCCTTATCTTTATTTTAACATACTCTTTTCTTTTTCATAGAATTTCAATCAATAAAATTTGAACTTATACATCCTTTCATGTATAATGAGTATGCTAAAAAAGAGGTGAAAAAATGGAAGGTTTTTGGTATGAATTAAAACATGTTTGTAAACAATCTGGTGCAAGATATGGGATTTTACATACACCACATGGCGATGTTGAAACACCTATGTTTATGCCAGTAGGAACACTTGCTACAGTGAAAGGTATTTCTCCAGAACAATTAAAAGAAATGCATTCTCAAGTCATTTTAGCAAACACTTATCATTTATGGTTAAGACCTGGTGAAGATGTTGTTAAAATGGCTGGCGGATTACATAAATTTATGAATTATGATGGTCCTATTTTAACTGATAGTGGTGGTTTTCAAGTCTTCTCTTTAGGAAAGACAAGAAAGATTGAAGAAGAAGGCGTGACTTTTAAAAGTATTGTTGATGGAAAGAAATTATTTTTATCTCCTGAAAAATCTATTCAAATTCAAAATGATTTAGGTGCTGATATTATCATGAGCTTTGATGAATGTGCTCCATATCCTTCAACACATGAGTATATGAAAAAAAGTGTGGAAAGAACTCTGCGTTGGGCAAAACGTGGTAAAGATGCTCATAAAAGAAAAGATCAGGCTTTATTTGGGATTGTACAAGGTGGAGAATTTGAAAATTTAAGAGAACTGTCAGCTAAAGAATTAGTGAAAATGGATTTCCCTGGCTATTCTATAGGAGGAACAAGTGTTGGTGAACCTAAAGATGTCATGTATAAAATGATTGATGATGCAGTGAAATGGCTCCCTCAGGATAAACCACGTTATTTAATGGGTGTTGGGAATCCTATTGATTTAATTGAAGGGGCTATTCGTGGTATTGATATGTTTGACTGTGTTTTACCCACAAGAGTCGCAAGACATGGAGCGTTAATGACACATCATGGACGTATGAATATTAATAATGAAAAGTATAAATATGATTTTACGCCTATTGATGACAAATGTCATTGTTATACATGTCAAAACTATACACGTGCTTATTTAAGACATTTACATAAATGTGATGAATTATTTGGAAAAAGTTTATTATCTATTCATAATGTTGCTTTCTTACTTCAATTAAGTGAAGATATAAGAAAAGCCATTCAGGAAGATCGTTTATTAGATTTTAAAGAAGAATTTTTAAATAGTTATGGTAGAGATGTTTATGAAAGGGCGTTTTAAATGAAAATTAGTGAATTTGATTATGATTTACCAGAGGAATTGATTGCGCAAACTCCTCTACAAAAAAGAGATACTTCACGTTTAATGGTCTTAGATAGAAAAACAAAAACGATTGAAGACAAGCATTTTTATGATATTTTAGACTATCTACATGCTGGAGATATTTTAGTAAGAAACAATACAAAAGTCATTCCTGCCAGACTTTATGGAATAAAAGAAGAAACTGGTGGTCATGTTGAAGTCTTGCTTCTTAAAGATTTAGGTGAAGATGTATGGGAATGTCTTGTGGGAAATGCACGTATTGTGAAAATGGATACTGTCATTACTTTTGGAGATGGTTCTTTAAAAGCCAAATGTGTACATATTGGAGAAGAAGGTATTCGTCATTTTCAAATGATGTATGAAGGCATTTTCTATGAAGTCTTAGATCATCTTGGCACAATGCCACTTCCTCCTTATATCAAGGAAAAGCTTGATGATCCTCATCGTTATCAGACTGTTTATGCCAAAGTCGAAGGTAGTGCCGCCGCACCTACCGCTGGTTTACATTTTACTGAAGATATTTTAAAGAAAGTTCAAGACAAAGGTGTTGAAATCCTAGATGTCACTTTACATGTAGGTCTAGGCACTTTTAGACCAGTGAAGGTTGATGATGTATTAGAACATCATATGCATAGTGAATTTTATATGATTGATGAAGATACTGCTCAAAAGCTTAATCAAGCCAAAGCCAATGGACAACGCATTATCAGTGTTGGAACAACTTCAACAAGAACACTTGAAGCGAACTTTAAAAAATATGGAAAATTTCAAGCTACACAGGAAAGTACTGATATCTTTATTTATCCAGGTTATCAGTTTGAAGCTATTGATGCTTTGATTACCAATTTCCATCTTCCTAAATCAACATTAGTGATGCTTGTGAGTGCATTTGCTGATAAAGATTATATTATGAAAGCTTATCATCATGCTGTGGAAGAAAAATATCGTTTCTTCTCATTTGGTGATTGTATGTTTATTCAATAATGAAAATCAATTATGATCTTAAATTACAGGAAGAACTTCAAAAAATTGGCAATCAGAAACCAACATTATTACTTCATGTCTGTTGTGGACCATGTTCTAGCAATGTGATTAAAGAATTATGCGAACATTTTGAAATCACAATCTATTATTCCAATGCCAACATTTATCCATCTGATGAATATCAAAGACGTTTCCATGAATTATTATCTTTTATTGAAAGATTTAATCATGATTTCAATCAAAACATTCAAGTCATTGAAGATCCTTATAATAATAGTGAATGGATTTCTCATCTTTATCCTTTAAAAGATTATTCAGAAGGAAGTGTAAGATGTCGTCTTTGTTATAGCTTGAGAATGCGTAAAACATTTGATTATGCAAAAATCAATCATTATGATTATTGGACAACTGTTTTAAGTGTATCACCACATAAAAATAGTCAATGGATTAATGAGATTGGAGATCAATGGCAAAGTGAATCACCCAAATTCTTATATGCTGATTTTAAGAAAAATAATGGTTATTTAAAATCAACACAAATGACTAAAGAATATGGAATGTATCGTCAAAATTATTGTGGCTGTATGTTCAGTTATGAAGAAATGTTAAAAAGAGAAGAACATAAAGTTGAACAAAAGCAGGATGCCTAGTGCATCCTGTTTTTTGTGATTAAAGTAACATAATAAGCGTTCCTGCCACAATCATCATTAATCCAATAAAAGATTTTAAATTCAGTTTTTCATGAAAAACAATATAAGAGAAAAGCACCGTGACTAAGATACTCAATTTATCAATCGGCGTGACAAGACTGGCTGGTCCAATCTGCAATGCCCTATAAAAACATAACCATGAAGTTCCTGTCGCAATACCTGATAAAAAAATATAAATGAGTTCATGCTTGGGAACTTCTTTAACGCTATTTTGCGCATTTGTCGCAACCACAACAACCCATGCCATCACCAAGACAACACTTGTACGGATGGCAGTTCCTAGATTGCTTTCAATATGACTGATTCCTACCTTTCCTAAGATGGTTGTTAAACTGGCAAAGACAACTGATAACACAGCATAGATCAACCAATGATTGTCTTCTTTTTGATTTGTTTCCTTTTTCTCCAACATCAAAAAAGTTCCCGTCATCATCAAAATCATCCCGATAATTTTATAAATATTGACTGTTTCATGAAACAAGATAAAACTTAAAATCATGGTTAAAACAACACTTGTCTTATCTATTGCAGCCACTTTATTAATATTTCCTAATTGTAAAGCTCTAAAATAACATAACCAGGATGCACCTGTCGAAAGACCTGATAACACCAAAAAAAGTATTGTCTGATAAGATAAGGTCGCTATTTCATGAAAAGAACCTACAATAAAAACCATAATCCATGAAAAAATCAAAACAACAATTGTTCTGAGAGCTGTCGCTACATGTGAATTTGTATCATGTATACCACATTTTGCTAAAACAGCTGTTATACCTGCAAAAAATGCTGAACCAAATGCATATAAAATCCACATCTCTTTGACCTCTTTTCTGGTATTTCTTCTTTTTTCATTCTCATAACTCTATTTTATAACCATTTCCATTATAAAAAAGCAAGAATCAACGTTCTTACTTTTGATAAACATGTTTATAGGCTTTTTGTCTTGTTATTTTTAATACATTTTCCTCATCAGGAAAATGAACAGGATTCATATGTGTCTGCTGATAAATCTCCAGTAAATCTATAACATCCTGATAGATTTCTTCAATCTCCATATTTCCATACATTCTTGGTGGTAAAATATAAATAGGGACTTGAACATCAGTCTTTTCAAGTAACTGTTTCACATAAATATTAAGGTGTGGACAACAAATAATAATATCAAAGTTATCTATCTTTTCTAAAACAAGAGAAAAAGGAGAAAACTCCATTTCAAGTTGATTCGATAAGTTCTTGGCAATAATCTCCTTTTTCATTCTTTCAGCGACATAACTTGATGAAAAGCCACCACCACAGCATAATAAGACTCTAATCATGTGCTGCCTTACATTTCTCTACAAAGATTTTTATTTTTTGAGTTGCAATCTTTAATTCTTCAAGACTATAAGCATAAGAAACACGAATAAATCCTTCTCCTGCTGGTCCAAAAGCAGTTCCTGGAACACAAGCTACTTTTTGATCTTCTAACAGTTTTTCACAGAATTCATCAGATGTGAGTCCAGTTGAACGAATACATGGAAAAACATAGAAAGCGCCTTGAGGTTTAAATGTTTCCAGTCCCATATCATTAAATGTTTTCACTAAAAAGTTTCGTCTAGCCTTATAAGAATCTCGCATTTTCAAGACTTCATCATAACAATGTCTTAATCCTTCAATAGCTCCATATTGGGCAGCTGAAGGAGCAGACATGATGATATATTGATGAATTTTATTCATAGCTTTTGTAAATACAGAATGAGCGAGAACATAACCCAAACGCCATCCAGTCATCGCAAAGGCTTTAGAAAAACCACTCACAACAATCACCTGATCTTTGATTTCATCAAATGATGCAATGGAACAAAATTCTTCTTCATAACTCAATTCTGCATAAATTTCATCAGAAATCACGATAAGACCTGATTCCTTAATAATAGGAACAATCTTTTCATAATCACTCTTTGTCATAAATCCACCTGTTGGATTTGATGGATAATTAATCAATAATGCTTTTGTTTTGGGTGTAATCGCAGCTTTTAAAAGATCTGGTGTTAATTTAAACTCATCTTCCTGACGTAAATTAATTGTGACAGGAACCCCTCCTGCAAGCTCAACACCAGGTGTATAAGCTACATATCCAGGATCCAAAACAATCATTTCTTCTCCAGGATTTAATATAGCACGAATCGCAATATCAATACCCTCTGATCCCCCAACAGTCACAATACAGTTCTCTTTGGCATTATAATCCACATGAAAACGATCACGATAATATCGACAGATTTCTTCTCTTAATTCCTGTAATCCCTGATTGGCTGTATAAAATGTTCTTCCTTTTTCAATGGAATAAATCGCAGCTTCTCGAATAGCCCAAGGTGTTGTAAAATCCGGTTCCCCAACTCCTAAAGATATGACATCTTCCATTTGTGAAGCTAAATCAAAGAATTTTCTAATTCCACTTGGTTTAATTGTTTTGACTCTATCACTTAAAATATCATTATAATCCATTATGGAGTCACCACCAATCTATCATTTTTTCCATCTTCATCTTCAATTAAAACAACACCATTATTTTTATATTGTTTTAATACAAAATAAGTTGATGTTCCTGTCACTCCATCTACACATGCCAGTTTACTAGCCACAAAATGAGCAACTTCCTGCATTGTCTTTCCTTTAACAATACATACAAATTCAAAACTTCCACTCAATAAATACATTGTATCAACTTCATCAAATTTATAAATATGACTCGCAATACGATCATAGCCATATTCTCTTTCTGGACTTGCATTGACTTGAATCAATGCTGTTACAATTTCTGTATTTGTTAAATCCCAGTTGACAATTGTATGATAACCACAGATCACTTTCTTCTGTTCTAATTCCGTTAATTTTTGAATGACATTATCTTTAGATTCATCTAAGGCGGCCGCTAAATCAGTAATCTTCATCCTCGCATTTTTTTGTAATAAACTTAACATTAACTTCTCTTCCATATTCGCTTCCTCCTTCAATATAGTATCTATTGTATTACACTTTTGTGTATTATGAAAGAATTTTATAATTTTCTTTTTATTATTTCTATGTTTTTATACCTTTTTTTATTCATTTCATAAAATATTATGATAAAATATTTTATATAGCGAAAGGAGCTTTAACATGAAAATCTTTTATGTATCAAGTTATGGAAAACATCATGATAAAGGTATTTATATCATGAAATTTGATGAAAAAACATTAGAAATGAAACGTATTCAACAAATCGAAACTCAAGACTACCCTTCTTATATGATATGTAATGATCACACTTTATATGTCGCTTATAAAAATGCCAATTCTCATAGTTATGGAGGGGGATTAGGAAGTTTTTCAATCTATAAAGATGAACTGATTTTAAATAATAATTATCATTCCAGCGGTCGTTCTTATACACATTTATGCGTTGATCAAAATAATCGCTATCTTTTTGCGGCAAATTATCATGTTGGCGCAACTGCTTCTTACCAATTAGAAAATAGTATTATTACTCAAAAAATTTGTGCAGTTCATCATGTCGGTTTAGGTCCCGATCTTTTAAAACGCCAAACAGGTCCACATGCGCATTATGTTGGCATCACTCCTGATCAGGAATTTGTTTATTCTGTTGATTTAGGTGCTGATAAAGTCGTTATGTATCGTTACTCTCAAGGTGTTTTATTAGAAGATCCTCATTATACTTTAAATATTGTTCCTGGTTCTGGTCCACGTCATATGATTTTTTCTCATGATGGTCGTTTTGCCTATCTTGTCAATGAGATTGCTAATAATATTATGGTCTTTAAATATTATCAGGGACATTTCCAATTAATACAGGCTATTCACTGTATACCAAGACATTTTAAAGGTTTTTCAAGTGCTGCTGCTATTCGCTTAAGTCATAGTGGAAATCATCTTTTTGTATCAAATAGAGGGCATGACAGTATAGCTATGTACCGCGTCAATAAAGAAAGTGGTAAAATTTCTTTACTCTATATGGTTCATACAAAAAAAGATCCTCGAGATTTCCAAATTGTTGATGATCGTTATTTAATTATTGCTTGTCAAGGCAGCAATCTGTTACAGGTGATGACATTCAATGAAGATACAGAAGAACTTGTTTTAAGTGACTTTTCAATTGAAATACCTGCACCTGTTTGTGTAGCTTTTGAATAGACTCTGCATATCACTTTGATTCATTATAAAAAACACTATGTTTGTTAACCAAGCAATCAGGTTTATTCAAACATAGTGTTTTATTTATTCACTATAATGATGATGTTTTAACCATTCAAAGCATCCCAGTCCAACAACAGCCACAATCAGTTCAGTCACTGGAAATGCACTCCAGACACCATTCATCTTTGCTATAGCGGAGAGGAGAAAAGCCATTGGAATGATAATGATAAATCCCCTTAATAAAGAAATAATATGTGCAGGCAAAGGATGTTCAACAGAAGTAAAATACATTGATAAAATAATATTAAATCCAGCAAATGGACAAGCAATGAAATATAACTTCAACCCTTGTGCTGCAATTGTCTGCAACATTGCATTATTCTCACTATTAAATATTTGTGTGATGGAAGATGCACCAAAGAAAACAGTTGTATAAATAACAGCTGAAATTATTAACATAGTTAATAATGCATATTTCAATACTCTATAAATGTTATCTAAATGATTCAAGCCATAATCTCGACTCATTAATGGCTGTATACCTTGAGCAATCCCAGTACATATAGCCATGACAACTAATGATAAATTAGCAATAACACCATATGCAGCAACACCCACATTCCCTTCAAGATTTAAAATAATGGTATTAAAAACAATCATGACAATTCCAGAAGAAACTTCTGTAACCAAAGAGGGTACACCACTTGAGAAAATACCAGTGATTGTTTTTAATGAAATTGTACTTTTTATAAAATGAAATTGATTTTTCTTTTTGAAAAAATGTGGTGATAAAATGCACATGCTGATAATAGGAGCTAATCCTGTCGCAAAGACAGCTCCAAAAATGCCCATTTGACAAGGAAAAATAAAGATATAATCTAAAACAATATTAGAAAAACTTCCTCCTAGCATTGCAGCCATGGAAAGCTGTGGTGCTCCATCATTACGTACAAAACAAAGAAAAACATTATTCATTAAAAAAGCTGGCGCAAACAATAATATCACTTGTAAATATGTTTTTGACATATCAAAAACATTCCCCTGCTCAACAAATAATGAAATAATTGTTCCAGAAAATAAGAAACCTATCAAAACAAAAATAATCGCAAAACATATAGCTAATAAAACAGCATGAGTGAATGTCTTGTTTGCATCTTGATGATGTTCCTGGCTTTTTAATATGGAATATTTTGTTCCACCACCCATACCAATCATCAAGCCACTTCCATGAATAAAACTATAAATAGGAATAGCCAAATTTAAAGCTGTCAATCCATCTGTACCAAGTCCTTTAGAAACAAAAAATGTGTCTGCTAAAATATAGCACGATAAACCAATCATACCTAACACATTTAAAGATGTATACCTAAAAAATTCCTGTAAACTCTCTAATTTCTTCATGTTTTCTTTATCCTTTCATTTTATCAATTGAATAGATATATTAAACATTTTATTGACTTTTGTCACCTTTTCTATCTTTACAAAAGAAAAGCACTGATTGTCGTATCTTCAATGGCCTATCGATACGAAACCAATGCTTAAAATTTACCCGGCGGCAAACAATCATATATCTGCTATGCATTCTATCACAAGAGATAATATATATCAATACATCTCATTATTTTTTCATCTTAATCACATAAACAACTTCTTCATCTGTTTCAGAAATATCTACTGTTGTTTCCACTCCTGCTTGCTGTACCATCATGGCAGCCTGATCTAATGTATTCATAGCAATTTTTAAATTTTGTGAAATACTTTTTGTTTTAGGTTTTGGCTTTTTGGGTTCAATTTTCTTTTTGATTTTTTCTTCTGTCTGTTCAACATTTAAACCCTTATCCATAATTTCTCTTAACATATTATTTTGTTTTGCTGTTGTATCTAACTTTAATAAAGCTCTGGCATGTCTTTCTGTGATATCTTTTCTTCGTACTGCTTCTTGAACAGTCATCGGAAGTTGTAATAACCTTAACTTATTTGCAATAGTTGATTGCTTTTTACCAACTTTTTGAGCTAATTCTTCCTGTGTTATATTTTGTGTATCTAAGATTTGTTGATATGCTAATGCCTCTTCAATGGCTGATAAATTCTCTCGTTGAATATTCTCAACAATTGCAGCTGTGGCAGTCTGTTGTTCATCATAATTTTGAACAAGACATGGAACTTCTTCTATACCTGCCAAAAGACATGCACGATAACGTCTTTCCCCAACAACAATCTGATACTTCCCATGATAAGGTCTGACCACAATAGGTTGTAATAATCCATTTTGTTGAATAGATACAGCTAATTCCTGAATTTTTTCATTTTCAAAATGTGTTCTTGGCTGATGCTCATTAGCTTCAATTTTATGTATATCTATAAATTTATATTTCGGTTCTTTCACAAAATCCTCTCCTTATAATCCGTTCCTTATTATAGCATTTTTATTCAAAAAACAAAAGAAATCAATAACACAAAAAAACAATTATCAACAGGCCTCTTTATAAAGAGTCTCTGTTGATAATTTTAACATCAATCCCTAATCAATTAATTTTAAATAACGAAAAGCATTATATAACCCATCATCATTAACATCTGTTGTAATATAATCAGCAGCAGCTTTAATTTCTTCGCCACCATTTCCCATAGCCACATTATAATCACAACATTCAAACATAGATAAATCAATTTTAGCATCTCCAAAAGAAATCGTATCTTTTTGGTCAGCACCTAAATAATCCAATAAAACTTCAATAGCATGTCTTTTTGTAATACCAGTTGGACCTAAATCACCATACAAGGCCACTTCTCCCTTACCTCCCCATGTATTCGCAATCAAATGAGGAAATTCTTTTTGAGAATCTAAATGATCTTGATAACGACTTAAAATAAAACTAATTTTATTCACATCATCTCGATATAAATCTTCTCCCTGCAAATGAATAAAACCATCCATAAACTTCTTTGAAGATTCTTTAGCTTTCGTTAAATCTGCACCTTTACCCTGTGCATATTTCACCATTGTTTCTGGTCCCTGTTCCAACATATAATCATTACAATACATACCACTATTGGCTTCTAAATAAAATCCTAAATGTCTTTCATTACACCAGTCTACAATATGTTTGACATCTTCCTTTGATAATCCCTGATGCATCACAACATGCCCATGATCTTCTACATAAGCTCCATTCCCACCAATCATGCCATCTAATTCACAAAGGTTTCTCTGTTCAATTTCAGCTTTTGAACAACCTGTACAAATATAAACTTTATGTCCATTTGCACGTGCCTGATTAACTGCCTGAGCAGCTGAAGCTGGTAATTTTGCCTCATAATCAATTAATGTTCCATCAACATCTAAAAATATAATCTTGCTCATATTGTCTCTCCTTTTCCACTATTATTTTTATTATAACATGTTTCAAAAAAATAACAGCATGAAATCATGCTGTTATTGAACTTTCACTTCACCAGATAAGACTTTCTGATAATCTTCATAATTCTTTTGAAGCAGTGCTGGAGTATCTAATTCATAAGGACATCGCCTTGAACATTGACCACAATGCAAACAACCTTCAATCTTTTTCATTTCTGCCTGCATATCTTCAGTCAACCAGTTTTGTGATGGTGCTCTTCTTAACATCAATGACATACGGGCACATTGATGAATCATAATACCTGCTGGACATGGCATACAATATCCACATCCTCGACAGAAATCACCTGATAATTCTATTTTTTCTTTTTCTATAAATGCCTTCATTTCATCATCAAGAACCGGTGTATCCTGCATATAGGATAACCATTCATCTAATTCACTTTCTTTTTGAATTCCCCAAATAGGTAAAACATTATCAAATTGACTCATATAAGCCATTGCTGGACGTGACTGATTAATTAATCCTCCAGCTAACCCTTTCATCGCAATGAATCCCATATTAGTTTCTTGACTCTTTTGAACCAGTTCTATTTCTTTTTGAGATGATAAATAACTAAAAGGAAATTGAATCGTTTCATAGAGATGAGAATCAACAGCATCTAATGCAACTTGTAACTGATGAGCAGTGATTCCAATATGTCTGATTTTCCCTTGTTTTTTAGCTTCTAACATACATTCATACATACCTGTTCCATCATTTGGTGCATAAACTTGTGAAGCACAATGAAACTGATAAATATCCACATAATCCGTTTTCAATAACGATAATGATGTGTCCAATTGCTTCCAAAATTCCTCAGGTGTCGTTGCCATTGTCTTTGTTGCAATATAATAGCTACTACGCGGATAAATATGTAATGCTTCTCCTAACTTTTCTTCACTGTCGCTATAAGCTCTTGCTGTGTCAAAAAAACGCATTCCTCCATCATAGGCTTTTCTTATAATAGTGACCCCTTCTTCTTTAGAAACTCTTTGAACAGGTAATGCTCCAAACCCATTTTGTACAACTTGAATACCTGTACTTCCTAAAATGATTTCCTTCATACGCCTAACCTCTTTTCTTACTTTTTATTCTAACACAACTTATTTCTTTTTTGAAAGCTTGATATTTTGAATCGTATGACAATAAGGACATTGAACATGATAATCTTGAACCTGACGATTCACATTGCCTATAACCTGAAAAAAGTGTGGTTTCCATATTCGATGACAATGTTGACATTGAAAATAACGATTTTGGCTTACTATGACATATAAAATAATCATACATGAAACAATGCCTAGAACACCTATCATTATCATTTTCAATACTTCCTTTCCTTATTGATTTTCTTCAAAAAATAATCTTTATTAGATTCTATCATATATACTTACTGCCTTCTTTAATGGAAAGTTTAGCCATTTTTTCATGATATTGTTGAATAAAATCACGAACCCATTGTGGATTTGTTTTAGAATAATCTCTTAATATCCAGCCTATTGCTTTATTGATAAAAAACTCATGACTATTCAAATTATTCACAAGAATCTTTTCTAACAAGATGGTATTTGTTTTTTCTTTTCGTCCTAACTGATGATCAATAGCTAATCTTCTTAGCCAAAAGTCATCATCTAATGACCATTCCAGCATTAAATCATCAACACGTTGGTCTGTTAATCCAATTTGACCAATAATCGTATCAAAATTATCAATAGAATCCCACCATTGTTTATCTTTTATATAAACTTTCATATGCTGAATATCTTCATAAACCAATTGATTTTGAAACATCTTTAAATAATCACAGACAAAATATTGAAATTCTCTATGAGAATCTTGATAACATAAATCTAAAAAATCCCAATCAATTTGTTTGTGTTTCTTTTCCTGTTTCAAAAAATCTTTATAAAGCTTTCTTCTTTGAGGGGTTGGTATTCCGTAGAAAACAAACTGATTTTTCATATATTGGGCCATAGATAAAGCTTGATTTTGATCTTGCATATTTTCAAATAACTGTTTGATATATAAATACTTATCCATCATTCCACATCCTTAGTTTCATTATAACATAAAAGACGAGTTTCCTCGTCTTATAAATCACATATTCCTTTGCCTTCACCATACATGCTATACCAGTCGGCATTGAAATCATCTACTGCTTTTTCTATGCTTG
>ERZ1643251.2110-NODE-2110-length-20908-cov-10.254160_pt1 | contig 20908 bp, 16 predicted proteins | sample MGYA00579261_ERZ1643251 | MGnify/ENA primary metagenome ERZ1643251 (study PRJEB29033, sample SAMEA4952267) | chicken gut metagenome | biome: Broiler Chicken; feature: Gastrointestinal Tract; material: Caecum | place: Ireland | collected 2018 | study: Broiler... | reverse complement strand
TGCAGAAGGTGTTTTTCCGCAACCTCGTCTCGGCGGGGGTCGTCTTCGTGCTCCTTCTCTTCACCAAGGAGAAGTTCCGCATCAAGAGCAAAGAATGCCTCCTATGGCTGTTCCTCCGCGCTGCCGTCGGATTTATCGGCGTCATTCTCAATTTCTACGCCATCGATGCCATCGGGAGCATCTCGGACGCCTCCATCTTAAACAAACTCTCCCCCTTCTTCGCCATCCTCTTTTCGGTATTTCTTCTGAAAGAGAAGCCCCGGGCGTATGAAGTTGCCTTCGTCGTGCTCGCCTTTGCGGGAGCGATGTTCGTCGTCAAACCGACCTTTACCATGCAGTCCCTGCCCGCCGTCTCGGGACTCCTGAGCGGTGCGTGCGCGGGATTTGCCTACACCTGCGTGCGCGTCCTCGGCGTCAAAGGGGAACGCGGCATGATGACCGTGTTCTTCTTTTCCGCCTTCTCGACGCTCGTTGCGCTCCCCTTCTTCATCGCATTCTACGAGCCGATGACCCCCTTCCAGTGGTTCTCGCTCATCATGGCGGGCGTCTCGGCGACGTGCGGGCAGTTCTGCATCACGGCAGCCTACCGCTTCGCCCCCGCCAAGGAGATCGCCGTCTTCGACTACTCGCAGGTGCTCTTTGCCGCCGTCCTCGGCTTCTTCTTCCTCGATCAGGTGCCCGACGTCTTAAGCATCGTCGGGTACGTCGTCATCATCGGCGCGGCCGTGGGAAAACAGCTCGTCTGCCAACACCTTGCAAAAAGACCCGCCGCTCCCGGAACGGGCGAACGGATGCAGCCGCCCGCATCGCCCGCGGAAGTGCCGCCGGAAAACCCGCCCGAGGGACGGGACAAAAGCCCGCCCGAGGGATGACGTCTTCAAAAGGTCAAACGGCCGCCATACACTTTTCACGCATTTCCCCTTGCCTTTTCAAGGCAAACGTGGTAAGATAGAACGCACGCGAAGGGCGCCATGCCCGACGCATCTGAAGAGGAACCATGACCGAACACGAGATCCCCAACTGCAATATGACAGAGCCGCCGCTGCCGCCCGAAGGCATGCGGCCGAAGTCGCGCGCGCAGCTTCGCTCGTGGATCGTCAAGACCGTGCTGATGCTCGCCCTCATCGCCTTCTCCATCGTGCTGATGTTCTCCATCGGCAACTATGTGACGGGCGGCGAACACGAACGCGTGGGCTTCATCCAATTTTTGAAGCTCCTCGACTACCGCTATTTCGCGCTGCTCCTTGCGGTGCTTCTTCTCTATCTCGCGGTCGAGAGCGCAAAATACGCCTATCTTCTGAAAGTTTCGACGGGGAAATTCCGTTGGCGCGTCTCCATCAAGACGATGTTTTTGGGCAAGTATTACGACGGCATCACCCCCCTCAGCATGGGCGGACAGGCGTTCCAGATCGTGTATCTGCACAAAAAGGACGTGCCGGGCGGCGTGGCTTCCGCCATCCCCCTCATCCGCTATATCGTCAGCTCCCTCGTCGTCACCGCCATCTCCATCGTGCTGCTCATTTTAACGCCGCAGCATGTGCCGGGGAGCATCGCTTCCAAGACGATGTTGGTGCTCGCCGCCGTCTCGCTCGCGCTCAACGGCTCCATCCCCCTCATCATCCTGCTCTTCACCATCTTCCCCAAGAAGATGATGCGCCTCGTCGTGGGAGCGGTCGGCCTGCTTGCGAAGATGCATATCGTCAAGCGCAAGTACCACGCGACCAAGAAGTGCGTCAACGGGCTGCTCGAATACAGCGGGGCGATGAAGCTGTTCGCAAAGAAATTCTTGCAATGCCTGCCCCTGCTCGTCCTGTGCGTGTTGGAGACGCTCATCAACTACGCCATCCCCTTCTTCGTGGTACTCGCGGTGAGCGAGGTAGAGCCGACTTTCGAGCTCTTCATGCAGATCCTCTGCCTGAGCACACTCACCCGCTATACGGCACTCCTCATCCCCACGCCCGGCAACACGGGCGCGATGGAGGCGACGGGTTCGCTCATCTTCGCGACGGTGAGCGGCATCCAGCCCATGCTCGGCTGGGTGGTGCTCGTGTGGCGCTTCTTCACCTATTATATCTACATTCTCTCGGGTATCGGCATCAACATCTTTGAAGTCATCCGCGACGCCGTGCGGCAGAAGAGGCGGAACCGGGAAGAGCGGCTTGCGGCCGGAAACGCTGCGGCAACCGGTGCTCCCGAGAAAAAAGACGAATAAAAAATGCTCCCCGAAGGGAGCGTCGGAGGAAGTTTCGACAAACGCGGCACGGCAATGGCTGTGCCGTTTTTATTTGCCGCTGTCGCCGTAGTTAGAAAGAACGCGAGCGCTGGGGTCGGAGACGTTGCACCCCTCCCAGTCGCGGTTGGGCATCCAGAAGTCCTTGACCATCTTTGCCTGCCCGGGGTAGTACTTCTCGAAGATCTCGCGGTAAAGAAGGCTCTCTTTCGTGAAGGGTTTGGCGTGATAAGCGTACTTCTCGGCCCTCATTTCCCAGTCATCACCGTATACTTTCCCGGAATAGGCCTTGAGATCGTCCACCATCGAGTGACCGACCGCATCGGAAAAGGCAGCCTTCTCGCGCCAGAGGATCTCAGGCGGGAGCCAGTCCCCCTCGAACGCGCGGCGGAGAAGGTACTTGCCCTTCCCGTAGGTGTTGAGCTTGAGTTCGGGGTCAATGCTCATGACGTATTTGACGAACTCCAGATCGCCGAACGGCACGCGCGCCTCCATCGAATGAACGGAGATGCAGCGGTCGGCGCGGAGCACATCGTACATATGCAGCTCACGGACGCGCTTTTGCGACTCCTTCTGAAATTCCGCGGCGGAGGGCGCGAAATCGGTGTATTTGTAGCCAAAGAGCTCGTCGGAGATCTCGCCCGTCAGGAGCACGCGGATGTCCGTCGTGCGATGGATGGCCTTGCAAAGGAGATACATCCCCATCGACGCGCGGATGGTGGTGATGTCGTACGTCGCGAGGGCGCGGATGACCTCCTCGAGGGAGCCGATGACCTCCTCGGGCGTCATGTAGACCTCGGTGTGCTCGGAACCGATGTAGTCGGCGACGATGCGGGCGTACTTCAGGTCGATGGCGTCCTTCTCCATGCCGATGGCAAAGGTGCGGATGGGCTTTTTTAAAGCCTTCGCACCGATGGCGCAGACGAGGGAGCTGTCCAGCCCGCCCGAGAGAAGGAAGCCGAGGGGCGCGTCGCTGTCGAGGCGCTTCTCCACGCCCGCGATGAGCCGCTCGCGGATGCCCCTGCACACCTCGTCGAGGCTCTCTTTATGATACGAGGAGACGGCGGCGATGTCCGAATAGCAAATGAAAGAGCCGTCCTCGTAGTAGTGCCCGGGCGGGAAGGGAAAGATCTCTTTGACGAGCCCGGTAAGGTTCTTGGGTTCGCTCGCAAAGGTGATGGCCCCGTGCTCGGTGTAGCCGTAGTAGAGCGGGCGGATGCCGACGGGATCGCGCGCGGCGATGTACTTGCCCTGCTCCCCGTCGTAGAGGACGAGAGCGAACTCGGCATCGAGCATTGAAAACATCTCAGTGCCGTACTCGCGGTAGAGAGGGAGCAGAATTTCGCAGTCGCTGTCCGACGCAAAGACGTACCCCTTCTCCTCGAGCTGCCGCTTCAAGGGGCGGAAACCGTAAATTTCGCCGTTGCAGACGAGCATATCCCTGCCCCGCGCGAAGGGCTGCATCCCCTCGGCGGTGAGCCCCATGACGGCGAGACGGTGGAAGCCCATGTAGCCCGTGGGGAGCTCCCTGATATCGCTCATGTCCGGCCCGCGCGAGACCGTTCTATAGAAACATTCCGAAAGGTGCTGTCGCTCTGCCTGCTTTTCGGTGATACAAAAAATCGAACACATCGTTATTTACCTCTTAAAACCTCTTCGGCGACCGCGGCGCGGGAGATGCGCCTGTCCATCGCCTGTTTTTCGAGAAAGCGGTGCGCCTCCTCCTCGTTCATACCGCGGACCATCAAGACGAGCTTTGCCCTTGAGATGAGCTTTTCCGTGCGCAGTTTCTCTCTGAGACGGTCTATCTCTCCGCTCACGGCGAACAGCCGCTCGCCCGCCTTCGCCTCCGCTCTGAGGACACCCAGAAGGACGGGAAGGGCGACGTCCGAAGGGAGCACCGCTGCCCCGCTGCCCGTGAGCCGTTCTTCCGCGAGCGGAACGCTTTCCTTTCTCACGATGACGGCCGTGCCGCACACCCTGCTGCGCTCGATGACCTCCCTCTCCCACCCCGTGCGGGTGAGTTTGGGGATAAAGAGCGCCGCGTCCTCACCCTCCTCAACGATGCAAAGGCCGTTCTCTTCCAGCTTTTCTTGGAGCCTTTTGCGCACTGTGTCAAAGTCGCAGCACAAGAGAACGCGGATCATAACGGCACCTCGTCAGTTGGGGGTGTACATCTGCCGATAAGGGTTGTCGGCATTGGGGGTGAGACGGTAGTAGACGGCCGAAAGATAGGACTTCTCCTCTCTCCCGAAGCGCGCGCACCACTCCCTGATGAGCGAGGCGGCCTCGTCGGAGAGGGTCACGCGCTCCGATTTGACCTGCTCGGGAAGCGCCGCCGTAAGTTCGTCCGTGCGGAGCCAGATCTCCCCGCCGTGCATACCCGTGCCGCAGAAGTTGCCGACGACGGGCTTGCCGTTCAAACGATCGCCGAGAACGATGATGGTGCCGCCCGCCTGATATTCGCCGAGGAAGCTCCCCGCCCTGCCGCCGATAACGATGGCGGGCTTCTGGATGCGGAAGGCCTTCATGTGGATGCCGCAGCGGTAGCCGACGTCGCCCTCGATGAAGATCTTTCCGCCGCGCATGGCGTAACCCGTGGCGTCTCCCGCACTGCCGTGCACTTCGATGACGCCCGCGTTCATCGTGTCGCCCGTCGCCTCCTGTACGTTGCCGTCGATGCGCACTTCCGCGCCGTTGAGATATGCCCCGAGCGCGTTCCCGGGCGTGCCGTGGATAAAGATGTGCCGTTCCGAAAGCCCCGCGCCGATGTAGCGCTGGCCGACGCAGTTCATGATCTCGATATTATTTTCCTGCGATGCCCTGACCGCCGCATTGAGCGCCGAATAGTGCATACCGCCTGCAAAGATCTTCATATCATACCTCCCTTGCAAAGTCGCGGCGCATCTCTTCGGGAAGCGCGCTCCACTTCGGGTCTGCCTCGAGTGCCTTCAAGTCCACTTCCGAGAGCGGAATGCGCTTTCTCAAGAGCATCGTGTAGATGCCCGCCCGCTCGGGGTGATCGATAAGGATGAATCCCTTGAGGACGCCGTCCTTCAGAAAGAGCGCCTTATATGCAGTCTCGGTGCGCTCAAGGTACTCCTCTCCCTCATACACACCCGCCGTCATGACGTGCGTCCCGAAGAAGCCGATGGAGTTGAACGCCGCCGCGTCCGTGAGCCGCTCCTCGCCGCCCGCCATGTTGACGCCCGCGATGCGCCCTTGAAAGGAGGCGTTTGGAAGGAGCGCCAGGATCTTCTTCGTACCGCTTGCGACGTCCAAGCTCTCCGTGCAGTCGCCCGCCGCGTACACGTCGGGAAGGGTCGTCCTGCCGCCCGCGTCGATAACGATGCCGCGCGAGACCTCGCCGCCCGCCTCCTTCACGAGCTCCACATTCGGCCGCACGCCGACGGCGGTGATGAGGATGTCGAATTCCACTTCCTTTCCGCTCTTGAGCGTTGCTCTGTGCTCATCGAAGTGCGCAACGCTGTCCGCAAGATAGAAGGTCGCGCCGTGTTCCTCTAAGACGCTTTGGACCATCTTGGCCCCCGTCTCGTCGAGAATGGAGGGCAGGATGCGGGATGCGAGGTCGACGATCTCCGTATGCTTGACGCGCGCCGCGATGCCCTCGAAACACTTGAGCCCGATGAGCCCCGCGCCGATGATGAGCGCCCGTTTTTCGGGGGAGAGCGCCTTCTCAAGGGCCAAGGCGTCGTCCATCGTCATGAAGTGGTAGCGCTCCTTGACGTTTTCGATGCCCTCCATGGGCGGCTCGAAGGGACGGGAACCCGTCGCAACCAGCAATTTTTCATAACCGATCTTTTCGCCGCCTGCAAGTTCCACCGTCTTTTCTTCGGGGTGGATGGCCGTCGCGCGCACGCCGAGGCGGAGCGTCACGCCATTCTTTTCGTAAAAGTCCTCGGGCCGGTAATCCATGCGGGGGAGATCGGTCTCTCCCAACAGGTAATAGGAAATGAGCGGCCTGCCGTAGGCAACGTGATTCTCCTCGCCGATGACAAGGAGGCTCCCCTCTCTGTCTTTCGAGCGGATGCCCTCAATGGCAGCGACGGCGGCGATGCTCCCGCCGATGATGACATAAGTAAACCTGTTCATAGTGCGCTCCTCTCCTCAAAGACGATGGCTCCGTTCGGGCAGTGCTTGACGCAGTTGGGCTCTCCCATCCGATTGTCCGTGCAGAGCTGGCACTTCATGGCGGCATGGCCCTCGGGCGAGGGCAGCACCGCACCGTACGGGCAGACGAGCACGCAGGTGAGGCAGCCGACGCATTTCTTTTGGTCGATGCGTACGATACCGTCCTCCCCCTTCGTGAGCGCGCCCGAGATACAGCTCTGAACGCACACGGGGTCGGTGCAGTGGCGGCAGTTGACGGCAAAGTGAATGTCACCGTCCTCGTCCACCTGTACGCGGGGGTGGATGGCCTTGCCCTTCAGCGCGCGCACCATGTCGGCAATGCCCGAGTTGGCGTACGCACACTCATATTCACAGAGATGGCACCCGAGGCACCACTTTTCATTGACGTAAATGCGTTTCATAATCTCCCCCTTACAGCGATTCGCCCGCGTAGCGCACGCCGAGCAGTCTGAGTTCGGTATCGGTAAGCCCGATACCGCGCAGCATGAGGCGGTTGCCCTTGAGGGCCTCGAGCGAGTTGATGCCCATGCCTCCCATCATCTCCTCGATCTCGTGCTTCCACGCCGTGACGAGGTTTACAAGCCGCTTGTAGCCGAGGTCGGGGTTGAGCCGCTTGACGAGATCGGGCCGCTGCGTAGCAATACCCCAGTTGCACTTGCCCGTATGGCAGGAGCGGCAGAGATGACAGCCGAGCGCAAGGAGCGCCGCCGTGCCGACGTAACAGGCGTCTGCCCCCAAAGCGATGGCCTTGACGACATCCGCACTCGAGCGCACCGAACCGCCGACGACGAGGGAGACATTGTCGCGGATGCCCTCCTCGCGGAGACGGGAGTCGATCTGCGCGAGCGCCATCTCGATGGGAATGCCCACGTTGTCGCGGATACGGGTAGGAGCCGCGCCCGTGCCGCCGCGGTAGCCGTCGATGGCGATGATGTCCGCCCCGCTCCGCGCGATGCCGCTGGCGATCGCCGCCGCGTTGTGCACCGCCGCGATCTTGACGATGACGGGCTTCTTATATTCCGTCGCCTCTTTGAGGGAGTCGACGAGCTGTTTTAAGTCCTCGATGGAGTAGATGTCGTGATGAGGCGCGGGAGAAATGGCGTCGATGCCCTTGGGGATCATGCGCGTCTCCGAGACGTCCTCGGTGATCTTCGCCCCCGGCAGATGCCCGCCGATGCCGGGCTTGGCACCCTGCCCCATCTTGATCTCGATGGCGGCCGCGGCCTCGAGGTATTCCTTGTGCACGCCGAACCTGCCCGAGGCGACCTGCACGATCGTGTTCTTGCCGTACTTATAGAAGTCCTTGTGGAGGCCCCCTTCCCCCGTATTGTAATAGGTTCCGAGTTCCTCCGCCGCACGCGCGAGGCTCTCGTGCGCGTTGTAGGAGATGGAGCCGTAGCTCATCGCCGAGAACATGACGGGCACGGAGAGCTTGAGCTGAGGCGGCAGGGTGTCCTTTAGAAGACCGTCCTCGCCGCGCACGATCTTCGCCTTGCGGGAGCCCAGATAAAGCTTGGTCTCCATGGGCTCTCTCAGGGGGTCGATGGGCGGGTTGGTGACCTGCGAAGCGTTGATGAGGAGCTTATCCCAGAACACGGGGTAGGGCTTGGGGTTGCCCATCGAAGAGAGCAGCACACCGCCCGTGTTGGCCTGTCGGTACACCTCGTTGATGGTCTGCACGTCCCAGTTGGCGTTCTCCTTATAGACATCGTCCGTCTTGACGATCTTTAAGGCGTGCGTGGGACACAGGCTGACGCAGCGGTGGCAGTTGACGCACTTGCTCTCGTCCGCCTTCATCATGCCCGTCTCGGGATCAAAGGAATGCACTTCGTTGGCACACTGCCTTTCACAGACGCGGCAGGCAATGCAGCGCGATTCGTTTCTTACGACTTCATAGTCGGGACGGATATACAGCTCCATTACGCGCGCCCTCCTTGAGAGTAGAGTTTGTAGATGACGGGCTCGCCGCCCGCGGGGGAATAGATGCTGTCAAGCGAGGGCTCGATGAGCCGCACCGCGCTCTCCTCGCTGGAGATGTAGGCCTTATCGCCCTTCTCCGCGCAGATCATGGAACGCAGCTTGAGACGGTCGCCAAGGCCCATGATGCCGCCCTCGAAGCCGAGAATGATGGAAAACGGCCCCGTGACGAGAAGGGACGGGAACATACGGCGAAGAAGCATTTCCTGACTTCTCTGAGGCTCCTCCTTGCGCTCGATGGTCGACCAGAAGGACGCCGCGATGACGTGCGCGGCTTCCTCGAGCGTCAGTCCCTGCCGCCGTACGAGATAGTCGATGATATAGGTGATGACCTCGGTATCCGTCTGAAGCGTGCACTTGTAGCCGAACATCTCCACATAGCGGCGGTTGGCGTCGTAGGAGGAAATTTCGCCGTTGTGGACGATGGAGAAATCTAAAAGCCCGAAGGGGTGCGCGCCGCCCCACCAGCCCGGAGTGTTGGTGGGATAGCGGCCGTGGCACGTCCACGCATAGCCCTCGTACTCTTCGAGGCGGTAGAACCTGCCGATGTCCTCGGGGTACCCCACGCCCTTGAAAATGCCCATATTTTTACCGCTCGAGAAGACGTATGCCCCCTCTATCTGCGCATTCACGCGGATGACGCAGCGGGCGACGTACTCGCGCTCCGTGAGGTGGGAGTCGGCAAGCTTTCGGGGAAGCGGCGCCAGAAAGTAGCGGAAGATGACGGGCTCGTTCTGCACGGCGGAGAGTTTGCGCGTCTGGATCTCCGAAGCGTACACGATCTCGAAATGGCGCTTTAAAAAAGCCTCCGTCTCCTCCTGCGCCTTCTGCGTATCGAAGAAGAGATGGAAGGCGTAAAAGTCCTTGTAATGCGGGTAGATGCCGTACCCCGCGAAGCCGCCGCCGAGGCCGTTGGAGCGGTCGTGCATGACTTCTATGGCGCGGATCATCCCTTCGCCCGTCATCTTCTTGCCGCTTCGGTCGATGACGCCCACGACGGCGCACCCCGAAGGGTCGCGAAACTGTCCTTCTCTCATAATCCATTCCCTCGGAATGCCCGAGGCCTCCTGTTTTTGTGATTTTTCAAAAGGGATAGTCTCATTATATTCTTGTCGCTTGGGGCGGTCAAGCAATGAAGACCCGTTTGACGTTCGCCATTCTTTAATCATTCTATAAGCTACACTTATAGAACTCCACAAAAAGTCCGCGGAAAAGCCTTATTCGCATAAATGCAAGTGATAGCAAAAGAGAGCTCTCAAAGCCGGCGCAAGACATTTGACGACAAGAGAAGCGCCCCCGAACGATGCGGAGGCACTTCCCTGGATTATGTAGAGTGGGTGAGCTGTTTTAATCGCCCTGCAGAGCGTCGTAACCGCTCTCTCCGGTACGCACGCGGACCACGTCCTCGACGTCATAGACGAAGATCTTGCCGTCGCCGATATGTCCGGTGTAGAGCGCCTTGCGGGCGACCTCGACGACCTTCTCGACGGGGACCTTGCTGACGACGACTTCGACCTTGACCTTCGGGAGAAGATCCATGTCGACCTTGACGCCGCGGTAATACTCGCTCGCGCCCTTCTCGACGCCGCAGCCGAGCACCTGCGTCACCGTGATGCCCGTCACGCCGACGTCGCCGAGCGCCTTCTTGAGATCGTCGAACTTGGACTGCTTTGCCACGATGACGACCTTCGTGAGCTTCTCATCCTTGCTGCTTGCGTGGACGACGGGGATGACTTCGGGAGCTTCGGGAGCCGCGGGAGCTTCTGCGGACGCTGCCGTCTCTTCGGATGCCCCTTCTGCAGCGGGCATTTCGGGATCGAGCATCTCGGCGGCAAGCGGCACGGGTGCGAAGTTTGCATACGCGCTCACGAGACCGTGCTCGTGCTTGTCGAGGCCTTCGATCTCTTCGACCTTGGAGGCGCGGATCCCGCAGGTGTGCTTCAGGATCTGGAAGAGGATGATCATGCAGACGATGGTCCATGCGGCGATGCAGACGACGCCGAGGAGCTGAACGCCCAGCATATTCAACCCGCCGCCGTAGAAGAGGCCCTTCTGAGCGCTGTCGCCCACGGGGTTGATACCCGTCGAGAAGAGGCCGACGGCGATGGTACCCCAAAGGCCGTTGCAGCCGTGCACCGCGATGGCGCCCACGGGGTCATCGACGTGCAGTTTCTTATCGATGACTTCGACGGCAACATCCACAAGGATGCCCGCGACGAGACCGATGAAGAAAGCACCCACGACGTCGACGTTCGCACATCCCGCCGTGATGGCCACAAGGCCTGCGAGCGAGCCGTTCAGAGTCATCGAAACATCGGGCTTCTTGTTCTTGATCCAGGTGAAGACCATCGTGGAAATGGTAGCGGTCGCCGCCGCGACGGTCGTCGTGACGAGCACCTGCGCGAGCTGTTCCATGCCCGAGGTCGCCGCGCCGTTGAAACCGTACCAGCAGAACCAAAGGATGAAAACGCCGAGTGCGCCGATGGGAATGTTGTGGCCGGGGATCGCGCGAACGAACTTGGCATCTCTGCGCTTTATGGTAGGCTTGCCGTTCTTGTCGAGATACTTGCCGTAGCGGGGGCCGAGGATGATCGCCCCGATGAAAGAGGAGATGCCGCCGACCATATGGATGAGCGAGGAGCCCGCGAAGTCGACGTAATAGACGCCCGCGATCTCATTGGTCAGCCAGCCGCCGCCCCACACCCAGTGCGCTTCGATGGGATAGACAACGGCACTGATGACGAGCGAGTAGATGCAGTACGAAAGGAACTTGGTGCGCTCTGCCATCGCGCCCGAGACGATGGTCGCCGTCGTCGCGCAGAACACGAGGTTGAAGAAGAAGGTCGACCAGTCGTACGTTGCAAAGTTGGTAAACAGGTCAAGGTTGGGGATGCCGACGAGCCCGAAGAGCGCGTCCTCCCCCATCATGAGCCCCGCGCCGAGCAGCACGAAGACGATCGTGCCGAGGCAGAAGTCCAAGAGGTTCTTCATGATGATGTTACCCGCGTGTTTTGCACGAGTAAAGCCCGTCTCCACCATGGCAAACCCTGCCTGCATGAACCAGACGAGGATGGCGCCGATCAAAAACCAAACGCCCGTCGATCCAAAGATGTCCATTTCATTACCTCCAAAAAATCTTATTCTCTCTGCTTATTTCATTGATGCCTTATTCAGTTGACGCTGAACAACAGGTCGCCGTAGGTCGGGAAGGGCCAGACGGAACGGTCGGTGAGCACTTCGGCGCTGTCCGCAGCCGAGCGCAGCTGCTCCATGACGGGAAGCACCTTCCCGGCAAAGAATGCCGCCTGCGCCCCGGTTTCGGAGACCGCCTGCGCCTCGGCGATGAGGCTCTCGAGCTCCTTTGCCTTCGCGGCAATGGTCGTATTGAGGGAGAGCAGCTCCCTCGCCGTCTCCTCCTCTGCGGGCGTCTCCGCCCCGGGAAGGGCAGCCTTGATGTCCGCAGCCGCCGAGGCGAGCGTCTTGATATATCCGCTCACGGCGGGGAAGATGTCGCGCCGTGCCATATTGAGCATCGTCAGCCCCTCGATGGTGAGCACTTTTGAGTAGTTTTCGAGCATGATCTCGGTTCGGGTGATGACCTCGCGCGCCGTAAATACTTTCATCCGCTCGAAGAGAGAGATATTCTTCTCGTCCGCGAAGTGAGGGAGAGCCTCGGCGGCATTCTTGAGATTGCAAAGTCCCCTCTTCGCCGCTTCCTCCGTCCACTCGGGAGAATAGTTGTTGCCGTTAAAGATAATGCGCTTGTTCTCGCGGATGGTCTTAACGACGAGAGCGTGGAGAGCCGCGTTGAAATCGGGCGCCTTCTCAAGCTCCTCGGCAAACTGACGAAGGGTGTCCGCCACGATGGTGTTGATGACGATGTTTGGCCCTGCGAGCGAGAAGGAGGAGCCAACCATACGGAACTCAAACTTGTTGCCCGTGAACGCAAACGGCGACGTGCGGTTTCTGTCCGTCGTGTCTTTGGGGATGACGGGAAGGGAATCGACGCCCAGCTGCATCACCTTGCGGCCGCTGCCCGTATACTGCTCCTCTCTGTCGAGGGCGGAGAGGATCTCGCCGAGTTCCTCTCCCACGAACACCGAGACGATGGCGGGCGGCGCTTCGTTCGCGCCGAGGCGGTGGTCGTTGCCCGCACTTGCGACGGAGAGACGGAGAAGATCCTGATAGTCGTTGACAGCCTTGATGACCGCCATCAAGAAGAGCATGAACTGACCGTTTTCGGCGGGCGTGGTGCCGGGATCGAGGAGATTGAGCCCCGTATCCGTGCCCATCGACCAGTTGTTGTGCTTGCCCGAGCCGTTGATGCCCTCGAAGGGCTTCTCGTGCAGCAGGCAGACAAGGCCGTGGCGGGAGGCGACCTCCTTCATCACCTCCATCGTGAGCTGGTTCTGATCGGACGCAACGTTGATGGACGTGAAAATGGGCGCGAGCTCGTGCTGTGCGGGGGCGACTTCGTTGTGCTTGGTCTTGGCGAGGATCCCGTACCGCCAGAGTTCTTCGTCGAGCTCCTTCATGAATGCCGACACACGCGGCTTGATGGGACAGAAGTAGTGATCCTCGAGTTCCTGGCCCTTGGGCGGCTTGGAGCCGAACAGCGTGCGGCCCGTAAAGATGAGGTCCTTACGCTTCTCATACACGCCCTTGTCGACGAGGAAGTATTCCTGCTCCGCGCCGACCTGCGCGATGACGCGCTGCGCTGTCGTGTTGCCGAAGAGACGCAGAATGCGCATCGCCTCGCGGTTGAGGGCCTCCATGCTCTTCAAAAGCGGGGTCTTCTTGTCGAGCACTTCGCCGCTGTACGAGAAGAACGCCGTGGGGATATAGAGGGTGCCGTCCTTGACGAATGCAAAGGACGTGGGATCCCATGCCGTATAGCCGCGGGCCTCGAAGGTGGCGCGCACGCCGCCCGAAGGGAAAGAGGAAGCATCGGGCTCCCCCATCACGAGCTCCTTGCCCGAGAACTCCATGATGACCTTGCCGTCCTTGGTGGGCGAGATGAAGCTGTCATGCTTCTCCGCCGTGATGCCCGTCATGGGCTGGAACCAGTGCGTGAAGTGCGTCGCGCCCTTCTCCACCGCCCAGTCCTTCATCGCGTTGGCGACAACGTTGGCGACGTTCATGTCGAGCGGGTGCCCGAAGCGAATGGTCTTGATGAGAGACTTGTACGTCTCCTTGGGCAGTCTTTCCTGCATGACCTGACAGTTGAACACATCGGATGCAAAGATCTGGGGAACACTCATACTACATACCTCCAAGTTTTGGGCAAACAAAAAGACGCCGCGCCTCTCCGCCCCGTTCGGGGGGAGAGTTCGCAACGCCTTTGTTGCCTGCATTTGTTTGATAGTGCCATTATAATCTCATAAACAGCGGCTGTCAATCAAACGAAGGCCCTTCAAATATCACCGTTTTGAAACAAAACTATTTGCATAGCTTATAGATGCAACGTTTTAACGGCTGATTATCACAAAATAACATTTGTTGTGCTTATATTATCACTTTTGCCCGCAAACGGGCGGTTTTCGCCCCTCTCAGCCGTGGAAGGGCACGATGGTCGGGGTCATCTTCCCCTTGTGAAGGACGAGATAGCAGTAGGAAGCGTCTGCGTACGCCCCGAGCGCGCCCGGGTTGATACAGAGGACGCCGTCCTCATCGCGGATATCGGCGATGTGCGTGTGGCCGTAGAGCGCCGCGTCGCAGCCAAGTTCCTTGGCGCGTTCGGCAAGGCGGGAGAGGCCTTGCTTGACGCCGTACCTGTGCCCGTGGCAGCAGAAGAGGGAGACCCCCTCCAAGTCGAGCACGAACTCGTCCTCGCCGAAGAAGGCGTCGCAGTTGCCGCGGCAGACGCGCACCTTGTCGGGGTACTCGTCAAGCACCGAGCGCATCTCGCCCGAACCGTCACCGAGGTGAACGATGTAATCGTTCTCCTGAAAGAGCGGCTCGAGCTTTCTCACAGCGCCGCGGTAGTGGGAATCGGAGAGGACGACGATCGTCTTCATGCGCCCTCCCTGAGCTTGGCGGCGAGCGCCTCGAGCGCCCTTCCCCGATGGGAGACGGCGTTCTTTTCCGCGGGCGACGCCTCGCCGAAGCTCTTTTGAAGGTCATCCGAGAAGAACAGGCAGTCATAGCCGAAGCCGCCCTCCCCCGTTTCTTTCTCGAGGATATGCCCGTAGGTGTGCCCTTCCGCCGTCACCTCGCGGCCGTCGGGGAAGACGACGGCGACGGCGCTCGTGAACCATGCGCGGCGGTTTTTCTCCCCTGCAAGGTTTTTGAGAAGGAGCGCGCGGTTGTCCTCGTCCGAGGAATTGTGCCCGTCCTCAGAGGCATAGCGGGCGCTGTGCACGCCGGGGGCGCCGCGGAGTGCCTCCGTGCAGATGCCGCTGTCGTCCGCGATGGCGGGAAGGCCCGTCTTTTCTGAAACGGCGCGCGCCTTGATGAGCGCGTTCTCGAGGAAGGTCTCACCCGTCTCCTCGACGTCGCCCGAAAAGCCCGCTTCCTTCTCGGAAATGACGGTAAAATTGCTGAGGATAGCTCTGATTTCCTGCAACTTATGGGCATTGCCCGTGGCCGCGACAAGCGTCATCCCTTCACCTCCGAATCGGTGAAGGCGAACTTTTCGACGTCGAAGAGGCCCCTGTCCGAAAGTTTCAGCTTGGGAATGACGAGCAGGCTCATGAAGACGAGCGTCAGCACGGGGTCGTAGCAGTCCTTGACGCCCATCTTTCTCGCACGCTCCGCGATCTCTCCCGTGCGTGCGACAACTTCCCCGCAGGGAGCCGAACTCATCAGCCCTGCGATGTCGAAGGGGAAGCTGTCCTCGCCCTCGTCGGAGATGAGCACGAGGCCTCCGCCGATCTCCAGCATGACTTCGACCGCCCGCGCCATCGCCGCGTTGTCGTCGCCGAGAATGACGAGATTGTGGCTGTCGTGCGCCATCGAGACGGCGAGCGCGCCCCCGTGGAAGCCGTAACCCTTCAGAAGCGCCTTTCCGATGTTGCCCGTCGCAAAGTGGCGTTCCACGACGGCGAGCTTCAAAAGGTCGGTTCCCTTCACCTGCACGTCGCCGTCCTCGCATTTGACGGGGACCACCTCCCCTTCCGTGACGAGCGTGTGCGGGAGAATGGTCATCGCAAGCGCCCTGCCGCTTTGAATGTCGATCTTAAAGTCGTCCGCCGTGACAGGTTTGACGCGCACGGTGCTCCTGACGGCGTCGGGAAGGTAGTGCTCGCCCTCTTCAAAGAGCGCTTTGCCCTCTCTTGCCACGAGCACACCGCTCTTGAACACCGCCTTGACGGTAAAGTCCTTCAAATTGTCGACGAGGATGAAGTCGGCGTCGTACGAGGGTGCGACGGCCCCCTTGCCCGTCATGTGATAGCACTCGGCGATGTTGATGGTCGCCATCGAGACTGCCTCCGCCGCGGGAACGCCGCGGGAGACGAGGCGGCGCAGGGCGTCGTCCATGTGCCCGCGCGAAGCGAGATCATGGGCGTTCTTGTCGTCCGAGCAGGCGAGGAAGCGGCGGTAGTTGTATCGGTTGACGGCCGCACAGTTGACGGCGAGGTTGTCCGCCGAGGAACTGTTGCGAAGGTGCACATAGATGCCGCGCGAAATTTTTTCGAGACACTCCTCGGGAGAACCGCACTCGTGGTCGGTCGCAATGCCCGCCGCCGCGTAGGCGTTGAGCGCATCGCCGTGCACGTCGGGCGCATGGCCGTCCGCCACCTTGCCTGCCGCGTGCGACGCCTCGATCTTCCTGAGCGTGTCCTCGTCCCCCGCGATGACGCCCGGATAGTTCATCATCTCGCCGAGGCCGTAGAAGAGCGGCTTTACGATCTCACGGGCGGTCTCCGTGCCGTTGAGGACGGCGCCGCTCGTCTCAAAGGGCGTGGCGGGAACGCAGGACGGCAGCTGCAGATAGACGTCGAGGGGCTCAATGCCCTCCTTGCGGATGCGGGAGAACGCCTCTTTCACATACTCCGCCCCCGCGATGCCCGCGACGTTGACGAGCTCGTGCGGGTCGGCGACGATGCCCGTCGTGCCGTGGCTGACTGCAAGCTGCGCGAAGGCCTCGGGAGACAGCAGCGAGCTCTCCACATGGATGTGCCCGTCCATGAGCCCCGGAAGGACAATAAGCCCCTCCGCATCAAAGACGGCGCCGCCTTCATATCCCTGCCCGATGGCGGCGATCTTCCCGCCTTTTACGGCGACGTCGGCTTTCTCGAGCTCGCCCGTAAACACATTAAGAACACTTGCGCCCCTTACAACGAGGTCGCATTTTTCGCGCTTCATGGCGCAATCGATGAGGTCTTTCATACCTCGAATTATAGCACAAAAGCGGCCTCATTTCAAGCCGCTTTTCATGGATTTATGTTTTAAGGCTGGCGGAATTTCTTGCGCACCAGCCAGTCGGTGACGCGCTCGGGAAGCACCCTGCCCGAGGCGCGGAGAAAGGCATTCCTTCCCCCTGCCGCGACGACGGGAGCGGGATCGCGCTCACCCGCACGCCCACGGAACGAAGTTCCATGTCCGCCTCGCGCGCAAGCATTGCGAGCGCCGCCTTGGAGGAGGAATAGAATGCGTCGAAGGGAACGGGCAATTCTCCCCCCATCGAGCCGATGAGGATCATACGTCCGCCCCGTTTTTTCAGGAAGGGCAGCGCGGCCTTCATCGCCTCCACCGCGCCGAAGTAGTTGACCTCGAAGAGGTAGCGGTAGTCCCCCGCCGCCGTATACTCGATGGGCGCCGCCATCGAGAAGCCCGCCGAATAGACGAGAAGATCGAGATTTCCGCACTCCGTGCCTATATCGAGGATGGCGCGGCGAAGTTCCCCCTCTCGCGCCGCATCCGCCGTCATGGTTTTGACTCGTTCCGAAGAGAGGGCGTTCTCGAGAGGTTATAGACGCGCCACCCCCTGCCGCTGAGTTTTAAGGCGACCTCCTTGCCGATGCCCGAGGATGCCCCGACGATGACCGCCGTCCTGCGCCCCGCAGGCGCCGCTTTGCTCGTGTCCATACCCGCAGTATGCATCCCCTTTCGGGGATTTATGCGTCTATCATGAAAGGGCGACGTCGAGCACCATCATGAGGCAGAACCCGAGGACGATTCCCGCCGTTGCGAGCGACTTGCTCCCCGAAAAGCACTCGGGGACAAGCTCGGAGCAGACAACGGCGATCATCGCGCCCGCCGAGAAGGAGAGCGCCCACGGCATGAGCCCGCGGACCGCTCCCGCCGCAAGCACGCCTAAAAGACAGGCAGGGATCTCCACCGCACCCGATGCGACAGAAAAGAGAAAGCTCTTTAAGGGCGTCATGCCCTTTGCGTGAAGGGGAAAGGCGACGCACATCCCCTCGGGAAAGTTCTGCACGGCGATGCCGAGAGCAAGCAGCAGCGCCCCCGCCCCGCCCGCACCCTCCGCAAAGGCAACGCCCACCGCAAGGCCCTCGGGAATGTTGTGAAGGAGCACCGCAAAGTACAGGAGCGCGCACTTTTTTCCCTCGCCCGTGAGAAAGCGCCGCTGGGTGCGCGTCAGGATGCGGTCGGAGAGCAGAATGAACGCCCCGCCGAGAAGGAAGCCGAGCGTCACCGTCACAAAAGACGGGAGTGCGCCTTCGTAACCGAGCGCGGGGAGAAGAAGCGAGAAAAAGCTGGCGGCGATCATGATACCCGCTGCCGCGCCCGTCAGGACGGTGATAAGCCACGGGGGCATCCGCTTGGAGCCGAACACGGTGAGTGCGCCGAGGGCCGTCAGCAAAAACATGAAGAGCGAGGCGAGAAGCGCCTGCAAGACGGGATGAAGGGAAAAGAAGAATTGCATTGGTGAAGCCTCCGCCGCCCGTGTGCGGGCAGTCACCCCATCCTATGCCGCAGACATGATCGGTGTGAATATCGGGAAGCGCCCGCGGCGGGCCGCCCCACTTTCGCGGCCCGCCGCGGGCGCAAAAAAAACGAGACGGATGCAAAAGCATCCGCCTCGTCTGCCATACTTCCCCCCCTCGTCCCGATCGGACGCCGGGCGCTCGCTTCGCCGCTTGAAGTTCACGCCTCCCGGGAGGATCCGTGCGAGTGAAGTTATTGGAGCATTCCGCCCTCGTCCGGAACATCCTCTGCCCCATCGTCCGCGGGGACTTCCGTCCCCAAATAGGCCTCGCCCTCGGCTGCTGCCTCATCGCCGTAAGCGGGAACGGGCTCTTGCGCGTTTTCTGCAGCCTTGGCACGCTTTGCGTTGCGCACGCCGACCGCGATGTCCGCGATGACGACCGCCGCCAGCACGACTCCGAGTACGACGACCGCGATGATCTCGCCGAGGGGCGCCACAACGAGCAGCAGCCCGACGGGAGCAACCGAACTCAGCCGCACATCGCCCTTTCCCGTATCCGTCCCGTCAGGCTTCCTGCCCTTTTTGAGGAGCACGATGAGGACGATGAGTGCGATGACGATGAGCACCGCGAGCAGGATGATGAGCCAAAGGAGGGAGATGACGCGCTCGGTGAGCGTCCATGTGAGCGTGACGGGACCGGTCAGGGTCTCGCCCTCGTTGAGGTCGGCCCAGCCGTAGTTGGCGGCATCCTTGAGGGAGACGACGATCGTGTAGACGCCGTGGATGCTCGCCGTCACGGACGCGGCGCCTGTGCCGTCGAACATGAACTGCGCCGTCGCGGACTGTGCGTTCATCAGCCTCTTCGTCCCACGCGGGAGCAGAAAGGAGCCTTCTTGCGATGACGAAGTCTGTCGAAGCGCTCTCGCCCGTGTAGTTGCCCGCCTCGATGACGGTGACGGTGAGCGTATAGCTGCCCGCCTTTTCGGGCGCGGTGTTGCTGTTCCATACCGTACCGTCGTTGGCGGTGCCCGTGTAGGCATACATAAGGCCGATGCCTCCCGCACCCGTCACGACGGGCTCGTTTGCCTTGTCGCCGTACGTCCAGCCTTCGAGCGTGACGGTAAGCCCCAGCCCGTAGGGCACGATGGAGAACTTACACGAGACCTCGCCGCCGAGGTAGTTATCCGTCTCGGCATAGATGACGGTGATGGTGTAACTGCCCACTTCCTTTGGCACTGCCTCGCTGTAATAGGTGCCGTCCGTATAGATGACGCGGACGACCTCCCCGCGCAAAAATTCGGGAGTGAGCACATAGGCGTTCGGCTCCTCGCCATACATCCAGCCCGCGAGGGTGAGCTCCGCCTCCGCCTTCGCGCGGTGGATGGTGAAGCTGTCGCGCGCAGTGCCGCCCAAGAAGTTTCCGCTCGCGCCCATGACGACGGTGATGGTGTATTCGCCCGCCTCGGTGGGCACCTTGGAACTTGAATACTTGACGCCCGCGTTGGTCGTGCCCGAATAGGTGACAGAAACGGAACCGCCGCTGCCGCCCGAAATGGTGTAGCGGCTGGGCGTTTCGCCGTACGTCCAGTCGTCGATGGAGACGCTGAAGCCTGCAGACGCCCGCGAGACGGTGACCGTGACCGTCACGGAAACCCTGCTGTAGTTTGCAGTCTCCGCAGCCGAAATGGCCACCGTATAGGTGCCGACCGCCGTTACGGTGTCGGGCGAGTAGACGAGCGTCGTTTCGCTGTGATTCAGCACCGCGCCGCCCACCGCCTGCGCCCTGCCGTTGTAGGTGAAGTTCTTCTGCATGCCGCTCGTATCGATCGAGGCAGCCGCCTTACCGATCACAAACTTGCACATTGCGGAAAGCTCGCCGTAGTGGTCCGTTTCCGCGAAGGTCGCTTTGACGACATAGCTGCCCGCATTGGTGGGAACGGTGGACGAGAAGTCCTTGTCGGAATACGTTTCGCCGTCCGCCTTGGCTTTTGCATAGGTGTAGACGGGCGAGATCTGATCGGGATGCCCCGTCAAACCGCCTCCCCAGATGACCGAAGGCGCATGGGGCTCCTCGCCGTACGTCCAGCCGTCGATGGAGACGGTAAAGGAAAGCTGCTCTTCGCTCGCCTGCACGATCTTAAACTCGACGGAAGCGGAACCGCTCTCATAGTTATTCGTCTCGGCGACGGTCACCGTGAGGGTGTATTCGCCCACCTCGGTGGGGATCGCACTGCCCGACCAGCTGCCCGTCGAATACGTTGCCGTCACATCGCCCTTTCCGGGGTTGGAACTCTCGCCAAGCTCATAGATATCCTTAGGGGCCGTGCCGTACACCCAGCCGTTCACCCAGCCGCTCACGCCTTCGACCTGCTGCTTAAAGGTGATCTTGACCGTGATGGCGGCCTTTTCGATCGTGAAGAGCGTTTCGGCAACAGCCTCGTTGTAGTTATTGCCCTGCGCATATTGCGCCCTGACGACATAACTGCCCGCGTTCGTGGGAACGGTATCCGTGAAGTCGCCGTAAACGCCGCTTCTGAGCACTTCGGCGTAGGTGTATGTCACCGAGAGGTTTTCGGGATGCTCCCCATTGACACTCGGCGCATTCGCCGTTGCGTCATATGCGTTATACGTCCAGCCATTGATGGCGACGGTGAACGAATAGTCCGCCCGCGCGACAAGGTAGGCCTGCGCGCCCGCATTCAGCGTGTAGTTGC
>ERZ1643251.2109-NODE-2109-length-20910-cov-10.059986_pt1 | contig 20910 bp, 19 predicted proteins | sample MGYA00579261_ERZ1643251 | MGnify/ENA primary metagenome ERZ1643251 (study PRJEB29033, sample SAMEA4952267) | chicken gut metagenome | biome: Broiler Chicken; feature: Gastrointestinal Tract; material: Caecum | place: Ireland | collected 2018 | study: Broiler... | reverse complement strand
TGTAGCATATGTCCTTGGAGAGGGACAATAAAAACTACTACTCTATAATACAAGGCACAAAGACAAGCAAACGCCGCCCGTAGGCGTACATAGGGTACGGTAGGGCGGCGTTTGCGCAGTAAGGCAAAAGCGTTGCGCAGCAACAATTTCCGGGCTTTTGTTGGAGGAACTGCACCTGGTTTTTCTACCAATCCTCCAAAAGGGGATGAAAGCCCATTTCCTTTTGCTTTTGCCGGTTTGGGACTTTATTGACAGTCTGACGCCCTGAGGAATTTTCCTCAGGGCGTTTTCTTATTGCAGATTATGCCAGATAGATGGCCTGGCAGGCCAGCATGGTCATATAGCAGTCGTACTTGCTGACCAGCTCCATGGGAGCGTGCATGCACAGCACCGGCACGCCGGCATCCACGGTGACGATGTTCCGGTTTGCCATGTAGGCAGCCACGGTGCCGCCGCCGCCCTGGTCAACCTTGCCCAATGTGGCAATCTGCCACTTCACCCCGGCGTTGTTCAGGGTGGTGCGCACATGGCCCATGGCCTCGGCGGAGGCGTCGCTGGCGCCGCCCTTGCCCCGGGAACCGGTGTACTTGCAAATGGCAACGCCGTAGTTCAGCTTACTGTTGTTTCTGGGGTCGCAGGTCTCGGCGAAGTTGGGGTCATAGGCGTTGGACACGTCGGCGGAGAGGCAGAAGCTGTTTTCAAAGCAGCGGTTCAGGTTTGCGCCGGTGGCGTCGCACAGATCCTGCATGAAGGTCTCGAAGGCAGTGCTCTGCATACCGGAGATACCCACGGAGCCAATCTCCTCCTTGTCTGCCAGGATGCATACGGCGGTGTGCTTGGGGGTTCCCATGGTCAGCAGGGGAACAATCTCAGCATAGGCACACACCCGGTCGTCATGGCCGTAGCAGCCCAGCAGGCTCCGGTCCAGACCCACCTCCCGGCACTTGCCGGCAGGCACCATGGTCAGTTCTGCGGACAGGAAGTCGGACTCGATGAGGCCGTACTTCTCGTTCAGCAGCTTCATAATGTGCAGCTTCACCAGGTCGCTGCCCTCACCCTGGAGGGGCTCGGTGCCCAGAATCACATTCAGCTGCTCGCCGGAGATACCCTCCGCCAGGGTCTTCTTCATCTGGTCGGCGGACAGGTGGATGAGCAGGTCAGACACGCACAGAATGGGATCGTTGTCGTCCTCACCGATGGTGATGGTCACCACACTGCCGTCCTTCCGGTACACCACGCCGTGAAGAGCCAGGGGGATGGTAGCCCACTGGTACTTCTTGATGCCGCCGTAGTAGTGGGTCTTGAAGTAGGCAATCTCGGAATCCTCATAGAGGGGGTTGGGCTTTAAGTCCATTCTGGGGGAGTCCACATGGGCAGCGCAGATGTTGGCGCCGCTGTTCAGGCTCTCAGAGCCCATGACAGCCAGCAGAATGCTCTTGCCCCGGTTGTTGTGGTACACCTTATCGCCGGGCTTGAGGGTCATGCCGGGAACCAGGGGCTTGAAGCCGTGGGCCTCAGCAGTGGCTACGGTCCAGGCGGTAGCCTCCCGCTCGGTCTTGCAGGCGGTCATAAAATCGCTGTAGCCCTTGCAGTAGGTCTCCATTTCAGCACGCTGAGCGTCCGTCAGTTCGGCATAGCCGTTCTTGGGAGCCTGCAGCAGGGACTGGCGCAGTTCTTCGATGTTCATTTTCTATTTCTCCTTTCAAGAAACCTATGGCTTCATTATAACCAATCCAGAGAAAAAGGCAAGGCATTTTTCCCGGAATTCCTGGGCTGTGCCATTATTTTCCAGCACATAGTCGCAGTGGGTACGGAAAAAGTCCTCCGACGGCTGGGCGGCGATTCTTGCCCGGGCGTAGCTTTCCGGAATGCGATCCCGCACCATGAGCCGGGCCACCCGCACATCTACCGGAGCGGTGACTGCTACCGTCACATCGCACAGCCGGGAAAGACCGCTTTCCACCAGGGCAATGGCGTCGATGGCAGCAAGAGGCGGTTTGGTTTTGAGAGCCTCCTCCACCGCCTGACACACAAACCGGTGGGTAATGCCGTTCAGGTCGGAAAGGGCCTGGGGGTCGGAAAAGACCACCTGCCCCAGCTTTTTCCGCAGAAGCTGGCTATTTTCCACCGTCCCGGGAAACCGGGCGGCAATTTGCCCCAGCAAATCCCGGTTGGCTTTCAGCAAATCGTGATAGATGGCGTCGCAGTCCAGAATCATCCCCCCCAGTTGGGCGATGACCTCCAGAGCGGTGGTCTTTCCGCAGCCGGTGCCCCCTGTAATGCCAATAATCATAGGGCCTGCTCCGGGTCGATGATGTGGAAGGCGGCGGCCTTTTTCAGCCGGTTCTGCACCGCATAGGCAACACCCCCACCCTGGGGACACCGGGCAAACACCCGATGTACCGCCGGGTCATCCAGCTCCCGCAGGGCGGAGAACAGTCCGGCAGAGAGGGTAGCCACATCCGATTCCAGGCCGTAGGAGAGGGGGTTGCACCCTTCGTACAGGGGCAGCTCCTCCTGGAAGCACAGCACCCGGTCCCCGGGCTCATAGTGGCGGCGGATGTAGGCGGCGGCCTTCTCCCGGGAGCCGGAGACAATCAGCACCTGGCACTGGGGCGCATAATGGCGGTACTTCATGCCGGGCGCCTTCACCACCGCATCCTTGTCAATCTGAGCGGTGACAGCCTTGTCCACCACCAGATCCCCCAGCACCTCCAGAAGCTGCTCCGGGGTAATGCCGCCGGGGCGCAGGAGCCGGGGCCGTTCCTCCGTCAGGTCCACAATGGTGGACTCCACCCCCACCCGGCAGGGACCCCCATCCACCACGGCCTCAATTCTTCCCTGGTGGTCGTGAAGCACATGCTCTGCGGTGGTGGTGGAGGGCTTTCCGGAGATGTTGGCAGAGGGTGCGGCAATGGGCACCCCGGCCTTGGCGATGATGGCCCGGGTGACGGCGCTGTCCGGGCACCGGATTCCCACGGTGGAAAGCCCGGCGGTGGTGCATTTGGGCACCGTCTCCCGGGCAGGAAGCACCATGGTCAGGGGCCCGGGCCAGAAGGCCTCCGCCAGCGCATAGGCGGCGGCAGGCACATGGTGGCAGTACAGCGGAATCTGCTCCGGGCCGGTAATATGGAGAATCAGGGGATTGTCCTGGGGCCGGCCCTTGGCTTTGAAGATTTTGGCTACCGCCTCCGGGTTCAGACCGTCCGCACCCAGACCGTAAACGGTTTCCGTGGGGATGGCCACCAGCCCCCCGTTTTTGATGATTTCTCCGGCAATCTCCGGAGTATCCGGACTGTCCGCCGGAAGGATTCGGGTTTCCATAGCAGCACCTCTTAAAAAAGGAGCAGCCGCCGTTGGCAGCTGCTCCAGACTCGTATGGGTTAAATTACACGGTGGGCTGGTTGGCAGCTTCGATGATCTGCACAAACTTCTCGGGCACCAGGGAGGCGCCGCCGATGAGGCCGCCGTCGATGTCGGGCTGCGCCAGCAGCTCGAAGGCGTTCTTCTCGTTCATGGAACCGCCGTAGAGGATGGAGGTGGCGCGGGCAATCTTGGCGCCGTAGAGCTTGCGGATCACGGTGCGGATGTGCTCGCAGACTTCCTCGGCCTGCTCGGGGGTAGCGGTCTTGCCGGTGCCGATGGCCCAGATGGGCTCGTAGGCCACAACGATCTTGCGGATCTTCTCCTCGGGCACGCCGTGGAGGGCGCACTTGACCTGCATGGAGATCCAGTCCTCGGTGATGCCCAGCTCTCTCTGCTCCAGGGTCTCGCCCACGCAGACGATGGGCATCAGCTCGGCCTTCAGAGCGGCGTGGACCTTGGCGTTGACATCGGCATCGGTCTCGCCCATGGCGCGGCGCTCGGAATGGCCGATGATGACGTACTTACAGCCGGCGTCCACCAGCATGTTGGCGGCGATCTCACCAGTGTAAGCACCGGAGGCGTTGGCGTTGCAGTTCTCAGCGCCGATGCCCACGCGGGTCTCTCTCATGCAGCGCACAGCCATGGGAATGCACACGGCAGGCACGCACAGAGCCACATCGCACCAGCGGCCCTTGGGCATGATGGACTTGAACTCGGTCATAAATTCCTTGGTCTCAGAGGGGGTCTTGTTCATCTTCCAGTTGCCGGCGATGATGGTCTTGCGGTACTTTCTGTTCATGTTTCTCGTATCTCCTCAACGATTACTTTTTTCCGGTTCCGGCAGCAGCGCCGCCGGAACAATTTACCTTATAAAATCACGGGCAGGTAGACCCACCCAAATTACTTGTCTTCCAGGCAGGCAATGCCGGGCAGCTCCAGGCCTTCCAGGAACTCCAGGGAAGCGCCGCCGCCGGTGGAGATGTGGGTGATCTTGTCAGCAAAGCCCAGCTGCTCGCAAGCTGCTGCGCTGTCGCCGCCGCCCACGATGGTCACGGCGTCGGAGTCGGCCAGAGCCTGAGCCACGTCCTTGGTGCCCTTGGACAGGATGGGGTTCTCAAACACGCCCATGGGTCCGTTCCACACCACGGTCTTGGCAGCCTTCACGGCAGCGGCAAACTCGGCAGAAGCCTTGGGGCCGATGTCCAGGCCAATCTTGTCAGCGGGGATAGCGGTGCAGTCCACCACTTCCACGGGAATCTCAGCATCGATGGGGGAGGGGAAGCTGTCGGCTACCACGGTGTCCACAGGCAGCAGCAGGTTTACGCCCTTCTCGGCAGCCTTGGCCATCATTTCCTTGCAGTAGTCGATCTTCTCGTTGTCCACCAGGGACTTGCCCACGTCATAGCCCTTGGCAGCCAGGAAGGTGTAGGCCATACCGCCGCCGATGATCAGGGTGTCCACCTTCTCCAGCAGGTTCTTGATGACGTTCAGCTTGTCGGAAACCTTGGCGCCGCCCAGAATAGCCACGAAGGGACGCTCGGGAGCAGCCAGAGCCTTGCCCATGATGGAAACTTCCTTCTGCACCAGGTAGCCGGAAACGGCAGGCAGGTAGTCAGCCACGCCGGCGGTGGAGGAGTGGGCACGGTGAGCAGTGCCGAAAGCGTCGTTTACAAAGATGTCAGCCATGGAAGCCAGTTCCTTGGACAGCTCGGGATCGTTCTTGGTCTCGCCCTTCATGTAGCGGACGTTCTCCAGGAGCATCACGTCGCCGTCCTTGAGAGCTGCAGCCTTGGCCTTGGCGTCCTCGCCAACCACGTCGGCAGCCATGATGACTTCCTTGCCCAGAAGCTGGGAAATCCGCTCAGCCACAACCTTCAGGCTCAGCTCAGGCTTCCACTCGCCCTTGGGCTTGCCCATGTGGGAGCAGAGAATAACCTTAGCGCCCTGGTCTACCAGGTACTTGATGGTGGGCATAGCAGCCACAATACGCTTGTCAGAGGTGATTTTGCCATCCTTGGTGGGGACATTGAAGTCGCAGCGGCACAGAACCCGCTTGCCGGCAACGGAGATATCCTCAATAGACTTCTTGTTGTAATTCATTGTCATTCCTCCATTATATCGGGTGAACCCCGCATTTTTTCCGTATTCCAGGGAAGTTCTGATGAAATCGGCAAGAGCTGGGAGCGAGAGATTTTTTCCCGGACAAAAGAATGGAAAACAAGGGAATACTGTATGTATTTCCTGTTTTTCATTCTGCATGGACGGGGAAAAAGATCCGCTATCCAGCCGAAGACGGTTTCTTCAGAGCTTCCTTTTGTAAGTGAGGGAAATTCAGCTGACGCAGAGCTTCGTAAACGGTGATGGCCACGGCATTGCTGAGATTCAGACTTCTGGCCTCCGGATTCATGGGCAGCCGGATACAGCTGTCCCGGTGGGCCTCCAGAAAGTCCTCAGGAAGCCCTTTGGTTTCCTTCCCGAAGAACAGGTAGCATTCGTCCTGAAAGACGGCTTCCGTGTAGCATCGGGGGGCTTTGGTGGAGAGGCACCACATTTGATTCACGGTGTTTTTGGCGAAGAAGTCCGAAAGATTGTCGTATACCCGCACTTCCACCAAGTGCCAGTAGTCCAGACCGGCCCGGCGGACGGCTTTTTCCGAGATGTCAAAGCCCAGGGGCCGGATCAGGTGCAGACGGGCGCCGGTGGCGGCGCAGGTACGGGCGATGTTGCCGCAATTCTGGGGAATTTCCGGCTCCACCAGGACAATATTCAGCACGCACCCATCACCTCAAACGATTTTCTGCGGCGGCATGGTTTCCCATTACGCTTGCCCAATTATTGTATGCGAAAGTTGCCGTAAAATCAATCCAAAAATCAGAAAAAAATCTACTTTTTCATAGTTTCACATAAAAATTTTAAGGGGGCTGGCAAATTTGTGAAAATTGCAGACTTGATTTTTGGGCAAAACCCATAGAAGAAAGGAAAAACCTTCAGATTTCTCAGGATTTTTCCCGCTGCCTCGGGAAATCCCGGGAAAATAGCCTTTTGAGCATTGACTTTCCGAAGGAATTGTGAAATAATACTGAAGTTAAATCTTATAGAAATAAGGGGATATTTCGTATGTTCCAATCCAGAACCAATACCTGCGGCGAATTGCGGCTTGCCGACGCAGGAAAAGAGGTCACTCTGGCCGGCTGGCTGGAGAATGTCCGTGAGGTGGGCGCCAACTTCGCCTTCCTGGTGCTCCGTGATTTTTACGGCACCACCCAGATTGTGGTGGAGACCGAGGATATGATGAAGATTGTCAAGGGGCTGAACAAGGAGACCACCATTCAGGTCACCGGTACCGTCCGGGAGCGGGAGAGCAAGAATCCCAAGCAGCCCACCGGCGAGATTGAGGTGGTACCCACCAAGATTACTGTGCTGGGCAAGTGCCGGCACAACAGCCTGCCCTTTGAGATCAACAAGTCCCGGGATGCAGATGAGAATGTGCGCCTTAAGTACCGGTATCTGGATCTGCGGAATCCGGCAATGAAGCAGAACATCATCCTCCGGTGCCAGGTGGTGGCAGCCCTCCGTCAGGCCATGACAGAGCATGGCTTCCTGGAAATCACCACCCCCATCCTCACCGCCTCCTCTCCCGAGGGTGCCCGGGACTACCTGGTGCCTTCCCGGAATCACCCCGGCAAGTTCTACGCTCTGCCCCAGGCTCCCCAGCAGTTCAAGCAGCTGCTGATGACCGCCGGCTTTGACCGGTACTTCCAGATTGCCCCCTGCTTCCGGGACGAGGACGCCCGGGCAGACCGTACCCCCGGCGAGTTCTACCAGCTGGATATGGAGATGGCCTTCGCCTCCCAGGAGGATGTGCTGTCCGTGCTGGAGGATGTGCTGGTGCCTGTCTACGAGAAGTTCGGCAGATATGAAAGAGTGTCCCAGGCCCCCTTCCGCCATATTCCTTTTAAGGAAGCCATGGAGCGCTACGGCTCCGACAAGCCCGACCTGCGGATTGACCTGGAGGTGCAGGACATCACCTCTGTGGTGGCAGACTGCGGCTTCGGTCCCTTCGGCGGCGGTGCAACGGTCAAGGCCGTGGCGGTGGACGATTTTGCCCAGGGTCGGAAGTGGATTGATAAGCTCCTGAACGACGTGGAAGTCCAGACCGGCAACAAGGCCTGCTGGGTCCGGGTGGACGAGAACGGCCAGCTCACCGGCGGCATTTCCAAGTTCCTGACGGACTGCCAGGCCGCTTTCATGGAAAAGCTGAACCTGAAGCCCGGCAGCTTCGTGTGTATGGCCGCCGGCAAGAAGTCCGCCGCCCAGAAGACCGCCGGCGTCATCCGTACCATGATGGGCAAGCGGATTCCCGGCCACTTTGACGAGGAGCAGTACGCCTTCTGCTGGATTGTGGACTTCCCCATGTACGAAATGGGTGAGGAATCCGGCCAGCTGGAATTCTGCCACAATCCCTTCTCCATGCCCCAGGGCGGTATGCAGGCTCTGCTGGATGCGGAAGGGAATGAGGAAAAACTCCTGGCCATCAACGCCAACCAGTACGATCTGGTGTGCAACGGCTATGAGTGCGCCTCCGGCGCTGTCCGGAACCACGACCCGGAGATCATGGTCAAGGCCTTCCAGATGGTAGGCCTGGGTGAGGAGGACGTAAAGGCCAAGTTTCCCGCCATGTATAACGCCTTCACCTACGGCGCACCTCCCCATGCCGGTGCCGCTCCCGGCGTAGACCGGATGATTATGCTCCTCACCGGCGAGGAATCCATCCGGGAGGTTATCACCTTCCCCATGAACAAGAACGCCCAGGACCTGATGATGGACGCCCCCACCACTGTTTCCCAGAAGCAGCTGGACGATGTGCACATCCTCATCAACCAGGACCACCTGTAAAACATCAGAAGGAGCCCATCCCCACCGGATGGGCTCCTTTTTTGAGGAAAACCTGTTTCTTAAGGAAAATTAAGAATTTTCATTGCCAAACATTAAGAATTATCCCTTAGGATATAACCGGAGGTGAAAGAGTGTGAACATTTTGGTAGTGGACGATGACAAAGAGATTGTAGACAGCATTGCCATCTTTCTGGGGGCGGAGGACTACCGGGTTTTCAAGGCCTATGACGGGCTGGAAGCTCTGGAGGTTCTTTCGGAGAATCCCATTCATTTGATGATTCTGGATGTGATGATGCCCAGGCTCAACGGTATCAAAACCCTGATGCAGCTGCGCCAGTCCCGGAACATTCCGGTGATTCTTCTCTCCGCCAAGTCGGAGGACGGGGATAAAATCCTGGGTCTGGCGGCGGGGGCGGATGACTATGTGACCAAGCCCTTAAGCCCCCCGGAGCTGGTGGCCCGGGTGAAGTCCCAGCTGCGCCGGTATACCACCCTGGGTTCCCTGGGAAAGCAGTACGGAGAAATCCGCATTGACGGCCTGTGGGTGAACACCGAGAGCAAGACGGTGCAGGTGGATGGGGAGGATGTACGGCTGACCCCCATAGAGTATAAGATCCTGGAGCTGCTGGCGCGAAACCGGGGCCGGGTCTTTTCCGCAGACGAGATTTACTCCCGGGTCTGGAACGGGGACAGCGTAGTGGGGGATAATACCATCGCCGTCCACATCCGGCACATCCGGGAGAAAATCGAAATCAACCCCAAAGAGCCCCGATATTTGAAGGTTGTTTGGGGAATCGGGTATAAAATCGACTGAAGGAGGTTTTGGCAATGAAAAAAGTTCTTTACTCCGGCTATACCAAGGCCATCGCCCTGGTGCTGTGTGTGGCCAGCGTGGTGTCTGTGTCTTTGACGGCGGCCCGGGGCATTCTTGACTATTTCCGGGAGGGGGAGGGGGTGTATGCCCTGGAGGATTCCTTTTCGGAAACCCGTTTTTTTATGCCCTATCTCAATGCCCCGGCAGACGCCATCTGGAACGCCTATGTCTTTGAGCTGGGCGAGGCGTTTCCCCAGGGGTGGGACAGAACCCTGACCCCGGAAATGGAGGAGGCCGTGGGGGATGCCATCGGGGAGTGGCTGAGCCAGATGTATTGCGGGGATAAAATCAATTATTATGTGGCCTGGAATGACCGGGTGTTTACCAACTGCGGGGCAGACAGCCCGGAGGATTTGGAAAATGACCGCTTTTCCCTCTACATCCGCCGGGGTGGTCAGGGAGAATTCACAAGAATCTATAACCGGGTAGTCAGTCAGGACTATAACTCCATTGCTGCCCTTTACCCCTACGATTCCACCAGTGAAATTGTGGTCTGCACCAGCGTGAAGGAGGATTATGTTACCCAATGCCAGGGCATCTGGGAGCGGCAGGCGGTTCTGGTTCAGGATTCGGTTTTTTACGGTGCCATCAATGCCGCCATCGGCCTAGTGCTGCTGGTTTCCCTGATTTGGGTGTGGGGCAGAAAGGCCGACGGAACCGCCGTGACTACAGGCCTGGATCGGGTCTGGGCGGAAGTCCGGCTGGCGGCCATGGGGGCAAGCGGCGTAGGGGGAGTGGCTTTCTGCTGGGTTCTGGTGGATTGGAACCTGCAAGGCCGCTTCCCGGACAATCTCACCTGGCTTCTGGTGGGACTGACCGCTGCCCTGGCTGGATTTATAATCCTGGGCTGCCTTCTCTCTCTGGTGAGCAGCGGAAAGAACAGACAGCTTTTGGAATCCAGCATCCTTTTCAGGCTGGTTCGCTGGTTATGGCGGCAGCTTGGGAAAGCAGCCCGATGGCTGGCCCGGAAATGCCGTGGCTGCAAGGCCTCCTTGCTGAGTGCCCTCTCCCACAGGCTGGGCATCATCGCCCTGGCCGGGCTGTTTTGCTACACGGCGGCGGTGGGACTGTGCGGTGTCCTGGGCATCCATAATGGATTCTTTATCCTTCTGGGGATGCTGCTGTTTGTTGTGGCAGCCCTGGGAGCAGCCTGGCGCATCCGGGAGCTGGAGGAAGTGAAAAAGGGTGTCCGGGAGGTGGGCAGCGGCAATGGGGCCTACCAGATTCCGGAGCTGAAAAGCGGGGACTTGCAGCAGCTGGCCCATGGCATCAACCACATTGCCCAGGGACTGGAGGCGTCCGTGGCGGCGAAGGTAAAGGCGGAGCGGCTGAAAACCGAGCTGATTACCAATGTGTCCCACGACCTGAAAACGCCCCTGACTTCCATCATCAACTATACCCAGCTTTTGTCCCAGGTGGAGGGGCTGCCGGAGGAGGCGGGGGACTATGCCCAGATTATCGCCAAAAAGAGCCAGCGCCTCAAGACTCTGACCCAGGATTTGTTTGACATCTCCAAGGCCCAAAGCGGCAACGAAACGGTGATAATGGAAAAAATCGACACAGCACTTCTCATTCAGCAGGCCCTGGCGGAGCAGGACCGGGAGATTCAGACCTCCGGGCTAACCTTCTGCGTGAATACCCCCAAGGAACTGTACATCCGGGCAGACGGAAGAAAAATGTCAAGGGTGCTGGGGAATCTCCTGCAAAACATCCTGAAATATGCCATGAAAAATACCAGGGTGTTTCTCTCGGCCTACCGGGAGGGGCAGGACGTGGTGCTGGAACTGAAGAATATCGCCTCCTATCCCATGGAGTTCCAGGGGGATGAGATTGTGGGCAGATTCGTAAGAGGAGACGAGTCCAGAACCGCCGAGGGCAACGGCCTGGGATTGGCCATCGCCAAAAGCTACACAGAGCTTTGCGGCGGACAGCTGGAGATTGTGGTAGACGGCGACCTGTTCAAAGCCCGCCTCCGTTTCCCGGCCTATCAGCCGTAAAATTAAGCGCAGGTGTAAAATGCACCTGCGCTTTCTTTGACATTTGCCGGTCGATACATTAAAATAGAATGAGAATCCGGAAGATGCAACCGCCGGTTGCGGAAGTGCAAGCCCCAAAAGGTAGCTTCGCAACCGCCTTTTCTTTATAATGAAGGTACAATAAATATAAGGAGGCGCTTAACATGAAGCTATCTGAAAAGATCTACTACTGCCGGAAAAAGGCGGGAATGTCCCAGGAGGCACTGGCGGCGAGAATCGGGGTGTCCCGGCAGGCGGTGAGCAAGTGGGAGACCGGGGAGGCAGAGCCGGAGCTGGGGAAGCTGCGGCTGCTGGCAGAGGCCTTCGGGGTCTCCGCAGACTGGCTCCTTTCGGAAGCGGAGCCCCAGCCGGAACCCGCTGCCGAGCCCACCCACGGAACTTCGGAACATTCCGGCGGAATTGATCAGCTTCCCGGGGTAATCGGAAAGCTCTTCCGGCGCTATGGTTGGCTGGCTGGGGTGTACCTGGCTTTCGGCGGCGGTGCCATGGCGTTGGTGGGCTACCTGGCCCGCACGATGACCCGGCGTATGTTTCAGACCATTCCGGACATGGGAGGCACCACCGGAGATATGATGCAGCGGTTCTCTGCCAACAGTCCCGTGACCTTGATGGGTAATGTCATTCTGGTGGTGGGAATTCTCATCATGCTGGCAGGCATTCTTCTTGCAATCATTCTGAAAAAACGCAGCCGGGAGAAGTAATCGGAAAGAACGACCTGTTGCGAACGGACGTTTTGCAGAAAGCCCCGTAAATACCTCCCTCCGGGAGGGAGGTGGCTTGGGGCGCAGCCCAAGCCGGAGGGAGCCAGCGGGCGCATAGCTTGTTTGACTGCCAGAGGTGGTACATCCCCAAGACTGTCACATTTCCTACGCTGATTGGAGGAAAGTACGGGTAAAAACAGCATTGGGTGTCGACAACCTCCAGCAAGTACCACACCCAAAGCAAACCGTCAGTTTGCCGCCCGCAGGCTCCCTCAGACCCGGCTGCGCCGTGCCAGCTCCCTCTCGGAGGGAGCTATAAGCGGGTGCATATTTTGAAAAAGGAAAAATCAAACGCAAAGCTACTTTTTACTTGCGAAAGTTACGGGAATGTGTATAATAGCAACGGAAACTTTTGAATCAAGGGAGATGGCTTTGTTTTGCTGCAGGCTGTGAAGAAATTTGTCCAGCGGGAGACTGTGCTGGTGGTGGCCTGGGTGCTGGCGATTGTATCCATGTTTTTTGTGCCGCCGGATGGGGGCTACGCCGGCTATGTGGATCTGCGGACTTTGGGCCTACTGTGGATGCTCATGGGGGTGATGGCTGCCTACCAGAGTATCGGGCTTTTTGCCTGGCTGGGGCGGGCGATGTCCAAGGCCCTGGGGAACACCCGGGCGCTGGAGCTGACGCTGGTGCTTTTGTGCTTTTGGGGCTCCATGCTCATTACCAACGATGCAGCCCTGCTTACCTTTGTGCCCTTTTCCATTGCGCTGCTGACCATGACCGGGCAGCAGAAGCGGATTTTGTTCGTGGTGGTGATGCAGACCATCGCCGCCAATCTTGGCAGCATGCTCCTGCCGGTGGGCAACCCCCAGAACATCTACATATACTCCAAATCCGGGGCCTCCCTGGGGGAGTTCGTGGGGGTGGTTGCCCCTTATGCAGGCATTTCTCTGGTACTGCTGCTGATTTTTATTCTTGTGAGGAAGGCCGAGCCCATCGCCCTGGGAGAGCTGCCGGAGAGCCAGACGGTTCCGGGGAAGAAGGCCGTGGCCTATGACAGTGTTTTGTTCCTGCTGTGCCTGCTGGCGGTGTTCCGGGTGCTGGATGTGAAGGTGGGCTTCTGCCTGGTGCTTCTGGGGCTTCTGGTGCAGAACCGGCGGCTGATTCTCAAGGTGGACTATGCGCTGCTTCTGACCTTTGTGGGCTTTTTCCTCTTTGTGGGGAACATGGGCAGAATCCCGGGCTTCAGCGACCTGGTGTCCCGGGTGCTTACCGGGCAGGAGCTGCTGGTGGGGATTCTCTCCAGCCAGGTCATCAGCAATGTGCCTGCCACCCTGCTTCTTTACGATTTCACCCCCAACTGGCAGCCCCTTCTGCTGGGTGTGAACATCGGCGGCCTGGGAACCCTCATTGCCTCCATGGCAAGCCTCATCTCCTACAAGCAGATTCCTGCGGGGCAAAAGGGCAGATACCTGCTGCAATTTACCCTGTGGAACCTGTTGTTCCTGGTGGTGCTGGCAGGGGTTGCCCTGATTCTGATATGAAAAAAGCGTGCTGCTCGCCCGGCAGCACGCTTTTTTTACGCTGGGAGTTATCCTCTCCCGGCGAAGGCCCGCAGGCCCTTCAAAACCCGAATCTGCATATCCTGGGGAAGCTGCCCCAGGACGGAAGCCATCTCCCCCGCCAGCAGCTCCGAAGGCTGTTCCAGAAAATCCTGAAGCAGATAGTCTGCGGAGGTGCCCAGGGTGTTGGCAATGGCGATAAAGGTATCCAGCCGGGGCGTTTTGATGCCCCGCTCAATGGCACCGATGTGCTTTGTGGTGCAGCCAATGGCCAGAGCCAGACCCTCCTGGGTGATATTGGCAGCCTCCCGTGCGTTGCGAATCCGCTGCCCGATTTGTTTCATGTCCATAAGTGTTCCTCACTTTCTTTTTCGTAGGTACACTTCAATATGTAATGAGAACGGAAAATGTGACATGATTTGAGAAAATTTTTTGAAAAAAAGAAAAATTTATGCAAAAAGAGGGAATTGCTTGCTGTATTTTCGTGGAAAGAAAATAGGTATTAGCAATTTGAACAAATACAAACAGAAAAGCAACGGTAATAAATGTAGAATATTGACATATCCCACAGCGCGTGCTATACTGAACAAAAGTCCTTGCAGCGTGGAGCTTTGTTTGCGAAAAGAGACTTGCGACAGGGCCGCGGCTGCCAGACAGGGAGGGAAACGTATGAAGACAGGACTGAGAAAAAAGGCAATCCTTGGGGTGCTTCTGAGCGTTTTGGTGCTTGCCGGCTGCAAAGACCAGAAGGCCCAGGAATTTCCCGATACCCCTACACCGGAATATGATGCCCAGAACCAATATCTGCTCATGAACCTGATGAACTTTCAGGAAACGGAGGATTTTTTCTGCGGTACGGATTACGGCGGAATGCAGCTGCGGTATTACGATAAGAAAAGCGGCGTGTCCGGGGTGCTGTGCCCGGACCCGGCCTGCACCCATGACACAGGTGACTGTGGGGCAAATATCAGCACTGGCGCATCGCTATCGGTCTATGACGGAAAACTCTACTGGATAGCCCCAAAGGGAGAGCGGGAAGCTGCATTGTACCGCAGCGACCTGTCCGGTGCCAACCGGGAGGCGCTGCGTACCATAGACCCCCAGAATGTCATCAACGCCTATCAGCCCCAGCGGTACATGATTCACCGGGGTTTCCTGTTCCTGGTGGGGCAGGCCGATGTGGTGGAGGGGACGGAAAACAAAATCCAAATTTCCCTTCTTTCTGCGCCGCTGGAGGGGCAGGCGGATTTCACGGTTTTGTACCAGGAACAATTTGCCTCCGGCGTGAACTGGGATGTGCGGTTTGTGGGGAATTCTGTTTACTTCTCCCGTATCTCCTTCCCGGAAAGCCTTGCCTTTTTTGATGTTGCCATTTCCCGGTATGATATGTCGGCCAAGAACTGGGAGCAGGTATATGAGGAGCAGGGCATAAAGGAAAATATTGGACATATGTGGGTGACAGAGCGAGGAGAAATCTACCTGCCCGGAGCTGGAGGGGGCAAGGCCTATGTGTGGCAAATTCAGGAGGGACAGCGGAAGGAGAAGCTGTCCTGGGAGGACGAGGAAAACAACATTCCGGATTTGCTGGATGGCATTGTGATGACCCTGTCGTTAAAAGACAATATCCGCTGTGTGAAGGTGATGGATGATACCGGGAAAACCCTGTATGAAGGAAAGTTGTTTCCCCAGCCTGTCCCGGGCCTGGAGGGGGATCCGGGGGTGTACGGCGATTCCCAGGCACAGGGGCCGGAATACGGTTTCGCTCTGGTGGGCGGAGATTCCCAAAAGCTGATTATCCATTTGAACGCATTCCAGGAGAGTGGGGGAGACTATACCCTGATGTTGGATTTAACGGACAACCTGAAACCCACGGTTTTGTGGAGTGATACAGTAAACGCATAAAAAATTTTATAAAAAATTATTTTTTATGTCACAAAATCATTTCTGAATACATATTTATATAGGGATGGAATAGCGACTTGTATATATTGCTAAATAAAACGGAAATATCGAACAAATAAATTAGCAAATATTGACAAAAGCAAAAAGGCGTAGTATACTATAGAAAAACAAATGTATTTAAAATAAAAAGCGTTCACAAAGAAATGGTGCAGTTCCCATGGGAAAAGGAAATCCGCTGTTTCCTTTGGGGACTAACCCCGGAAGATACCCGAGCCGTATGTCAGAAAGGGGGAAACTGATATGAGAGATTAACCCTAAAACATGGTTGGTCTTACATTGTTTGTTGCACAAGACAGTTGATTTTTTAAAAGGAGGAAGTAGACAATGAAAAAAATGGTAAAAAGAGCCTTAGCCCTGGGAATTTGCGTGATGCTTATTTTAAGTTCTGTCGTTTTCGTTTCTGCGGCTTCCGCAACCTTCTTCACAAAAACCGTTGGTTCACACCGTTGTACAGGGAGAGGAACAGTCACAGGCGGAATGGGGCAGGCAGTTTTTAGTGCTACTGCCCTTCCGGGACAGCAGGTATTACCTGATGAAGCATATGGTAGTACGGTGCGGGTCAGAGCATACGACGGCTCTGGCAATCTGATTGGTGAGGTGTACAGCACTGGGGATACAAGAGGAAGCGCTACATATCAAACGAAAAAAGCTATCCATCACATTAAATGCGAGTTTAGCTTTAGTGGGAATAATCTGGGAGCGTATTGGCTTTATGCATAAATTGGGCGACAAAATTCATAAAGAGTTAGTTCGGTGATATTGGGTCTGTTTCTGATTTTATGAGATACGGCAGAGAAGTGCTGTTTCTTCTCTGCCGTATTAATTATTGATAGACTTACACTGCTGGAAAGCGTTGGAGAATGTAAAAGGGAAATGGAGTGGGATTATGAGAAATCAGAGAGGCATTTTGCTGGCGTTGACGGTTTGCCTGATGCTTACCGCCTGTACCCCGGGAGGACCGGGGAAGGATACCCAGCGGGGAACGGAAGTCACCCAGGGTTTCTTTGAGGGGGATACCCCCATGCCGAGGTACGATGCAGACAACCAGTATTTACTTTGGGCGGGAATATCTATTCAGGAAATAGAAAACTACATTTTCGGCACCGGCCTTGGGAGGGAGTATCTCCATTATTATGATTTGCAGACCGGAGTCTCAGGCCTGCTCTGCCCGGACCCGGCCTGCACCCATGACTCCAATGCCTGCAGTGCCAAGGTGGGCCTTTGCGCCTCGGTGTCCTACTACGATGGAAAGCTGTACTGGGTGGGAGAGGACCCGGCAGGGGGCGGACGCGACCGTTATTTGTGGCGTAGCGACATCACTGGCGCCAACCGGGAGAAGCTGAAAACCATCAGCTTTCAGGATACGGTTTTGGTGTACCAGCCTCAGCGATACTATATCCATCGGGGGAACCTGTATTTTCTGGGGAAAGCCGATACTGTGGACGGGGTGAAAACGGGAAAACGGGTCAGCCTGATGACGGCGCCTCTAGAAGGGGATGGGGGATTTACACCCCTGTTTGACGAAACTTTCCCGGAAGGAGCCGAGGCCACCGTCCGGTTTGTGGGAAACAGAGTGTACTTTGCAGTGCAGAGTTTCCAGGCAGACAGATCTGTGAATTTGACCATCACCTGCTATGACCGGACAGACGGCACCAGCCAGGTGCTCTTTGAACAGAATGGTATGGAGGAAATTCTGGGGGATATATGGGTCACAGAGGCCGGAGAGATTTATATGCCGGTACTGGTGGAGAATGTGGGCAAGGTTTTGAAATTGGAGGACGGAGCCTGGACCGAGCTGATGTCTCTGGAAGGGGAGAATGTGACTGTCCCCACGATTCTGGATGGAATTGTGGTGTTCTATGGACAGAAAGGGGGTACCAGATGGGTGCATATTTTTACCTCCAGCGGCGAGACGGTGTATGAAGGGGAACTCTACCCGGAAGCCATTCCTGGCATTGAGGAAGACCCCGACACGCTTAGTTGGGCAATCATGGGAGGAGACCGGGAAAAGCTGATTTTGTATCTAGAGAGCTGGACTGAAGAGTATATCGTTATGCTGGATCTGACAGATAACCTGAAGCCTACGGTTTTGTGGAGTGATACAGTAAACGCATAAAAAATTTTATAAAAAATTATTTTTTATGTCACAAAATCATTTCTGAATACATATTTATATAGGGATGGAATAGCGACTTGTATATATTGCTAAATAAAACGGAAATATCGAACAAATAAATTAGCAAATATTGACAAAAGCAAAAAGGCGTAGTATACTATAGAAAAACAAATGTATTTAAAATAAAAAGCGTTCACAAAGAAATGGTGCAGTTCCCATGGGAAAAGGAAAGCAGCTGTTTCCTTTAGGGACTAACCCCGGAAGATACCCGAGCCGTATGTCAGAAAGGGGGAAACCGATATGAGAGATTAACTCGACTCCGGAATATGGTTGGATCTACACATTTCAAAAAACGAAAGGATGGTATCAAATGAAAATCCGAAGAAGAGCTTTAATCGTGGTCTTGTGTGTTCTTTTGGTATTCAGCTTCTCTGCTGTGGTGTATGCGTCTGCGTCTAAAACCTTTTTTTCGAGACCGTCCGGATCACATAGGTGTAGTGGAAGAGGAACTATTGATGGTACGAAGGCCAGCGGAACATTTCAAGCTGTTCCTATTCCTGGACTCCCCATTCAACCTGATGAAGCATACTCAAGCAAGGTTACGTTATATGCACATTCGGCGAGCGGGGAGCTTATTGGGATGTCAATGGATACAGGAGATACCAGTGCTTATACTATGTATAGTGGAAATAATAAGATTTCTGCAATATGGTGTTATTTTACTTTTAATGGGACAAACTTTGGCGGTTATCGCCTTAGTATCGACTGATTTCACAATGCAAAAGTTTATAAAAATAGATATTTTTTCGCAGTAATCCATATGTTTGGTTGAGACTGAGTATGTCCCGGTGGATAAACGAATGGCGTTTTCCACCGGGGTCTGCGATTTGAAAATGATTATGGGGGTATATTTATGAAGAAACGATTGATTGTTTTGCTTCTGGCCCTGTGTTTTGCTTTTGTAGGCTGCAAAAACCAGAAAACACAGGAATATTCCGACACCCCCATATCGAGCCTGGATGCCCAAAACCAGTTTGTTGTGATGAACGGTTTCAATATCCAGGAGACGGAGAAATTTTTCTTTGGGTGCGGCTTGTTGGAAAACTACCTGCATTATTATGACAAGGAAAGCCATACCTCGGGCATCTTGTGTGCAGACCCCTCCTGCACCCACGACACAGAGTCGTGCTGGGCCTATGTGGAGGAGGGGTCAAACTTATCCTGCTACGACGGAAAGCTCTACTTTGTGGCCAGGGATGCACAGAGTGAGAGCAATGACTATTATCTGTGGAGAAGTGACCTCACAGGGACCAATCGGGAACGGGTGAAACGCTTTGATTTTCTGAATGTAATTGTGGCATACAACCCCCAACGCTTTGTGATTCACCGTGGGAATCTCTACATACTGGGGAGTAATGCGATTGTGGATGCAGGGGATCCCAAAAACAGAATTACGCTGCTGTCCATCCCGCTGGATGGCTCGGAGGAATTTACGACCATTCTTGACCGGACAGTATCGGATAGTTTTGAGGTAATTCCCCGTTTTGTGGAAAACAAAGTGTATTATGCGGAAAAATCTTCCTTTCCGAATACAATTAAGCTGGTGAGCTATGATATCGCCGGAAAAAACACCCAAACCCTGTGGGAGGGAAACGATTCTGACTGTGTCTGGGGAGACTTCTGGGTGACGGAGGAGGAACAATGTTATCTTTCCGGAATGTCCCATGGAGAAAGTGTGGTATGGAAATTGGAAGGGGGAGAATTGGTGAAAGTCTTCTCCCGAGAGGTGGGAAACACCGAAGAACCCTGGATACCACACCTTTTTGGTGGACTTGCCGTATGGTCGTCCTATGAAAGTGAAGTGCGGTATATCAGCGTAAAGGACTTGCAGGGCCGGACCCTGTATGAAGGAAAGCTGTTTCCCCAGACGGTCCCCGGCGTGCCGGGAGACCCCAACAAATACCAATGGGGGATTGTGGGCGGAGACGGAGAAAAGTTGATTGTAAATCTCCACAGCTTCTCAGAACAGGGCATTACCAGCTATATGCTATCCTTGGACTTACGGGACAACCTGAAGCCCACGGTTTTGTGGAGCAATGAATGCTGAAAGGAGGAAAAAGATGCGGAAAGGGACAGGCGTTTTGCTTGCATTGGTTGTTTGCCTGATGCTTACAGCCTGTACTCCGGGGAAGGAATCCCAGGGGGGGACGGAAGCCACCCAGGGTTTCTTTGAGGGGGATACCCCTATGCCGGAGTACGATGCAGACAACCGGTATATGCTCTGGGAGGTAAACTCTTTTCAGGAGACAGAAGACTACTTCTTCGGCACGGTTCTTTTTGGAAGATACCTCCATTATTATGATTTACAGACCGGAATCTCCGGTCTGCTGTGCCCGGATCCGGCCTGTACCCATGATTCAAATGCCTGCCCTGCCAAAGTGGAACCCAACGCCTCGGTGTCCTACTACGATGGAAAGCTGTACTGGGTGGGAGAGGACCCGGCCGGGGGCGGAAATGACCGTTATTTGTGGCGCAGCGACATCACCGGAACCAACCGGGAGAAGCTGAAAACCATCAGCTTTCAGGACACGATTCTGGTGTACCAGCCTCAGCAATACTATATCCATCGGGGAAACCTGTATTTTCAGGGGAAAGCCCACTCCGTCGATGGGGTGGAAGTGGGCACCCGGCTCACCCTGATGACGGCCCCTCTCGAAGGGAATGGAGGATTTACCCCCCCTGTTTGACGAAACTTTCCCGGAAGGTGCCGAGGCCACCGTCCGGTTTGTGGGAAACAGAGTGTACTTGGCGGTGCAGAGTTTCCCGGCAGGCGGTCCTGTGGACTTATTGACCATCACCTGCTATGACCGGACCGACGGCACCAACCAGGTGCTCTGTGAGCAGACCGGCATTACGGATGCTCTGGGAGATATGTGGGTCACAGAAGACGGGGAGATTTATATGCCGGTGCAGACGGAGGGTGTGAGCAGGGTTTTGAAACTGGAGGACGGCGCCTGGACTGAGGTTTTGTCCTTGGATGGGGAGCGTACCTATCCCCCCACAATTCTGGATGGAATTGTGGTATTCGAAGAACGCAAAGGGGATACCCGGTGGGTGTATATTCTCACGCTGAGCGGCGAGACGGTGTACGAGGGGGCGCTCTACCCGGAAGCCATTCCCGGCATCGAGGAGGACCCCAACACGCTTGGCATGGGAATCGTGGGAGGCGACCGGGAAAAGCTGATTCTGAATCTGAATAACTTTCTCCAATCCGGAATGACAAACTATATGGTTATGCTGGATTTGACGGACAACCTGAAGCCCACGGTTTTGTGGTGCGAAGAATCCTGAAAGGAGCGGCCTATGGAACTGAAACTTGAGAATGTGACAAAGAAAT
>ERZ1643251.2108-NODE-2108-length-20911-cov-5.847862_pt1 | contig 20911 bp, 19 predicted proteins | sample MGYA00579261_ERZ1643251 | MGnify/ENA primary metagenome ERZ1643251 (study PRJEB29033, sample SAMEA4952267) | chicken gut metagenome | biome: Broiler Chicken; feature: Gastrointestinal Tract; material: Caecum | place: Ireland | collected 2018 | study: Broiler... | reverse complement strand
TGTGTGCAAGACCAGTATTTTTCATAATTGATCTTACATCGGCAAAATCAAGATTGATAAGGCTTGGAGTTACAATCAAGTCGCTTATACCTTGTATACCTTGTCTAAGCACATCATCAGCATACAAAAATGCTTCAATGATCGGCGTTTTTTGTGGAACGATTTCTAGCAATTTATTGTTAGGAATGATTACCAATGTATCAACATATTTCCTTAAATTTTCAAGGCCTTTTTCGGCATTTTCTTGACGTTTTCTGCCTTCAAAACCAAATGGTTTTGTGACAACAGCGATTGTAAGAATTCCCATCTCTTTTGCTATCTGAGCGATGACTGGAGCTGCACCAGTGCCAGTTCCCCCACCCATACCAGCTGTTATGAACACAAGGTCACAGTCTTTTAATATTTCGCTTATACTGCTTTTGCTTTCTTCTGCTGCTTTTTGACCAACATCAGGGTCTGCACCAGCACCTAGTCCACGAGTCAATTTTTCACCTATTTGCAGTCTATGATCGGCTTTTGACAGTAAAAGTGCCTGCTTGTCAGTGTTGATAGCAATAAACTGTGCACTTGTTATGTTGGCATCAATCATCCTGTTGACGGCATTGTTTCCACCACCACCTACACCAATTACTTTAATATTTGCAACTGGACCTACATTGATATTATTATACATAATCTTTCTCCTTACCTTTTTATAAATTTATCTATCAGTTTTGAAATGAAGCTTTTGTTTTGTTTTTCCACTTGATTAATCACATACTCTGCCATGCCGAGCAATGCTGAATAATGTGGCTTATTTAGGTGCAAATCTTTTGGATACAACAACGTTATATTTTTACCCAAATAATTTGCGAGAACTTCTTTTGCTCCCTTGGTGTAACTTAAACCTCCTCCTGTAAGGTAGTATGGCATAGTTTCATCACCATTTTTGACACATCTTTCTACAAGTGAGGCAATCATTTCAATTCGTGCATACGTTATTTCGTTTGCTTGTTTCATGCTGATTGGAACCAACGAATTATTTCTTGTTATTTCATAATCGTCCGCATCACTTGCGTTGACGGATAATACCAGTTGTTTTCGAAGTTGTTCTGCTTCATCAAATGTTATGTTCAAGCATTCCATCAAATCAGCCGAGACATGTCCACCACCTACTGCAAATGACTTTAGATCAACAAGTCCGTCACCTTTTGCCACACAAACAGCAGTTTCTATGTATCCACAATCAATAACTATGGCGCCTTCTGCTCTTCTTTCTTTTGGTAACAAGTACAAACATTCGCATAGTGGAGAGGATAAATACTCAACACTGGCAACACCAGATTTTTTTTTATTATTTTTAATTTTCTCTATGAAATTTTTTTCAGCATATATCAAACTAACTGTCGCTGTCAATTTGTTGCTTTTTTTTCCAACAGGATATGTTGTTATAGTCCCGTCATCAAGTTGAAATTCAATTGGCGAAACACTGATAAGAACATAATCTTCATTTTTCAAATCGTCTGCCATAGTGTATAGCTGAGTCACATCATCATCGAGAATTCTAACTCTCTGACCAAAGTTCTGAGTCAAAGTTTTTGTCCTGCAAAGCGAAAAGTTCGCTGGAACACCAACGTAAACTTTATCCACACTGGCATTGGCGACACTTTGTGCACTCAAAAGTACTTTCGAAAAGACATCTTGTAATTTTTCTTCTTCCAAAAATTCGCCTTCATAGTACCCCGCATAGTCACACTCGGCATATCCAGCCACAGAAAGTGAATTGACACCACCACTGTTCGCTATGAGCACACGCACACTTTTTGACCCTATATCAATGACCGTCACCTTAGTTTTAGGCACTTTTTTCTCCTTTTTAGACAAAAATGTATATTTATAACATTTTTTTATAATTATAAACTTTAAAAAAGTTATTGTCAACACAAAACATCAAGAAGAAATAAAATTATAAAATTTATTTTTTAACTAACTTTTTCTAATCTTATAACCAGTTGACCACTCAAGTTTTCCATAATTTGTAAGGTATAATCTAGATAATAATTGTCTTCAATTTGATCAAGTGTTATATTCCCAGCCTCAATATCAGCTTCAAAAAACACTTTAGGGTTATAGACAACTTGAGAAAGAGTTGCAAACATGTATTGTAGTTTTTCGCCTAGAAGTGTGTCAGGTTTATATATGTTAGTTTTAAATCCATTGAAATCTTCAACAATGAAGTATGGCAAATTGGTTGCTGTGTAAGGATATATGGCTGAGGTCAAAGTTATACTGCTTATCAATGCGCGCTGACTTGCCACAGTTTTGTTGTTTTCAAGCAGAGCTTGTCCCAAACTTTTAAGCAGTTCACCATCATTGATAAAATCCAAAAATTCACCAGCATTTACCCTGTTGGCATTTGATATGATATTCTCTAAACCTTCAAACAAAATTGCATTGTATTGGTCATCTCTAAAATTGGTTTGAATGTTTAGCACCTTAAAATCGGCATCGCAAATAAAATATTTATTTTCACCTGCTCTGACGGCATAGGTTTCCTCTCTCTCTGCGCAGTGAATTACAATTTTATTTGGGAACACCGTCTCTATATTTATCACTTGCAAATATGGATTATCTCTCTCCAACTGGTCCTTAATTGTATCTTTATCTACAGCAAAAATTGAAGTGCCAAGTTTAATGGCACTATTTTGAGCTATATTTTCCTGAGCCTCTTCAGAGAAAATCAAAGATTGATTTTTGAACTCTATTTCAACATTTCTTAATGCAAAAAGTGTAAAGTTTAAAATGACTAAAACAAGTGCCAAACCAAGCACCACACCTGCGAGTATAATCCACTTTTTATACTTTAGTAATCCTTTCAATATTTGCTCCCAAAGCTTGCAAATCTTTCTCCATACGATAATATCCCCTATCTATGTGGTGGATATCATCTACCGTAGTGTATCCCTTAGCAACTAACCCTGCCAAAACCAATCCTGCACCACCTCTAAGGTCACAACATGTTACATTTGCACCGTACAACATTGGAACACCTTTAATTATTGCCGTTTTGTCGTTAACTAATATGTCTGCTCCCAGCTTTTTTAGCATACTGACATGTTTAAATCTTGATTCAAACAGGTTTTCAACTATGACTGATGTACCTTTTGCAATGCTGAGCATTGACATAATCTGAGGTTGCAAATCAGTTGGAAATCCCGGATACGGTTGAGTTTCTATTTTGGATATTGCTTTTGGTCTTTTATTTGCAATCACTGTTAGTTTATCACCTTTTATCGACACTTTGCAACAATTATTTTTAATTTTATGAACCAGTGAGGCAATATGGTCATAGCATACATTGTTAAGTGTAACATTTCCACCACAAATTACAGTTGCAAGCATGTATGTACCTGTTACTATTCTATCAGAGATTGGTGTATATTCTCCTCCATGCAAGCTTTGCACACCCTCAATTTCAATCACACTATCTCCAGCATTATATATTTTTGCCCCAAGACTATTTAAAAAATTTGCAAGATCAACTATCTCAGGCTCCTTAGCACAATTTATAATCTTTGTTTTCCCCGTTAAAAATATAGACGCGAGCATGATGTTTTCTGTTGCTCCAACACTAGGAAAATCTAGACTTACAACTGCACTTTTCATGTTCGATCCGTCACAATACAAAAAGCCATGTTTATCCACGATCTTTGCACCTAATTGCTCCAAACCTTTAATATGTAAATCAATTGGCCTTGCACCTATGGCACACCCACCAGGATAAGGAACTTTTGCCTTTTTGAATCTCGACAAAATTGCTCCCAAACTAAATATAGAGGAACGTATTTTTGAGGCTAAATTAGATGGTATTTCACTTTTCTGGATGCTATCACACTTAATAACCACATCATCATCATAAATATATGTTTTAGCGCCCAGTTCTTCTACTATTTTTAACATGGTTAATGTATCATCGTATTTTGGAAATTTATGTATAACTATTTCACCTTCACATAATATACAGCCAGCCAAGATTGGAAGAACTGCATTTTTTGAGGTTTGTATGCTTAATTCACCCTCTAATCTATTACCACCACAAATAAAAAAACTTTCCATTTCTTCTCCACATTAACTTATGCAAAAATTAATAGCAATGTGCGACAAAAACCTGCACGTTAATGCAGTTAATCATCCAGTATTGTATATCACTTGCGATCAATATTTATCGCTTGAGTTTGACGTCGAACATTTAGACATACACCTATGGCGGACATAAACACCATAAGTGATGTGCTTCCTGCACTAATAAAAGGCAAAGGTAACCCGGTTGGCGGAATGGAACCTGTGACAACCGCTATGTTTAAAACCACTTGAACACATATTACGCAAGCGATTCCAATAACTAATAAACTTGCAAATCTATCTTTTGCATTAAGCGCTACTCGGACAAGTAAAAAACAAAGTGTTGCAAAAACAAGTATAAGCAAGGTTGCTCCAAAAAATCCACATTCTTCACAAATAATTGAAAAGATGAAATCACTTTCTGCAAATGGCAAATATAGATACTTTTGTCTTGATGAGAAAAGTCCCACACCAAACAAACCACCATTTCCGAGAGAATAAAGTGATTGGATAAGCTGAAAACCTTCACCTTGTGGAGATGCCCAAGGATCTAAAAAAGCCATTAATCTTAACAATCTATAAGGTTCTATCAATATAAGTATTGGAACTAAACACAATGCCAATGCACCCAGGTAAATAAAATACTTGAGTTTTGTCCCGCCAAAGAATAACATTGCAATCATAACTATGCCTATGCACATTGTTATACTCATATTAGGTTCCAAAATAACCAAAAGGCAAAATATTCCTCCTACCGCCAAAACGGGGAGCATGGTTTTAAAACTTTTTGCTTCATCTTTGTGCTTTGAAAAATGGCAAGCACAAAATAAAACAAGTGCAAACTTGGCAATTTCGCTAGGTTGAAACGAAAAACCACCAAAACCAATCCATCTTTTGGCTCCGTAATTTTCAATGCCAATGCCGGGTATAAACACTAAAACAAGTAATATTACTGAAACAATGAAAGCGATCCATTTAATTTTTTTTAATTTTTTGTAATCAAAAAATGTAAAAAAAATTAGACCACAAAATCCCAAAAGCACACCGACAATTTGTTTAATTAAAAAAAATGTTGGATTGTCATAATTTTTTTGTGCCGAATAGAAACTTGCACTATAAACCATGATACAGCCAAATATGCATAGAATTAGCGTACAAATAAAAATGCCTAGGGTGGTCTTGTCACATTTAATCTTCAAATTCTTTAACAATTTTTGCAAATTCATCACCTCTTTCTGCGTATGATTTGAACTCGTCATAACTGGCACAAGCAGGAGAAAGCAAAACAACATCCCCACTTCTTGCTATACTTATGGCATGAATTACAGCATCGTACATTTTCTTAAAGGACAAAATCTCAGTAAAATTATTTTTTAAAGCGCATTTTTTTATTTTTTCACCCATATCACCGAAGGTTAGTATCATTTTTGTGTGTTGTATATGTTCAAATATACGATCATAGTCATACCCCTTATCACTTCCTCCTAATAGTAATATTGTTTCATCAGTTATGCTATCCAGTGCACCAATCGTACTATCGGGATTTGTCGCTTTACTATCGTCTATGTATTTAATATTATTCTTAATGAGAACAGTTTCAAGTCTATGCTTAAGTCCGGGAAAGTTTTTTACTACTTTTTTTATTTTAGCATTTTTAACTTTGAGTAGTTTCGCTATTGTCACTGCACAAAGTGTATTTTCCAAATTTTTTTCACCAAGAAGTTTTATGTATTTTGTGTTAACAATTTTTTTATTGCCATAACAAATAAAATTGTTATAAACATAAGCTCCGTTGGTTTTTTCACCGATGGCATAAGTTACCACATTGGCATTTGTGACTATATTAAAATTTTCATTGCATACAAAATAATCGTTGCCATCCATAAGTGAGGCAATTTTCTTTTTTACCATTTTATAGTTTTCAAAAGTACCATGTCTTGTAATATGGTCTGGAGAAATGTTTAAAATTGAGGCAATGTTTGGCTTGATGGACTTTGCTGTTTCAAGTGCGAAACTTGAAACCTCACATATTATGATGCTGTCGGGTGTTGTTAAATTGGCGATTTTAGTTATAGGCGTATCCGTGTTCCCACAAAGAAAAACATTTTTGTATTTTTGTTTTAGAATATTGTATAATAAATTAACAGTTGTGGTTTTTCCGTTTGTGCCCGTTATACATATCTTTTTCCCATAAGAATACATAAATCCCAAATCGAATTCACTGATGAAATCAATGCCCTTTTGTACCAAAAATTGAATATTTTCATTACCCAAAATTGGCACACCCGGACTGAGAATTGCACAGGTTATATCATACTTTTCAATATCTTGTAATGTTTCTAAAGTGATAGTGTCCTTGATATGCACATTATGCTCATCATCATATGTATAGACATTTTGGGCTCCGCGCGAAAGCAAAAAAGATATTGCACTTTTTCCGCTTTGACCCAAACCATAAACTAAAAAGTTGTTTGATAAAATGTTCACACTATTCCACCAAAATATAAAATCAACGTAATTGTCAAAAGACAAATTATCATTGTCGATATTATATATATGGTGACAATTTTACTTTCATTCACACCTTTTTTTTGAAAGTGATGATGCAGTGGTGCCATCAAGAAGATGCGCTTTTTTGTGCGTTTGTAATGTAAAACTTGTATTATGTCACTGACAGCAGTGATTACATAAACAAAACCTATTATTGGAATATATAATTCAAGGCCAGTAAATACAGCTAGTGTAGTAATCAAACCACCAAGTGCCAATGAACCCGTATCCCCCATAAATATTTTTGCTGGATAACAGTTTAAAATAAAATAAGCCAAAAGGCAGCCTGCCATTGCAAAACAAATTTGCATTAAATTTTGCCATTCATTGAAATTTGTTTGTGGAATATTACTATAAATTAACATTATGGCTGCAAAACTAATTAAATAAACAAAACTCACACCACTACACAGTCCATCAAGTCCATCAAGAAGATTCACACTGTTGACAACTGCCAAATAAACAAACACAATAAATGGAATTATCCAAACTCCAAGATCCACCCTGAGCGATGTAAAAGGTATAAAAATGCTAGTTCCCACCAAGTCAGAGCGATATGCAAATAATGCTATGATTATTGCTATACCAACTTGTCCAATTATTTTTTGATATGCTTTTAGTCCTAAATTTTGCTTGAAATGGATTTTTAAAAAATCATCCAAAAAGCCCAAAAATCCATATGCAAGCATAACCGATAAAGTTATGATACCAAGAGTGAAATCTTGCCATAAAAAACAAAAACAGACCAAAGCACATGCCAATATAAAAATCAGCCCTCCCATAGTTGGAGTTCCGTTTTTGGCTTCGTGTTCTTTTACATAATGCAGAATTGTTTGCCTTGCCTTTAATTTTTTGCATAAAGACAAAACAAGAGGCGATAACAACCCCGCCACCAAAAAACCAATTAAAAAGATAAAGAGATTTCTTTCGACCATTTTACTTTCCTAATATTTCTGTTACTGTGTCAAAATCACTATATGGAATTTTTTCACCTTTTATGTCTATATAATTTTCACCACCTTTGCCACAAATTATAAGGGTATCTCCACTTTTAAGTGAATTTAATGCCATGTATATAGCATTTTTTCTATCGGTAGAAACATAAAAATTGGTTGAATTAAAACCCTGTGCGATATCTTTAATTATTTTTTCCTCATTTTCAAAACGAGGGTTGTCACTAGTCAAAAATGAATAATCACAATATTTGTCAGCAATTGCGCCCATTAGTTTACGTTTTGTCTTATCTCTATCTCCACCACAGCCAAAAACACAAAATAACCTACCATCACTCATACTGCGCGCTGTTTTTAAAACATTTTCAAGACCATCAGGCGTATGAGCAAAATCAATAATAATGGTTCGATCATTATCTTTTATTACATTGAATCTGCCATTTACAGCATCGAATGTTTCCAGTCCCTCACCAATTTTATCAATGCTTATTCCCAAGAAATAACAGCATACGGCTGCTGCTAAGCTATTGTATACATTAAATCTGCCATATAGATGAGAATGTATATTCATCACGTTATCACAAATGTTCATAATATAATTAGTTGAATCTTTGTTTATTTCTATGCAAAATGCGTCACTCGGACTATCGAGTCCAAAACTTATTGCCGTGTCGTATTTTTGTAATATTCTTTGACCTATCTCGTCATCGGCATTTACTATATTTAAATCGCTTTCATTATCAAAAAAACTTTCTTTGGTTTTTTTGTAATCATCAATGGTTTTAAAGTAATCCAAATGGTCTTGCCCAACATTTGTTAAAATCTTACAAACAAAATTAATGCCAAGAACTTTTTTAAGTTCAATGGCATGAGCAGAAACCTCCATAACAATATAATCCACTCCTCCCTTTTGCATAATTGAAAAAATTTCATGAAGATCAATACAATCTGGAGTCGTCAACTTGGCTGGTAAAAAGGTATCAGAAAAATATATGCCATTAGTTCCTATGATGCCTACCTTCTTTCCTGCACATTTTAGTATATGTGCAATGATAAAACTTGTAGTAGTCTTACCATTGGTACCAGTGACTCCAATGACTTTAACCATTTTGGTATCATAAAAGTTTTGAGCTATAGTGGCCATCGCTTTTCTAACATCTTTAACTAAAATTTGCAATATAGTCATATCATCAAAAAGCTTATCCGTAACTATGGCTTTTGCTCCGTTGGACTGTGCCAGTAAAGTCATTTGTTTTATATCATGGCTGCCCTCATAGCAAAAAAATAAGCCATCAGTGAGTTTATCTTGAGCTCTTGCTGATATGCAGCTTATTTCAATGCCCTTATAAGCATCTATAGCGTTTAAAATTTCAACATCTTTTAAAATCTTTTCAAGTTTCATATTCTCCTCAATATAATAATAATGCATCATAAAATATATTTGTGTTAAAAAGCAAAATAAGTCAAAAAAGTATTAAAATATGATAAAATTAAAATAATTACTTAAAATACTTCAATAATTTCAAATTTTGTGGTATCCTAAATGAGCGAGTTTTCAAGGAGCATTTATGCAAGATAAGAATATATACTATGTGGATGAAATAAACAATTTAGCTGAAAATGATAAAAACCTTTTAGTTGATATGTCCGAGAAGATGTTTCAAGAAGAAATAAATGAGATAGTAGAAGAAATTTTAAAAAAGAATGCAAAAATTGTTTTGCTAGCCGGCCCTTCGTCTTCGGGCAAAACCACCACAAGTTCAATTTTGAAGGATAAAATACATGACCACGGCAAAACAAGTGTATTTGTATCATTGGATGATTTCTTTTTAAATCGAGAAGATACGCCTTTGCTTCCAAATGGCAATTACGATTTTGAAAATGTTACAGCACTAGATATTGATTACCTTCACAAATTTTTATCAGTCCTTTTGACAACCACAGAAGCAGATATGCCAAAGTATAATTTTTTAACTGGTAGACGTGAAGATAAATATGTACATTTGAACATAGATGACGATACAATTGTAATAATTGAAGGTTTGCATGCTCTCAATCCAATTCTTACCAGTGGTTATGATGAGTATATGTATAAAATTTATATTTGTGCTCTATCAAGTTTTTATAACAACGATGAATGCGTACTAGACAATACCGAAGTTCGATTACTCAGGCGACTTTTACGTGACCACTTGACCCGTGGAAGAGACATTAAAACAACTTTAAATTCTTGGCAAGATGTTTTGGATGGTGAAAAAAAATATATCGATCCTTATAAGAATTTAGTAGATTATAACCTAGATTCAGTCCATATGTACGAACCACTGCTATATGCAAAATATCTGTTACCAATACTTGAAAAAAATAATTTAAGTGAATCAAAACAACTTTCTGAAAAATTAGAATTATTTGTCACAATGTCCGAAGAAGATGTACCAAAGGACTCATTACTTCGTGAATTTATTGGAAAATGAAAAAAATCTCGCAATTAACTATTTTGCGAGATTTTTTCCGATGATAGCTTTTGTTATTCAGCATCAGTTGATGAGTCAACATCACCCTCACCTTCAGGCTTTTTAAGTTCTTCTATCTTAGCTTTTGTTTCTTCAATATCACCCTTAAGGTTGTTGCTATTTTCTAATAAAATGTTATATGTGTTTTCAAGAATTGGAAGTCTTTCTTTGTTTTGTGCCAAAACTTCTTCACAATGTTGAACACTAACTTTTAGGCCGTCCAACAAGTCAAGATCTTCAGCAAGTTTCTTAGCTTTTTCTTCATCTATGTCACCATAGTTGTTTACACCATACAAAACTACTTTTTGTTTAGCAACTAAAGCTTCTCTTCTACGAAGTTTCTTTTTGTCATTTTCAAGACTCTTTCTTACTCTTGCTAGTGGTAAATACTCTTTCTTTACAGCCTTGAGTTGTTTGTCATTATCTTTTAATCTTTGAGTTAAAGTTTCAAGTCTAGCTTCATATTCTTCCAATGAAAGATTTGCATCGCTTACAGGTTCTGTTGCTTCCTCTTGAAGTTTATCTTCAGCCGTTTCTGCTCTACGCTTATACTCTTCAAGTTCTGCTTTCTGCCTTTCAAGTTCAGCTTCAAGTTCTTTAATCCTTTCATCATCGAGATTTTCAGTTTCTTCTTCTACAGGCTCTTGTTCTTCCACTTGCTCATTTTCTTCATCATAATGATCATCTTCTTCTACTGCAGCATCAACATCATCTTCAGCGGTTGTATCTTCCTCTTTTGGCTCTTCAACGATTTCTTCATCCTCATCAAAGAATATGTCGTCTAAATCTATATCGTCATCAGAATCTGTTTCTTGAGCTTGTTGATCGTCAACTTCACTAACTTGTTTCTCTTCCTCGGCTCTTTTCTGTTCTTCAATGAATTTCGCTCTTTCTTGTCTGAATGCCTCTTCTTCAGCTCTTAACTTAGCATATGCCTCATCCAAACTTTGTCCGTTGAGTGCTTCCTCTTCTTCTTTTGCTTTGGCAAGATCAACATCTGTATACTCTTGAGCTTGTGGCTCTGGCTCTATGTAGTTCAACTGCTCAGGTTGTGGCTGAGCTTGATAAGTAATTTGTTCGGGTTGAACAGGCTCTACTTGTTGTTCCTTGTCTTTTTTTGATCTTGACTCTGAATCAAGAACATTTAGTAGCAAGTTGCCAAGGAACACGACAACAAAACCACCAACAACAATGATTCCGATTACTGCTAATACATTTAACAATACCTCTAACATTTTAATTTCCTTCCTTTTTAATAAATTAAGTAATTTGCCCAACAATTTGGTGGAGACGGCGAGAGTCGAACTCGCGTCCGAAAAAGCTGCTTTGGACTTTTCTACGTGTGTAGTTTGTGTTTTTGTTTTATGTTTAAACCTTCCACAAACAAAATTTTTAAACACTAGTCAAATTTATTAGATTGAATGTCTTGACACCCATTCAAAATTTTGTGTCTAAACCAATCTAAACACCGCGACACTAGGTGAAAAGATAGCTAATTGCTTAACTTAAGCAGCCATAGCCAAAGCTTTGTTATTGTTTGCGTTTAAGCATTTTTCAGTTTTAAGGTAGTCTGAATCTACCACACGCTTTACATCCCAAGTTGTCTTCCCCGTCGAAACCAAAACGTCCCCTAAAAGCTTGCAAGTTCTCTCATAGTCGTTCTATCAATTGTCTTTTTTTTGAGAACTTCTCGCTTATCATACAATTTTTTACCTTTACATGTAGCAATTTCCACTTTAACCAGTCCGTTTTTAATGTATACCTTAAGCGGAATAATGCTATTACCTTTAAGCTGTTGCTGCCTTGTGATCTTGTTAATCTCAAGCTTGTTAAGTAGAAGTTTTCTAGTCCTTAAGGTGTTTGGAGCATAACTTGATGTCTTCTCATATGGTTTAATATATGCATTTTTCAAAAAAACTTCACCATTTTTGACTGAAACAAATGCATCATTAATGCTCATCCCACCATTTTTAACAGATTTAACTTCACTGCCAACAAGTGCAATGCCTGCCTCAAAGGTGTCTAAGATAAAATAATTATGATAGGCTTTTTTGTTATTGCAAATTATCTTATTTGCATAGCCCATTATATCACCTCTTTTTTAATTTTTCAATACCTTAATTGAATATTTTTATATAAAATTACTATTTTTTTGACATTTTTATAATCAGCATAGGATAAAATCTACCTTTCTTTCATTAATGTTTACATTTACAACTTTTACTTTAACTACGTCTCCAAGGCCATAAGTATGTGAATTGCCTTTTAATTTTAAAGATTTTTCAAAGTATAAGTAGTTATCTTTAGGTAAATCTTCAATTTTGACAAGCCCCTCCACAGTATTGTCTAATTCCACATATATTCCATAACTTTGGACACCGGAGATCGTGCCAACAAAGTTCTCTCCAATATAGTTATTAATGTAAACTGCTTTGAAAAGATCATCTACATCCCTTTCCGCTTCATCTGCATTTTTTTCGGTTTCACTCGATCTAAAAGCTGCATCCAAAACATAATCAGCCAATTGCTCTTTTCTGCTTTTCGTCAGTGTTCCCTTTAAACATTCTTTAATGATACGATGAATGCAAAGGTCGGGATAACGTCTGATCGGAGATGTAAAATGACAATAATAATCTAAACTCAAACCAAAATGCCCTAAATTTTCATCAAGATATCTGGCTTTTTGTAAAGATCTTAGAATGACCTTGTGAGCTAGCTCTTCATAATCTTTACCCTGCGTTAAGCTAAGTAGATTTTGAACAAATTTTGGTGTGACATTTTTGACTTGCGGAGTACTTATCCCGAGACCGTTTAAGAAGGCACAAACATTTTTTATTTTTTCCAAAACAGGTTTTTCATGAACTCTGTAAACAAAGGGAACTTTTAAAGTTTTAAAATGCTTTGCAACCGTTTCGTTGGTTATTACCATAAAATTTTCAATTAAACGATGTGCATCATTGCGTTCGCGTTTTTTAACAAAATCAACATTAAAATTTTCATCCACCAAAATTTCGCTTTCCGCAATGTCAAGATCTAACGCACCATTTTGTTTTCTTGCCTCACCAATAATTTTACTTAACTCATTCATAAGTAGTAAATCTTGTTTTATATCGCTAAACTTTTCTATATTTTTGCCGCAAAGTACATCATATGCTTCATCATATGTCACTCTGTGACAAGAGTTTATGACACTTTCATAAATTTTGTATTCAAACACATCTCCGTGTGAATTTATCTTCATTTCCACGGTCATGGTATATCTATCTTGACCTTCATTAAGCGAACAAATGCCATTTGAAAGTTCTTTTGGAAGCATTGGTAGTACCATGTTAGGAAAATACACACTTGTACCACGAGTATATGCCTCTTCATCGATAGGAGAACCCATTTTTACATATTCGCCAACATCTGCAATGTGGACAAAAAGAATATAGTTTTCTTCATCTTTTTTTATGGAAACAGCATCGTCAAAATCACGTGCGTCAGCACCATCAATAGTAAATATTTTTTCTTTTCTTAGGTCAATCCTCCCCTCAAGACTTTTGACATTCTGAGGAATAGCACTTGCTTGCTCAAGCACATTCTGAGGAAAAGTCTCATAAAGTCTATGTTCGCGAATTATGCCTAGTTCTAAGCTATATACATCATTGCTTGCACCTAAAATCTCAACGACTTCACCACTAATACGTTTTGAGTGCTTTTTTGTAACTTGAACAACAACTCTTTGATTATTTTGTGCTTTTTTTGTAAATTTGCTTGGAACAAATATTTCAAAACCTAATTTTTTATTGTCTGGGACGACCAAAGCATCTTTATTGTTGATGTAAGTTATTGTTCCTACAATGCGTTTGTTTACATCATCCAAAATTGTTAGCACCTTGCATTCGGTGGATTTATCTGTAAAAGCTACAATTTTGGCCAATACCAAATCACCATCCAAAGCCCCATTTAAAAATTGCGATGGAATAAAAAAATCAGGCAAATTTTTATCTATGGGCGCCAAAAAAGCATAACCTTTGCTTGTACCCATAATTTTACCCTTAATCACATTTTTATCAGCAACTTTAAATTCGCCTTTCTTTTCTTCATAAATTTCCCCACGCTTTAACATGGCATTTAAAACCAAACCCACATCTTTAGGTGTTTTGGTAAATTTTCCAGCGAAACACAACACCATATCTTCGTATGACGCAAATTTAATATTACTTGTCTTTAAAAAATCTATAATTTTTTGCTTCATATTTGAATGATATCACACAACTGGTCAATTTCATAATAAAATTTACAATTTATGTTTTAGTAATTCTCAATGATCTTGTTGAGTTCCATAAAATCTGAAGACGTAATTATGCCTACTGGAGTCTCACCCATCTTGCCATTCTTTGTGAGTATGATACAAAGCAACTTACGATTTGTGAAAAACATATTCATAACATCTTCAATAGTTACATCAATGCTTGCTATGGCATAATATTGAGTATTAGTTGACTGATTTACAATCTCCTCAATGGTTTTATGTTGTAAAAACTCGGTATCCTCTCCACCATCAAGCAAAAATTGACCAAAAGCATCTATTATTTTTTGTCCATTGGCAACACCGATTAAAACTCCCTCTTTAAAGACTGGGATATTGGAATAGTGAGTTTGTGCCATTACCTCTATTGCAGATTGGACAGGTACGTCATATGAAATAGTAAAAACATCGTGGACACAGTTAGTTTCAATGACTTTTGGTGGTGTTGTGATAAGGCGTGCAATTTTTTCAATTTTTTCTGTCACATCAGTGTGTGGCTCAGCTATTAAAAATTTGTCATTTGATTTGTGCACAATGGCATTTCTTAACCTGCCAAAATCAATGAGATCGTCTTCATATTTCCTTACAATATGGTTTTGAACCACAGCTTTTCTTATCATGTCTGAAAAACTTAAGCTACGTTTAAAGTTATGCTGAACTCTAAGTGCATAATCAATTTTATTGTATGCATCAATAAACCTGACAGCATTTGATTTTTTTGTTTCCAAGGCAAACTCCTTTTTTATAGTGTATTGTTTTATAAAAAAAAATGCAATCACATTTCACTAAATTTTAAAAAAGTGTTGCATTTTTTTGAATTTTCTATTAGAATAAACTTGCTGTGCTAAACGGGGAGTTAGTGGTTCCCTGAATCTACAATCCACTATATGTAGAGTTGACCAACTAACTGAGGTTTGTGCACATATATTAGTTTTTTTTTGAAACTATGTTGAAGTCAAGGTCTTGCGTAGTAAAACACTTGTGAACCATGTGAGGACCTGACGGTAGCAACATTAAGCTTGTGGTATATTGTCGCAAGGTAGCTTTGATGGAGTAGTTTGAAAAAGAGGCTGTATGTGTGGGCTTATCGAATTAGTCGCACAGCTTTTTTTATGCAAACAAATTTTATATCGCTAGACTTTTTCTGAAGCTGTAGCGCTTGCATTGCTTGTATTTATACCTAAAGCAGATAGTATCTTATCCTTAGCCAAATCGCGATCAAAATCTGATGCCACCATCAAACTTAATACCTTTATATTTAATTTGGATAGTATTTCCAATAAAAATGGATCCTGCTCCTCCAACTGTTCATCGCTGTAAGACTTATCATATATATCTATAACGAGTGCCACACTCATGTTTTGCTCATTGAATATCACATAGTCCAAGGTCTTGTCGGCAATAAGTCTAAAAATTGATTTATCACCATCTGGAATAAAGAGGTCAACCAACGAAACTTTTGGCACAACAATATATTGCTTTGGTAATATTAGATTTAAATACTTCCAAAAGAGTACCTCTTTTCGCATCATATATGGTGATTTTACTGTCAGATGCACATTTTTCACTATAGTTTCTTGAGGTGCAATTTTTGATTTTCTTTTTTTTGTCTTTTCTTTTTTGGGTTTTTTAGGCTTTTTTAACTGGTTACTAATAAATTTAACCAAATAGAAAATGGCCAAAGCACCGACACAACATGATAGGATTATAATTATTTCCATAAAAATTTCTCCATTTAATGCCAATCAATAGGCTGTTGACCCATTGACAATAAAATATTATTTATTTTTGAAAAATGCTTACAACCAAAGAAACCATTGTGGGCTGAAAGTGGGCTGGGATGAGCACTTGTAAGCACAAAATGCCTTTTATTTGTAATCAACGGCAAAACTGCTTTTGCATTATTGCCCCAAAGTACAAAAATTACGGGTTTTTCCCTTTCATTCAACAATTTTATGATTTGCGAAGTAAATTGCTCCCACCCAATTCCCTTATGAGAGCCTGCCTGGCCTTTGCGAACAGTTAGAGTCGCATTAAGTAGCAACACACCTTGCTTTGCCCAACGAGTAAGGTCACCATTTTTTATACACTCAATGCCAAGGTCTGATTTTATTTCTTTAAATATGTTGACAAGAGATGGCGGAATTGCAACACCTTCGGGCACTGAAAAACTCATACCCATTGCCTGCCCTTCCTCATGATAAGGATCTTGCCCCACAATTACCACCTTTACATCGTCATATTTGACATAGTTTAGTGCAGTAAAGATTTTATCCATAGGTGGATAAATTGTGCGAGAATTATACTCTTCATTCAATTTTTGCTGCAATGACAAAAAATATGGTTTTTTTAACTCATCAATCAATAAATCATACCAATTTCTACTTATCTTCAGCATAATTAACATTATATCACATAAAATACAATAGTCAAATCACAAAATAATGTTTAATATTGAAAATTTATTTGTCCAAGCATAACAAATGTGATACAATGTTTTTGTTAGGAGTTTTTATTATGAGTATTTCAGATATTAACAGAGCACTAGCCGGAGCGTTTACATTATCGCCAATCAGCATGACAGAATGGCAGATAAAAAATGACGCCACCTTCCAAAATGGAGAGGAACTAAAGATTTATCTTATCAATGAAAAAAATAAATGGTATTTAACCGACAAAAAAGAAACTTTGAAATACATGAACAATATGTATGATCTCAAAGCCCCAGATGTAAAAAATTGTATAGCGGCTGTCATAAGAATTTATGGATTTTCAATAAAAGCCGGATCTCTTACTGGTGAAGTTATTGACGAAGTTCAACTTTTAAATGTAATTTTCAATTACATAATGTGTATTGGCCAACTTGCCAATATGTACGCATTTTTTGATAAACCAGAATAAAAAATCTTAGCATCGCTAAGATTTTTTTTTATAGAACACATTGCTCGAAAGTCGGATTATTTTCGCTTAACTTCCCTATATCCATATGCACTGCTATTTTATCTCCGTAATCATTAAAATAACATTTGAGATTTGCAGATCTCACAAAGCTTTCATGCATAGCCAAACTTCTTGCATTGTTTTTGTTTATTGTTGAAACCAATTCACCTGCCTGGGCGTAATTTTTTAAATTAAGTGCAGTGTGTCTAAGCAGTGTTGTGCCATAACCCATCCCAGCATAGTCTTTGCGAACGTGAATGAACTCTAGAATGTAACTATCTGTATTTTCAATATTGCTATATATTGCAAAGCCGATTGGTGTGTTTTGATTGTATAATATGAATACATAATATCCAGTTTCATTGATTAAGTAATTTGTATAAAGCTGTTTTAGTGCTTCTTTATCCTGTTCAAAATCATAATCATTATCAAAGCTCTCATCATCAAATTCGTCAAAAAGCTCATAACTTGCAATGATGCGAGTGCAATCAAGTGTTATATCGTCAATACACTTTTCAAAATCATTGCCATCATAACCTTTAATTGTCAACATTTTTGATAATTTAATTTCTTGCATATTACTTTCCTTTTAAACCATTATAAGTTCCATTCATTAGCGAAAAAATAACTTTCATGTCATCATCATTTGCATATTTATTGTTGTGAATTTGTCCGCATTTTTGACACCTATAAGAAATAATGTACCCTTTTTTTGCGGAATATGTACATGAAATTGGCACCATCAATCCACAACAATCATTTTGACGATCCCCTGGCATAACATCAACGTGAAGACTACAAAGACATTTTGGACAATGATCACGAGAAGTGTAGCCAAGCTTTTCAACTTTTGCACCACAATTTTGACAAACAAAACCATCGTCATTTTTGCTAAACAACTTAGTCATGTACACATTTTAACATACATTTTTTTGCATGTAAATATTTTTTATAATTTTGTTGACAACAAAAAATGTGTATGATAATATATTAATCGTTGTGATGCGGGTGTAGCTCAGTGGTAGAGCCCCAGCCTTCCAAGCTGGTTGCGAGGGTCCGATTCCCTTCACCCGCTCCACCATGGGTTTGTAGCTCAGCTGGATAGAGCAGTGCCCTTCTAAGGCAAAGGTCGGGGATTCGAATTCCTCCAAGCCCACCAAGAAATCTCCAAAGTTTTGGAGATTTTTTTTCATAAAATTATATTAAATCTAATTCAAATCGTCAACACGCATCAACTTTATGCTGCCTGAAAGTTCTGACACATTGGTTACCTAGAAATGATAAATGGTGTACCCCTCGAAATGACGCATCATCTTAAATGGCGTCAGATTATTTTTTTTCTTAAAATATCTCCTTTTTTTAATGGTAGATTTGTATAGATATATAATTTTTGTTGTACATTTTTGGCATCCTGAACATCTTCACCTTTTTCATCTGTCAATTTGTCTACGATTATATCTTGATTAAAACAGTTTGATGGAGATAGTACTTGCAAAACCTCTCCAACTTTAAAACGGTTGCGCTGCTCAATTAAAACTTTTTCACCATCACTATCACCTATCACATACGCCATATATTCATATGTTTGCACTGGAGAGGATGACTGCAAGCACTCCTTATCTTTTGCACCGAGATAAAAGCCTGTTGTATATTTTCTATGGCTGGACTTATATAATTCATTTTTTAACAGTTCCATCTGCTCTTTTGATATATTCTTGCCAAGATCCATCGCCCGCCTATATGCATTGACAGTGTTTGCAACATAGTAAGGCGATTTCATTCTGCCTTCAATTTTGAAACTAGAAACACCTGCATCTTCAAGTTCAGAAAGGTGCTCAATCATCATCAGGTCTTTTGAGTTTAAAATATACGTTCCTTTATCGTCTTCTTGAATTTCATACTCATCGCCTTTGCGAGATTTTTCAGTTATGGTGTATTCCCATCTGCAAGCCTGTGCACATGCTCCTCGGTTAGCATCTCTGCTCGTTAAGTAATTTGAAAGTAAGCATCTCCCGCTATAAGCAATGCACATCGCCCCATGAACAAATGCCTCAAGTTCTATTTCTTTTGGGGTGTTTTGCCTTATTTTTTTTATTTCCTCTATGCTAAGTTCACGTGCCAATATGATACGCTTTACACCCAAATTGTAAAGCAGCTTGATTGCAAAACTGTTTAAAATATTTGCTTGGGTACTCACATGAATTGTAAGACCTGGGAAATTTTCACGAATGAATTGGATAACTCCAAGATCTGACACAATTACTGCATCGACATTGTATTTTACAAGTTGTTTTAAATATTCTCCTAATTCTTCAAAATCTGCCTCATGTGCCAATATATTGATGGTTATATAGACTTTTTTCCCCAAATCATGGGCATATTTTGTTGCAGTTTCAATTTCCTCGTCATCAAAATTTCCAGCAAACGCCCTAAGCCCAAATTTTTTTCCAGCAAAATAAACGGCATCAGCCCCAAAGCGGAATGCCGTTTCCATTTTTTCAAAAGTACCTGCAGGTGCCAAAAGTTCTGCCATAAGTTTCTCCTTGAGCATTATAACTTAGCTTTAAGGAAAAATCAATCACTTTAACCTAATTGCTCTTTGTGTTCCTCCAATGCCAATGATGTGATATATGCCACCAAAAGTATCAAAATTCCGCCTAGAAAGAAGCTTTTCTACAATTACTAGATCTTTTGGACTAAATTTAACTGATATTCCACACGAAACGTTGACTTTGCGTGGAGTGTTTATTATTTGGCATTGGACTTTATATGAACTTAGTAAATTGGCAAAATTTATTGTGTGTGACCTTGCACGAAATACTACAATATAATAATCCATAATATTCTCCTTTGTAGTCAACATTTGATATTATTTCATATCATATTACTATATGATTTATTTTGATAACAGTGCGACAACATTCATAAAACCAAAAGAAGTTTTGTCGGCCGTTTTACAGGGTTTAACCAAATACTCTGCCAACCCTGGAAGAAGTGGACATAAACTTAGCATGTTGTGCGCAAATAAGATTGAAGAAATAAGAGAAAAAGTTAAAGAATATTTAAATGCAGACAATATGGTTTTCACCGAGAATTGCACCGATGCTTTGAATCTTGCAATTCTTGGAACAAAATTACAAAATGGTCATGTTATCCTAACTTCAAATGACCACAATGCAAGTGCCAGACCGATTTTTGAAATGTCAAAGCGATATGACATTTCTGTCTCCGTGGCAACACCAAAAAATAGAGGGATTTTAACAGTAGATGACATCATTCCACATGTAAAACAAAACACATATTTAATCTGCGTAAACCATATGTCCAACGTGGATGGAGAAATAGCCGACATTGAAAAAATAGGGCAATTTTGCTACGATAAAAATATAACCTTTTTGGTTGACGGAGCACAAAGCGCTGGGCATCTTGTTCTCGACATGAAAAAACAGCACATCGACATGTTGTCACTGGCACCTCACAAAGGACTTTACTCTCCTCAAGGTGTGGGTGTGCTCGCTTTTTCAAACAACGTAAAGTTGGAACCCATACGATATGGCGGA
>ERZ1643251.2107-NODE-2107-length-20925-cov-26.345472_pt1 | contig 20925 bp, 21 predicted proteins | sample MGYA00579261_ERZ1643251 | MGnify/ENA primary metagenome ERZ1643251 (study PRJEB29033, sample SAMEA4952267) | chicken gut metagenome | biome: Broiler Chicken; feature: Gastrointestinal Tract; material: Caecum | place: Ireland | collected 2018 | study: Broiler... | reverse complement strand
CGCGGATGCGCAGCGTGCGGCGGATCTCTTTGGGGATGACCACCCGCCCCAATTCATCGATCCTGCGCACGATCCCCGTTGCTTTCATTGTCATTTCCTCCGTATATCGTCAATATGCGGAGAATTTTGTTAAATTATGCAGAAAAGGAAAAGCGGCGCGCCCGTCCCCAAAGGACGGGCGCGCCGCTTTTTCTTGTTTATATCCGATGCCTCTTCGCGCGCAAATAGGCGGCGCATACGAAACAGAGCGCAAACAGCAGCGCGACGCCCGCCAGAATGACCGCCGCGCCCCAGCCAGGGAGCTGCACCCCGAAGAAGTCGATGTGCACGGAGAACTCACCCGAAAGGGCGTCCGCAAAGGGCTTGCCCGCGATGCGCTCCATCTCCCCCAGCGTCCCCTGCATCAGAAAGCCGCGAAAGAGCCCCGCGGAGTAGCTCCCGGGCACAAAGAGCGTGATGTACTGCACCCACTCGGGGAAGGAACTGATGGGGATATACGCGCCGATCAGGAAGCCCGTCACCGTGCCGACGATGATGTTGACGCCCGTAAACGCCCCTTCCGATTGCAAAAAACCCATCAAAAAGACGAGCATCGTCGAGGAGGCCGCCACAGACAAAAGCGCCGTGCCGATCGCGCCGAAGACGTCGGCGGCAGTCAGGAACCAGCTCCCCGAAAGGGCGAGATAGGCAAAGCAGACGCCCAGCACGATGAGCGAGATGACCGCCCCCGCGATGAGCACAGATAAGAAGTACGCGGCAGGCGCCGCCCACGAGGGAACGGGAGAGGCGAGAAAGTCTGCGGAAACGCCCTTGATACGGTCTTGGATCATGGTGCCGCAGGCGCAGAGGGGCACGGTGATGCAGGTGGTCGCCATCACGCCCGAGAGCATCCAGCTGTCGCTGAAAGCGCGCACGGCATCGTCCGCCGTCACCCCGAACTCCGCGAGCGCCGCCGCGATGCCGTCCGACTGCATCCGTCCGATAAAGAGCACATACAGCCCGAGCACGATGAGCGGAGAGAGCAGCGAGAAGAAGACATTCGCCTTATCCCGCAAAAATACTTTTAAGTTGCGCATGGTGAGCGCACAGAGTGCCGTGGTCATACCGTCTCTCCTTTTAACGATCTGCCCGTGACGGTCAGGAACACATCATCCATGCTCCCCTTGACGTATTCGAAGTCTTGGCAGAGTTCGGCATATTCTACAAGAAAGGTGCGCGCCCGTTCGGCGCTCCCGCAGGAGATGATGAGGCAGTTCTCCCCCTCCCCCGCCGCGATGCCCGCCGCCCGCAGCTTGTCGCACAGGGCGGGAAGATCGCCATAGAGCTTTAAGGAGCTCTCCGAATACCTGTTCTTGAGCTCCTGCGGGCTTCCGTCGGCGGCGATGAGGCCGCGGTCTAAGATCATCACGCGGTCGGATCCGTCCGCCTCTTCCATGTAGTGGGTGGTGAGGAAGACGGTCATCTGCGCCTCATGCCGCAGCCGCTGCACCGTCTCCCACACCGTGCGGCGCGTCTGCGGATCGAGACCCGTCGTCGGTTCGTCCAGAAAGAGCAGCTCGGGCGTGTGGATGAGCCCGCGCGCGATGTCCGCCCGCCGCCGCTGTCCGCCGCTCAGCTTCCCGAAGGGGCGGTCGAGGATGTCGGCAAGGGAAAGCATCTCATCGAGCTCTGCAAGCCGCTTTTTCCACACTCTGCCGCCCATGCCGTAAAAAGCGGCGCGCGTCAGAAGGTTCTCGCGCACGGTGAGCCTGTCGTCGAGCACCGTCTTCTGGAAGACGACGCCCACCCGCCGCTTGATGTCCTGCGCCCTCTTGTCGAGGTCGAAGCCGCAGATGGCGACTCTTCCTTCGTCCTTGGGCAGAATGGAGCAGAGGATGTTGATGGTCGTGCTCTTGCCCGCGCCGTTGACGCCGAGGAAGGAAAAGAGGCTCCCCTTCTCCACACAAAAGGAGATGCCCTTGACGGCATGCGTCCCTCCGTATGATTTTTTTAGCCCCTCCGCTTCGATGATGTCCATATCCTCTCCTCTTGTCCGCAGCCTTCAAGGCGCGGCGCTCTGTTTTGAGTATATCATATGCCCCTGCGCTCTGTTTTGAGTATATCATATGCCCCTGCGCCCTGTCAACCGCAGGATGTCATAAAGATGTAGCATTGATGTAAAACCCAAAACCGGTCTTCCGCCGCAAGAGAGAGATGCAAAACTCCGATCCTGAAACGGGCGCGCCGCGGCTCATGCCGCGGCGCGCCCGCCGTTTGCCGAAAACCCTTTTATCCTTTCAAAACGCCCTCTGCCCAGCCCACTTTGCCGCCCGTGAGGAGACGGCGCTTGACCGCCCGCTGCAACAAGGTCTCCTCGGGCAGCTCTTTTACAGGCGCCGCGACCGCCGAGGGGAAGATCCAATCGCGGAAGGCGGGGCTGTCCTCCTCCCAAAACACGACGGAAAACCGCTCCGAAAAGCGCCGCACGCGGCTCGTTTCGGGCAGCATTTCCCGCAGCGTGGGGGAGAGCATCCACGACTCGCACACATATTCCGCATCCGCAAAGGCGGGGAAATGCTTGGGAAAGAACGCCCTTGCCGCAGCGAGCGAGGCGTCCACCGCCCCGTCCGAAAGATCGGCATCTGCGGGGATGTGCAAAAAGATGCGCCTCGTGTTTCCGCCCGACGGCTTGCCGCCGAACGCCGCCCCTTCCGTCATCTCGTATTCCAGCGCGCCGAGGCGAAATTCTTTGAGCGCGAGCTGACGGGGGAACCACCAATCCCACGTCCATTCGACGCGCCCTCTGCGAACGAGCGCTTCCCCCGAAAAGCGCGCCATGAACGCCATCGTCGCAAGGAAGATGTCGCGCCCGATGCCCCGTTTTTCGTATTCGCGCAGGGCAAGGAGCGCCTCTTGGCTCTGCGCCGCAAACAGCTTCATGCCGTCCTCGTCTTCGCCGAGCGCCTCCTTCAACGCGGAAAGCCCCTCCTCGTAGGGCGCGGTGCGCCACTTTTCGAGCGGCAGCCCCGAAAAAAGTGCCTCGTTTTCGCGCAGCACCTCTTCCGCCCGCGCCGACACCGCCGCTTGCACGCCGATCTCCTGCCAAATTTGCATGACCGTCATGCTTTCCCTCCTTAAATTTTTATTTGGATTTAGGGTGAAATTATCTTTCCCCTATTGACAAAATTGAAACTGCGTGCTATCATTATATTGAGACTGTGCAAAAGGAGAATATGAACGATGAATTGCCCCTTCTGTGGAACGGAAAACACCGACGATTCCCTCTACTGCAAAAAATGCGGAAGAAAGATGAGCGGGACCGTCACCTGCCCCGCCTGCGGCGCATCTGCGCCTGCGGACGGAGAATACTGCACCCGGTGCGGCGCAAAGCTCAATACGCATGCGCCCGCACAAGCGGAACGGGAAAAACCGCACCCTGCGGCTTGGCGGCAAGTGCTCGTGACGGTCGGCAACGCGCTCGCCGTGTTTGCAGCGCTCGCTTCCGTCATCTTCCTCTTCTGTTTGGGCTGCGAAAACGGCATCACGGATACCGGCGATATGTGGCTCGATCTGAGCGGAAGGAATATATATTATTATTTCGGCGAAGTGTACCGCGATCTTTACAATATCTTTACGACCTCGACTCCCGTCCTCGTCGGAACTGCGGGTTATACTTTCGCGATCGCAGGCACGCTGCTCTCTGCGGGCATGATCGTCTCGGTCTCCGTTCTCTTCATCCTCACCCTCGTGCGCTTCGTGCGCAGCTTTTCGGGAAAGGGCGGCTCGGTGACGGCAATGGCAGCCAAGACGTATTTCGTCTATCTCGCCTTTGCGTTGCTCTTTTTGGCACTGCACGCGGCGAAATTGGTCTATTCCGGCGAATTCAGCTTTCCCGGCTATCGTACCGTCCTCAACGGAGCGACTGTCGCAGGCATTGTCATCGGCGCGGTCGGCATTCTCGCCGCTGCCGTGCTCAACGCCATTGCCCGTGAAGAAAAGATCGGGAAAGAGCGCATTTTACAGCTGAGCTTTTCGGGCGTCTGCCTTCTGCTCGTCACAGCGGTATTTGCCCTGCTTTCGGGCGCCGTCGTCGGCATCGGCGCGACGGACGGCGAATACTCGATCGTCTCCAAATTCGGACTTCTGATCGCGTATCAGGTCATTTCCGTCAACGGCAACGTCACTACCTATGCCCCCGCCACGAGCGACGCCGAATATGCCGTCTATGAGGCGAACCAAACGACGGTCGCCGCGTGCTCGGTACTCGGCTTTGTCTTCCTCGTCGTCCTCTTCCTGCTGCTTGCGGTGCTCGCCTCATCGCTCGTGAAGAACATTGCAGACCCCGACGAAAAGCCCAAAACGCTGCGCTACATGATCCCCGCCATCCTCTTTACGGTGGGGCTGACCATCTGTTCGGCACTCGCCGCCAACGCCTTTGCGGCGCTCTCCGTCTGGGACGGAGCATCCGGGCTCACCACCTCCGCACAGTTTACCCTGCCCCTCGTCGCCTCCGTGCTTTCGGCGCTCGTGCTCATCCTGCTCATCGTCTACGGTGCGCTCACGGGCGGCAAAGATGAAAATAAGGAATAACAACGCCCCAAATAGCGCAAAAAGCGGCAGCCGCTTGAAACGGCTGTCGCTTTTATTTTTGTTTTTGCCTTTCTCGCTCGGCTTTGGAAAAGGCGCAGCCGCAGTAGTCCTGGCGATAAAGCCCGTATTCTTCGGAAAGCCGCACCGAATGCAGGTACCCGCCCCGCTTCTTGAAATCGGAGGGAAGATACTTGACGCCGACTTCCTCCGCGACGGCAAAGCCGATCGTGTTGATGAGCTTGGCGTTTTTGAGGGGGGAGACGGTGAGCGTCGTCGCAAAATAGTCGAAGCCGCGCGCCTTTGCCTCCCGCGCCGTCCTTTCAAGGCGCAGGCGGAAGCACACGGCGCACCGCGCGCCGCCCTCCTTCTCTTCTTCCAGCCCGCGCACCGCTGCGAGATACTCCTCGGGGGCATAGTCGCAGTCCAGAAAGTCCGCAAGCCCCGTCTCCCGCAGAAAGCGGAGCTGCTCGCGCTTTCTCTTTTCGTATTCCTCGGCGCAGTCGAGATTGGGGTTGTAGTAAAGGACGGTGACCCCGATCTGCGGGGAGAGCTCGCTCAGACAGTGCGAGGAGCAGGGCGCGCAGCAGCTGTGCAAAAGGAGGCGCTTATCCCGCGCCCCCCTGAGCTCTTCCTGCATCAGTTTGTCGTAATTGACGGCGTTCATATCACAGCCCTCGTCGGCATTCGCCTCAGTCTTCAGCGCCTGTTGACAAGTCAAAGGCGCTGTTCTCTGCGCGATGCCTCCTCTTCCCACAAAACTCGCTTACGCGATTTTTGCGGGAGCCCTCTTTCTCGGCACGCTATTCATGCCTCGCCCCGGACGATCTTCAAAAAGTACTCATGCACCCTCAGATCGTCGGTCAATTCGGGGTGGAAGGCGAGCGCCAGCATCTTGCCCTGCCGCACGGCGACCGTCTTGCCCCCGACGACGGAGAGGACGTCGACGCCCTCGCCCGCCTCCGACACATAAGGCGCGCGGATGAAGACGGCGGGATATTCGCCGATGCCCTTCACTTCTGTATTCGCCGTGAAGGAGCCCAGCTGCCGCCCGTAGGCGTTGCGGCGCACGGTGACGTTGAGCGTTTGAAGATGGGGCGCTTCGCCGCCCTCGATCTTATTTGCAAGCAAAATGAGCCCCGCGCACGTCGCGAGCACGGGCATCCCGCCCTCGATGGCGCTTTTGAGCGGCGCAAACAGCCCCTCTTCGCGCAGGAGCTTGCCCTGTACGGTGGACTCTCCGCCGGGGAGCACCACACCGTCGAACTGTTCCGAAAAATGCGCAAGGCGGCGGATCTCCACGACCTCCGCGCCCAGCTTTTGGAGCGCGTGCTCGTGTTCGATGAAGGCGCCTTGGAGCGCAAAAACTCCGATTTTCATAAAGTAGTAACTGTTTTTATGGGACGTGAACAGCATTCATCGGCTCGTCGGCATACGCCTCAGTCGCCAGCGCCTGTTGACAAGTCAAAGGCGCTGTTCTCTGCGCGATGCCTCCTCTTCCCACAAATCTTTTGCTTCGCAAAATCTTTGCGGGAGCCCTTTTATCCACTAAGGCGACAAAGCATTCGGCCGACGAATTCGGCGCGAGGACTTATTTTCCTCTTTCCGCCATCAACAGCGCGATCTCCTGCTCGTTGATGCCCACCATCGCCTCGCCGAGGTCTTCGGAAAGCTCTGCGAGGATCGCAGGGTTCTCGTAGTTGGTGACGGCCTGCACGATGGCGCGCGCACGCTTTGCAGGGTTCCCGCTCTTGAAGATGCCGCTGCCGACGAACACGCCCTCTGCGCCGAGCTGCATCATGAGAGCTGCGTCCGCAGGGGTCGCCACGCCGCCCGCCGCGAAGTTGACGACGGGGAGCTTGCCGTTCTCGTGGACGTACTTCACAAGATCGTACGGCACTTGGAGCTGCTTGGCTTCTTCATAGAGCTCGTCTTCGGACATGGAGACGACCTTTCTTATTTCGCTCATCATCATGCGCATATGGCGCACCGCCTGCACGACGTCGCCTGTGCCGGGCTCGCCCTTGGTGCGGATCATGGAAGCGCCCTCCGCAATGCGGCGGAGCGCCTCGCCGAGGTCTCTCGCCCCGCAGACAAAGGGAACGGAGAACTTGGTCTTATCGATGTGATACTTATCGTCGGCGGGAGAGAGCACTTCGCTCTCGTCGATGTAGTCGATCTCGATGGCCTGCAAGATCTGCGCCTCGACGAAGTGGCCGATGCGGCACTTCGCCATGACGGGGATGGAAACGGCGTCCTGGATGCCCTTGATCATCTTGGGGTCGGACATACGGGAGACGCCGCCCGCCGCGCGGATGTCGGCGGGGATGCGTTCGAGCGCCATGACGGCGCACGCGCCCGCTTCCTCTGCGATCCTGGCCTGTTCGGGCGTGGTGACGTCCATGATGACGCCGCCTTTGAGCATCTGGGCAAGGCCCTTGTTGAGTTCGAAACGTTCGTTGTTCATATCATATCCTCCTTGGGAGTGGAAATTCTCAAAATCACACTTCTCGCCGCGAAGATTTTGCGTAGCAAAAGATTTGCGACGAAACTAATTATAGCACCTTCCAAGAAAACGGTCAACAAATTTTATCGTGCGCCTTATCCGCGTCAATAAATTTGAGCGCCCGTTCACAGGAGCAGCACGCCCGCCGCCGCAAGGCAGAGCGCAGGCGCAAAGGGGAGCTCTCTTTTGCGCAAAACAAGGCTCTCGGCGGCAAAAAAGACGCTGCCCAAAATGAGCACGGCGACAACGCGCCCGCCGCACAGCAGCCCGAGGGCAGCAAGCAATTTGATATCACCCATCCCCAGCCCCTCTTCGCGGCGGGAATGCAGCCAAAGCGCCCGCACGAGAAGGGGCACAAAGAGGCCGAAGCAAAAGCCGAAAACGCGCTCCGAGGGCAGCGGCGCGCAAGCAAAAAGCGCCGCCCCGAAGGACAGCGCCGAAAGCGCGACGGGAACCATCGTGGGGATGCGCCCGTGCACGCCGTCGTAAAGGGCGGCAGAAAAGAGGAGCGCCAACACGGCAAGAAAATAAACGGCCTCCCCCAACGAGCGCGACGTCATCGCCCCGAGCACGGCGACCGCAAAGAAAGAAACCGCCATGAAAGCTCTCTCTTGTGCGCCGTATTTTCTCATCTCTTTTTCCTTTGTAATGATATTATTTCTCCCGGCGCCCTCAGGGAGGAGCCAAGAAGATTTACGTTTCATTTGCTTCCCAAAGTAATTTCCGCGAGCAAAACCACACTTTTGCGCTTCTTCCCGAAAAACTCGCTGCGCGATTTTTCGGGAACCCTTTCCTTGAAATCTTTCTGCAAGCAAGGTTGCCTTGCGCAGCAGGACTCAGTTTGCCCTATGCTTAGGGCTTATTGTCCAACAAAGACAACCAAGCTCGCGGGCGATCATGCCTGTTAGATGAAAAACGCTCACCCCTCACGGAATTTGTTTTGCGTAGCAAAAGAAATTCGTGAACTTCTCAATATAGGATCTGCGCCGTATCCGGCAGCGTCAGGGCGTCCGAATTGTCGCCACGGACAGTGAACTTCTCCTGCAAAAATTCTTTGTTCGGGATGAGGTAGATGCGCTTATCTTTCCACACGCCCATGACGTCGGCACGGAAAAAGCGGCCGAACAAAATGTTCTTCAAGAGCTCGTCGTTGAGCTCGACGATCGCCGAGCGGTACCCTTCCGCAAAGCAGTCTAAAAGGGCGCTCCGGATGAGCAGCGCCATGTAAAGATCGGAAAGCTCCTCGCCCCGCCCGCCGCAATGACGGCAGGGCTGCAGCAGCATGGAAGCGATCTCGCGGCTCGTGCGCTTGCGCGTGAACAGGGTCACACACAAGTCGTTCATGGGCAAAACGCGGCACTTGGAGCGGTCGGAGGAAAGCGCCCGTTCGAGCTCCTCCGTCACCGCCGTGCGGTGCGCCTCTTCCGCCATGTCGATGAAGTCGACGGCGACGATCCCGCCCGCATTGCGCAGCCGTACCTGACGGGCTATCTCGCGCGCCGCCAAAAGGTTGGTCTCAAAGACGGTGCTTTCCAAATCGTTCTCGCCCGTGAACTTGCCTGTGTTGACGTCGACGACCGTCATCGCCTCCGTCCTGTCGAAGATGAGATACGCGCCGTTTTCGAGGCGCACCATGGACTGCGAGAGCGAAAAGATCTGTTCGGAAAGCCCGAAGTGCTTATACATGCTCTCTGCGCCCGTATAGTGGACAACGCACTTTTCGCCGAGGTCGGGCCGCATGCGGGCGATCGTCAAAATGCGCTCGTAAAGCTCTTTGTCGGCGACATACAGCTTGGTGACGCCGTCGCCCAAAGAATCGCGCAGCACCTTGAAGGGAAGGTCTGCCTCGCGGTAGACGGCGGTGCCGACGGGCGCCGTGCGCGCCGCCTCCATCGCCGAACGGTAGATGCGCCGCAGAAATTCGCACTCCGTCTTTAAGTGCCGCCGCGTCGCATTGGCGGCAGCCGTGCGCAGGATGAAGCCTTCCCCGGGGAGCCGCTGACGCTCCGCCTCCTTTAAAAGCGCGGTGCGGATATCGGGGTCTTCGATCTTACGGGAGATGCCCAAAAAGTCCGTGCGCGGAAGGTAGATGAGCGTCTTGCCGACGAGGGAAAGATCGAGCGACACTTTGGCGCCCTTGTTCCCGCGCGGGGCCTTGACGACCTGCACCAAAACTTCGTCGCCCTCTTTGAGATCGCGCACCGAACTAAAAAAAGAGCCGTCGTAGCTTGCAAAGCGCGCCGCGCCCTCGTCGAGCGGGAGATAGCAATTGCGCGCCATGCCGCAGTTGATGAACGCCGCCTGCATGCCGGGCACCACGTTGGCGACTTTGCCCTTATAGATGTTGCCGAGCACCGCGCCGCTCTGTTCGTTTTCGCCCTCGAGCTCCACGAGCTTGCCGTCCTCTGCATAGACGACGATCTGTTCCCCGCAGACGCGGTCAAAAAACCATTCCTTCTTCACTGTACTTCCGCTCATCTTTCCTCGAAAGTATGATCCTTTTTTGAAGCGTATTTGCCCTATTTTATCACATTTTCTTGCAATTTTCAAGCAGAAAAGCGATATTTGTCACTCCTTCAACTGCGGCTGAAACACTTGGGGCGCTCCGTGCTCCCCGCTTTCGGAAAGCGGCCTTTCGAGCGCCTCTTTGAGCGTCAGAGAATACCCGCCCTCTTCGAGGACTGCAAAGAGCTCCCCTTCCGTCAGCTCGCCCAAATATTCCCCCTCTTCATAGACGATGAGGACGAGATACTTATCTTCCCGCAAATATCTCACGCACTCGCCCGCCGTGCGCTCGGAAGAGAGCACGACGCGCTTTTCTTCCACCCCGCGCGAAAAGGTGCGCCCGCGCGAAAAGGAGATGCGCCGATAGCTCCCGCCGCCGAAATTGCCCGCAAAGAGCAACAGCGCAAACAAGAGCGCCGAAAAGTTGGGCGAGGAAAACAAGCTCAAAACAAAGAGCGCGAAGATGCCGCCCGCCGTCAAAAAAGCGGCGATGCGCGATATGAGCCGTGCGCGCGGCTCCCCCAACGGGGCAAGGAGCAGCAGGAGCAGCCGCCCGCCGTCTAAGGGATAGGCAGGCAGCAGGTTGACGAGGAAGAGCGAGAGCGAAACTTCCGCAGCCGCCTCGGTGTAGGGGTATGTTTCGGGGAACAGCCACCAAAGCGCCGCGAACGCGAGCGCCGTGAAGGCGTTCGCAAGCGGCCCCGCGAGCAGCACCTTGGCTTCCGCCTTGGGCGGGATGCCCGAAAGGTCGCCCGAGATGACCGCCCCGTACGGCATGAGCAAAATTTTATCGAGGCAGTAGCCTTCGCTCCGCGCGGCGATGGAATGCGCAAATTCGTGTTCGAGCGCCGCCAGCACCGCCGAAAGGAACAGAAGGAGCTGCCCCGTGAAGGCGGAGAGTACCCCCGCCGCCAAAAAGAGCGGATGCACGCGCACGCGGAAGGCGCCGATGCGCTTTCCCGCCCCGCCTGCGCGCCCGCGCCCGTCCGCCGAAGGCGCGAAGGACGCGGAGGAGGCAGAGCGGAGCGCGGAAGACGCCGCCCGCCCCGTCGAAGCCGCAGCCTCACGCAGCGCGGCGGGATCAGCTCCAAGCAAGCCCGTCTTCGCTCACGGTGCAGCCGTTGATGAGCGAACCGTCCGAATAGAACATGACGCGCACCTCCCCTTCTCCGTCCGAAAAGCCCATGGGGATGGTCGCCTTCAACGCGTCGCCTGCCGCAAAATACACGGTATCGAGCCCGCTCACGATGGTAGAAAAGGAGTCGGAATGCCCCACTTCCACGGTGTAACCCGTCTCCGCGTCGCCGTTGACGGAGAGAAGCGTGCCGTCCGCGGGGGGATAGACGCTCGCCTGCGCCGTGAAGGAAAGGACGCCCGTATCCGAGACGGCGATCTCCGCCTCCACGCTGTCGTTGACGAGGGGAGAGAGCGCAAAATCGGTGTAGACGCGCGTATCGGCAGTCTCCGCCTCGCCGCCCGCAAAGAGCCCGCGCAGGAAGGTGTTGACGGCGCTCCCGGGGAAAAAGATATTGGTGAAGAAGATGGTCGCGCACAGCGCGCAGGCGGCGATAAATTCGCCCAAAAGGATGCGCCGCTGCGTCCGCTCCCGCCGCGTCTCTTCGGGAGCGCGCGCGATGGGCGTGCTCTCCGCATAGGCAGGGTCGTCCTGCACGGCGTTGACGCGTTCGTTGACGTCTTCGATGAGCTGCTCTTTGAGGTCGGGCTCGCCCTTTTTGCGCTTTTCGCGCTTGTTGATGTGCACGGTCTCCACCGGGATCTCGAGCATTTCGGCATAGTTGAGTTCGTCGTTCATGGCAATCACCCCTCTTTCAAACGTTACAGGGATAATATATGAGGAGGAAATGCCAAATAGAAGCGCCGCCCGCCGTCGAACAGCGTCGACGGCGGGCGGCTTATGTGTTTTTTGTGTTTTTTCCTTTACCGACGCGCCCGCAAAAGCTCGACGACCATTTGTGCGGCATAGCGCGCCTCTTCCAACGTCGTCTCCGCTCCAAAGGAAAAGCGCACCCCCCTCTTCGCCTCCTCCTCGCTCCTGCCCATCGCGAGCATGACGTGCGACGGGAGCGCCGCGTGCGCCGAGCACGCCGCCCCGCCCGAACAGGCGACGCCGCGCAGATCGAGCGCGCCGATGAGCCATTCCCCGCCGCCCGCAAAGGTGATGTGCGAGAGGTTGGGGACGCGTTCCGCCTCCCCGCCGTCGATGCGCGCCTCCCCGTTGAGCGCCGATAGAATATGCGCTTCGAACGCGTCGCGGAGTTGCTTTGTATGCGAGATAAACGCCTCGCGCTCGCTTTGGGCGAGGACGAGCGCTTCCGCCATCCCCACGATGCCCGCCGCGTTGAGCGTGCCGCCGCGAAGAGAGCGCTCCTGCTCTCCCCCCGCGATGAGGGGCGGGATGCGGACACCGCTTCTCACCCACAAAAGCCCCGTGCCCTTGGGCCCGCCCAGCTTATGCGCGGAGAGCGCGACGGCGTCTGCGGCGGCGGCCAGCGCCTTTAAGTCGCAGCTCCTGCCTGCCTGCACGCAGTCGGCAAAGAGGAGCGCGCCGTATTTATGGCACAATTCCGCCGCCTCTTCGACGGGCTGCAAAACGCCCGTTTCGTTGTTGACCGCCATGAGCGCCACGAGCTTTGCGCCCCTTTTCAGAGCCTCTTCGACGGCTTGGAGCGGCACCCGCCCCTCTTGATCGCAAGCAAGAAGAACGTGCTCCCCCCTCAGCTTTGCCGAAGAGAGGACGGCGGCGTGCTCGATCGCGGAGACGGCGAATAGCTCTCCCGCCGCAAGGCAGCGCACCGCCCAGTTATCCGCCTCGGTGCCGCCCGAGGTGAAATATACCTCTTTCGGCTTCACCCCGAGCGCCCCCGCAATGCGGTCGCGCGCTTCGCCGATAAGATAAGCAGCCTTCCGCCCGAAGGCGTGCAAAGAGTCGGGGTTGCCGAAATTTTCTTTGAGGAGGGGGAGCATACGTTCGAGCACTTCCGCCCTCAGCGGCGACGTTGCCGCATAGTCCAAATAGACGTTCATACCGCCTCGCTTTCCCGCCCCGTTCGCGGGGACCCGCCCCAAAGAGGCGCGCCCGAATGCACGGGGGCACGCCGCCCGAAGGCAGCTCTTCCCGCCGCCTTCGGGCGGCGTGCAAAAAATTGCCCCGCGCAGGGCGCGGGGCGAAGTCGCAAAAACCTTACTGCCAGTCGCAGACGTTGACCCACTTGGCGAGGAACTCTGCCTCTTCGGGCTTATGCTTGACCGACTGAGACGCCGCGACGATGGGCAGCACGCGCTGGACGTACTGGATCGCCGTATCCGTCTTGGTGCAGAAGAGGCGGAGATATTTTTCCGCAAGCTCATCCTGCTTGTGCAGCTTGAAGAGAAGGTAGGTGCGCGCCGCATCCGCCGAGCCGTTGCCCTGCGTGGCGTGCGACCAGTCGATGATATAGGGCGTGCCCTCTTTGGTGATGATAATGTTGCTGGGCTGGAAGTCGCCGTGGCACAGCTTGGTGTGGCGGGGCAGACCGTCGAGGCGGACGTGAAGATCGTACCTCACGGACGCGGGATAAGAGCTTGCCGAAATTTTGGCGTGCATCTTGTCGCGCAAATGCCCCAAAAGCGGCACCTTTTCCTTGCTCATCCTGATCTGCAGATCGACGAAGAAGTCAAGATACTCATCCTCTTTTTCGGGATGATCTTTCATCATCTTTTCGAGCGTTTCGCCCTCGATGAATTCCCAGATGACCGACCACTTGCCGTCGACGACGGAGACCCCCAAAATTTTGGGGATGTTCAAAGACGTCTGCTCGACGCGCGCCTGGTTGAGCGCTTCGTTGAGGATGTCTGCCTTCGAATAGGTCTCGTCGAACGACTTGATGAGCCGATCGCCGTCACGGTAGACTTTTTTGCCTACGCCTTCGTAAATAAGTTCCATAATTTTCCTCCATAAAAGCGGGGAGTTATCCCGCAAGATTTTCCCGTATTATCCCGCGCGGCAGTGCGCAAAAGAAGCCCCCTTCGGGTCTCCGCCCATATTATAGCGCAAAACGGCGCAAAAGTAAATACCTGTTTTGAAAAAACTTCTCTTGTTTTGCGGGAAATTTTCAGATTTTACGACTCTTCGTCGAAGACAGGCTCCTCTTCCCCTTCCAAAACGAGTTTGAGGCAGGATTCCTCGCCCTCCAAAAGGGCGAGCCGCCGCCCGTCTTCGGTGCCCTCGTTCTTTTCGTTATCGGCGGAAAGCCGAAGCGCAAAGACGAGCCCGCGCAAAAAGACGACCAAAAAGATAAGGCAGACAAGGGCAAGCCCGCCCGAGACCGCCATCCCGACGACGGGCCAGCTGCCGCGCGTGCGGAGCAGGAAGGCGGAAAAGATGGCGACGAGCGCGAGAAGGAGCACGGCGGCGATGCCGAAGGCGGCGGTGCGCACGAGATAGTACCGCTTGTTGGCGTCGAGCGCGCCGCGGCGGGCCTCCCTTGCCTCCTCGACGGCGGCTTTTAACGGCCTCATCTCTTCGAGGATGCCCTGCCTCGCGTCCTGCAAGCGGCTTCCGACGCGCTCCAAAATGAAAGAGCGCACCTCTTTGGGCATCCTTGCAAACTTTTCGGCGTTCTCTTCGATGAAGAAGGGGCTGTCGTCCGTAAAGCCCTGCGTGCGGCTCTCCCACACGCCCAAAAGCGCCTCAACGCACTCCTCGTCGTAGGTGAGCGCCTGCGAGAAGCTCTTCTCCGCGGCGGCATAGTCGAGGGAGGAAAGCGCCTTTTTTCCTTCCGCGATGAGCTTGTCCCGCGCCTCTTCCGCCTCGCGGCGGGCGCGCTCGCGCTCTTCCTGCGCCCTTTTCAGCTGCGAAGGGGTGAGCCCGACCATGTCTTCGTCGTACTCTTCTTCGGGGAAGTCGACGGCAAATTCCACGTCGTCTTCCGCGTTCTCGGACCCCGCCTCGGGCGAATGCGCCCCTTCGGGCGTTTCGCCGTCGGGCAGAGCTCCGTCCGTTGCGTCCTCGATGCCGCCCAGCGCGTTGCGCTTTATCTTGATGGTGCGGCCTTCGTCTTCGATGATCCTCTCTTCCATAAGTGCTCCTTATTCTTCGTTTTGTATGCTCTCGGCGGCAAGCGCCGTGAATTTCCCTTGTTTGATGCGTTCCAGCGCTCTGTCGCGCGCCTCTCGCTCTTTGAACAGCGCGAAGACGGTGCTGCCCGAGCCCGTCATGCCCGCCATGAGCGGCGAAAGCGAACGCGCCGCTTTCAGCGCCTCGCCGACCGCAGGGTCGAGCAAACACGCCGCGGGCAGAAGATCGTTTTGGCACTCCTTTGCCGCCGCTTCAACTTCACCCGCCGAAAATCGGGCAACGGCGCGCTCCGTCATCCCCGAAGAGCCGCAGCCGCCGAGCGCATCGAACGCGGAAAAACACGCCGCGGACGAGACGCCCCCCTCGGGGCAGATGAGCACAAAATACAGCTTAGGCATCCCCGGAACGGGGGTGAGCTGTTCCCCCCTGCCCTGCATGCGGAACGCCCCCGAAAAAAGCTGCATCGCCGTATCGCTGCCGAGCGCGCGGGCGAGGGGCAAAAGCTCCTCTTTTTTCACGCCGAAGAGGCGGGAAAGCGCCAGCAAAACGCCCGCCGCATCCGCCGACGAGCCGCCCAAGCCCCCGCCGACGGGGATGTGTTTTTCGACCGCGATGTCCGCGCCCGCCGCCTGCGGGAACGCCGCAAAGAACATTTCGGCGGCGCGCACGGCGTTGTTCTCTTGGGGCGGAAGATGTTCGCACCCCATGCCGCGCATGACGACGGAAACCCCCTCCTGCGGGCGGCGCACCGCCCGAACGACGTCGCAAAGATCGAGCGAGACGGCGAGCGAGTCGAGCGTGTGGAAAGCCCCCTCCCGCCCCGTGACTTCGAGCGTGAGGTTGAGCTTGGCATGGGCATTGACGGTGACGCGCTCCATGCAGCCATTGTAGCACAAATCGCCCCGTTTTGCAAGGGGCGCTCCGCACTCCGTTCGCCCGCAAAGAAGATTTTACGCAATTCTCGCCGTTTTTCGCCCGAGACGCCCTTGAAAAGCCGCCGCGCCGCAGCCCCCTTATCTCGGCTGCGGCGCGGCGGCAAATATTTTACGGCACGTTACTCGGCGGCAAGGCTCTTTTTGCGGTAGATGACGACCCTTTTGCCCTCGCGGATGGGGAATTCGAGCTCGGGGTTGCTCCGCATGACCTCTTCGGGCGGCTTTTTGAGGCGCTTGGAAAGCTCCCACAATCCGTCGCCCGCGCGCGGGATATACACGCTCACGGCGCAGTCGCGCTCCAAAACGGGCTCGCCCTCCTCCACGGCGCACACGGCGCGGAGCACGCTCCTTTGCCGCGGGGTCACGGAGAGTTTGATGGTCGCCTCGGCGTCGATCTCCCCCTCCTGCTTCTGCCGCGCGGACATGCCGCACACGAGCGCGGAAACCGCACACTCCCCCTCGCAGGGAAGAGGCACGGAGAAGGGCACGCTCATCTCCACCCCGCGGCGGCCCTCCTGCCCCTTCACGAGCAGCGTCGCCGTCGCCAGCCCTTCGAACCGCCTTCCCTCGGCAGTGAAGACCGCTTCCCCCTCCGCCCGCTGCAAGGTGACGGCGAGCAGCGTATCCGAATAGTCGATGGGAGAAGAGAGCGCGGCTTTGCCCGCGATGCGCTCCGTCCTTACAAACGTCTCCTTCGAAGAGCACGTCTCCGCTTCCGAATAGCCAAGTTTGACGGCGCGCTCGGTGGAAAAGGCGTCGATGACGGCGTCCACCCGCTCTTCCGAATAGACGCACCCTTCGGCGAGCAGCGAAAGCTCGGCGCGCAGGCGGCACTTGCCCTGCTCCTCGTCCGAATCGGCGGAAAGATAGACCTCCTTCACGCTCACCCTGCCCTCGGCGGACGCGCCCTCTGCGGCGTCCTGCCCGATCTCGATGCGGAAGGGGACGAGCCGTTCGAGCGATACGGGCTCCCCCTCTTTGAGCGCCAGGATGCAGAGGTTGACTTCCCCTTCGAGGACGACGCTGCCCGCCGAGCATTTTACGCCGCTCACGAGCGCCGAAGAGGAATGGAGCAGGATATCGCCCAAAAAGTCCGTCTCGAATTCGTCGTCCGTCTCCGTCTCGCCCGAGAAGGGATGCGCCGAAAAAAAGTGCAGCTCTTCCCTTTTTGTCACGAGCCCGCCGCCCGTCACATACTCGAACTCCCGCTCTTCGAAGAGCTCCACTTCGGCTGAGGCGAGGGCGGAAAGATAGACGCTCGCCCCCTCCCGCCGCACGGAGATGTTCTCCGTTTTCAGCCGCACGCGCGGAAGGGCGGCAGCATGGCACTCCCCCTGCGCTTTGAGGGTGAATTCCGCGCCCTTTTCGACGCGGCACACGCCGTGTTCGGCATTTTCGTAGACGAGCGAAAAGCGCGCCCTGCCCAAGACGCGTACCCCGCCCTCCTCCGCCGTGGCCTGCACGGGCAAAAGCTCCGCGTGCGCCGAAAGCACCGTCTCTACCTCGCCGCCGAAGCGGCACTCCACCGCCGTCTCCTGAGAAAGCGTCCCCGTCCGCGTGTATCCGCGGTAGCATTGCGTCTCCAACTGCATAGTGCCCTCCTTGTGTTCCTTGCATTGTATGAAAAAACGGGCGCGGATATGCGAAGAAGGCGGGTATATTTTGCGCGAAAAAGGGGAATCACCGCAGTATGATCCGTCAGAGCCGAAATTTAGCCGCCGTCAAGCGGGCGATCCAAACTTGTCTGCGTTCCAAAGTGGACGTCACCATCAATCTGGGCAGGAACAAAGTGCTCTCCTACCGCGGGGAGCTTTCGGGGGTGTATCCCGCCCTCTTCACCGTGCGCCCCGACGACGAGCGCTTCTTGGGCAAGACGAGCTATTCCTATGCGGAAGTGCTCTGCGGCAGCGTCCAAGTCAAACGCGCCGAATAGAGAGCGGCCGCCGACGGGACCCGCCGAACAGGGTGCGCCGCGCCGACGGAACGCGCCGACGGCGCAGCAGAGCCGTCCCCCTTTGCCCCCGCCCTCAATCATGTGGCAAGAAAAAAGCAAGCGGCGGGGCGCAGACCCAAAGGTCTGCGCCCCGCCGCTTCACACTGTATTTCAGGCAAATACGCCTTTCCCCTCCAATTTTTGTTTCATCCGCATAAGACGGAGGGAAAGCCCTTTCTCATCGCCCGCCTTCAAAAGCGCCTCGAACGGAACGAAAAACTTTTCAGCGCGCCCGGACATGGCTTACAAAGCGTTCGCCGAGCTTGACGCCGAAGAGGACGGAAAGATCTTCCGCCTTTCCCTGCGTCATCCCGCCGCGCGCGACGGCGAGCACGGTGGAACGATCCAGATAGACGATCCACATATCGGAATATTCGACGACCTTCATAAGGTCGGCATAGGCGACCGTGCCCTTCGCGGTGATCTGTTCGCCGCGCTCCGACTTCAATTCGAAGCCGTCCTCACGGAAGACAAAGCGGTGCGCCGCCTCTTTGCCCACGAGCGACTTTTTTAAGACCGCCTTCAACACGGGCTTATAGCAGAAGAAGAGGAAGATGAGAAGGAGCGCCGCCGCCGCAAAACAGAACGCATAAAAGAAGACGTCCGCTTTCAGCGCCAAAAGCACCGCGCCGAGGACGGCGAAGAATGCGGCAAAGCCGCCGCACGCGCCCGCCATGATGGGGCCGCCCGTGTGCAGCGTGGCAGAAAGGTTGGTTTCGACATCGTTTTTCGTCTCGTTGACAAACATTTCGGAGTTGCTCCCGTCTTTTTCTATTATTATACAAATTGCGGGGGAAGATGTCAACGTCTTGCGCCGCCTTTGCGAAAGAAGGCGGCTTTGACGGGCATGGGGCTTGCGCATGCTTCAAAAACTTGACAAAATGCTGTTTGGGGCGTATGATAAAAGGGTATATAAAAGGAAAGGCGCGTGCGGGAACCGTACCGCCGACGATAAGAGAGGTACAGCATGATCGAATACTCCCTGAAAGCTCTCACGGCAGACGAGCTTTCCTTTAAGGTCAACCCCATCAAGGCCGCTCCCGACACCAAGTTCGAGATCAAACCCATGTTCACCCGCCAGATCCGCCAGGCAAACGAGAACAACAAGGTGAACATCGTCATCCTCGAATGCAAGATCGAGAGCACGGAAGAATCTCCCAAGCCCTTCAACCTCAAAGCGCGCTTCGTGGGCGTGTTCGAAGTCAACAACATGACGACGGACGAGGACAAGCGCACCTTCGCCATCAACGCGACGGAAACGATGTTCCCCTACCTTCGCGCCGCCGTTACCAACCTCACGGCAGACGCCCTCATCAATCCCCTGACGCTGCCCGTGGTGCCCGGCTCCACCCTCTTCCCCGAAGACAGAGGCCCCAACCACTACACGCTCAACTTCGACCCCAAGGTCGTCAACTGAACGAAAAAGAGCCTGCTGGATCACGCGGGCTCTTTGTTTTGAGGAGGAAACAATATGGCAATTGCTATCCGCCGTGCGAAGGAGGAGGACGCGGAGGCGATCGGGCGCATCCTCTTTGAGGTGCACGCCGTGCATCACGCCATCCGCCCCGACCTCTTTTTAGAGGGCAAGCGGAAGTATGACGAAGCGGAAGTGAAAGCGCTCATCCAAAGAACGCCCGTGCTTGTCGCCGAAGACGGCGGCGAAGTCATCGGCTATGCCGTCTGCTATTTGCAAGAAACGAAGGGCGGCTCGATGGCGGCGCACAAGACGCTGTATTTGGACGATCTGTGCGTGGACGAAAAAAGCCGCAAGCAGGGCGTGGGAAAGAGGCTCTTTGCCGCCGTGGAGGCGCTTGCAAGAGAGCTTCAATGCTACGATCTTACCCTCAACGTGTGGGAGGGCAACGACGCCGCCCGCGCCTTTTACGACAGCTTGGGCATGAAGCCCTTGAAGACCTATCTCGAAAAAGTGTTGTAAAAAAAGCGGCTGCGGCGGCTGCTTTGGGGCGGCGACGCCTGAAAAATAACTTGATACATCAACAAACAGCGCGGCGGCGCGGGGCAAAAGCCCCGCGCCGCCGCGCATTTTCCTCAAAAGAAAACTGCCTTACTCCGCCGCAGGCCCCTCGGAAGGCGCGCCAGCCGCCTCGTCTAAAAAGGCAAGCACGGCGCCCCACTTTTCGGCGCGGCAGTCCTTCTCGTTCAAAAACTCATGGCGGGAATTTTCAAACAGCTTGAGCTTCACGTTCTTCATGCCCGCCTTCTTGGTGTAAAAATCATAGAGCTTTTTCACGCCCTTGCCCCTGTCTCCCACGGGATCGTCCGCCCCAGAAATGAGGAGGACGGGCAGATCTTTGCGCAGCTTTTCCGCATACTCCGCCGTGTAGAGCCCGCGAAGGCCGCGGAAGAAGTCGGAATAGAAGCGGAAGGAGCAGGTGAACCCGCAGAAGGGGTCGCTCTCGTAAGCCTTGTTGTTTTCGTCGTCCGTCGAGAGCCACGCGCCGCCCGCGAACCCCTTGGCGTATGCGCCGAAGGAGAGCTTTTCGATGAGCTTTGCAGGCTTCTTCTCGCCGAAAAAGAAGCTGCCGAGCGCCGCGACGACGCTGCCCAAATACACTTCGGCATCCTTTTTATAGGAGCTGCCCGCGACGATCGCCCCCGCGAGCTGTTCGCCGTGGCGGGCGATGAAGTGCTGCGTCAGGAAGGAGCCGTAGGAAAAGCCCAGCACGATGACGGGCGTATCGGCATACTTTTTCTGAAAGGTCTCGAGGACGAGCGCTTCGTCTAAAAGGGTGTTCTCGAACATATCCTTGGGCGCATAGCCGAGCGACTTTTCGTCCGTCTTGCCGTGGCCGCGGTGATCGTCCGCGACGACATAATAGCCGTGCCCGTTCAGAAAGCGCGCGAACGCGTCGTACCGCCCCGCGTGCTCCGCCATGCCGTGCACGATCTGCACGATGGCCTTGGGGCTTTCCACAGGCCATTCGTAAACGAAGATCTCTTTTTTTCCGTTTTTGAGTATCATAATATTCCCGTAATTCGATTGATTCCCGGAAAGCAGTCGCGGCTGAGACGAGGAGCCTGCGTAAACGGCAAGGGAGCTTACTAAGACGTAAGTGACCGCCGTCGTGCGCAAAGGCGACAACGTATTCAGCCGATGAATGCTTTTCGGGGGCTCACCTCAGCTCTGCGCCGAAGTTATGCGCCAGATTCCCCACGATCTTATGGAAGAATGTATCCACCGCCTCGGGCGAGAGCGGTTTTTCCGCCGTCTCTTCGGGGGAGAAGGTGATGCGGAACGCCATGCTCTTCTTGCCCGCGCCCACCTGTGCGGAGCGGTAGACGTCGAAGAGCTCTGCCTTCTTCGCCGCCTTGCAGGCGCGCA
>ERZ1643251.2106-NODE-2106-length-20930-cov-9.287808_pt1 | contig 20930 bp, 24 predicted proteins | sample MGYA00579261_ERZ1643251 | MGnify/ENA primary metagenome ERZ1643251 (study PRJEB29033, sample SAMEA4952267) | chicken gut metagenome | biome: Broiler Chicken; feature: Gastrointestinal Tract; material: Caecum | place: Ireland | collected 2018 | study: Broiler... | reverse complement strand
TGCCGGTTCTCTTTTGTCATTTTGACATTTGGTGCCGGTTCTCTTTTGTCATTTTTGTTATAATTAAATAATGTCGTAGGTGAAATTTCCTACGACCTAATATTTTTATTAAAATAATGCTGATCTACTAGATGACATATTACTTGTTGCTAAGCCACCAGAAGATGGATTTGACAATCTTTCGAAGAAATTAATATCTTCATCTTTATATATGCCTGAGTAAACAGCTTGAAATATTTCTTCACTTATAATTGGAATGTCTCTTTTTTCTTTTAATGCAGGTAAACTTCTAACAAAATCTACTAGAGATATAGTTTTTTCATCATTATTTTTAATATTTCTGAATTTGATTGTATTATTTTCATTTGTAGAAAACAATACATGGTCATTAGGAGTTTCTATTTCGTTTGAAGAAGAAACATATATATAATCAGTATTGATATTTTCTTGAATCTCTTTTGTTGCTTCTTCATTATAATTGTTTGGACGTCTTCCTAGTTCAACTTTGTAATCACATTTACTATCATTTATATGTAAATACCAACTATTTGCAAAATCATCTATTGGAACTTCGAAACTATAATTCATTGTAATATTATGTATTATTAGAACAGGTCTTGTTATATTAAAGAAATTTTCACCATATTGTTTTATATAATTTTCTCTATCTTTATCTGATATATCCCAATATACGAATAGGGTATTAGGAGTTTGATAAAGTATTTTAACAACTGTTTCATTATATCTATATGGTAAATCATAATATTCAACAATATCAACAAATTGTTCTTGCTTTTTAGTTTTTCCAGTTGCTTTTCTTGTTGTAGCAGCTTTTTTTGCAGTGCTTTTTCTTGCTGTCACTTTTTTTGTGCTAGCCTTTTTGACTGTGGCTTTCTTAGCAGTTGTTGTAGTTTTCTTTACAGTAGTTTTTTTGGCAGTAACTTTTTTCTCGGCTTTCTTGGCAACAGCCTTTTTTGCAGTGTCTTTTTTCTTTGCAGTTCCTTTTGAGGAAGTTTTTGGTTTTACTGTAGTTTTAGTTGTTGCAACTTTATTTGTCTTTTTGTTATTTTTTTCATTTATTTCTTTAGTTTTTGTTGGCATTTTTTATCCTCCTATGTAAAAGACATTATATTCTATATACTATAACAAAATAAAAATAAATTCAAGAGAAAACGCGAAAAAAAATAAAAAACATACATATTAAAATATATCCTAAAATCTTGAAAAATACTTTGGTATATGATAAAATGCAAATGTCTGGTAAAAGCCAGTTAAGTTCTATTCATCATTAACAATAATTTGTTAGGAGGAAAATGATATGAAAGCCAAAATGAAAAACAAAATTATTACATTAGCCCGGAATGAAAAATTTTACACAAGGCTACTAATTAGTTACCTAGTTATTGCTATGGTTTTTATAATTAATGAATTTACAAATAAATATGACATTCCAAGAGTTATTCTTGCGATTTTTGCTTATTCAGGAATAGGTATATATCTTATTGCTTCTATTTTAAATGCAATAGGAAAACAAAAAGATGAAATACTTAATAATAACAAATGGAGTTATATCATCTTAAGTGAAAGTGGACCGGTTTCTTCATTATTACTTGTGTTTTTTTATTTCTTATCAAGATTTATAGCAATGTGGTTTAATGAAGAAAATCTTATTGTTGTAATTATTGTTGGGGTTATTTATTTTACAATATTTTTGTTTACCCTTATTAAAGGAGTTGCGGCAATTAACTATTATTTTTCCAAAAAGTTGAATAAATAAAACTAGAACAGCTAGAGAGGATATTATCTTTTCTAGCTGTTCCTTTAGTTTTAAAATTATTTATAAACAATTTATCAAAAAAATATTGACAAAAACTTTATAACATAGTATAATATTATTCGTTACAAGAAGAAGTTATCCACTTCTCACCTTAGCTTTGTGGTAAAAGGTTAGAAAAATTAGATATAAAATGTAAATATCTATATTTGTGTGGAATTGACTTGTAACAAAGTCAATTTTTTTAGTTTGACTTAAAAATACTAGGAGGTGTTTTTTATAAAACAAGAATTACCAATAAATGGTCAAATAAGAGCAAGAGAGGTTCAATTGATAAGTGATACTGGAGAAAAGCTAGGAGTTGTTCCATTAAGTAAAGCTTTAGATATAGCAGGAGAAAAGAAATTAGATTTAGTTTTAGTTTCGCCAAATGCTCAAACACCAGTATGTAAAATAATGAACTATGGAAAGTATAGATTTGAACAATCTAAAAAAGAAAAAGAAGCAAAGAAAAAACAAAAAATACAAGAAACAAAGGAATTAAGAATAACACCAAACATTGAAGAACATGATTTTGGATTTAAGGCAAAAAATGCAAGAAAATTCTTAGAAGATGGAAACAAAGTAAGAATTACTGTAAGATTTAGAGGAAGAGAATTAAACAACACAAAAATGGGAGAAAATGTTTTGAATGACTTTATCAAAGCATTAGAAGATATTGCAGTAGTTGAAAAAAGTCCAAAACTAGAAGGAAAGAACATGTTTGTTATATTAGCTAAAAAAGCCAACTAATTGTGGACATAGTCTATAAATAAAAGGCTTGATATAAATAAAAAAGAAAACAATTGAAAGGAGCGATAAGCATGCCAAAATTAAAAACAAATAAAGCAGCTAAAAAAAGATATTCTTTAACAGCAACAGGAAAAGTAAAAAGAACAACAGCTAATAGAAGACATTTATTAGCAAATAAAACAAAAAGACAAAAATTATCAGCAAGACGCCCAGGAGCATATGCAGATAAGACTTGTGAAAACACAATAAAGAAATTATTACCATATGGTAACTAATAGTAGAGTAGGAGGGAATAGAAATGGCAAGAGTAAAATCAGCAATGACAACAAGAGCAAGACATAAAAAAGTATTAAAACAAGCAAAAGGATATTATGGTGCAAAACACTATAGATTTAGAAATGCAAATCAAGCAGTATTAAAATCATTATCTTATGCATATGTTGGAAGAAAAGATAAGAAAAGTAATTTCAGAAAACTATGGATAGCAAGAATAAATGCTGCTGCAAGAATGAATGGATTAACATATAGCAAATTAATCGCTGGATTAAAAAAAGCTAATGTAACAATCAACAGAAAAATGTTAGCTGAAATAGCTGTAAATGATGAAAAAGCATTTACAGAAATCGCTGAAATAGCAAAAAAAGCATAATTTTATATTTTATGAGAGGAGGTTATTATTTTGAACGTAAATTCAAAATAATGCCTCTTTGTGTTTTTTTATATAGAATAAACGGAGGAGAAAAATGAATATAGGAATAGATGTAGATGGAGTACTAGTTGATTTAGAAACGAAAATGCTAACTTATGGAACTAAATTTTCGGTAGAAAGCAATTTAAATATAGAAATAAAACCAGAAGAATATTGGGAAACAAAAAAATTTAATTGGTCAGCAAAACAAGAAGAAGAATTTTGGAATAAATATTTAGTAAAATATGTAAGAGAAAGTGAGCCAAGAGAATTTGCATCTGAAGTAATAGAGAAATTAATGCATGAAGGAAACAATATTTATATAATAACTGCTAGAAATGAATATGGAATGCCTAAAGAATATTATGGTAAAATGCAAGAATTTACAAAAGAATGGCTTGACAAAAACAAAATAAAATATGATAAATTAATATTTAAGAGTGACAAAGAAAAAATGCAATGCTGTTTAGATAATAAAGTAGATATAATGATAGAAGATAGTCCATCAAATATTTTAGATATATCTAAAAAAGTAAAAGTGATAAAATATGATTGCCCATACAACCAAGAAGTTCAAAATAGCAATATCATAAAAGCTTATAGTTGGTATCATATATATGATATAATAAATAAATTAATAAAGGGGGAAAAATAATATGGCAAAGATTTTAGAGGATGTATCAAGAACATTTAATGAATTTCTACTACTACCAAATTTAACAGATGAAAGATGTATACCATCAAATGTATCTTTAAAAACACCATTAGTTAAATATAAGAAAGGTGAAGAACCAGAATATTATGCAAATGTACCTATGGTTTCTGCAATAATGCAATCAGTTTCAGGAGAAGAAATGGGTATAGCACTTGCAAGAGAAGGTGGAGTTGCATTTATTTTTGGCTCACAATCAATAGAATCACAAGCCAAAATGGTTAAACATGTGAAAAAACATAAAGCAGGATTTGTAGTAAGTGATTCAAATGTTAAAAGTAATACACCATTAAAAGAAGTTTTAGAATTAGTAAAAAGAACAGGCCATTCAACTGTAATGGTAACAGAAGATGGAACAGCAAATGGAAAATTTCTTGGACTTGTAACAGATAAAGATTATAGAATTTCAAGAGATAATATGGATGCACCTATTTCAAATTATATGACACCAATCGAAAAAGTAGTTTTTGCTGAAGAAGGAATTTCTCTTTCAGAAGCAAATGATATAATTTGGAAATACAAAAAAGAATGTTTGCCAATATTAGATCAAAAAGGAAATTTAAAATTCTTAGTATTTAGAAAAGATTATGAAGAAAGAAAGCACAATCCATATTCTTTGCTTGACAAAGATAAAAGATATGTTGTTGGAGCAGGAATAAATACTAGAGATTATGAACAAAGAGTACCTGCATTAGTAGATGCAGGAGTTGACTTACTATGTATAGATTCTTCTGATGGATATTCTGTATGGCAAAAAAATACAATCAAATTTATTAGAGATAAATATGGAGATAAAGTAAAAGTAGGAGCAGGAAATGTAGTTGATGCAGAAGGATTTAAATATTTGGCTGAAGCAGGTGCAGACTTCATAAAAGTTGGAGTTGGTGGAGGTTCTATATGTATTACTAGAGAAACAAAAGGTATTGGTAGAGGACAAGCTAGTGCATTAATTGATGTTGTAGAAGCTAGAGATAAATATTTTAATGAAACAGGAGTATATATACCAGTATGCTCAGATGGTGGAATAGTGCATGATCACCATATTACAATTGCTTTAGCACTTGGAGCAGATTTTGTAATGATGGGACGATATTTTGCAAGATTTGATGAGAGCCCTACAAGAATTTTAAAAATTAATAATAACTATGTAAAAGAATACTGGGGAGAAGGCTCAAATAGAGCTAGAAATTGGCAAAGATATGATATGGGAGGAGCACAAAAGCTTTCTTTTGAAGAGGGTGTTGATTCATATATACCATATGCAGGCTCTCTAAAAGAAAACTTAGAAGTGACAGTATCTAAAATAAAATCTACAATGTGCAATTGTGGTGCAATTTCAATACCAGAATTACATGAAAAAGCTAGATTAACACTTGTTTCAAGTGTAAGCATTACAGAAGGTGGAGCACATGATGTTATTTTAAAATAACATTGACAATTGGTGCCGGTTCTCTTTTGCTTTTTTGCCACAGGGACGGTCCTTGGTGGCAAATTGGCAATTGGTGCCGGTTCTTTTTTGTCATTTTTATTCTTTTTTCATTTTTGGTTTTGAAATTAGAGAAGCGATATATCCAAAAAACACTGCTGCGGAAATTCCACCTGCAGCTGCAGTTACACCTCCAGTAAATGCACCTATAATTCCATATTCTTTTACTGCTTTAATAGCACCTTTTGCTAAATTATTTCCAAATCCAGTTAAAGGCACAGTTGCGCCAGCACCTGCGAAATCAACAAGATGTTGATATATTCCAAGTCCACCTAAAATAGCACCAGTTGTAACAAATAATACTAATATACGGGCAGGAGTAAGTTTTGTTTTATCAATCAAAATTTGACCAATAACACAAATTAATCCACCAACAACAAAACTTTTAATTAAACTCATCCATTCAATATTTTGTAACCAATCCAATATAAAAACCTCCAATTTAAATCATTATTTCTACAATTCAATACTAACTGCATGTGCAATGCCAGGAATTGATTCTCCTTGTTGAGAAGAAGTGGAATTCATCAAAGCACCTGTAGCAATTAATAAAATTCTTTTAATTTTTCGCTCTTTAAATTGTTTGAAAAAGTAACCAGAGAAAACAGTAGCACAACAACCACAGCCACTACCACCAGCATGTGTATCTTGTTTTTCTTTGTCAAAAATCAAAACACCACAATCATTATAATTAGATTTAATATTATAGCCTTTTTCTAAAGCAAGTTCTGTTAAAATTTCTTTCCCAACATGACCAAGATCACCTGTCAGTATAACATCATAATAAGAAGGGGATCTTCCTGTATCATTAAAATGACATAATAATGTATCAAGAGCTGCAGGTGCCATTGCTGCTCCCATATTGTTTGCATCTTTTATTCCCATGTCTATAATCTTTCCTGAAGTAATGTGTGTTATAAAAGGACCATTTCCAGTTTTAGATAAAACAGCTGCACCAGCACCAGTAACTGTCCATTGTGAAGTTGGTGGGCGTTGATTTCCTAATTCCAATGGGAATCTGAATTGTTTTTCAGCACTACAAAAATGACTAGAAGCGGCACATAAAACGTGTTTAGCACATGCTTCAATAATTATTGCACCAAGACTTAATCCTTCAACAAAAGTTGAACAAGCACCGAAAATTCCAAGAAAAGGAATGTTAAGCCCTCTAAGTCCAAAACTTGAAGAAATACATTGGTTTAATAGGTCACCTGCAAAACAATATTCTATATCATTATTTGGAATTCCTGATTTTGAAATAGCTAAATTTACAGTTTCTTTAATTATTTTGCTTTCTGATTTTTCCCAAGTTTTTTCACCCCAGAATTCATCTTCTAAACATTGATCAAAATACTTTGCTAATGGTCCGTTTGCTTCTTTTGGACCAACAATTGAAGCAACTTCTGTGATAGTAGGTGGTGTATCAAATTTTATGGTTTGTTTTCCTAATTTTTGCATATTTTTCATCCTTTCTTAAATTAAACTAAAGTTATAGACTGAGTATTAAAAATCATATAAATTAATCCTACAATTATGGAAGCTGAAATTCCAAAAACAAGCACAGGACCAGCTACAGTAAACATTTTTCCGCCAACACCCATAATATATCCTTCAGACTTATATTCCATTGATGGAGATACAATCGAATTAGCAAAACCTGTAATTGGAATCAATGAGCCTGCACCAGCGAATTTTCCTATTTTATTAAATATGTTTAGAGAAGTTAAGAATGCACTAATTCCAATTAAAATAATAGAAACTATAGTTCCAGAAATTTCTACAGAAAAACCTTTTGATTTACAAATATTCATAATAATTTGACCTATTGTGCAAATTAAGCCTCCAACCAAAAACGCATTAAAACAATTCTTAAAAATAGGAGAATTTGGTGATTTTTGCTCAACATATTTTTGATAATCTTTTTTTGAATCTAATGGTTTCATAATGACCTCCTAAAAGTTTATTAATAGTAGTATTTACCAAAAAAACAATTAATATACATCACAATATTACAAAAATATTACAAAAATATTACAAAAAATACAATTAGATTACATTTCATGAAAAACTATTGACTTTTTGTCTAAAAAAGATAAAATAAAAGTAAGTGTAATATTATGAGGTAGGGGGACAAAATGCCAAGTTATTTAGGAATGTATATTGAAGATAATTTAATCAAATATGCAAAAGTATCAAAAGAAAAAGATAAAATTAAAGTAGAAGCTTTTGGCGTTGAATTTTTTACTGACATTTCTAAAACAATTGAGCAAATAATAGAAGATACTTATAGCTATAAAACACCAATTAGCATCAATTTGACACAAGAAAATTATCAGTATTTTAATATGTTTTCTGAGTTAAATAAGAAAGACTTAGAAAAATCTATAAAACTTGAATTTGATACATATTGTGCTGGAAATGGGTATAATTCCAACTCTATGGAAACGAGATATGTTGTTAATAATAATCTTGAAGATGGAAAACTTAAAATTATAAATATTAGTGCAAATAAAATTGATTTAACTAAATTAGAACAACGATTTGAAACATATAGATTGGAAAACATAGTGCCATTATCAATGACACTACCAAATTTGATTAATATAGAAGAAAGAGAAAATGCATTAATAGTTAACATAGAAAATAAAACAACGATTACAAAGTTGGTAAATAGAAACATTAATGAAATTATTCAATTAGAAGAAGGAAGCGGAGATATACTAGAAAAAATAAAATCTAAAGAAAATTCTTATTCAAAAGCATATGAGATATTTAAAAATACAACAATATATACTTCTGATGTCCAAGATTTTGATGAAGAAAAAAGTAGATATTTAGAAGACATTATGCCTACTCTATATAATATTGTAGGAAATGTGCAAAAAATAATAAATGAAAGTACAGATAAAATTGATAAAGTTTATATTACAGGAACACTTTCTAGTATAAACAATATAGATTTATATTTTCAAGAATATTTAGGAAAAGTTAAATGCGAAATATTAAAACCATATTTCTTGCAGACATTAACTAAATCAATTAATATAAAAGATTATATTGAAGTGAATTCAGCTATTGCTTTAGCTTTACAAGGACTTGGAGAAGGAATAAAAGGAATAAACTTCAATGGAAAAAAATCATTTGATAAACTTTTTAATATTTCAATTGGTGGAGTAGGAAAAAAAGATTCTCAAAAGAAAAAAACAAAATCATTTGATTTAAATGACTTTAAAGACAAAGTTACACCAAAAGAAATGTGGATGATAAGAAGTGTTGTTTCGCTACTTATATTTTTTGTAATATATAGTGCGTTTTCAGTATTATTAGTCAACAAAATACGTGAAAAACAAGATGAAGCAGACATGGTAAAAACCAAAATAAGTGCTCAAATAACAAAGGTTGGAGCTGACACAAAAATTTTAAATGGTAAAACAACACAATATTCAACATTGATTGCTGATTTGCAAGAAGTTAATAGCAAAATTAGCGATATAAATGCTAGTAAAAACTTAATACCAAACTTGTTAAATCAAATTATGAATTCAATAGATGAAACTGTTCAGTTAACATCAATTGAAAATACTACTGGAAATCATATTGTAATAGTTGCACAGTCTCCAAAATATCCTGGATTAGGATATTTCAAAACAATTTTAAAAACAAAAAACATTCTTCAAAATGTTGTTTCAGGAAGTAGTATGAAACAGAATGGAATGATAACAGTTACAATAGAAGGAGAATTGCCATGAGAAAATTATTATTAATTTTACTTGCATTAGGATTGCTAGTATTAGCAGGCTACACAGTAGTATATGGAATTACAATTGGAGACTTAACTATAAATAGTGTAACAGATATTAAAGAAGAAAATGAAATACTTGAAAAAAAGATACAAGAAGCTTCAGAATTAAGAAACAAAGACTATCCTGATAGTATGGATAAATTAGAAACTGCTTATAAAGGTTTGGTAACTGAAAAGCAAAATTATGAACAATTATTAGCTCTTGGTGTTGATGAAAATGGACAACAATTAAGTAAAATCCAAAAGTATGAAATTGAAAAAATTTGGATAACAATGGGTAATTATGCAAAAAAACAAGGTGTAGAGTTAAAATTAGATGTAACACTTAATAATTCAATTAGTGGAACATATGATTTAACATTTACTGTTCAAGGTGGATATATACAAATAGCTGATTTTCTAACTGATGTTGAAAATGATTCAACTTTAGTCTTTAAATTGGAAAACTTTAAAATGACACCTGGTAGTGCTACAGAAATTGAAACAACAGATGCCAATGGACAGACAGTGTCAACAACAGTATCAGCAGAAGATAACCTAATGGCAACATTCGTATGTAAAGATGTTAATCTTAATATTTCTGGAGTTGAAGGTCCAAGCAATAATACAGAAAATGAAACAACAGATAGTTCAACAACAGATAGCTCAACAAGTACAAATGGTGCATCAAATACAACAGGAAATACAACAAATACAAACAATACATCTAATACAACAGGAAACACAACAAGCACAAACAGTACATCTAATACAACAAATACAACCAACACTTCAAATACAACAGGAAATACAACAAATTAGAAAGGAAGGATAGAAAATGGTAAAAACTATTATAAAAGAAGTAATAATAGCACTTTTAGTATGTTTGGCTGTATTACTTGTACTAAGTGTATTATTATATGATTTTATCCCAACAAATAAAGTAATACCTGAATCAGTGGAATATAAGCCAAGTAGTGAAATACAAGTTGAATTGAATGCAGCAGTAGAAGATCACTCAGATGAAATAATAAAAACATATGAAATTACAGCAAGTGACTTGGATAATTTCCAAAGAACAGATGAATATGTACCTGGAAAAGCAAATCCATTTGCAGCAATATCAGAAGATGTTGACGGTGAAATAACAGGTAATGATTCTACAGACATAACAGGAACACCAATAGACGAAACAACAGGAAGTGGTAACTCAGGTGGAGGAAGTTTGTTTGAAGATGGTTCAAGTAAATAAGGTTATATTTAAATTTTTAAATATATACAAAAAAAGACTTAAGATAAAGGGGGTATGCACAAAGGATGAAGACATAAGTCTTAAAAGTTGTTATTAAAATTTTTAAATACAAATGAACTGCAAAAAGCAGTGAAAAAAAAGAAGGAGGAGTTTTAAAATGAAAAGAAACGAAAGAGGTGTAACACTTATAGCATTAGTAGTTACAATCGTAGTATTATTAATCTTAGCTGGAACAGCTATAGCAATGCTTTCTGGTGATGATGGAATAATGACAAATGCTCAAAGAGCACAAGCAGCAAATACAGAGGGAGAGGTTAGAGAAAAAATCAAATTAGCATATAGTGCTTTAAAAACAGAAATTGATGTAAACAGTGCAGTTGATACAGCATATAATGCAACATCAGCAACAGAAATACCAAAGTTATTTCAATTAGTTTTAGATGAAATGGGACTTCCATCAACAGGATTGTCAGGTACTGAAACAAATGGTTATATAGTTAAATATGCTGCTTCTGGAGAAACAGTAGACGGAACAGCACTTCCAACAATATATTTCGAATACAGAGATAATAAATTTGGTGGAACAACAACATCAAATGTTGGTGCTGGTAACAAAATTACAAATGCTACAACAAACGGAAGTCAAGAAATTAATGGTGAAGGTTTAAAACATATTTGGGCATATATCACAATAGAACCAGACAATGCTCAATTAGTAATTAGCGCACCACAACTTGCAAAATAGTAAATACAAAATAAATATTAAAATTTTGGTATAAAGGAGAAAAAAGATGAAAAGAAACGAAAGAGGTGTAACACTAATTGCATTAGTAGTTACAATAGTAGTATTATTAATATTAGCTGGAACAGCAATAGCAATGCTTTCTGGTGATGATGGAATAATGACAAATGCACAAAGAGCACAAGCAGCAAATACAGAAGGAGAAGTTAGAGAAAAATTCCAATTAGCATATAGTGCATTAAGAACAGAAATAGATGTAAACAGTGCAGTAGATTCAGCTTATGATGCACAAGCTGATATTGAAGATTTATTTGAAATAGCAGTAAAAGAAATGGGATTAGAATATACAGATGGAGAATATATAGCTACAGATAATACAGGTAAAGGTGGATATACAGTTACATTAAATGTACCAGATTCAGGAAACCCAACAATTTATTTCGAATATAGAGATAATAAGTTTGGTGGAGCTACAGCTCCTGTATATGATACAGCTACAGGAGATGGAAATGTATTAAATACAACAGCAACAGATGGTAACCAAGAGATAAATGGTGTAAAACGACATCAAATAAAAGCTCAAATAGTTGTTGAACAAGATGGAGCTACATTTACAATTGATCCAGAACAAGTTGTTTAAAATAAAAAAATGAAGGAGAGAAGAAGATGAAAAGAAACGAAAGAGGTGTAACACTAATTGCATTAGTAGTTACAATAGTAGTATTATTAATATTAGCTGGAACAGCAATAGCAATGCTTTCTGGTGATGATGGAATAATGACAAACGCACAAAGAGCACAAGCAGCAAATACAGAAGGAGAAATTAGAGAAAAATTCCAAATGGCATTCAATGCAGTTAAAACTGATGTTGATGTAAACAGTGCATTAGATTCAGCTTATGATGCAACACAATATGATGATGCAAATAAAGATACTAGTACAATAGTAAAATTATTTGAAACAGCTGTGGATGAAATTGGATTAACTAGAGCTAATTTACGAGCTGAAGGTGATGGAATAACAATGATACTTGATACTTCAACAAATACAATATTTATGCAATATAGTGACAACAAATTTGGTGGAGCAAGTGCAGCTACAACTTCAAATACTGCAGATACATTCAATAATGAAACAGCATTTAATGCATTACCAAATGGAACATCAAAAATTAACGAAAAAAATTTAAAACCAATAAGAGCTTTAATTCAATTAACACCAAGTTCAGCAAAATTATTAATTGACCCAGAGCAAGTTGTTTAAACTAATCAGCACAGGCATATACTCTAAGTATATGCCTGTAATAATATAAAACAAGAAAGGCAAGCAGAAAAATAATGGATATGAACATATTTTTATATGCAATAATCTTTATAACAGGAACAGTATTTGGAAGTTTTTACACATTAGCAGTTTATAGAATACCAAAAAACATAGATATAGTAAAAACTCATTCATATTGCCCAAACTGTAATCATAAATTAGGCTTTTTTGAATTAATTCCAGTATTAAGCTATATATTTTTGGGAGGAAAATGTAAACATTGTAAGCAAAAAATAAGACCTAGATATTTAATATTAGAAATTTTAAGTGGAATTTCTTTTATAATAATTGCACAAACCTTAAAGATTAACATAAATACGTTAAATATACAAAATGCATTAATCTTTTTGTTCTCAATTTTATATTTTACAGCAATAATATTAATTGCTGGAATAGACAAAGAATACAGAAAAATTGATAGAAGAGTATTGGCATATGGAATTATCATATCAATTGCGTATATGATATATCTATATACAATAGAACCAACTAGTATATATAGATATGCTATATATCTAGCAATTTATTTCATATTATTAACAATAGATACATTCCTTCTTAGAAGATATGCTAAAGATAGTTATATAGTTAATTTACTTATGTTATTAAATTTAGTATTAATATTTACTGGAACAATTACATTTATATTAACTATAGTTATTACAATAATTGCAATTATTGTGTATATTTTATTAAGAAATGTACAAAAAGTTAATATAGGAAATTCAAAATTCAAGTTTACTGAATTACAATTAGGTTTTTATATAGTAGCAAGTAATATATTTTTAATCTTTATTGCAGATTTTATTAGAAATTATTATTTAATCTAACACAAACTATATAACAAATTGGAGGAACAGTATGAAATCAAATAGTGGTGTAACATTAACAGCTTTAACAATATATATAATAGCTTTAACAATTGTTGTTGCAATTATAGCAAGAATATCAATTTACTTTTATAGGAATGTAAATAATATTAATTCAAATACAACAGCAAGTACTGAATACACAAAATTTAATAGCTATTTTACGGATGAAATAAATATAGAAGAAAATCAAGTTGCTGATTGTGATGTAGATGCTAGTGGAATGCAATACATAATATTTTCAAAAACTCAAAATCAATATAGCTATAAAAGTGGAAGTATCTATAGAAATAGAACAAAGATTGCTTCTAATATAGATGAATGTAATTTTATATATGATACGAATACCAAAATTATAACCGTTAATTTAACTATTAATGGAAAAACATTTAATACAAATTATACTGTAGTGAAATAGAACGGAGGAATAGAAATGGATGTTAGAAAAAGACAGCCAATTGGTATAGAACTTGTAAAAAAAGGGATAGTTACTGAGGATGATATTTCTAATGCATTAATTCTTCAAAGGAAAGAACCAAAGAAAAAAATTGGAGAAATATTATATGAAATGGAGGTATGTGATCCTGAGCAACTTATTAAAGCTATAGGAGATGTAATTGGTATAAAAGGAATAGTTTTGACATCTGATTTAATAAAACTAGAAGTATTAGACTATATTTCATTAGAAATGGCAAGAAGAAGTAGAGCGATACCATTTGATATTGAAAATGGTAAGGTCAAAGTTTGCTTTACAGATACAACTAATAATAGAAATGTCGAAGCAATTAGGCTCCTAATGCTTAATAAAGGATTAGTAGTTGAACCATATATAACATTTGCTTCTATAATAGATGATTTAGTAGAAAAATTAGGTGGAAGTGAAGAAAGAGACTTAGGATACATTGGAAATGAAGATAATACAACTGAAATAGTAGATTCAATTATAAAATCAGGCATGCAAAAAAGAGCAAGTGACATACACATTGAACCTGAAAGAAATCAAATAAGAGTTAGATATAGAATAGATGGAGAACTTTTCACAGCTACAACAATTCCTAAGGAAAAACAACCACAAATTATAGGAAGATTAAAAGCTATATCAAATATGCATCAAGAAAAACAAGAATCACAAGATGGTAGAATATTGCAATATGAAGACTATAATATACGTGTATCTTCACAAAGAAATGTATATGGAGAAAAATTTGTACTAAGATTACTAAAGAAAAATGCTAATATTAAGTCAATATTTGAACTAGGATATCCTGGAACAGAAAAAGAATTAAATAAAAGTATTAATAAAAGAAATAGTATAACCGTAATTGCAGCACCTACTGGAGAAGGAAAAACAACAACATTATATAGCTTTATGGACTATTTAAATAGACCAGAAATAAATATAACAACAATTGAGGACCCAGTAGAAATTCGTATAGACGGTTTAAATCAAATTGAAGTAGATGCAAAATCAACCTTCTCTAGCAATTTAAGAACTGTTTTAAGACAAGACCCTGACATAATACTAGTAGGAGAAATAAGAGACAAGGAAACGGCAGAAATAGCAATGCAAGCTGGACAAACAGGTCACTATGTGTTATCAACAATACACACAATTGATGCTGTAGAGGTAATAACGAGATTAAGAAAATTAGGTATACCTGATTATGATATAGCAAGTACATTAGCTACAACAATATCACAAAGACTTGTTAGAAAGCTATGCCCAGAATGCAAAAGAGAAAGAGACTTTACAAACGAAGAAAAACAAATAATGCAATCTGTAGCAGATAGGTATGGAGAAAAATTAGACTTAAAAAATGCAAAAACATATGATGCTGTTGGATGTAAAAAATGCCATAATACAGGTTATTATGACAGAATAGGAATTTTCGAAATACTTGATGTTACTGAAGATTTAAAAGAACTTATAATGGAAGGTACATCAAGTATTGAAATAAAGAAACAAGCATTAAAAAATGGTTATAGACCATTATGTATAGATGGAATTAGAAAAGTTTTAGCTGGTGTTACTAGCCTAGAAGAATTGAATAGAAAGATACTAATATTTTAATGACAAGGAGGAAATAATCAATGATTAACATGAACAAAGTAATAGAGCAAGCTATTGAAAAAGATGCATCAGATATACATTTGATTTCTGGATTAAAACCTATGTACAGAATTGCAAGAGCACTAGTTGAAATGGAAGGCTCAACAGTATTAAAAGATGATGATATGTATGAAATGTACGATTATCTAGTAAGAGGAAATGTTGACAAAGATAAAGTATTTAATGAAACGCGAAGATTAGATACATCATATGAATATAAAGGAATTCGTTTGAGGGTTAATATATCATATGCAAACGAAATACCAGTATGTACTATGAGAATTATAAAAAACGAATTACCAAAATTTGAAGACTTAGGAGTACCGGATATTGTAAGAAGAATGACATATCAACCACAAGGTTTAATGCTAGTAACAGGAAAAACAAACTCAGGAAAATCAACAACACTAAGTGCTTTAGTAAATCATATAAATGAAACTCAAAACAAAAAAATATTATCACTTGAAAGCCCTATCGAATTTAAACACACATCTAAAAATTCAGTTATAGTTCAAAAAGAAGTTGGAGAAGGAAGAGATTGTTTAACATATCATGACGGTGTAAAAAACGCATTAAGAGAGGACTGTGATATTCTAATAATAGGAGAGATAAGAGATAAAGTAACAATGGAAGCTGCAATAGAAATGGCAGAATCAGGACATTTGGTAATAGGCACATTACACACAAAATCCTGTGCAGAAACAATAGATAGAATGATAAACTTCTATGAAGTAAGAGATCAAGCACAAATAAAATATTTATTATCATCATTATTAAAGTTAGTAATATCTCAGAGATTATTAGTTGGGACAACAGGAAAACTAGAATTAGTTCCAGAAGTTATGGTTGTTGATAATATTGTAGCAGGTATAATAAGAAAAGAAAAAATAAGTGTATCTGAAATAGAAGATGCTATACAAAGTTCACAAGAAAAAGGTAGTGTTAGCTTAATAAACTCAATATCTAAGTTATTTGTAGAAAATAAAATAACTTTAGAACAAGCAAAAGCTCAAGTTGAAGAGAAAAACTTAGAAACTTTAAATAGAACAATTATGCAATTAAAAATAAAAATGGGAAATAAAAATATCTAAGAAAGGAGACTATCATGCCAGTATATGTTTATAGAGCTATAACTGATAAAGGATTAATTGTCAAAAATAAAGTAGAAGAACCTAGTAAACAAACACTAATCAAAAAACTTAAGGATAATGGAATTACACCAATAGAGATTATACAAGTAGCATTTAAAAGTAAATCACAAGTTAAGAAAAAAAGAAATATAACAAATATTCAAGAAATCATGAAAAACGTCAATACAGCAGAATTTACTAAAAAAGATGTATCAACAAAACCATCAACAATTGAAAAAATTAATTTATATTTAGCATCAACTCAAAAGGTAACCACAAGAGACATTGTTATATTCACTCAAAACTTTTATTTGCTTAAAAAAGCAAACTTTAATAACATACATGCATTAAGTACAATATTACAAAGTACTGAAAATTTAACTTTGAAAGGTATAATAGAAGACATTTTAGCTGGTGTTGAAGCTGGTGATTATATGTATACAACTATGGAATATTATTCAGATATCTTTCCATTTATATACATAAACATGATAAAAGTTGGAGAACTATCAGGTTCATTAACAAATTCTCTTGGACAAGCAGTAGACTATCTTGAAGACGCAGAAGCATTAAACAAGAAAATTAGAAGTATTTTAATACCAAATATAGTACAATTTGTTGTAATTTTTGCTTTATTGATTGGTGGAACACTATTTGCTATACCACAAATTCAAACTTTATTTGATGAATTAGGATCTGATGCTAAATTACCGGCAATCACATTATGGTTTCAAGGCGTACTAGAAACTGCAATGAAGATTTGGTATATACCAACACTGTTTATACTTGGTATAGTTGGAGTAATATTATTCTATATAAACACACCAAAAGGAAAATATAATTTTCACTACTTTAAATATACAATGCCTATATTTGGAAAATTAATTTTTTCATTAGACTTTTATAGATTAATGCAAGCTATGCACTTAAACTTAGAAAATGGAATGAGAATACAAGATTCATTAGATGTTAGTAAAAATATAACAAAGAATTATGTAATGCTTTCAATAATAGAGACATCAATAAACAATATGTTAACAGGTTACTCATGGATAGAACCATTCGAAAAATCTGGCTTATGTACTGCAATGACAACAGAGATGCTTAATATAGGTATGCAAACAGACTTAACAGAGATGTTAGGAAAATTGCTAGAATATATGAATATAGACATAAAAAATACAATAGATAAAATTACAAAAGCTTTACCACAATTAGTATACTCAATAGTTGGTATCGTATTAATATTCTTCGTATGTGTAGTATTAGTACCAGTAATTCAAGTATACATGGGAACTTTCTTATTATCAGCAGCAGGAGTAGTATAAAAAGAATAAATATAAAAGAACGTCTTATGGCTCTTTACTTAGCTGTAAGATGTTTTTCTTTAGAAAGGAAAAATATGAAAATAGGAATAGATATAGGAGGAAGCCATATAGGAATAGGCTTAGTAACAGAAGAAGGAAAAATAATTTCCAAAGAAGAAAAATATATAACAGAAACAGTAAATATAGAAGAAAAAATCGAAAAATTCATAATAGAAAAAGTAACACAAATACCAGATTATAAAAACATTGAGTTAATTGGAATTGCAGTTCCTGGAACAGTCTCAGATAATAAAATTATAAAAGCTGTTAATTTAGGAATAGAAAATTATGAACTGGCCAATAGACTAGAAGAAAAATTACACATAAAAGTAAAATTGAGAAATGATGCAAAATGTTCAGCACTTGCAGAACAAAAATATGGAGAACTAGCAGGCTTTGAAAACAGTGTATTTTTATGTATTGGAACAGGAATTGGAGGAGCTGTTATTTATAATGGAAAACTTCTTGAAGCAAAAGGAGTACCAGGATTTGAATTTAGTCATACAATTATTCAAAAAAACGGAAAACTATGTAATTGTGGAAAAAGAGGCTGTTTTGAAGTATATGCAAGTTTAAAAAGATTCAAAGAAGAAGTTTCAAATGAATTTAATTTAAACACTATGGATGGAGAAAAAATAAGAGAATTTATATTACAAAATGCTCAAGATATAAGATTAAGATATATGTTAAATAATTATATTCAAGACTTAAGCATAGGAATTTCAAATATCATAAATATATTTGAACCAGAAGCAATATGCTTAGGTGGAAGTTTTGCTGAATATAAAGATATATTTTATGAACCATTAAAAAGAACTTTATTAGACGGTAACTTGCTATTTAACAAAAGAGATGATATAATATTAAAGCTCGCAAAACTAAAAAATGATGCAGGAATAATAGGAGCAACAATTTAAAGAGGAAGGAAACGAAATGAAAAAAGTATCTTTTTACACATTACGGATGCAAAGTTAATCAATATGAAACAAACGGTATGCTCCAAAAATTTAAGGAAAATGGATATGAAATAGTAGACATTAATGATGATATATCTGATGTTTGTGTAGTAAATACTTGTACTGTTACAAATATGTCTGATAGAAAATCAAGACATATACTTAGAAGAGTAAAAGTATTAAACCCAAATGCAATAATTGTAGCAACAGGATGTTATGCACAAGTGTATAAAAAAGAATTAGAAGAAATGCCAGAAATTGATATTGTATTAGGCAATGAAGAAAAAGCCGATATAGTTCATTTTGTTGAACAATATCAAAATGAAAAGAAAAAAATAGTGCAAATACAAGACATTAATCAAGAAAAAGAATTTGAAGAAATGGGAGAAATCACTTATACAGAAAAAACAAGAGCAGTAATAAAAGTACAAGATGGATGTAATCAATTTTGTTCATATTGTATTATTCCATATGCAAGAGGAAGAGTAAGAAGTAGAAAAATAGAAAATGTTGTCAAAGAAATTAAAAAAATTGCAGAAAGAGGAATTAAAGAAGTTGTAATTACAGGTATTCACTTAGCTTCATATGGTAAAGATTTTAATGATGGAACAAGTTTGATTGATTTATTAGAAGAAATTAATAAAATTGACGGAATTTGTCGAATTAGATTAGGCTCTTTAGAACCAAAAATAATAAACGAAAAATTTATGGATAGATTGATAAAACTTGAAAAAATATGTCATCATTTTCATTTATCATTACAAAGCGGTTCAAACAAAACATTAAAAAGAATGAATAGAAAATATACAACTGAAGAATTTAAAAATATTGTAGAAATCTTAAGAAAATATTATGATGATGTAATTCTTACTACTGATATAATAGTAGGTTTTCCAGGAGAAAATGAAGAAGAATTTGAAGAAACATATAACTTCTTAAAAGAAATCAAATTTTATAAAATGCATGTATTTCCTTATTCACCAAGAAAAGGTACTGTAGCAGAAAAAATGCCAGAACAAGTTGATGGAAATATAAAAGAAAAAAGAAGTAAAAAATTAATAGAAATGTCAGAACAAAATCAAAAAGGCTATAACAAAAAACTAATTGGAAAAGAAGTTGAAGTCCTTTTTGAAGAAGAAGAAAAGAAAGATAATGAAATTTTTTATAAAGGACATACATCAAATTATATACTTGTAAAATACAAAACAACAGAAAACTTGGAAAATCAAATTAGAAAAGTTAAAATAAAAAAAGCAGATATAGAAAATGTGGAAGCATAATATTACAAATGTAATAAAGTTGTAACAAAAACTTAATATAAAAATTAGACAAAATACTTGATAAATTTGGAAAAATATTATATAAATAATGTAGAAAATAAATTAGATACTACAAAGGAGGAATAAACATGGCAAATATAGAAGAAGTTTCAGGAGTTTTTGGGGGAGTAAAAGTAAATGAAGAGAACACAAATAATGTGGTTGAAAATGTAGAAAATGCTTCTACAGTAGTTGCTCCAGAAGCAGTAGGGCAAAACCTACCAATGAAAACTGGGTTCTGGAACAAACTAAAATCTGTATTATTCTACGAAATAAAAGTTGAATTAACACCATATCAACAAAAAGTTGAAGATGAGATTAATGAATTTTTACATCAAGAAATCACATGGGGAAAAGTAAAAGACTTTTTATTCCAAGAAGTTACATTCGGAAAAAATAATTAACATATAAGTGGAAAAAGAGAGACCTCTCTCTTTTTTCCATTAGTTATGATAAGAATGTTTATCTATAATTGATAAAAAAATCAAAAAAATCAAAAAAATCTATTGACATTTTTAATAAAATGGATTATACTTATTCTTGCGTTGAACAATAAACAAAATAAATGCTCCCGTAGCTCAGTTGGTCAGAGCAACCGGCTCATAACCGGTGGGTCCTAGGTTCAAGTC
>ERZ1643251.2105-NODE-2105-length-20935-cov-39.474186_pt1 | contig 20935 bp, 33 predicted proteins | sample MGYA00579261_ERZ1643251 | MGnify/ENA primary metagenome ERZ1643251 (study PRJEB29033, sample SAMEA4952267) | chicken gut metagenome | biome: Broiler Chicken; feature: Gastrointestinal Tract; material: Caecum | place: Ireland | collected 2018 | study: Broiler... | reverse complement strand
TTATTCATATGTCTTTTTCAATACATTTTGTTGCACTTCAAATTTAAATTAACATTTTAACAAAAATTTGACAAAATAAAAAAGATGTGTTAGTATATAACGCACTCAGGGGGAATATATTATGAGTAATTATGAATTTCAATATAATTTAGATGTTGATTCAGCTGTTATACTGGCTAATATCAAATTAAATGATGAAGTTGAAGAAGAAACTGAAGAAGAAGATGTTTTCTATTTAGAAAATCCTATTATTCGTATCAACGAAATCAATTATTAAAATGCTTTAAAGGCATTTTTTATTTTGTAAGTAAAGTCTGTAACATTTCAATAGTATCCATTGCTCTACTTATTTTATCACTTGGTCTTAATCGATAAACTGTTTTTACTTCTTCTTCAAAATATTTAAAATTATTAGGATCACGATTTAAATATTTATACCAATTAGAATTTTCTCTTAAAAACCTAATATAATTTTTATTACTTTTTATTTTAAATTGAATATCAATACTCATTAATCCTCAAAATGTTTATAAATTGGTCTAGGCTTATATTCTTGATTTGGTTTATCTTCTTTACTTGTTAATTCTTGTACCATTCCTAGCATCTTTTGAATATTAGCAACTCCAGATTGAACACTATCTAAATTAATATTTTTTAACCAACTTAAAGCATCTAGTGCGCCAACTGTCGTAGCTGCAGTAGCAACTCCTAAATATTCCTTCCAAGCTTCATTGTCTTCACCATATAAATCATAAATTTCATAAAACTTTTGCCAATTGCTTTCACCAGTTCTAACATACTTTACTAACTTAGGATTTTTTTTAACAAATTCTTTAAATTCTTCCTTTTTAGACATAACTACCACCTAATACATTTTATGCTTTTATTTTCAAAAATACACTTTATTTATAATTAATAAATGTGTTATAATATTGTAGAGGTGGAGTTATGGAAAAAGTAAAAGAATTACTTTCCAAAATTAAAATTGGTGATTTAACCAAAAAAAATATTAAAGGATTTTTAATTATAATATTTGTTATATTAGTATTATATTTTGTTATTACTAGCATTATTAATGGTTCTAGAAATAGAACATGTAATAATTTAAGAAATGATATTTTATCAAAATCAGATACTTATTTAGAAAAAAATAATTTATTACCAACATTAAATGGTGATAGTATCACTATCAAATTATCTGATTTAAATGAAGCTATTGTCTTTAAAGATTATGCTTTAACAGGTACAATTACCTATACCAAATACAATGATGAATATGTTAAAACAGTTAAATTAAATGATGCTTCATATTGTACAACTAAAGATTTTACAAAAGAAGGAAAATATGATAGTTCTAAAAACGTTGAAGTAACAACTTTATTTAATTATTTTGAAGTTGATTCTTATAATTCAAAATGGTCTAATTGGTACCCAAGTGAAGATATAAGTACTGAAGAAACTGATGGTGTTTTATTACCACTAGATAGTAAAAAATTGCCTGTTATACCTAAAAATGCAGTTATAACAGAATATGTAAGAGAAACAAAAACTTATTATAGTTATCGTGATAAAAGATGGAAATGGTATAAAAATAATATAAAATATAGTGACTATAGTTCTACTAAACCTAGTGGTTACACTTATAAAGATGAAGCTACTAAATCAAAAACAGAGGAAACTCCATGGAGCCTTGATTATCCTGAAACTTTTGATTATCGTCACATCAGATCAACTGTAGGATATAGATGGTATTATTTAGATGGTGAAACTAAAGTTTATTGGAATAATGGTGAATATACACCTAATTCACCTGGTAGCGAATATGAAAAAGAATTTGAAAGTTCTGCTACTATGTATACATATTATGATGATGTATGGAAATGGTATAATGGTAATACTAAAAGAATTTATAGTGGTTATAGTTCTACTAAACCTATTGGTTATAATTATAAAGACGAAGACACTTTATCATATACTAATTGGACAGTTTTCAAAGATGAAAGTTTTATTGATAATTCTAATAAAAGTTATCGTGAAGAACAAACTGATACATATTCAAGATATTTAATTAAATATGATATTTATTCACTTCCTATGTTAGATAATTACATCACTTTAGAAGAATTAGAAACTAAATTAGGTAAGACATACAAAGAAATTAGTGAAGATAAATCAATTAAAGTTGATGTATCATTTACATTTAAATATGAATAAAACTTCAAAGTTCATCTTTTGAAGTTTTATTTTGTTATCTTGCTTAATTTCTTTAAATTGACATGTCATTTTATATTTTAATTGTTTAAATTATCCATTACATCATATCTATCATTATTATATTCTTCAATTATTTTATCCAAAATATATTCTTTTGTTGCTTCACTTGCGCCTATTATAACTTCATCTCCAACAACTAAAAATGGTACTGCATAATAAGTTTGATTTAAAAAATCTCCAACTTTATGCATCAATTCTTTATTTTCTTCATTATTCCACACTTCATATTTAATTAAATTAAAATATTTATTATAACTACTATCTAAATTATCAAAAAATTCTTTCAAATTTGCGCATGCTCCACAAGCATCACCCCAAAATAAATAAACATTTATTGGTCCTTCACTTATTTGTGAATCATTATCTTCTTTTGGAATTATTTCATTGTTTTCCAATTGATTATTATTTTGATTTTCATTTTCAATTATTTCATTATTTTCTTTATTATCATCTATTATTTCTTGTTTACTACATCCAACTGAAATAATTAATAATAAAATAATAAATATTTTTTTCATAAACTCACCTAAAATTCTACATAATTATTTGTTTTATACAATTTATCATCTATTTTAATAAATATATTATATCTACCTTTTAATCCTTTACTATTGATATATTTATTAGTATTTAAACCAGATTCATCTTCTTTTTCATTAAAAATATCAACACACATTGCTGTATAAGGAGTTTTGCTTATACGCCATTCATATTTATAAGCAACTAAATTTTGATATAAAATGATTTCAACATCAGTTCCTTTTTTAAATGTTCCATTAACTACTAATCTATCTGATTGTTTAGTAAATGTTACATTATGAGTTTTATATTCATCATTTATTTCTTTTGCATTAAAAATTAGCGCTAAACTTTTATCTACCTCAGTTTGACCTAAACCGCCTAAAACTTCAGCATCTTTTAATTCATAATTATCACTATATAATGGCATTTTTTCAACACGATAATTATTGGTTGGTAATTCTATTTCAAATATAACTTCATTATTTAATAGTTCGGTTGTTATACTTTTTAATGTATCAGAACCAACTAATCCAGCAGGTTGATTTTGAACAACACCATCTTTATATGATATACCACCAGAATGGACTATATAATGATTAGTATCAATATAATCAACATCTGATATATAAGGTGAATAATAAGAACTTCCTCTTTCTTTACCATATTGCCATACTTGTTCGATAGTCATATTAGTAGTATCTATTTTATACATAACTCCTCTTGAATAACTATCAGTAGCAGGCACATATTCATCTTTTATTTTGGATTTATTATTACCATTATCAAATATAAACACATATCCTTCAGGAGTTATCATAGCAGCATGTTGACTCCATTGCCACTCAAAATCACCAATCGGTTTAAAGAAATATTGTTGATATTCACTACTCCAATTAGTTGAATCACCTATTATCCAATTCAACTTTCCACTATCATAATCGATATTTATTACAGCATCTTGATGTCTACCTGATAATGTAATTGAATTAGTATTTTTATCATACCAAACAGAATTATTATGAAACCAATCATAATCTGTCCAATTTTCAGATTTACCATCATTAACATTCAATATATCTTTCAAATTAAATGTTTTAACTATATCACCGGTATTTCTATCCAATTCCACAATATAATCTTCTACTGTACCATCAACAAAATTATCAGAAGCAACTAATAAATTACCATTTTCTAGTCTATTAATGTTCCAAGTAAAACTTTCAGTTAAATACCACCTTACATCACCATTAACATCATAAGCACATACATAACCCTTACTAGAAGGTGAAAAGAAATATAATTCATTATCTAATTTAGATTTATTAGATACTACATTAGTAGGCAAAATAAAATCATCAGGTAACTTATCTGTTTTTATATATATTGTTTTTGATATATCACCATACTTTATAATTATTTCATTATTATAATCTGGATATAATCCATATATAGGCAAATAATGAACTGTATTAGATTCAAAAGTATTAGTAAAAGTTGTATTTTCATCTTTACCATTAATAATGACTGTAGGTTTTACTTTTTCATCAGTTTCAAAAATAACCAAAGCAGTCAAAGGTGAAATTTCATAAGGATTTAAAATAACATTTGGATTATCAATAGTATAACCGTTACTTTCAAATTTTTTTTCTATTTCTGATTGTTCCATAACTAAACTATCTTCAACAACTACTAATTCATTACATTTTATAGAATAGTAATAAACTATACTTAAAAATATTAATATTACAATTGGAATTAACAAAATTACTTTTTTCATTCTACCACCTATAAATATTATAACACAAAAAAACACTGATAAATTATCAATGTTGAATTTTTTTAAATGGCGGAGTAGAAAGGAACTACACCATTACTCTATTATGATTTTTAAAACATCTATCAAGATGTTTTTTTACTTATAGAAAGGAGTGTGAAAAAATGACAATAACAATAGGGTTAGATATTATACTTTTATACATTGAAATATCAATATTAATAGCAATTCTTTGTTATGAAATTGGTAATAGCAATTCAATTAAAGATGATATAAAATCATTAGATTATGATAATTTAATTAGAAAATATAATCAATTAAAAGATACTATAAAAATTATTAAAAAAGATAAAAAAGAAAGGAATAAAAATGACAAACAAAAAATTTAAAGAAATTCTAATAAATGAAATAAACTTTCAATTAGAAAAATGTAATATAGAAAAAGTTAAACAATTAGATAATTTACTTATGTTATATTGTAAAAAATTTTCGGATTATAAAAAACATTGCGATAAGATAAAATATATAAATCAATTCTTAGACTATACTAATTAATTCTAAATTTATGAATAAACGTGGAAACTATTTTATCGCTATGTATGACCTTGAAGATAATTATATCACAGAATTCAATTCCATCGAAGAATGTGCTATATATTTTAAAACTACAAAACAAAATATAAAAAATTACATATTCAAAAAAAAGAAACTAAAAAACGAATATAGACTTTTTAAATTTATTGACTCGCAACCAAAAAATAATAAAAGTTTATGAAAGAATACAGATATATTAAAGAATATGTGAGATTAAAAGGCACAGTTTTAAAAATATGGAACATATATAGAATTAAACAAATAAGTAAATATAATTATGAAGTATATTCAAGAGAATATGATATTAAAATTTGTAATATAACTCAAAAAATGCTAAATCACTTTTTCGAAGAAGTAAAATAAAAAGGCTTAAATTTTAAGTCTTTTTTCTATTTCTTGCACTAGCAAAATATGTATTAAATAATATTGTATGAGAACTTGCAACTAAAAATAATTGAAATAATTCACTTTTTTTTAATATGTCTAATAAGTCACTATATTCATTTATTTCATTATCTTGTATAAAATCAAATAATTCTAATATTATTTTATCTATTTCTGTTTTAGTTAGTGCGTTTACTTTATTTACATCAAAACCATTTATAAAAGTTCGATTTCTATCATCATACTGATATTTTTCTGGATTATCCAAATGTAAATGATATCTATACATTCCAACCATACTTTCAAGCTTAATTGGAATAGTACCATTTATTAAATCACAAACATTTTCTTTGACATTTTTAAATGTAGTTGTATTTTCATAATAACATATCATATGATAATGTGGCTTTTTAATTGAGCCATCTGGATTCACATCTTTATCGTGTAATGGACTAACTGCTATTGGTAACCCAGTTCCTTGTAATAACTCAAACCAATTTTCTGGCATGCTTTCTGGATATGCTACGAAAGCCCAGTTTCTACCTTTAGTATTTTTATTCATTAAATCTTCTTCCTTTCATTTTATATTTTGTCAATAGAACGTGGAATAACGGAGTGCTTTAGCACGAGTATATGCCGCGAAAGTCTATTGATAAAATCTTTCATAACATAATGGTGTATTTCTTCCAAAAAACAATGTTCACATTTTTTTTGGAAGAATTGCCTTTAACGGCGAGTTGATGAAAGTTTTTGTTTTACTTTTTTCAAAAAGTAAAGAAAAATATATAAATAGGAAATTTTAATCATTATCTGTTTTAGCGACCGAGCAATTTTCCTATTTTTTAATTAAGGGGCTTGGGGAAAAAATTAAAAAATAGGTCTGCCTTTTAGGTAAAATTGCTAGGTCGATGAAACGAAAATCCCCAAGACTTTTATTTTTACTAATTCAATTTTTAGGTGGTTACTACGACACCACCTATGGAGTGATGCGTGACAGACACCTATTTTGTAAATCTTTTGTCAAGTTTTTACCAAGTTTCCCACACTTTTTCTTGTAATTCTGGTCTTTCATCAGTTACGAACATTTTCCAAACTTTTGGTGCAAAATACCACTTTGTAGCAAGTTTCTTAAAATAATACTCGTCAATTATTTCTTTAGTATCTTTATTAATTGAAATTTTTTTACCTATTTCTTTCCTTACTATAAAAAATGGAATAGCTGATTTCTTTAATAAATACAATTTAGTAGATAGATTTCTTAACTTAATATCAATATCGTTCCAGAATTGACTAAAACAATTTATATCTACTTTGTAGTGCCTATGTAATTTGAAGAATTTTACTTGTTCATCAGTAAAATTTTTCTTAAAGTTTCTATTATCAAATTCAGTTCCGCATTCATCAAGTATTAATCTACCATTGCAAATATTATAAAATCCTATATCTGATTTATCTAGTTTATATGTTCCTTTAATAGGAACATTAGACCATACTTTTCTATTGCTTTTTTTCTTTTTTAATTCATTTCTAGCAAGCCAACTCGCAATAGTAGTTTTACCCGAACCAGGTACACCAAAATATGTTGAAAATTCGCAATTCCTTTTAGTCTTTTTTAATTCAAAAATTTTTACTATAAAAAATATAATAAAATATATAACTAAAATTGATATACCATAAACTGGTATTAATAATCCTAAAAAGAAAATACTAAAGAATAATACTAAAGTAAATTCAAATCCTTTCCATTTACTAAACAAAAATCCAATTCCTAAAATAAATAATATAAAAACTATATATTGCACTAAATCCCCCCCTTAAAATGCAAATTTAATTAATCTAACTAAAATCTTAAATGCTAGACTAATCATAAAAATAATAGTTATTAAAGCAAATAGATTACCAGTTAGAAATAATATAGAATTTTGAAATTCATTTAAACTAGATAAATCTAAACTGGTGGCACTTTCTATAAATGTTTTTATTGTATCTAAACTTACAAAATAATACATCAGATAACCCCCTTATCTTTATTAAGTACATATTTAAATATTACTAATATTAATGAACAGCCTATTAAAAAATCCATAAATCCGATAGGCATATCTAATATTTTAAAATTTAAAGTAGTATAAACTTGGCTTATAAGATAGCCCATAAATTTAAATAACTCAAACATTTATTTCACCCACTTATAAATAATAGCGAAAGGAAATACTACGCAACCAATAATAATACTAAATAAAATAACTGTTGCTACACCATAAGCCCACTGCATTTCTGGTGGAAGTACTCCTATCATTTCTTTTACTATTTCATATAATTCTAAAGCCATTTTTTCACACCTTTCTAAATAAACCAACTAAGAATTTTAAAAGTAATTATTATTACTGATAAAATTACAAATGTTATTAATCCATATATAAAAAATGGTGGCAAATCTAAATTAAGTATAATATCCATTATACTAATTGGAAATCTAATTAAAAATTGAATACTATGTACTATATAATTAGCACTATCAATTATAAAATTAACTAAATTCATAAATAAATCAAATAAAAATCCTGTAAACATAACTATTGTCATAAATTCCTCCTATAAAATAAAGAATACTATCATTTTATAAATAACAAATGCAAATGATATACATAAGAAAAATTGAATTGTAGTAGGTAGTGATATAAAAAATTGTGTAAAGCAAGAAGTAATATAAGATAAAATATCACTAAATTTTTCGAACATTTTCCAGAACTCATTGAAGAAAACTGTTAAGCTTTGTTCATCTTGTTGTGGTGGATTTAAGTTTCCTATATCTGAGTCTATATTTAAGTCGTTATTATCATTAAAATCATCTTCTGGAATACCATCTATAATACTATCTAAATTTTCACTATTTACAAATTGTACGAATAAATCATCTTTTAAATAAAATACTCCACTTTTATTATTCATTGGCTTTGTTAGTACTGGAAAAATATTATTAGTTTCATCTATCTTAATTGGTATCTTTAAATAAACCGGATTAATTAGATATTGAGTCAATGAATTGAAGTTATATTTTTCTATCTTATTTTTGAAATCATATAATTTTAAATTAAAATCATAATCTGTATTAGTAAAATATACTTTATCACTTATATAAAAGCTTTCTAAATCTTTGAAAGACTTTGAACGAATAATTGCTAAATCATAACCTTCTGGAAATGTATATTTTTTATAGCCTACTAAAAAATTTTCTATATATTCCCAAAATACTGAACCCCATGTAGCATTATCAAATACATTAAAGAAATAATTATTATTTATCGTTTCAAAATCATAATATATGAATATTCTTAATATATCTTTTGGTATTTCTTTTTTTAGTGTATAAGTAAATGTTAATTCTTTAGTAGTTAAGTAATTAGTAGTATCAATAGTAAAATCTATATATTCTGACATATCATATTTAACACCATCTGTACCATAACCATAAATATAAGAATTTAAATAATTAGGTATTTCTTCTTCTAATAAACTATTACTACCCATTTCTATTTTAGTTTTTACTGGATTAGAGCCTTCAGTAAATTCATAACTAGAAAAATCAAAAGTTATTTGCTTTAAATCTGGACTTACATCATTATTAAATTGCATACGATATTTTAAGGGATTTTCAATAGAACTAGGAATTTCAATATAACTAGTATCTAATTCAGAATTAAATAAAAAATTTAAATTATAATTACAATAAATATAATAATCTCTAAAATTTTTAACTATTGAACTATTTAGGTTATAAAGAGTAGTATTATAATATCTATAATCACCAGTTGTTTTATCAATATTCAATTCTAAAATCCATAGATTATTAATATAATCACCAATAAATAACTGATAGCCACTATAATCAGTACCATCATTTTTTTGAGCAGCACCAACTACAATATTACTACGATTATTTAAATTAGTAATATAATCAATATCTGTTATAATACTATAATCAGTTAAATTATAAAAATAATTAGGAAGATAAGTTTCACCATCTCCTTCAGCTCTAAAACTAATAGGAACTAGAATATATTTTATTTCATTATCTTTATGCCAAACTAATTCAACATAATTATCAAATTGATCATTTTCAAAATATTCTGGATAATAATCATTTAAAGCGTTTCTAAAATTATCAGTATTATAAGATTTACCATCAAATTTAAATTCGTATGCGTATGTTTTATTACTAAATATAAAAATACTACATATTATTACCGAAAAAATCTTTAAACACTTCTTTATCTTCAACCACTTCATTTAATTCTTCCACCCCTTTTTTGAATTTATAATAAATATAAATTCCTAATATTAAAATTACATTAATAGTAAAACTAACACCAAATAAAAAATGTATTAACATTTTTCACACTCCTTTTGTGCTTTTTCTAATCTTTTTTTTAATTCTTTTAATTCCATACCATAAACTTTAAATTTTTTAAAATCTCTATCTTGAATTGCTAATATACATAGATCTCTTAATTCATAAATTCTTTTTTCTATTGCTTTTAATTCTTTTTTAGTCATCTAAATCACCCATAAAACAATAACTAATAAATAAATTATATAATTTATTATCAAAATTAATAACTAACTCTCTATCTGAATTTAAATAAAAATCAATATTATCTAAAATATTATCTGGTAAATAATTTAAAAATTCTTTTAATTTTTTTATTTCTAAAATACTTAATGTCATATTATCAACCTTTCTAAAAATAAAAAGGAGGGACTAGCCCTCCAATACTAGAATATTCTTTTAAACACACTGATAGTTGTGTAGCAAAGAATTACTCCAATTGGTATTAATAATAATGGGTTAGCCATTACTACATCTACTAAACTAGTAATACTTTCAAATAAGAAAGTTACTACAGTTTTTAAGACATTTAATACCCCTGTTACTTCTTCTCCAGTAGCAGCAGTTAATACTTGCATATTTTAACCCCTTTCTATCTTCTAAACCCTAACCAAAACCCCAACCCACGATAATGATTAGTGCAATTCTTAATTGCACTAATCATTAGTTCTTCTTAATTTGTTCAGCTAATCTTAAAATTTCTAAATCAGCATTATCTAAGAAAACTGTTTTTTCGTAAGTAGGACTAATTTTAATTACTACAACTTGATATACTGTACCTTTTTTTTGACTAACTCGTGTTTCTAGGTATGCTTCAAGTCTTTTCTTCTCGTTCATACTTTTTTACACTCCTTTCATTAATTTTCAAGAATAACATATCATACGATTTTTAAAATAGGTTACCTAAGAGCAAAAAAAAATAGCATTATTTAAAATTTTGCTATTTTCTTATATAACTTTATTAAGAATATTAATTGTAAAATGTTTAATATTTCATTAAAATATAATTTGATAAAAAATAATATACTAATAGAAAAATACTTAATATTATCTATAAACCCTTCATTTTTGTTTATAAATTCTATATTTTCTTCATAATAAAAGTAATTATAAACAACAAATAATAAAACAATAAATACAATAATTAAAACTTTAATAATATGTTTTCTATTATCCATATATATTCCTCCTATTTTCATTATACAATAATTATAAAATATATATTGTTATTTAAATTAATATGTTGTAAAATAATGTAAAGAAAGGAGATGATACTTAAATTTGACAAAAAAAAATAATAGTTTATAATATTCGCTCGAAAGGAGCAAATTAACTATTATGAAACTATTATTTGAAACTGCATATAATGATTATTTATTATATGTAAATGTAAAACAAAAAAATCAAAGTAAAAGAACAATAGAAGATGTATTTAAAAATCATATATTACCATATTGGAAAAATTACGATATTTATGAAATAACTGATTCTGATTATATTAATTGGCAAAATATAATTCTATCTAAAAATTATAAATATACTTATTTAAAAAAAATACATTATTCTATGAGTGCTATATTTGAATATCTAATTAAGTTCAAAAATTTAGAAAAAAATATTGCTAAAGAAGTTGGATGTTTTAAAAAAAGTCTTGAAACTAAAATAGAACATAATTATTATAATAGAAAAGAATTTAAAAAATTTATTAAAAATGTAGACAATGAAGTTTATAAAATATTTTTCTTATTTATGTTTTATACTGGTACTAGACCTGGTGAAGCAATGGCATTAAAATTTAGTAATATTAATAATAATAAAATTAGTATTAATAAATCAATTGAAGAACATATTGATAAATATACTAAAAAAAGAATTATAAGTACAACTAAAAATATATACTCAAATAGAATAATAAATATAGATAGAAAATTAAAAAAAGATATATTATATTTAAAAAAATATTATATGCAAAAATATAATATTGAAAATTATGATTATTTCATTTTTGGAGGCATTAAACCATTAGCACCTACTAGCATTAGAAGAAATATAAAAAAAGCAAGTATTAAAGCTGGTGTTAAATATATTAAAATACATGAATTTAGACATTCACACGCAAGTTTATTATATAAAAGTGGTATACCAATTATAGAAATATCAAAAAGATTAGGTCATAATAATATAACTACAACAGTTAATACATATATACATACAGATAATAAACAAGAAAAAAGAGTTATTAAAACTCTTTCTCTAATAAGACTATTCCAAACTTTTTAAATTTATTGACTCGCAACCAAAAAATAATAAAAGTTTTAAAGTCTCTATATTATATCATACTTTTTTGTATGCTATAATCAATATGGCGGAGTAGAAAGGATTTGAACCTTCGCGCCGGTTACCCGACCTACACCCTTAGCAGGGGCGCCTCTTCAGCCTCTTGAGTACTACTCCAAAAAACGCTACATATAGATTGTACTATATTTTTAACAATAAAGCAAGTTTTTATTGAAAAAAATTAATTTTTTATAATTTACTATTTTAACATTTATTTTTATATTATATAATATTGTTATTGGAGGTACTTTATATGAAAATTAAAACAAACATAAAAAAAATATTAGAACAAGAAAAATTAAGATATTTAGAAAATGAAAATTTTTCACCAATATCACTTTATAATCCTACTAAAGATGGAATGTGTATAGTAATCACAGGATTACCTAATTGTAATGGTATGCAGTTAGTAGGAGAATTTAACCAAGAACCTGGACTAGATAATTTAACTTTATGTTACGGAGTTTTAGGTAATCAAATTGCAATTGTTGATACAAAAACATTTAAAGATGTATATTCAAACTTTGATGATGAATATGAAAATAGTGATTTATGCTTATTAAATATTTACAAATATTTATTAGTTAATACATTTGATAAAGACACTATAGAATTTATAAAGTTTTGTACAAAATTAAAAAAAATAAAAGAGAAAAGAGAAATATTAATTAAAAGACTAAAGAAAAAAACACTTTAGTCTTTTGGTTTAAATATTAAAGAAAATATAAATGAAAATACAATTGCAGCTGTAATACCAGATGCAGTTAAATTAAACATACCACTCATTAATCCCATATAACCTAAATCTACACTAGATACCATTGCTCCATGAATTAATAAATGACCAAAACTAGTAATAGGTACACAAGCACCAGCTCCAGCCCATAATATAATTTTATCATATATGTTAAATGCATCTAAAAAGCATCCTAATACAACAAATATAGTAGTTATATGTCCTGGCGTTAATTTGGTATTGTCTAATATTAATTGTCCTATTAAACAAACAATTCCACAGAATAAAAATGAATTTAAATAAATCATTCTACCACCTCCATACTTATTGCATGAGCAATACTTGGTATCGTACTTTTATTATTAACCATCGTTGTATTCATTAAAGCTCCAGTGGCAACTAATAAAACTCTTTTTATTTCTTTTTTATACATTTTATCAAATATATAGCCATATGTAACTAAAGGAGCACAAGCAGGTCCACTTGCACCAGCATAAACTGGTTGTTTTTCTATATCATAAATCATTGAACCACAATCACCATAATTTTTTAATTCTATATTATATTCTGTCAACATATAATCTTTTAGAATATCTTTACCATATCTACCTAAATCACCAGTTAAAATTAAATCATAATAACCTATTTCTCTTTTTGTTTCTCTTAAATGATCATATATTACTTTAGCTGCTGCTGGAGCCATTACTGCTCCCATATGATAAACATCTGTTACACCTAAATCAACTACTGTTCCTAATGTAGCACTTTCAATTTTGATACCTTTTTTATTACTAGATAAATATGCTGAAGCACCACCAGTAGAAGTAAATGTGGTTGTTTTTCTCTTTGGTCCACCATATTCAACAGGATATCTAAATTGTTTCTCAGCTGCATTATTATGTGAAGAAGTTGATGTTATTGCATTTTTAATTTGTTTAGCTTCAATCATATTAGAAGCAATAATTAATCCTAAAACACTAGTCGAACAAGCACCATATATTCCAATTAAAGGAATACCTAAACTAGAAGCTGCATAATTAGTGGCAACGATTTGATTTAATAAATCGCCTGATACTAACACATCAACATCAAATTTAGTTTTACCTACTTTATTTAACAAAATATCAATTGACTCTTCTATTAATTTTATTTCTGCTAGTTCCCATGATTTTGTATTAAAATATAAATCATTATAACTTTTATCAAAATATTTAGATAATGGTCCATTAGCTTCATAAGGTCCAGTAATTGTAGCAGTATCATTTATGTAAACATTATTATATTTAAAAGTCATATTTATCCTCCAATCATTAATCTTAAAAATCCAAATACATATGCACTAACAACTCCAAATACAATTACCGAACCAGCTAATTTAAACATGTTTGCTCCTATACCTGTTACAAATCCTTCTTTACGATATTCTAAAGAAGCACTCATCATCGCGTGTGCAAAACCAGTAATTGGTATAATCAATCCACATCTAGCAAAATGAACTAATTTATCAAAAAATCCTAAACAAGTAAATAAACAACCTAAAAACACTAAAGTAACAATCATCAGCGTAGTACCATCACTAATAGAAATATTAAAAATATAAGAATAAATATCTGTTAAAAATTGACCTAATAATCCCATAAATCCACCTATTATAAAAGCAATTAATGCATTATTTAAAACATTTTCCTTAGGTGTATGCTTTGCTACTAATCTTTTGTATTTATTTTCTTCCATAAAATTCCTCCTAAGGTTATTATGTAGAAATATATTTTTTTTATACAAAAAAACTAGTTTAAGCAACTAGTTTCGATTTTAATTTGGTTAATATTTTTTGTTCTCCTCGAGATACTTGGACTTGACTTATTCCAAGTTCATAAGCTGTTTGCTGTTGTGTTAAATCATCCATATAACGTTTACTAATTAATTTTTGCTCAAAAGGATTAAGTTTAGATAATGCTTCTTTTAAAAGTAATAAATCATCAATATTATCTATTTCTCCTATTGTATCTTGTAAAGTTAATTCTTTTCCTTCATCATTTAATGGTTCATCAATACTATAAATAGGTTTACTACTATTTATAGCTTCTTCTATCATATGAACAGGGATTTCTAAAAAATCAGATAATTCTAAAATAGTTGGAGTTCTCATTAACTTTTGTGTTAATAAAATATTAGCTTTCTCAATTTTTAAATTAAGTAATTGAATACTTCTACTAACTTTTACTGTTTTATCTTCTCTAACTAATTTCTTCATTTCACCTAAAATATAAGGGTAGGCATAAGTTGTAAATTTAACATTCATATCTGGATTATAATTTTTATAAGCCATAATCATACCAATACAACCTGCTTGAAACAAATCTTCTTTGTTTGAATATTTTTCAAAATATCTTGTTATTGAATAAATTAAATTCTTATTTTCAAATATTAGCTCTTCCATTTAGTCCTCCTATAAATTAATTACATTCACCGCACTTAATTCATCAGACGTCTCATACATATATTTTAATAATCTACTATTGTTTATTCTATGTTTTACCAAATTATTATTTATGCCACAAACTAGACTTTGACCATGATTGATTTTACATAATTCATAATTATTAAGTAAAGCATTAATGCCATAACAATCAATAGATTCTAATTCACTTATATTAAAAACTAAATTTCTAATACCATTTTCTTTTACTAAATTGTTAACTTCTTCTTTTAATTTATCTACAGTATTTTTATTAAGAACTCCTTTTAATCTAATAAATAAAATTCCTTTACAAAATTCTAAATTAATATCTAACAAGCTATCACCTTCCATAATAATTTAGCACAACTTTTTTTAAAATTATACATATTCGACAAAACTAGACCTATTTTTTATTCGACTTTTTTCCAATTAAATACGCTATATAAATAAGAAGTAAAAAAATAATTATAATAATTTTACTATTTAATGGTCCTATTTTAAGAATAAATTTAGGCATTTTAGTATTTGCTAGTTCATCCTTTAAATCACTATTCGTTTCTTTATAATTATTTAATTCAGAAGATAGATTATTTAGTTGTTCTTCTTTTTCCTTTGTCATATTTCCAATACCATTATTTAAATTTTTAATATCATCTTCTAATTCATTTATTTTATCTAAATATATATTATTTAAATTTTCTAAGCTATTAATTTTGTTTTGATAATTTAAAATTTGATTATTTAAATTAAATACCTCTTCTTCATATTGTTTAACTAAATTATTTAATTCAATTATTTTTTTATTTAAGCAGTCTTTATCTAACTTACAATTATTTAATTGTTCTTCTAATTCTTTTATTTTATTTTCATAATCTTTTTTTATACTATCTATTAGTTCTTTTAATTCTTCAATAGTATTAGCTTCTATATTTAATTTTACTTTTTCATTTACTATTAAATCATTTACTTGAAACGAAATATCATAAATACCATTTTTATTCCAATTAATGTTACTATTTATTTTAACTTCATCGCTACTAGATATAATAAAATTATTTAAATCAAAATTTATTTCTGTTATTTCTTTTATATCTAAATCTAATTTATCCCTGGTTCGATAACTATAAAAATATTTTAAACTATCTTCTAATTTATTATTATAATCACCAATTGGGTCTTTAGAGTAATCAGAATATTCTTTAGATATTTCATAAACTTTACACCATTTTTCTTGATATCTATATTGTTTGATACTTTCCTTATTAATTACAAAATCATTATTTTTTAATCCTGAATAAACTTCATTATATTGCCAAATACTAGTACTTAATTCATCGGTATTGTGTACTCTTTTAACTGCATTCTTCCAATATTCATCAGCAAATTGTAAATTATATTGTTTAGAATATAATAAATTGTTTTTATCAGTAGAATAACCAATAGTATATAACTTATCACTATTTCCTAAATCAAAAATATAAAATACAATATCAATTAAGTGAATTGGGTATTCTTTACCTAGATCAATTATTAAAGATCCACCATTCGCAATGTAAGATTTATTTTCTTCATATATTCCGTTATGGATATAATCATCAAATCCTTCCAAACAGCCTTCACATGTATAAGTATAATTTATTGATTTATCCTTATATTTAATATCTAATTCTGGAATTCTAAAAGAACCATAACTACCTTGTAGATTATACAAATGAATGTAACGAACTCCTTTTGCCATTGTATAGTTGTAAGCATTTCTTTCTTCATAGATATAACCAACATTATCTATTTTTTTATTATTCCAATCAGTAAATTCAGTTAAATAACAATCATCACTAAAATTATCAGTAGCATTATATAACTTATAATCTCCCATTGTTTCAACATTTTTATACCATAAGTATCTTTCTTCTTTAATTACATCAATAGTATCAGATGAAGTTACTTCTTCTTCTTGAAACGAACTAAATTCTGAATATTCAGAATAATATACCTTAGCATCTACTTTATTAATAATTAAACATAAAAATATTAACCATAAAATCTTTTTCATTAAATCACCTCCTACTAGTTATATACGACAAAATTAGATCAAATTCCTGCAAAAAAAAGAAAAAAGTTTTAAAAAATTAAAATTTCTTTATTTCTTTCAAAACTTTTTTCCATAATTCTTTTAAATTATCAAATGTTAATATGTCTATTACTTTATCAATATCTATCCACAATATATCATTTATTTCTGATTCTTGTTTTATAATATTCTTATTTAGTGGTTTTGCTAAATAATAAACTACTTCTTTATCAATTTTATTATCAATAACATAATTTAATGAATATCTTTTTGTTTCATCAATTAAAACATCTAAATTAGTTTCTTCTTTTGTTTCTCTTATAGCAGTTTCAATTTCAGTTTCGTTTTCTTCCATATGTCCTTTAGGGAACCCATAAAATCCTTGTTTTTGAATTATTATTAATACTTTATCATCATCGATAATTATTGTTCCACAAGCTTTTTCTTTTACCATGTGTTATTTCTCCAAATATGGTTTTAAAAACTCTCCGGTATAACTTTCTTTAACATTAACAATTTGTTCAGGAGTTCCGCAAGCTACTACATTACCACCCATATCTCCACCTTCAGGACCTAAATCTATTATATAATCTGCTACTTTAATAATATCTAAATTATGTTCTATTACTAATACTGTATCACCATTATCAACTATCTTTTGTAAAATAGTTAACAATTTTTTAATATCATAACTATGTAAACCTGTACTTGGTTCATCTAAAATAAATAAACTTTTACCAGTAGGTTTCTTTTGTAATTCTTTAGCTAATTTTACTCTAGCTGCTTCTCCACCTGATAAAGTAGGTGCACTTTGACCTAATTTAACATAAGATAATCCTACATCCATTAACATTTGTAGTTTAGCTTTTACTTTAGGAACATTTTCAAAAAATTCATAAGCTTCTTCTACTCGCATCTCTAAAACATCATAAATACTTTTACCTTTATATTTAATATCTAAAGTTTCTTTATTATATCTTGTTCCATGACATACTTCACAAGGAACATAAACATCTGGTAAGAAATGCATTTCTATCTTTTTAACACCATCGCCCCAACAAGCTTCACACCTTCCACCTTTTACATTAAATGAAAATCTTCCTTTATCATAACCTCTTATTTTAGCTTCTTTAGTTTGCGTAAATACATCTCTTATATCATCAAACACACCAGTGTATGTTGCAGGATTACTTCTTGGGGTTCGACCAATAGGTGCTTGTGATATATCAATTACTTTATCAATATTTTCTAATCCTTTAATTTCTTTATGTTGTCCCGGTTTTTCTTTAAATTTATATAAATTACTTGCAACAGCTTTATATAATATTTCATTTATTAAAGTTGATTTACCACTTCCGGAAACACCAGTTACGCAAGTAAATGTATTTAAAGGTATTTTAACATTGATATTTTTTAGATTATTTTCTTTAGCACCTTTAATTTCTAGATATTTTTTATTACCTTTTCTTCTCTTAGAAGGTACTTCTATTTTTTCAATTCCTGCTAAAAATCTACCTGTAATACTATTAGGATTAGCCATAACTTCTTTAGGCGTTCCACAAGCGACTACTTCTCCACCATGTAATCCTGCAAGTGGTCCAATATCAACTAAATAATCACTCGCTAACATAGTATCAGTATCATGTTCAACAACAATTAAAGTGTTACCTAAATCACGCATTTCTAATAAAGAATTAATTAATCTTGTATTATCTCTTTGATGTAAACCAATACTTGGTTCATCTAAAACATATAAAACACCAGTTAACCTTGAACCAATTTGGGTTGCTAATCTAATTCTTCCTGCTTCTCCACCTGATAATGTACCAGCTGATCTATTTAAAGTTAAATACTCTAATCCAACATTAATTAAAAAAGTTAATCTTGATAATATTTCTTTTATAATTAATTCAGATATTTTAGTTTGTTCTTTATTTAATTTTAAATTAGATAAAAATTCTTTTAAATCTTTTATACTTAATTTAGTTAATTCATAAATATTCTTTTTATTTATTAAAACTGATAATACTGAATCAGATAATCTAGCACCTTTACATTTTGGACAAACTGATTCTGTCATATAATTTTCTATCCATTCTCTTATCCAGTTACTTTTAGTTTCAACATATCTTCTTTCTAAATTAGTAATAATACCTTCAAAATAATCTTTACTATTTCTTGTATTGCCATTTTTAGAAGTATATTTAAATTCTAAAACATCTTTAGAACCATATAAAATAATATCCAATTTTTTTCTGTCTAAATCTTTAACCGGTATATTTAAATCAATATTATAAAATTTAGCTAAAGTATTCATTTGAGTAGAATAAATACTATTTTCATCATCTAAATTTAAAGATACAATCGCACCTTCATTGATACTTAGATCTTTATTAGGAATAATTAAATCTTCATCTATTTTTAATTTTATACCTAATCCTTTGCATTCATCACATGCTCCATATGGTGAATTAAAACTAAACATTCTAGGTTCTAATTCTGGTAATGAAAAATCACACTCTGGACAAGCATAATTTTCACTCATAATTATTTTATCTTTACCTACAACATCAATAACAACTTTACCTTTGCTTAATTTAGAAGCAAGTTCAATTGATTCATATAATCTACTTCTTATATCTTCTTTAATAATTAATCTGTCAATTATAACTTCAATAAAATGTTTTTTGTTTTTTTCTAAATTTATTTCTTCACTTAATTCATGTTCTTCATTATCAATTATTGCTCTTACATAACCATCTTTAGCTAAATTTTCTAATAAATCTTTATGAGTACCTTTTTCTCCATAAACAACAGGACTTAAAACTCTTATTTTTGTATTTAATTCCAATTCCATTATTTGATTAGTCATTTCTTCAATACTTTGACTAGTAATTGGCTTTTTATGAATAGGACAATAAGGAATACCAATTCTTGCATATAATAATCTTAAATAATCATATATTTCAGTTATTGTTCCAACTGTACTTCTTGGATTTTTATTAGTTGTCTTTTGATCAATACTAATAGCAGGACTTAATCCTTCGATACTATCAACATCTGGTTTTTCTGTACCACCTAAAAATTGTCTAGCATAAGCTGATAGACTTTCTACATATCTTCTTTGACCTTCGGCATAAATAGTATCAAAAGCTAAACTACTTTTACCACTACCTGATACACCAGTCATAACAATTAATTTATTTTTAGGTAATTCAATATCAATATTTTTTAAATTATTTTCTCTTGCACCTTTAATAATAATTTTGTCCATATAAACACCTCAACATTTAATATTTTATCACATTTTTAAATATTTATATATATTTTATTTTACGAACAAAAGTCAAATAAATTTGACTGCATCTAATCTCACAATTAGATATTTCTCC
>ERZ1643251.2104-NODE-2104-length-20937-cov-5.607461_pt1 | contig 20937 bp, 13 predicted proteins | sample MGYA00579261_ERZ1643251 | MGnify/ENA primary metagenome ERZ1643251 (study PRJEB29033, sample SAMEA4952267) | chicken gut metagenome | biome: Broiler Chicken; feature: Gastrointestinal Tract; material: Caecum | place: Ireland | collected 2018 | study: Broiler... | reverse complement strand
GTATGCACCGTCGTTTGCCATGACGCTCGCACGTATCAGGTTGTTGAAGGTGTCCCTATCGTCCCATTCGCCCGGCTGCGGAATGAAGTTGAGGCTGACGCCGAGTCTCTCCTCAACAGTTGCGTTGCGCTCATAAAGCGCGTCGTCGACTATATCGCCGGTTTCTTCTTCAACAAAGAACTCGGTGTTCGCGACAGCTTCGCGAATTAGGATGTTGACAGTAGCGCCGCCGAAATTCGTGTCTGCCGGGATTGAATCGAGGAGGAAGCCGTTCGAGTCATGGTCGGTATCGACCGGTTCGGCTGTTTCCGTGCTCGAGTTTGTGGTCACATCGCCGTCTGAAGCCGAGTCACCGCACGCGGCGAGCGAGCTCAGCATCGCGCCGAGAATCAAGAAAGCAACTATACGTTTGTTCATTTTATATGCAAATCTCCCTTATATTATTGACTTATTTGAAATATGCGCCATACTGTCTCAGCTTATCGCGCAGCAGTCCGACGTCGACGGCGTGGACATCGCGGTCGCCTGAAGCTGCGAGCGCGGCGGCGAGTCCGGCGGCTTCTCCGGTGGTGAAGCAGTTCGGCATGACGCGCACCGAACCGAGTATACGGCGGTCGCAGGAAATGATACGTCCGGCACAGAGCAGGTTGACCATGCCCTTTGGAGTCAGGCAGCGGTAGGGTATGCCGTGCGATTCACCCTTGCCATAACGTGCGTTGACCTTTTCCTCGGAGACTCCGGCTGCAATCTGCGCCGCCTTTTCCTTTGCGGTGCGGTGGACGTCAAGATAGTAGCTGTTGCGCGAAATTTCATCTGGGAAATCAGCGCGCGACATATAGTCGTCAGCCGTCAGAGTGTAGTCGCCGACGATACGACGCGTTTCGCGTATGCCCATCAGCGGCGCGGTTTCGAGCACATACGCGTCGGCAAATGCCTCGGGGTAATATTCGGCGAGTCCTTTCGCGACGTCATGCGCCTTTTTGCGCCCGATCATGTATGCTTTTGACAGCTCATCGGGGTCGGTGCCGACAAATTCGGGCAGATGTCCGGCGTTGAAGCCGACCGCGCCTTTTCCGATAGGATTGTTGCAGAAATGCGCGTCGGTTATGTACGGAAATCTCGGGTCGTCCTTCATCTTCCATATCGGAGAGCTGCGATTGTCGCCGTGAAGCGTGATTCCCGAACGGTAGACCTCGTCGTTGACTCCGCCGAGTGAGAAGCAGAGGGTCGACATCTGTACGCTCGGCGGATCGTCGTCGTCGCCGAGGTGGAATTCGGCTCCGGCGTATGCCGAAAGGTCGCCGTCTCCGGTGCAGTCGATATAGACTTTGGCGGAATACGCTGAGAGTCCGGCTTTGTTGGTCACAATAATCGCGTTGATTGTGCCATCCTCGGCGTCGACTGAGGACAGCACCGTGCCGAACAGCACCTTGACTCCGACCTCGTTCATCAGGTCATCATAGATCACCTTCATGACCTCGGGGTTGATCGGTACCCAGTCGAGCCGCTTCGGGTCGACGAATGGAGTTTCGGCTTTGCCGGCATTGAATATACGCTCGGCGAGTCCGCGGTAGATTATCTTTTCCTTGTCCGAGAACGGGCACCACGCGGGAACCATTCCCATTGTGCTCATACCGCCAAGCGCGCCGGTGGCTTCGATGAGCAGCGTATTTGCGCCCTCGCGCGCGGCTGAATAGGCGGCGGCGACGCCGGCAGGTCCGCCTCCGACAACGATTACATCATAGCCGTCGTGCATCGGTATTTCACGCGGCTTTAATGTGTATGACATGATATCAAACCTTTCTTTCTGTTATTTGTATTGAATTTTACAGACGCCTCGCCTCGAATGGCGCAAAGCGGCTATTGCGGATCAGCCGCTACCAAATAACGCCAATGCTGCACGAAACCGCGATAATTGTTGATTTGTTGATAAAACAATATGAAAGTAAAGCTCAACATACACTATACGATTATTATACCAGAAAACACATAGTTATCATATCAGAAATCAAAACTCAAATATGTAAAATCAAACCTCTTTTCGCAAGACCAATATCAAATTGTCTGTTGAAATCGTATATAAATTAAATCGGTTTATTATATAGCACAAATATCCTCGAGAATCTGCCGTGAAGCGGGATACATGGTAAAAATCACATCAATATTACAGCGGCACTATTGACAAAACCTGTGCCGCTGCATAATCTGTTAATACAGCGGCTCATGACACCGCTGCTGATATGGACTGTATCCGAACTACATAAAACGGATATCGCTCCTTAAAAACCTCGATTTACCCGGAGTAATATGGCGGAGGCGGAATAGCCGGCTCTGCCGAAATCCAAACCCCATATGGGAGAAAGGTCATCAATATGTCTGAAACTAATCGCAGTGGCTGCTTCGGCAGCAGGACACAGGGAAACAGCTGCGGCAATCTTTCGCAGAATGGTATATCCTGCGGCAATTCCACGTCGGGCAGCGTGCTCATTGACACCTATCAGGTGTTTGACAGCTGCCGCGACCGCGATTGCTTCGAGGATGTGCGCGTATATCTCGACGAAATGGGTCAGAGCCTGATTGAACACACCGGTCAGGTCAGATGTAAATCTGCCGAGATCTGCTCGTCGTCGATAAGCGTCGAGCCGGTACAGTTGAGCCGCGGCTTCTACCGCATTACTGTTCGTTTCTATGTCAAGCTCGAGCTTGAAGCCTGCGTCTGCCCCGGCAAACCGCAGATTTTCTGCGGTCTCGCGGTCACCGAAAAGTCGGTCGTACTCTACGGCGGAGACGGCGAAGTCCGTGTATTCCGTTCGACCGCGGCGTCCGACAGCTTCTGCTCGACCCCTTGCACCGGCGAGATGAGCACAAATCTGCCGGTAGCTGTTGTTGAGACGGTCGATCCTGTAATTCTCGGCGCGCGTGTCGTCGAGCCCTCGCAGTGCAAGTGCCATTGTTGCTGCTGCTGCGACGAGATCCCCGAGCAGGTTTGCTGCGTACTCGGCGGAAACATCGTCGACGGCGGTCAGAAATATCTCGCGGTCTCGCTCGGATTCTTCTCGGTCATCCGCCTCGAACGCCCCGAGCAGTATCTCATCAACGCGGTCGAGTTCAGCGTACCCGACAAGGAGTGCGTACAAACCGACACCGGCAGTCCCTGCGACGCGTTTAACCGCATGGCATTCCCGATTGACGAATTCGCGCCCGGCCGCGCCGCTCCGTCTATCGGCACCGGCTGTGGCTGCGGCTCGTCGAACGGCAACTCGACTCTGGGTGGCTGCGTCAAGGAGACGACCGGCTGCCGCTGCAACGACCGCAACTGAATATAAATCCATATTTGACACTTAGAAGTCTATAACTAAATTAAAAATCACCGTCGGGGAAACCTGACGGTGATAATTTTTATAGTTGTGTTAGTTTATTATGCTTCTGTGCCTTCAATCGAAATGTCGTAGTCATTATTAGCTATAAGCTCCTCGAGCTCGCTAATCAGAGCTTCGGTGCTGCCATTGAATTCGGCGAATATCAAATCAGCATAATCACCGCCGTCAAAGCTGTCATTTCGCAGCTCGAGCGCGGACGCGGGGCGGAACGCGAGGTGATATTCCTTCTCGCCGCCGATGTAGTCGGCGCGCAGGAACAACAAATATTCCGAACCGACCTTCAAAATCGGGTATTTGTCAGCCGCTCGGGCATATCCGTTTATCGCGCCGTAGGGGACGGTGAACACGAGCTCGCTCGTGTCGTCGAGGTTTTCGGCTCCGAGGTAGATTTTTTCAAGCTCGAGCGTGTAGGGTGTGGACAGGCAATCAGCTGCGGCGGATTTGAGCCGATCGGCTTCCGAATCGGTCAATTCAGACGCTGGCTTGTCGAGCAAGGCGTTCAACTCCTCGTCCTTACCTTTGAGGTAGGATTCACCGCGCGACGCCACCTTGCAGCGCACGACCAGATTTGGCTTTGCGGTATCCATCAGCTCGGACAGCGATTCGACCTTGACATAGCCGATTTTTTCGGTCGGTGACGCCGCCATGACCGCGGCTTCGAATTCGTCGGGTATGTATTCGTCGGTTTCGGAGCAGGAGCCGAACAACATTGCAACAGAAGCGAGGCAGAGGACAATCGCGATATCAAATATGTGCTTCATTTCATACCTCCGTTAATTCATACAAATATAAGGGCGGATTCTACATATATATGATAGCACATCGCGATAGGATTGTCAATATGTTTCAAGTATTTTTTTGCTAATCCTTAATGCTCGGGTATGACCTCGGGCGGATATTTGCGCTTGACCCGGCGAAAAAGGAAGATAAAGCAGACGGCGTGTACCGCCGCGGTCACTATCCACGAAATCGGGTATGAAATATAGACCGTCTCGACGACATGATATTCGGGTATATTGAACACGGTCGCAATCCACACAAGACGTAATACACAGGCGCCCATCAGCGACACAACCATCGGAGCGAATGAATATCCGATTCCGCGCAGACCGCCGACAAGGCAGTCCATGATTCCGCAGAGGAAATATATGGAGCCGACATAGGCGAAGCGTTCGAGTCCGACCTCGATTACAACCTCGGTGCTCGTATATATTCCCATCAGCTCGCGACCGAAGAAGATCAGCACAAGTCCGAGCAAAACGCCCGTGACTGTGACGCAGGCGAGCCCTATCAGCAGCGAGCGTTTGATCCGGTCGAAGTTGCGGCGCCCTAAATTCTGGCTGGTAAACGAGATCACCGCCTGATAGAAGGCGTTCATCGCCACATAAACGAAGCCCTCGATGTTCGCGGCATCGGCGTTGCCCGAGACGACGTTGTCGCCGAATAGATTTATCGACGACTGAATTACAACGTTCGAAAGCGAGAAGAGTGTGCCCTGAATTCCGGCGGGCAGACCTATCTTTATAATCTGCAAAAGCTTGTCTCGGTGAATGTGCAGCTTTTTCACAACGAGCTTGATACCTCCGGTTTCGCGCATTAAACAGCGAACCACGAGCACCGCGGACGTTATTTGTGAAATGACGGTCGCGATTGCTACTCCAGCGACGTCAAGGTCGAAGACTATGACAAAGAAAAGGTTGAGCACCACATTTAGCACTCCGGAGATAAACAGATAGTAAAGCGGGCGCTTGGTGTCGCCGATAGCACGCAGCAGCGCGCTACCGAAGTTGTAGATGGTCGTAGCGGTCACACCGAGAAAATAGATTTCGAGGTACTCAGTGGCAAGACCGAGCACATTTTCGGGTGTGTTCATAATCTTGAGCAGCTCTCCGGCGGCAAATAAACCGACAATAGTCAGGAATACGCCGGAAATGACGCTTATCAGCATAGATGTATGCACTGTCTCGGACAAATCCTTATGGTTGTCGGCGCCGAAATAACGCGCCGCCAAAACATTAGTTCCCACTGAAAGACCGATAAAGAAGTTGGTTAAAAGGTTGATAAGCGAGCCGTTTGAACCGACAGCCGCGGTGTAAATGTCGCCGCAGAATTGACCAACAACTATGATATCAGCGGCGTTGAACAGCAGCTGAAGCAGGCTCGACGCCATGAGCGGCAGCGCGAAGCGTAGCATTTTCGGCAGTATAGGTCCTGTACACATATCGATTTTATAACTGCCGGCAGCTTTTACTTTTGTCATTCTATAACCTCTTTTCTCATATTATAAATATCATTCAAGCGTTTTTTGTGTCTGTATACCGCGAAGAAGCAGATCGCTTCGGCTATACAGGTGATGACCCATGTGATCGGATACAGCATGTATACAGTTTTAATTGTGTGATAGGCTTCAATCTGAAACACTGTCGAAAGCCATACCACGCGGAACGCGCATATGCCGATGAGCGACGCGATAGTAGGCAATACCGAACTGCCCATGCCGCGCAGACCGCCGACAAATACCTCCATCATTCCGCAGGTGAAATAGAGCAGCACAACATAACGCATTCTTGCGGTGCCTATCGCTATAACCTCAGCGCTGTCCGAGAATATCGACAAAAGCTGCGGCGCGAATATTATTTCAATAGAGGATATGACGACTCCGGTTATGATTACCGCCGCCTGACCGATCAGCTGAATATTCAGTATTCGCTTGTAGTTGCGCACACCCATGTTCTGACCGGTGAACGAGGTTACCGCCTGCTGGATAGCGTTCATTGTAAAGTAGACCATGTCTTCGATATTGACCGAAGCTGTGCTGGCGGCGATTACAGTCTTGCCGAAAATGTTTATCGACGACTGGATTATGACGTTTGAAATCGAATACATCGACGCCTGCAGTCCCGCCGGAAGTCCAATCGCGACAATCTGCCCGAGCTTTTTGCGATTTATGGCGAGCTTTTTCGGTATGAATCTGATTCCACCCCTCTCGCGGGAAAGGCAGGTTAGAATCAATGCCGCTGAAAGTGTCTGCGTTATGGCGGTTGATGTAGCGACGCCGGCGACACCCAATTTGAGGAAGATGACAAAGCAAAGATTGAGCAGGATATTCAGACCGCCGGATATCAGCAGGAATATAAGCGGGCGCTTTGTGTCGCCGATCGCGCGGAGCAGCGCGGCTCCGAAATTGTATATAGTCATTGACGTCATACCGATGAAGTATATGCGCAGATAGCGCACTGACAGCGGCAGGATTTCCGGCGGGGTTTTCATCAGTATGAGAATGTGTTCCGCGCCGATAAGTCCTATCGCGATCATGATTAGTCCGATAATCGCGCTGATGAAAATTGAGGTATGAGTTGTCTGGCTCAGCTCTTCGTCGTTTTTTGCGCCAAAGCAGCGCGCCGCGACAACGTTTACGCCGACCGAAAGTCCGAGAAACAGGTTGGTTATCAGATTGATCAGCGATACAGTCGCGCCGACCGCGGCGAGTGAATCCTCACCGGCAAACAGACCGACAACCACGCTGTCCGCGGCGGCAAACATGAGCTGCAAAAGGTTGGTAGCCATGAGCGGAAGCGCGAATCGCAGCAGCTTCGGCAGTATCGGTCCCACGCACATATCGATTTGAAACCGAGATTTATTATTGACAGAGGACATTTAGTTTCCCTCATAAATTGATATTCGATAAAAAACCGTGAATCCGGAAATTTACAATCCCGGACTCACGGTAAATATTATATATCAATATTATAAAAAAGTCAATGTCTATATTGAATGAATAAAATCGAAAAGAGAGTTAAAAATACATAAAGATTACATTTTCGGCAGAGAGGCGAAGCCGCGCGCGAGGTCTTCGTCGGTAGGAATGTAGTCGGTCATCTTGCCGTCGTTGTACTGTTCGTATGCCTTCATATCGAAGTAGCCGGTTCCGGTCAGACCGAACAGAATCGTCTTCTCCTCGCCGGTCTCGCGGCAGAGCACCGCTTCATCGATAGCGGCGCGGATTGCGTGGCTCGATTCGGGTGCGGGTAGAATACCCTCGACGCGCGCGAACATCTCCGCGGCTGCGAATACCTCGGTCTGCTTGACGCTTCTCGCTTCCATAAGCCCATCATCGTAGAGCTGTGAGAGAACACTGCTCATTCCGTGGTAGCGCAGTCCGCCCGCGTGAATCGACGATGGGATGAAGCCGCTGCCGAGCGTATACATCTTTGCCATCGGGCAGATCATACCGGTGTCGCAGAAGTCATACGCGAACCTGCCGCGCGTGAAGCTCGGGCAGGACGCCGGTTCGACCGCGATGAAGCGATAATCAGCCTCGCCGCGCAGCTTCTCGCGCATGAACGGCGAGATGAGTCCGCCGAGATTCGAGCCGCCGCCGGCGCAGCCGATGATGATGTCCGGCTTGACGCCATATTTGTCGAGCGCGGTCTTGGCTTCGAGACCGATTATGCTCTGATGCAGCAGAACCTGATTTAATACGCTGCCGAGCACATAGCGATAGCCTTCGGTCGAGGTCGCGGCTTCGACCGCTTCGGAGATAGCGCAGCCGAGCGAACCGGTCGTGCCGGGGAACTCGGCGAGAATCTTTCTGCCGACCGCGGTGGTATTGGACGGGGAAGGAGTCACCGACGCGCCGTAGGTACGCATGACCTCGCGTCGGAACGGCTTCTGCTCATAGCTGCACTTGACCATGTATACTCGGCAGTCGAGTCCGAGGTATGCGCAGGCCATCGCCAGCGCGGTACCCCATTGTCCGGCGCCCGTCTCGGTCGTGACTCCGCGGAGACCCTGTTTTTTCGCGTAGTAAGCCTGAGCGATTGCCGAATTCAGCTTGTGCGAGCCGGAGGTGTTGTTGCCTTCAAATTTATAATATATCTTAGCAGGGGTCTTGAGCTTCTCCTCAAGGCAGTAGGCGCGCACGAGCGGAGAGGGACGGTACATCTTGTAGAAGTCGCGTATTTCCCCCGGAATTTCGAAATAGGGAGTGGTGTCGTCGAGCTCCTGCTTTATCAGCTCATCGCAGAATACCGGCGCGAGGTCTGCTGCGGTGATCGGCTGCATTGTCGCCGGATTCAGCAGCGGAGCGGGCTTGTTTTTCATATCGGCGCGGACATTGTACCAAGTGGTCGGCAGCTCGTTTTCGGAGAGGTAGATTTTGTAGGGGATTTCGTGTTTCATTTTGGTTGTTCCTTTCGATATATATTTCGCGGAATCCGCGGCTCGCGGCTTGCAGTGACCGATATATCTCGGCTGTGAGTCGATTTGTTCGGTTGTCCGGTCAATCCGCCTGACCTTTCTGCGGAACAACAAAAAACCCGTCCCACAGCTGCTATACTGCCGGGACAGGATACATATCCTGCGGTGCCACCCAACTTGACATATACGTTGTCGACGTATTTGTCCGCTTTGTGCATATCTATCAATATGCCGGTAATTTTGACGGAGTACCCACTCCGGCTCGCGTACTTTTGATTCGGCTCGCCCTCAGAAGTCCATTCGGAACACTTATCCACGCCGCGTTCTCACCACCAGCGACTCTCTGTGCCGTATTCGGCGTTCGTACTTACACTTCCTCATCGGTTTAGTATATTATATCACAGTCATATTACTTTGTCAATAGTAAACTTAAAAAATATAAATTTCTTTTTAATTCGTCATGGTTTATATTGACAGGACAGAATTTTGTGGTATAATTATTATAGGGGAGTTTTTTATATTTATAATAAGGATATAATTATTTGGAAGGCAGGAAGATATGCTCGAAACCAGAAAGACTAAAATAATAGCTACGCTCGGTCCGGCGTCTGATTCGGAGGAAACGCTTGAAAAGATGATTAATGCCGGCATGGACGTCGCGCGGCTTAACTTTTCGCATGGTACACATGAGAGTATGAAAGTGCTCGCGGATACCGTAAAGCGGGTTCGTGCGCGCATGGGGCGGTACACCGCGCTGCTCCTCGACACAAAGGGACCGGAAATTCGTCTCGGCGATTTCGATAGACCGGCTACGCTCGAGCGTGGTCAGGAATACCGGCTTTTGTTCGACGATTCGGTCGGAAACTCGAAGTCAGCATCGGTGACTTACAAGGATTTATGGCGAGATGTTGCGGTCGACAGTCATATTTTGATTGACGACGGTCTTGTCGAGCTCAAGGTTAATGAGACCTCACGGGACGGAATTGTGTGCACGGTACTCAACGGCGGCGTGATTTCGTCGCATAAGGGAGTAAATGTTCCGGGCGCGAAGCTGAACATTCCGTTCTTATCGGACAAGGACATCTCCGACATCGAGTTCGGTGTCAAGGAGGACTTCGATTTTATCGCGGCGTCATTTACACAATGCGCGGCGGACATCGAAAAAATCCGCACTCTGCTCGAGCGAAACGGAGGCGGTGACATACGTATTATTGCGAAGATCGAAAATTCCGCCGGTGTTGAAAATATTGATGAGATAATCAAGGTGTCGGACGCGATAATGGTTGCTCGCGGAGACATGGGAGTCGAGATTCCGATGGAGGAGATACCGATAATCCAGAAGCGGCTGATCGCGAAGGCATACAGTGCCGGCAAGCCGGTGATTACCGCGACGCAGATGCTCGAGAGTATGACGAAGAATCCGAGACCGACCCGTGCCGAGATAACCGACGTCGCGAACGCGATATACGACGGCACGTCTGCGATAATGCTGTCGGGCGAGTCGGCTGCCGGAAAGTATCCGGTTGAGAGCGTATGTATGATGGCGCGCATAGCGAAGCGTGCCGAGGCGGATATCAACTATATCGAACGCTTCCGTCAGAATCAGCTGTCGGGATTTTCGAATGTGACGACCGCGATTTCGCACGCCGCCTGCACTACCGCGCACGACCTCGGCGCGAACGTTATCATCACGGTCACGAAGTCGGGTACGACCGCGCGCATGATCAGCCGGTTCAGACCGGTGACGCCGATTGTCGGCTGCTCGCCCTGCGAAAAGGTGTGCAGGCAGCTGTCGATGTCATGGGGCGTGACGCCGATGATGATTGAGGAACAGACCACGAGTGACGCGCTGTTCGAGCACGCTATCAAAGAAGCCGCGTCGCATGAGTATGTCGAATACGGCGACCTCGCGGTAATAACCGCCGGACTGCCGATCGGCGTCGCGGGAACAACGAATATACTGAAGGTGCAGATTGTCGGTGACGTGCTCACAAGCGGTACGGGCATTTCGTCAGGAAACGACATCGTCTGCGGCTCGCTCTGCGTCTGCCGTGACGAGGATGAAGCCCGCCGCAACTTCCGCGACGGCGAAATTTTGGTAATTCCGTCGACGTCGAACCGGATTGTCGACCTGATACGCCATTCGCGCGGCATAATCTGCGAGATTGACGGTGAGGACTCGCACGCTGCGATCGTCGGGCAGGCGCTTGGCATACCGGTAATCGTAGGCGCACTCGGTGCGACGAAGATACTGAAAAGCGGCACGACCGTCACGGTCGACGCGAAACGCGGCACGGTCTACTGCGGAGGATGAAGTTAATATAAGCGGCTGTGCAAGCGGTATTTCTGTTTGCGCAGCCGCTATTTATATTTTTAATGTAATTGCTTTATACAATAAATTGCCTCCGCGATAATGTATGTGAATTGTCCCGTTTCAAATTTTTTATAACCTGAATATTTGTTGAGATAACTCTTGACAAGCGGCTTGATATGTGGGATAATATTAATATATCATTTACAAGGAAAGCCAATGAATAGAGATTACAAATACGAATATGTCGCGACCTGCCTGTTCGGGCTTGAGAGCCTGCTCGGTGAGGAGATCGACGCGCTCGGATATGAACGAATCGAGACTATCGACGGTCGTGTTACCTTCCGCGGCGACCTCGCGGCGATCGCGCGCTGCAATATCTGGCTGCGGTTTGCCGAACGGCTGTATATAAAAATGGGCAGCTTCAAGGCTGCCACCTTCGCCGAGCTATTCGACGGCACGAATCTGCTGCCTTGGGAGAACTGGATCGCGTGCGACGACGCGTTCCCGGTCAAGGGGCACAGCATCAAATCTGCGCTTACGAGCATTCCCGACTGTCAGAGCATAATCAAAAAGGCTATAGTCAAGCGTCTTTCCGCCGAATACGGTATCAGCTGGTTCAAGGAGGAGGGCGTGAAATATCAGGTCGAATTCTTCATTTTGAAGGATGTAGCGACTTTGATGATCGACACGTCCGGAACGCCGCTGCACAAGCGCGGCTATCGACCGGCGGTCGGCGCGGCTCCGCTGCGCGAGACGCTCGCCGCGGCTATGGTCAAGCTGTCGCGTCCACGCGATGAGGTGCTGCTGTGGGATCCGTTCTGCGGTTCGGGCACTATCGGAATCGAAGCGGCGATGATGATGACAAATACCGCGCCCGGACTTTCACGCGGCTTTGCCGCCGAGGAATTCTACGACCTGCCCGAAAAGCTTTGGCTCGACGCGCGCGACGAGGCGCGATCGCTGATTCGCGAGACCGAATTCGAGGTGTACGCGAGCGACATCGACCCGAAAATGGTCGAGCTCGCGCGGGCAAATATCAAGCGCGCCGATATGGGCGCGCACATCAAGTGCTTTGTCCGAGACGCTACTGAAATCGTCAAAGCTGACCGTCGTGCTACAATTGTCTGCAATCCGCCATACGGTGAGCGATTGTCGGACGAGGAGGAGACAAAGCGGCTATATCGAGCGATGGGGCAGTGCTTCGCGAAGCTCGCGCCGTGGCAGATATACATTCTGTCCGGAATCCCCGATTTCGAGCATTGGTACGGCAGACGCGCCGACAAGGTGCGGACACTGTACAACGGCATGATAAAATGCGGATATTATCAATATTTCAAGCAGCCGAAGCCTGAGAAATAACAGGCAAGCTGTGCAAAGCTGAAATATCAGCCTGTCAAAAGCAGGATGACAAATGCTGTCAACAAGCAGGACAACAACTTCTGGCAAATAGAAAGGAAAGCAAAAATGAAACAATCGAGATGGATTTGGTACCCGGGCGATTACGAGATATATCACAGCCTGCTGCTGCATTCGCGCCGCGAGGAGTTCGGCGCCGAATACCCGTCGATGTGGACGATTCCCAATGTGAACCCGCGCGTCGATTTCTACTGTCAATGTGAATTTGAGCAGGATGGATACATCACAATGCACTGCAACGGCAAGGCGTACGTGCTGGTCGACGGTCGCCGCTATCCGATGCGCAGACGAATTGACGTCAAAGCCGGAAAGCACAATATCCAAGTTGTCACGATAAATCCGGACGCGTTTCCCGCGATATATTGTGAATCGGATCAGATCGCGTCCGATTCGAGCTGGACAGCCACTCCCGGAACGCTGCTCTACGGCGTGCCCGCCGGAGACGAACCGGCATATCTGTCGCCGAACGACGATGTGACCGTGTTCCCGTTCAGCTACACCGAGGTAAAGCCGGTCGCTATCAGCGAGACCGAATCGGGAACACTGTATGACTTCGGTCGCGAGCTGTTTGCGAAGCTCGAGTTTGATGCTCCTACCGAAACCAGCATCTACTACGGCGAGACCGCTGAGGAAGCCTGCGACCACCCGAACACGCTCGTATTTGAAAATGTCGGCGCAGGCAGCCATTCGCTCGTACCTCGCGCATTCAGATATATCACATCGACTAATAAGATTGAAAATGTCAGGGCACAGCTCGAGCTTTTGCCGGTCGAATACAAGGCGAAATTCAAGTGCGACCGCCCCGAGGTCGAGAAGATATTTGAAATCTGCACCTACACGTTCCATCTGAACAGCCGCGAGTTCCTGCTCGACGGAATCAAGCGCGACCGCTGGTGCTGGTCGGGCGACGCGTATCAGTCGTACATGGTAAACGACTACCTGTTCGCCGACCGCGCGCTGAATCGCCGCACGATAACCGCGCTCTACGGCAAGCCGCCGTATATGGAGCATATCAACCACATCAACGACTACTCGTCGCTGCTGATCATCGGCACGTGGGAGTATTACTTCACGACCGGCGATATTGAATTCATCCGCTTCATCTGGCCGCGAGTCAAGGCGCTGTACGAGTTCATTGTCTCGCGGCTCGACGAGAACGGTCTGGTTGTCGCTCGCCCCGGCGACTGGATATTCATCGACTGGTCGGATATCGACAAGGACGGTCCGGTCTGCGCCGAGCAAATTCTGCTCTGGCAGGCGCACAACGCGATGTCGTGGATGGCAAAGGTTCTCGGCGAGGACGAAACCACGGTCTACACCGAACGCGCTGACAAGCTGAAAGAACTGATAAACGAGAAATACTGGGACAATGAGCGTTTCGCGTATATCGACAGTTTCACGTCCGGACGCCGCAACATCACGCGTCACGCGAACATCTTCGCGATTCTATACGATTTCGTCGATCGCGCGACTGCTGACAAGCTGGTTGACAGCGTGCTCGAAAACGATTCGATCACGAAGATCACGACACCTTACTTCGAGCTCTACGAGCTGATGGCGCTCTGCAAGCTCGGACACATCGAATACGCGCAGAACATGATCGACTCCTACTGGGGCGGTATGCTGAAGCTCGGCGCGACTACCATATGGGAGCAGTACGACCCGACGCAGAGCGGCATCGAGCATTATGGAATGTACGGCATGAAATTCGGCAAGTCGCTCTGCCACGCGTGGGGCAGCGGACCGGTGTACCTGCTCGGACGCTACTGCTGCGGCGTATACCCGACCGCGGTCGGCGCGCGCGAATTCAACGTCGAGCCTAACCCGGGAATATACAACGAATTTTCGGGCGTCGTGCCGATCGGAGACGGTCTTGTCAAGGTTGCGTACAAGGATGGAAAGCTCACCGTCTCGGCTGACATCGACGGCGGCACGGTCATCTGGAAAGGACAGAAGCATAGTCTCACGAAGAATGTCGAGCTTACGATAAAGTGAATGTTTGAGCGATGATATTTTCGGACAAATATAAACTTACGCGCGAGCAGAGCGTTTTTCTTGCCAAAAAGAAAATGGACGAAAATATCTACTGCGGCATGAAAATGGAAAACCGCGCGGTCACATTCCCACAGACAAAGACTATTTTAAGCGGCGTCAATGTCGCCGACGTTCAGCTTGACGATATACAAGCTATACTGAATATGCGCGACGCGTGGCGATACCTACTGTCGTCGATTGACGAGCCGGTGAATGTCGAGTATATGTGCAGGCTCAACGAATTTATCGCGCGAAACGAAGCATTGAAATGGGGTGTGCTTCGCGGCGGCTCGGTTGGAATATCCGGCTGCGACTATGTTCCGCCGATACCTGAATATGAAACGGTGAAGCGAGAGCTTGAAGCTATTTTGAGTCAGGATAAAACCGCGACGGGGATTGCGCTTGATGTGTTCGCGTGGGGCGCGAGAGGGCAGTTTTTCTGGGACGGGAATAAACGCACCAGCCTGACTATGGCGAATAAAATCATGGTCAGTCAGGGAGTTGGTATGCTGACAATACTTGATAAGAACATGGAAGCTTTCAACGAGCTGTTGCTTGCGTATTACAACAGCGGAATTGCTGACGAGTTGAAGCGGTTCATGTATGATAACGCGGTACAGGGAATGACCGCATAATAATGATTGCCGGAAGTGTGATACTTCCGGCAGCTTTTATTTTCTCTCATTATAATAAATTCCGACACGATTGTCGATTATCCCGACCACCTCGTCTACCGTCATTTCGGGGCGGGACGCGAAGGTCATCAGCTCCTCGTTGATAATCGCGAGAATGTCGCTTGTGATCGGGTCAACAGCTTTTGCTGAGGTGTATGTCGATTTTATCCGTTCGACAATATCGTCCTCAAGATAATATATCCTGTTTGAATCCATATTCTCGGGCAGAGTTGACGATACGCTTATCGCATTCTCAGCTGTTAACCCATAATATCTCGGCATTTCTGCAAATTCCGCGTCAAAGGTGCTCTGTGTTATTTTGACGCCATTACTTAATATTGACGTCATATAACGGTCGGACAGGCGCAGCTCCAAGAGCCCAAACGCCGCGTCCTTGTATTCACTTGCTTCGCATATTGCCAGAATATCATTTGCTTCAAATTTAGAGTTTCCGCCGTCTGGACTGGGATAACCTATGATGTCTATATCCTCATCGCCGTTCAAAATCGGACGAATCAAATCCATTTCGTCAAATCCCATTTTATGTTCAAGCAAATCATTGATTTCGTCAGTATTGCCGTCTGCTTCAAAGGATTTGCTGTAAGCACCCCAATTCCGGTAGACTTCGCAAAAACGTTTGAATGTGTCTTCGTTGAAATATGTCTCTCCGGTATCGAGGTCGATGAATTCACTAAGCGAAAATTGTAAGAAATCGTTGATTGTCAGACGCTCGACGAGTCGACTTTCACCATTTTCAATTATATCGAGCGCGCTATCAAGCGTCAGACCGTCGGGAAAATCGTTGCGATCACCGATATAAGTCGATATATGCAGATATGACGGCAGATAGGGAAGATAGACCTCGCCGGTAAGTCGCTTCGTGCGCTCAAACGCACGGCGCACCGGCTCGATTATATTTTCACGCTGATATCCGGTCGAATCCATGATTGAATACAAGTCGGCGAATAACCCCTGACTCTCGAGCTTGTCGGCGACGCCGGGGAAATAAGATTCACTTATGTATACAAGGTCGGGAATGTTTCCCGCCATCAGATCGTTTGTAAACCGCATTTCAGCTGAATCGCGGGAGACCATATCAAATATCTCGTCAGAATCACTTATATATGAGCTGACCTCGATATGCCATTCACTGCTCGTTCGATTGAATTCGGATATCGCGTAGCGAATCATCTGTGTGGACGGGTCGCACAGCATGGACAGTGTCAGTGTCTTTTTGGCACTGACCTCATCCCTCGACAGCATATCAAATCTGCAAAGCCTCTGCTCATTGTCTATAAGGTCAAACATAATAGCGTAAAAGCTGTTTTCGGCAGGATTTACCACGACATTCACCTGTCCGGCGATGTCTGACGCGATATAATCGCAGACCATAGTCTCGGTAACCGCGCCTGTCTCGTCGATGTTTATGCCATATATGCCGCTTGAGTTGTAAATCCCGACGTCATATCCATTCAGCATAAACGGCGTTCCGTCCGGAATGTCGAACGGTTCACCGAGTACAAGATTTGCAAAATCGACATACACGGCTTCATTTTTATTGCCGTTCTCGCTGACTAAAAGCAGTTTGTCGTCATTTTGCGACGCGGCGATAATCTTGTCCGATGAGTCAACCTTGACACTGCTGCCGTCCGGATTCAGCCGGAGGGCGCCGGTATTTGAGACTATGTAAAAATAATCGTCGGTTTCAGAGAGCAGAACTATATTAAAACCGCCTTCGCCCGTAAATGACAGCTTAAAACGTGAAAGGTCTACTCCGAACAATTCGGCGAGGTCGTATTCGGCTTCGACCTTGCTGCCGTTGTATAGAGTCAAAGTCATAGACTCATACGTATTTTCTTCGATTACCGACGAAACCTCGGCGCGGAGCCCGTCGCTGTTATATAAGGTCTTGTTTGATTGTTTGCCGCTTGAAAGCGGAGTTACTGTCATCTCGCCGGTTTCGGTATCTATTTCGGCAATTGAATCAATTCGTGTTTCGCCGTCCGAAGCGTATACATACCCTCCGGCAATGACTTTGTCGCCGACTGCTGAAAGGCTGTCAAACGATAACTTGAAATCGTCCGGAAGAGTGACATATTCGGTTCGGTAGACAGTTGTAGTCTCAATCGGTTCGGGCGCAGGCGTCTCCTCGCAGCCAAAAGCCGAAACGCCGATAGCCAACGCGATCAGCAACGATAATAATTTCGCGGTTGTAGAAGCATGATTTACCATTATATTCCTCCGTTCAGCTTCGTTCGCTGACATAAACGCCGACGCGATTTTCGATAAATCCGATAATTTCGTCGTTTGTCAGCTCGGGGCGGGATCTCAGCGCGGATAATTCCTCGTTTATAATAGCCAGTATATCGTCGGTCAGCGGGTGCGGTGCGCGTGCCGATCTGATGATATCGGCGATGTGGGCTTTGAATTCGTCGTCGAGGTGAAACACCGGATGCACGGGGTCGTTCGGGTCGACGTCGTCGGGCAGCTCGCCGAAGTAGAAGTTTCTCGTTATGTCGTCATAATAACGCACATAGTCGGGAATCTCGGTCTCGAGATGATTTTCGAGCGCGCTTGCGCTTATTAGGTATGAGCTGTCAGCGGTATCTATTAGGTCAAAGAAGCGGTCGCCGAGACGCAGCTCGAGGAAATCCCACGCCGCCGCAAGCCGCTCGCTGTCAGTTATGCTGTCAGCCGCAATCGCGTATACGCCTTTTACGTCGAATCTATGCGCGCCGCCGTCGGGGCTGGGGTAACCGATAGCGTCGGCATCGCTGACCGCGTATTGACAGTACAGCTTAATTAACAAATCTTCGGCGAAGTTGTTTTCGAAATTAAGCAGAATATCGCCGTCCGCAAGCAATTCATAGCGATTTTTGTAAGGGTCGTAGTCTTGATAATAGATACCTTTACGCCAGATATCGCAGAATCGCCGGAACAAATCGTTGTCGAAATCGACCGCGCCAGTGTTGAAATCGACGAATTCATCGAGCGAGAAACTGATAAGGTCGATGGGGTCTACACCACCGCTCGACAATGCCCGTCCGGCTTCGATATAGTCGAGCGCGGCGTCGAGCGTGAAGCCGTCGGGGAAGTCGGACGACCGACCGACGAGCGTACATATCTCGGCGTCGACCGGCACATAAGGCAGGGTTGTTTTCGCTGACTGTAGGTCGTAGTACTCGCAGGCGGCGCGCGCCGCTTCGGTCAGACGCTCCGGCGAGTATCCAGCAGAATCCATGACCGCGTACAGGTCGGCGAACATCCCCTGCGCGGCTAAATTTTCGGCTATGTCCGCGTAGTAGCCGAAGTTGATGTAGAATATGTCCGGCTGCTTGTCCGCGGTCAAATCCGACATCAGCTCGTTTGTGAAGCGTGTGCCGAGGCTGCCGATTTCCTCATACACGTCGGTCGAGTAGTTCACGACCTCGATTCGCCAGTCGGTGTGCGTGCGGTTATATTCGCTGACTGCGTAATCGAGGTACATATCGCCAAACTGTCCGGTGAGCGCGGCGAGCAGAAGCACCTGCTTTTCGACGACCTCGTCCGTCGGTATCATTTCGAGCAGGAACAGACGGTAGGTGTAGTTCAGCGGATTGTGCGCCATCGCGACGAAGCGTCCGGGTGAAACCTCGGCGATATGACCATACGCGTCGCCGATTCCCGATTCGACGAAGTCGGCGACAATGACCTCGTGCGCGCCGCCGTCCGAGTCGATGACGACGCCGTATATGCCGTCTCCGCGCAGCAGTCCATAGTCGTAACCGGACAGACTGAACATCGTGCCGTCGAGCTCAATGTCGAGCTCCTCCTCAATGACGGCATTCTCGAAATCAACGAGTAGTATCTCGTTGTCCGAAGCGTTATCGAATATGATCGCGACGTGGCCGCCGTACATAATAGCCGAATATAGCTTTCTTGACGACTCGACGAGGTCGATTTTGGCATTGCCGCCGGCATTTTGCATCCTGACTGCGCCGGTGTTCGATATTATGTAATAATCGCCGTCATATTCGTCGAGCAGCAGTATATCGAACGAGCCCTCGCCCGCAAGGTTGAAGCGGAACTGCGCAAGGTCGACCTGGAACAGCTCGTCGACTTGATAGCTCGCGTATTCCTCGCTGTCGTCGTAGAGCCGCAGCGTCATCGAATGGCAGACGTCCTCGCCGTAGACCGCGCGTATGTCGGCGACCAGCTCACCGCCGCGGTACAAGCTCTCGATCTGTCTTTCGCCCGAGCTGACCTCGTCGCGCGGCGTGACTGTGAACTCGCCGGTGTCGAGGTCGACTGTGGCTTTGTACAGCTTTTGGTCGGTCATACCGTTCACCCACGGCTCGCTGCCGTATACATTCAGCCTGCCGTCCGAGAGGGCAAAGACCTGATCTGACAGCTCGAAGCCGTCGGGCAGCGTCAGCTCGCGCGCGCTGTAGACTGTAGATTCGACTGTCGGTAGGTATCGCGTCACGAGCTCGCCGTCCTCGATAGCTGTATAGCTCTCGCCGCTCGGAAGCGGCGTGTCTTCGGTGTCGCAGCCGGCGAATAGGATTAGCAGCATGGACAGCAGAATGACGATAGACAAATATTTCATATGACAAACCTGCCTTTGTATCGAAAATTCAATATACATTGTAGTATATGTGTTTCAAATATATCATAATATATTGCACATGGTTTGTATATTCAGTAAATATATCGTAAATATCAATAAAATCAACATTAACCTCATCGCGTCGAGGAGCATACACTGTCACTGGGGATCATCAGCAGAAAGGAGTTGTCATATGAAAAATCAGATATGTGTCGCCGGAATCGGCTCGGTCACATATGCAATGAAAGCGCAGGAGCTTTTAGCCGCGTCGGGAATCCAGTCGAAGGTGATACGCCTGCGGCCGGAGCAGACCAAGCGCGGCTGCGCGTATGGGATCAGCCTTGGCTGCGGCGAGTTCCGGCGTGCGTTATCGCTGCTGCGAAATGCGGGCATACAGGCAAATGAGCTGCAGGGATGAAGCAAATGGCAGTGCGTCATGGATTGCGATTAGGTCAGTCATGACTGTGAATGTGTCGTTAGTGTCTGACGAAACAATAGGTATTTATATATAATAATGAAGGAAAGTTGCGTTTATGATATATTTTGACAACGCCGCGACGACGCATCCCAAGCCTGATCCGGTATACGACCTGACGGCGCGGGCGATGCGTGAGTTCTGCGGCAATCCCGGTCGGAGCAGTCACCGGATGTCTATGCTTGCCGACCGCGAGGTGTTTGCCTGCCGCAACGCGGCGGCTGAATTCTTCGGCGCACAGCCCGAGCGAGTAATATTTACGTATAACACCACATATGCGCTCAACATCGCGATCAAATGCGCGTATAGGTCGGGTAGCATATTGATTAGCGATCTCGAGCACAATTCGGTGCGCCGTCCGTGCGATGCGCTGACTGACAATCTGCGCGTGTTTGACTCCGCGCTCGAAATTTCTGACGAGAAGCAGCGAATCGACGCTATTATTACGTCGATCAAAGCACAGCTTAGTCATACCGCATCAAAAAATGTCATACTGGTATGCACAGCGGCGTCGAATATCTGCGGCGCGTCGATGCCGATTGCCGAAATCGGGCGCTTCTGCCGTGATAATGGCATTTACTTCATAGTAGACGGCGCGCAGGCGGCGGGAATACGCGATTTGAATGTCGAGCGCGACTGTATTGACGCGCTCTGCCTGCCCGGGCACAAGGGGCTATACGGTCCGATGGGGTCGGGTATGCTGATTCTCGGCGACAGTCTGCCGGCTAAAACCTTCATCGAGGGAGGCAGCGGTGTGAATTCACTCGATGTCGCGATGCCCGAGCTGCCGCCCGAACGCTACGAGGGCGGAACACTCGCGGTGCAGAATATAGCCGGACTGCGCGCCGGAATCGAAT